>Ga0187817_10000737_pt1 | contig 14689 bp, 6 predicted proteins | sample NC_wetland_sal_i_17_FD_132431 | JGI IMG/M metagenome (GOLD analysis project Ga0187817, IMG submission 132431) | Wetland sediment microbial communities from Neuse River Estuary, North Carolina, USA - SO4_2 | ecosystem: Environmental > Aquatic > Freshwater > Wetlands > Sediment | place: USA: North...
AGCGCAGCGCGGCATGGACCGCGCCGGATTCAAGCCCGATCCTTCTCCAACACAGCAAATGGGGACAGCAACTCCGAATGGCTCGCCGCGCTAATTACTCAGCAGGATGCTGAAACTCCAGATCCACCATTCCGAACGAAGTCAACGAAATGAGGAATCCGGAACCCCTCTAACTTTTCGACAAAAGAGAGAGTTTTCTTGCTGAGCTGCTACTTCGGGATTTCGATCAAAGCCAGGCCTTGCGGCGGCAACTGCAGACTGATTCTGTCCTGTTCCACATTCTCCCATTCGGGCGCGGGGAGTTCGGCGGCGCGTCGAAGATCCTGCAATTGCACCTGCGTCGGATATTTTGGTTTGCCCATGCTGTCGTAGAGCGCCAAGAGCGAGCCGTGTGTTGCGTCAAGTCGAGAAATGCGGGCGTGATGTTGGCCGGTAAGCCCGGTGAAGGTGATCGTGACATCCTTCGGCGAGCCTTGCTCCTCGGGCAAAAACAAATTCCAAACGGCCATGACGATTGTGCCGTCCGCGCGCTTGGTTACCAGCGCTGACTGTGACTCCACAGAGATTCGTTGATCGCCAAGTTGATGCAATAGCTTGAACGCATTAAACGCGGGTTTCGGCAAATTATCCTCGGCAATTAGACCATACCCGCCGTAAAAAGGCCGTTTGACCACGCCCTGCTCTTCGAACACGTCGGAAAAGCTCCAGTAGGCAAGATTATCGACGAGGCCGTCGCATTGGCGGAATGTATCCGCGAGCCAGGGACCCATGAATACGGCATCGGTTACGTCAGTTTCGTTCTTGTAGCTGGCGTTGTACTCACTAAAAATCAACGGCAGATCGGGACGCGCTGAGGCTTTCACCTGATCGTGAACTTTTCGAACAGCCCGGCAAACCATTTGCGTGCGGGGAATGTTTTCGTCCGTGCCGAAGACGTCCTTGGCAGTGTCATTGGCATAAACGTGAGTGGAAACAAAGTCCGCGGGAATCTGATTTTGCGCCACGTGAGCAATAAAGGCGTCAGCCCAGGCCGCCTGAGCCGTGGCGGGTCCGCCCACCTTTAGACGGGCATCGACCTTCTTCAGAGTGCGTGCGGTGTTGTCGTAAAGTTCAAAATAGGTCGACTGCTTCGGATCTCCCGCCCAAAAGTCCAGATTGGGTTCGTTCCAAACCTCAAAATACCAGTGGGATACTTCGTCGATGCCATAGCGATCAATCAGATGTTGCGCGAAGTGCGTAATCAGGTCATTCCACTTGGCGTAATCTTTCGGCGGGGAAATAATCGGGTGGTACCAGAAGGCTTGATAGATTTCCTTCGCGGCGAGCTTCTTAGGCATGAAGCTCAACTCCACAAACGGTCGCACGCCATTTTGTAAAAGCCCGTCGTAAATTTGGTCGATATAGGAGAAGTTGTAAACGGGGTGGCCGTCAACCTCGTCATACACGCCAACTTCATCATTCAGAATCGCGTGGAAGCGAATGTATTCGAAATCGGTTGCTTTCTTCACTTGACGCAGATCGCGCCGGTAGCTATCGCGCAAAGACAGGATCGCCCGTCCGGAGCCAAACATCCGCTCCCAGTAATGCGGAAAAGGGCGACTGGGAGCATTCAGATCTACAGTTATGTTTTCCTTTTGGATTTGCGCGAGCGCCGCATCTGGAGAGCAAACCAGACAAACAGCAAGGATCAGCCAGCAAAGCCAAACACACGTACCGCGTACGATGCGATCGGACACAGGTTCACTCCTGAAATACACTAAGCGCGTGACGCCGCGCTTCATCCCGCGGGTTGGAACGCTTGCTGCGTCGGGCTCGACGGAGGAGGAGCTAACTGAACAGGCGCTTCCCGCTCAGGTAACTCTAATTCAAGTACGGGGGTTCGTGGAATCTTCTCTTGCAGCAGCCGTTCGGTGGCCGCCACCATGGGCTCCGCGTGGAACCTTCTCTGCATGGACATGTCACCGAGGAACGTGGCCGCGGCCACCAGAATCATTCCCTGGTGGTGGGCCATCCAGCAGGTCACTTCTTCGCAGGTCTTGCCGGCCGGCAAACGAGAAGGAGTGAAGTCAGCGGCATCATAAAAGCCGTACGTGCCGACCCATCCTCTACCCTTCATCTCGCGGATATTCTTGGCGGCATTTTGTGCGTCCACCAGCAAGGCGAGGAAAGCAGAGTAGGGCGCAATCACCAACTCATCGCGGTCCGATTGGCTGATCGCCAGACTCGGCAACCCAAAAGCGTGGTAGCGATAATGATTGTCGGGGTTCCGTTCAGAACACGAGGATTCCGAGATGCCCCAAGGCACAGATCTTGCCGCCGCATAATTTTGTTGCAAGCGAACCGCAGTTTGCGAACTTTCTTCCAGCAGTGAATTTGGATAGCTCTTCATCCACAAAGACGGCAGCAAGTATTCGAACATGGTGCCGGTCCAGGAAAGCAAAACGCCCGCTTCCTTGTAGGTCTTTCGCGGCCGGCCCAAATTAAACCAGCTTGTCTGCGGTACTGCTCCCTTCGCGATCGCCACGAATACCGCAGCGCGAGCTTCGGAGGACAACAGGTCGTAGTGACTCACGTGACGAACTTGCTGTTCCGCATCGAACCCAATGGAGATCTGGCGCTGTTCGGGGTTGTAGAGAAATGCGAAGTCCATTTCGCTGGCAACGCGCTCTGAGGCCGCGGCGAGACCGTTCAGTTTGGCGCACAGACTACTTGTGATTTCGGCGGCTCTGGCAAGCCCGGAAAGCAAAGACTCCATGGCTAGGCGCGTTCGCCGGCCTGTGTCTTCGTGATCAAAAACCTCACGAGCCCGGGAAGCAATGGAATTTTGCAGGCTATGCAAATCTGCCAGCGTCAGTTGACCAATTTTGAGTTTCAGTTGCTCGGCAAAATGGTGACGGAACTGTGTAAACGCTGGCGCCAGCCAAGGCGCGAAGTCAGTCACCATTTGCTGCAGCGCCGCGATGCGCAGCGAAAGCTCACGCGCCCACCAGCGGGCTTCGTCCGAGACGTTCGTGCTAGAAAGCTGTTGCTCCAGTGCGGCAGCATCGGCGGCGGTGCTCGGAAGCCCATCAGGCCAATTCTCCGCGGAAGTGAGCGACTTGATCTTCTGCTTCAGTCGTTCAATCGAGAGCACCGCTCCCTCGGGGAAATCGTCGTGCGGGAGCAGATCAAGGGTAGTTTCCAGATGGTCACCCAGGCCTTGCAGGAGAACTGTGCGAAAGACCGGTTCTCGCGCGGCTTCCAAACAGCCCTGCTTCAAGGTCCACAAGCAGCAAACGAGGTTGCCGTTGTCGACGGTAGAAATGAAGCGGGGTTTCAGAGGTTCAAGCGTGAGGGTGTTGTACCAGTTGTAGAAACTGCCATCCTGCTTAGGCATGCGGTCGATGGTGTCGAAGGTCTTCTCCACATCGCCGGCAAACTCGGTAAGCGTCGACCAGCCCAAATCCAAAGCCGCCAGCCTGGAGTTCAGCAGGAACCCGAGGTTCGTGGGGGAAATTTGATGCGCGGCTAACGTATTGTTCTCGTGAATGATGTCGGGAATCAACCAGTTTTCCTGCTGGTTGCTCAATTCCCGGTAAAAGCGCCAAGTACGCAGCGAGACGCTGCGCAACATGACGCGATCTTTCTCGTTGAGTTTGTTTCCGCTGGTCCAATACGGCCTGTTCAACCAGTCGCACACCGTTTTCGAGCAGCCCCAAAGAGCCAGGAACGGCAAGGCAATCAAGATCGACGACGGACGAACCACAACCACCACCAGGTCGATCACGAAGCAAATCCACGGCGTCCAATTCAGGCAAATTTCCACCGGAGTTTTCTTGGTGGCCGATTCAGCATCAGCCGCGGTTTCCCATTGCAGCAGGCGCTTGCGCGTGACGGTCATGCGAACCAGCGTGCGGACAATAGCGTCGAGCGTCACCAGGCTCTGGTGCAGCAGAAGCGCTACGCGGGTCAGGAGGGCGAGTTGGGTGTTCGCGAAGTCGGAAAATATATTGTCCCAGTGAACTGCGAAACCGGGTAAACGGGCGGCTTTGATGACCGAGACAACGAAGGAGATATACACCGGCAAAGAAATCGCTACCACCGTCGCCAATGTCCAGTACAGCGCCCTACCAGGCAGCACCATCCAGCCGCACAGCAGCAGCACAAAGAAACCAAATTCCGTCAGGCTCCGGCGGATGTTATCCACGATTTTCCAGCGCGAAATACTATTCAGCGGATTCAGCACCATATTGCCCGCACGATCCGGAACCTCCGGCAGCAGCCAACGAATGATTTGCCAATCACCGCGAACCCACCGGTGTTTTCTGCGGCTGTACGCGCTGACGTGAGACGGATAATCGTCGATCACCTCCACGTCGGAGAGCAATCCAGCACGCGTGTAGCTTCCTTCCAGAAGGTCATGGCTAAGAACCGCATTGCACGGGAAGCGAAGATCCAAAACCTGCTGAAAAGTCTCTACCTCGTAGATACCTTTCCCAGTGAAGATACCCTCGCCAAAAAGATCCTGGTACACGTCGGATGTCGCCAACGTGTACGGATCCAGCCCCGCATCACCAGAAAAAATCTCCGCCAAACGCGATTTGTTCTTAGACTTGACGCTGATACCAACGCGGGGTTGCAGGATTCCGTAGCCTTCGACCACGACGTTTTTTTCCGGATCGATAACCGCACGGTTCAGCGGGTGAGCAAGCGCACCGATCATCTTGTGAGCCGACTCGCGGGGTAGCTGCGTATCCAGATCAAGAGTGATGACGTAACGAACTCTGGGGAGAATGGAAACATCACCTAGAACGATGGAGAAATCCACGCTCTTGCCAAGAACCAGATTATTCAGGTTCAGAAGCTTTCCACGCTTGCGCTCCCAGCCCATCCACGTCTGCTCGGAAGGGTTATAGGTACGGTCGCGATGGAAGTGGAAGAACGTGCCTTTGCCATCAGCGGCGTATTTCTGATTCAACTCTGCGATCAGACCAGAGCAGAATTTGGCCAATTCGTCCTTTTCGTCGAACTGCTGCACGGAATCCGGGGGATCGGTGACAAGGGCGAAATGCAGATTGGCGTCGCGATTCCCGAGATAGCGCACTTCGAGATCCCGGGCAGCCTGCTTAGCCTGTTCTTCGCTGCCCAACAGCATCGGGATCACCACCAGAGTCGTGTCTTGCGCGGGAATGCCCTCAGAGAAATCGAGACGGGGAAGCTTCCGCGGGGGAACCAACATGGTGGTGAAGAGATTCATGGTTGCCACGCCACACTCAAGGGCGGGAAGGAAGAAGAGAGCGACTTCGTACCAGCGCAGAGCTCGGAGGCTGGGTATAGCCGCGAACAACGCCATCACCGCAAGGGTCAGCAGAACAATGCCTGTGTAATAAAAAGAAGTGGGATGCTGCAAGACGGCCTCGCGGGCTCTTTCTGCAATGGGCGCTTGATATTCGATCGCTTGCTTCAGTTCAGACTTGCCCTCGCCGAGCAGGTAGTAGCCGATATGGGATCTTCTTTCTCTAGCGCGGGCGCTGGGCTCCGCGTGAAGCGCCGCAGCCAACTGCACCGCTTTGTTGGCGATCTCTTGCTCGCTGAATGGCGAGTGGGCCGCCAAATCCACTATGGCAACGCGGTAAGTGCCGCGGCTCTCGGAATCCATGCGTTCGTACGCTTGCACTGGATCGCGGCGCAAAATTTGCTCGGTAACACTGACCTCTTCGAAAATCTCTTCCCAGTCCAACTCGAGAATTCGCTTGAGGCACGATGTCAGCTCGCCGATTGCGGTCTCCGCAGGTTTCGGCGGAGCCCCCGGCGGGATCGAATCATCGGCCGAGGGCTGTTCGGGCACACATGCTTTGGCCGTTTCCCCAATTCGTTCCAGGAGTGCAAGTTCCATCAGAGGCTTCAGATCCCAAAGCTCCGCCATCTGAAAAGGCAAACGCTCTTGCGCGCCTCTTAGAAACGTGACCAGCGCATCCTTCGAAATCCCACAGTTCACAACACCAAGAAAGCTTTCTCCCGCGGCGAAGGCACGCGGTACCCGCTCGGAGTTCGTATTTTGTACTTGCGGGAGCTTGCGCGCCGTAACGATGGCATCCTGTGTTTCATTCAGCGCAGTTTGAAACAGCGTGACGTTTTCGGAGAACAGGCGAAGGTCCATCGTGTTCAAGCGAGGCACATCTCGCAAACGCGCGGACGCCATGCGAATGGATTGGTCCGCGGCTTTCCATTTGGTTTCCAGAATCGGCAGAGCTTCGGCGGCGTCCGTGACTATCCATGAACCTGCCTCGGCGCGCGCAGCTGACAGGATTTGTTCTTGCTCCGGGTCAAGTTGCGGTTGAAGCCCTGCCCTGACGTTCTGAGAACGAGCAGGTCTCTCATCGGTTTCCGCCTGCGGGACCAACAAGAGGGCCGGCACCTGAGTCGGGTCGGCAGCGCATTGATTTGGTGTAGCCATAGTGATTTATCCCTCAGCTCTTATCGATAATTCGCAGCTTGCAACTCGAACATTTCCGCGTATCGCCCGGCGTTCTTCAGAAGTTCCTGGTGCGAGCCTTCCTCGGCAATTTTGCCGCCCTCGAGTACCAGGATGCGATCGGCCATGCGCACCGTCGAAAAACGGTGCGAGATCAACAAAGACATTTTGTTGGCGGTCAACTCCGCGAACCGTTGAAAAACTTCGTGTTCGGACTTGGCGTCAAGCGAAGCAGTCGGCTCGTCCAGGATCAAGACTTGTGCATCCCGCAAGTAGGCGCGGCCTAGCGCGATTTTTTGCCATTGCCCGCCGGAAAGGTCCAGTCCACCTTCGAACCGCGTTCCCAGCACCTGGTCATAGCGGTTGGGCAGTTGATGAATCACTTCATCCGCCAAACTCTTCAACGCGGCGGACCGGATGCGAAAAGAATTGTTCAGTTCCTCAATGCGCCCGATGGCGATGTTTTCGGCAGCGGTCATGTCATAACGCATGAAGTCCTGGAAAATCACGCCAATTTCGCGCCACAGATCTTCGATGTCGTATTCGCGAAGATCAACTCCATCCAGAAGGATTTGTCCGTCGGTAACGTCGTAAAGCCGCGTAAGGAGCTTCACGATGGTGGTCTTGCCTTGACCGTTTTCGCCGACAAGAGCGATGCGCTCGCACGGATTCAGACGGAAATTGATATTGCTCAACACCGGTCTGGGATTACCCGGATACGAGAAGGAAACGTTTTTGAATTCGAATCCCTTCGTAATTGGGCGGGGAGCGGGCAGGGCGCCGGGCTTCGACATAATCTTGGGCTTGACGGAGAAAAATTCGAGCAGGTCCGAAAGGAATAGCGCCTGATCCGCGATGGTCGAGAAAGTTGTAAATACCGCTTGGATGTTGGTGCTGGCTCCGGCAATGGCGCCCGCCAAAAAGGTGAGAGAACCAATCGTGAGCGCGCCGATCACCGTCTGGTAGACCACATAGGCGTAGGTGCCGTAATAACCGACGGTGCCGAGGAGCGTCAGAAGCGCCCCGAATAAGAGCTTTCGGCGCTGATGTCTGACGGTCTGGCGATGCAACTCGTCGGAAAGCTTGGTATAGCGGCCCACCAGGTAGGGGGCCAGACCAAACAGCTTGAGTTCCTTCGCGCTCTCTTTGCTTCCACCGAGAACGCGCAAGTATTCCATCTCGCGTCGAGCCTTGGTTTGGTTGAAGCTCAGCGAATAACCGAGGAATGCGAAGTGCGTTTCACCAAGGAAGGCCGGCACGATACACACGATCAGTGCAAAGAGAATCCATGGCGAGAAAAACAGAATAGACACCGCCAAGCTGGCGGTCATGATGACTTCCTGCACCAGGCGCCCGCTGGATTGAATCATGTAGATGCGATCAGTGCCTTGGACCCGCGCGCGATCCAACTTGTCGTAGAACTTGTAATCCTCATAGGTGGAAAGATCCAGGCTCGCGGCGTGCTCCATGATCTGCGTGCTGATGTAACGGGTGTATCTGTCAGCGAGCACCGCATCGCAGAAATCGATCAGCCGAGTGAGGATAGTAGCCAGACTGGCCAAACCGAATTGCAGCAACACCATCCACCAGAACAAATGCGGGAGCGGTTTGTGGTGCGAGGACAGATTAACGAGCGCGTCGATAATGAATTTGGTGACTCCCAGCATAGCCACCGGCATCAACGCCACGACAACCCGGCACGTTAAGCTGGAGACCACCACTTTCGGTGCCGACTTCCAAACAATTCGGAACAGCGGAGGAATATTGCGCAGCGCTCGCAGACGCTCATTCCATCTCGAGGGTGCGGCTTGCAAAGTTGGTTGGGCCACTGTGCTCATCGGTACGAAACTCCGTTCACGAACGCTCTTCGCATACACCAGCAAGCAGCGTCAGCGACGTTCACATCCATTTCCGGGAGTTGCTTCCTTGTTCCTTGTACGATCAGGCGACTGGGTTCAAGCGGAATCAAATTCGGGCGGCTGCATCGACTTACAGCTGGGCGGCATATTACGTACAGTTAAAAACCTCCCAACCCTAACGGTTCACCTGTCAACCCCCTCAATGAGTCTCGCACGTGTGCTTCCAAGTTTAGAATCCGTGTAAGTTCTTAGAATGGTTTGACTTGATACAGTAGGTCCTAGACTTGCTAAGGTTAATTTTGCTCGTGGAAGGAAAGTTCTACCGGGCACAACCATTCGCAAGAAATTGATTACAAACGACATGTGGTTACTAAACTACTAGTACTTACTGGCTTGCCCCCTCGTTGAGTGACTTCGCTCGTGGAAAAACCCGGCACTTTGAGCGGGAACCACAAGTCTAATTTTTGCGCCGCGTGTTTTGTAACCGCACACGCGACGGAATTTTTCTGAATTTTTCCGAACAACCTCTGCGACTCTGAGCCCGTACCAGAACTAATCCGTACCATAACCTGATTGTGTCAATTTGGTCACCGAACTGACCACTTTTAATTGTGACCTAATCCCTTTCTTTCCTACAATTCGAAACGATTCCGGGACTTCGCCACCGGATTCACTTACAAAGAAATGTTAAGACTGTAATGTACGAACAATTTTTCAACTTTCTGGGCCTGCGTGAGGATCCCTTTCACGTTTCCCCGGACCCTCGCTATTTCTACACCACACCAAGTCATGAAGCGGCTTTGGCCGAACTCCTTTACGGCATTGAAACCCGCAAGGGCTTTCTCGTTCTTACGGGAGAGGCTGGCACCGGCAAAACCAGCCTACTGAAACAGATTGTGGACTGGTTGAAGGGAAGAAAACGCTCGACTGCCTATATCTTCCACACTCATGTTGAGCCAATCGGTTTATTGAAGTTCATCCTGAGTGATTTTGGCGCGCCATGTCAGTCCAGATCCAAGAGCGAGTTGGTGAACGCCCTGCACACTTGGCTTTTGCAGCGGCACGCGGCTGGAGATCTGCCGGTGCTGATCCTGGACGAAGCGCAAGCTCTGCCGCTCCAAACCCTCGACGAACTTCGACTGCTCTTGAACCTCGAGACTCCACGCGGCAAACTGTTGCAAATCGTCCTTTCCGGTCAGCCGGAACTGGAAGAAAAGCTGCGCCTGCCCGAACTGCGGCAACTGCGCCAACGCATCGTATTTCATTCCCGCCTCGGTCTTCTCACGCAAAAGGAAACAGCCGGATATATCTCCAGGCGTCTGGCCGTGGCGGGCTGCCCGGATTCCCTGCTGTTTCCTGACGAAGTTGTGCACGATATTTATTCATCGTCCCGGGGCATACCGCGAGTTGTGAATTTGCTGTGCGAGCATGCTCTTATCTCCGCATACGCGGAGCGGCAGCACGTGGTTTCGCCGGAGATGATCCAGCGGGTCGCCGTCGACTTTGATTTGGTGGAGAAACCGCTGGCTGTGCCGGAGTCCGAACTGCAGGCACAGTATGCCCGGACCACCAGGTTTCCCGTTCTCGAAGAATCTGAATCCTCGAATGGAGCGGATCACGAATCGACACGCTGGTTGGAGCAGATCGACTTCGGTGTCTCAAAACCTCCGCTGGAGGAGTTATACAAGTGGGCCCAACCCATAGCTAAGGATGTGGCTGTTGGGCGTGTTCCTCCTGCCGCCTCTGTGGAACCGCCGGAGTCTACGCAGCAGCGGACCGAGACTTCGCTCGGGCGCAACTCCAACGGAATCCGCGCGTACTGGCGCAGTCATCGGTCGCTTTCGGTCGTAATCGCGTTTGCGCGTAAGTCCGTTGCCTCCGTACGACGCGCTTGGCGAACGGTGACGAGCCGATTCGATGTCTCGAAAGCTCGATTAGCGGCGATGTTCAAGCGCACTCAGCCAGCGGTCAAAAAAAACTTGGCTCCGCAAATAACTCCCAAAGCCCCTGCCGAATCCCCGAAACCGGTGGAGCGCTGGATTCAAACTCCGATTGCCCGTGCCTCGGGCGAACCCCGACGGTACTGGCGCAGTCGTCGTTCGCGTTCGGTTGTGCGCGCGTCCGCCCGAAGCTCCGTCGCCTCCGTACGACGCGCTTGGCGCGCGGTGACGAGCCGATTCGATATCTCGAAAGCTCGATTAGCGGCGATGTTCGAGCGCGCTCAACCAGCGGTTAAGGAAAATCCTCTTGCGCAAACAGCTTCCAAAACGCCTCTAGAATCGCCGAAACCGGTGACTCAGCGGATCGAGACTCCGGCTGTCCTCGCCGCCAGCGGAATTCGTCGGCACTGGCGCAGTCATCGCTCAAGTTCGGCTCTGGCTGCGTGCGCACGCGAGTCCGTCGCCTCGGTGGGACGTACGTGGCACGCGGCAACCCATCCGTTCGTCTCCTACGCCCGCTCGGTTTTGCAATCTTTCATCAAAGATTGCCAGTCCTTGTTCCACGGCATGACTCCTCCTACGCCGGCCTTGGAGACAGGCTCTTCCAGCGAGGGCAGCACCGACAGGCGGGGCAATCGCCGTGTTCTCGCTCCGGTAATTAATTGGTTTCGGCAACCCATGAGCGCGGGTCGAATCTCCGCCAATCACTCTTCGGCAAGGCGTGCACGTCGCAATAGCAAGTAAGCGCCTCAGTTTTTTGGCAATAACGAAAAAATGGATTGTAACGCCGCGCCTTCACGCTGTCATTTCCTGCTTCGTCCCGGTCATAACAAAAAAAGGGAACGGTTGTCCGTTCCCTCTCAATGAATTCTCCAGGACCATGTTTATCGGCCAATTAGATTGGCCGCAACGATCAATTCCTCCGTTTTTACCCCATTGAATGCCAGGCGGGTTTCGGTGCGCTTTTGGTTGCCGACCTCCCACCCGAATTCGCTCCCCGCGACCCAGATTTGACGAAGTGAGTAGACACTCCCGGTCCGCTCGAATACCAGCTTAGTGGTCTTCTTTTGCGCATTTGAAGAACAGGCAATCGTCTGAAAAAGATCGGATTCTGACACTGACTGATTATGAATTTGCAGAACGCTGCTCTGTATGGCGATCTTCGCAACGGAGTACTCTCCGGCCGGATAGAGCTTGTCGCCCACCATAAAGTTAAAAGGCACGTCAGCTTTAATCACAGCATGCTGGGCATTGGCAGCCGCGCTAAGTGCCAGCACAGCCCCCGCGAACAACAGGGAACGAAAGTATTTCATGACAACTCCTCCTTGGCTCACGGTGCCGGACTGCTTGCTGCAACTCCGATCTGGAAACCGGAAAAGCATTGGATCGTGAACCCTCGAATCAGATTTGGCACCTCGTTCGGTGCTGGGCCAAATTTGAAATGGCGACCGATCTACCTCAATGCTTTGCGGCGCACAAAAGCGTCACATTCAAATCACACGCTAATCAACTGAAAGCAGATGAGTTGTTGGCCTACAGCGGCAGCAACGTGTCGGCCCTCACAGAACTTTCGTGACTACTGTGCTAGCGTCCCGCGCAGGGAGTGCTGGATGTCGAGAACTAGAGAGTCACCGACGCTCATTCCCTTCGGTCCATTTGAGGCGAACCTCTCTTCGCAGGAACTCAGAAAGCAAGGCATCCGTCTGCGTCTGCCCAGGCAGTCGTTTCAAATCCTGAAGATGCTGTTGGAGCGTCCGGGCGAGTTGGTCACTCGCGAGGAGTTGCACGCTGCGCTGTGGCCCGCGGATACGTTTGTGGATTTCGAACACGGACTGAACGCCGCGATCAATCGGTTGCGTGAAACACTGGGAGATGAAGCAGATAATCCGCGATTTATTGAGACTTTGCCACGGCGAGGATACCGGTTTATTGGTCCTGTCGAGGCGGGTCTGACTTCACAACCTCTTGAGCCCGCGCCCGTCGCACCGTCGGACGCGGCTTCTCCCACCCCAGAGAATCCTCCGGCGCCGTCCGCAAAGGTGGCGATTCCCGGTGAGTGGCTGCTACGTGCGTTGGTGGCGATCGGCGTGACGGGCATTCTGATGGCCGCCACAACGACCATTCTTCATTTTCGAAGAGCCGTGAAGTTGACCGACAAAGACCCCATCGTCCTGACAGATTTCGACAACAGCACCGGCGATCCAGTCTTTGACGACACATTGCGGCAGGGGCTGATCGTGCAACTGGAGCAGAGTCCATATCTAAATGTCGTTCAAGAGAGCACCATCGACGAGACCCTGCGTTTTATGGGACGCAAACCCGGCGAGCGGCTGACCAAGGAAGAATGGCACGAAGTCTGTGAGAGATCCAACAGCACTACATCGCTAAGTGGATCGATTGCCCGCCTGGGCACTCACTATGTGATTGGATTAAATGCCGCAGAGTGCAAAACAGGGCGCCATCTTGCCGATGAACAGGTGCAGGTTGCCAGCAAAGAAGAAGTGCTGATGGGATTGGGCGTCGCGACGTCCAGTCTGCGAAAAAAACTAGGCGAAAACTTGGCTTCTCTGCAGAAATTTGACATGCCTCTGGAGCAGGTGACCACATCTTCGCTCGAAGCACTGCAAGCCTACACACGTGGACAAAGGACGTTTGATGAAAATGGCTATACCGCCTCAATTCCTTTCTTCCAGCGTGCCATTGAATTGGATCCCAACTTCGCCATGTCATACGAATTCCTGGCCATGGCACACTTCAACTTTGGAAGAGAAGATTTGGCCAGACCCGCCATGGAGAAGGCTTTCGCGTTGAAGGACCACGCAAGCGAACGGGAGAGGCTCTTAATATCCGCCATTTACTACGGCTGGATTACGGGCGACCGCCAGCGATGCATCGAGACACTGCAACTGATGGCTCAAACTTATCCGCGAGCTTCGGTAGCCCATCTGCTGCTTGCGGCCCAGTATTCCGATCAAGGGTTTTGGGACGACGCCATCAAAGAGGAGTATTTAGCACTTCGACTGGATCGACCTTCCGCGTTCGACTACGAACATTTAGCCCGGTGTTACTTGCGATCAGGACGCCTAGATACTGCCGAGAAAGTCCTTCAGGAAGGCTCGGCCCGTTATCCCGGACTTGTCTATTACCAGGATGATGTTTTTGAACTCGCGTTCCTCCGCGGCGATACGGCCCGCAGGGAACAAGTGCTGAGCAGCGTCGCTGGCAAAGATTTTGAGCCCGTGATCCTGGACATGCAGGCCGATGCAGAGGCTTACTACGGGCGAATGGCTCGCTCGCGGCAGTTTTCGCAGCGCGCAATTGAACTGGATCGCAAATCCGGTTCTGCATCTTCCGTTGCTTTACGGGAGAGTCTGGCCGCGAAGCGCGAAGCCGAAGTTGGCAACTTCGAACTGGCGCGTCAGCTTGTTGCGTCGGCCCTGAAAGAAAAACCCGACCGCCTCAGGCTTGTGATGGTCGCTCAAACACTCGCCCTGCTTGGGGATTTCGACAAAGCCGAGAGCATCTACCGAACATTGCAGAAAGAAAATCCCGCCAACACGTATTTTCGCGACGACTGGCTGCCAATAATCCAAGCCCAAATCGAGATCGGCAGGAAAAACTCCGCTGCGGCGCTGACCGCCCTGGAACCAGCACTGGCTTGGGATCTTGGCGGCGGCCGCCTGTATCCCACATATCTCCGCGGCCAGGCTTACTTGATCGCACATAATGGTGAGGCAGCAGCAGTGGAGTTTCGAAAAATCATCGATCACCCGACTGTGGTTGTGAATTTACCGCATGGCGCGCTTGCCCGTCTGGGTCTTGCACGAGCATACGCCCTGCAAGGGAACAGGGAGAAAGCACGAGCGGCTTACCAGGATTTTCTCGCGCTGTGGAAAGACGCTGATCTCGACATTCCAATCCTCCAGCACGCCAGAGCCGAGTACGAAAAGCTGCAGTAGTCCGATTCAGTCTACGCCGGAGTGCTCTTACTGGCGGCGCGCTATGGATTCTTGCTCAGCCGGCGATAATAATCCGCGACGGATTCTTGGTAGCCCGACGGAATCGTGTAGGGCTTACCCGTATGGGCCTGGGTTGCGGCACCGTTGCGCTCTAATTGCAGCTCCAGTTTATCGACCGAGCTGAGAACTTCGCGCTGCATTTGTTCCAGCATCGCAGGATTCCCGGGGAACCGGCTGGGATCGAGCATCTGCATCTGCCGCGCTAGATCGGCCACTTCCTTTGCGGCTTGCGGATCGCTCTGGACCAGGTGGCGGAGCTGATTCAATTCTTGCATGCTCTGCCGATAGGCGCGCTCCGTGTCGGCAGGATTACCAGAAGCGTCTGCCGGCCCAGCCGGCTGCGGCACAGCGGAACCGTAACGGTTGTTTCCGGTATTGATATTGTTCCAGACCGTGCCGTCGGAATTGCGTCCGCCG
>Ga0187817_10000738_pt1 | contig 14686 bp, 8 predicted proteins | sample NC_wetland_sal_i_17_FD_132431 | JGI IMG/M metagenome (GOLD analysis project Ga0187817, IMG submission 132431) | Wetland sediment microbial communities from Neuse River Estuary, North Carolina, USA - SO4_2 | ecosystem: Environmental > Aquatic > Freshwater > Wetlands > Sediment | place: USA: North...
CCGGCCTTCCCGGTGCAGTTCACCGGGACGCTCTCGCGGTCGCGTCTCTTCAGCTTTTAGGCTTGCAGACTTGGTGGACGTGGGGGGGCTCGAACCCCCGGCCTCCTCGTTGCGAACGAGGCGCTCTCCCAACTGAGCTACACGCCCACGCGTTCCCTCATTCTAGCAAACGCGGATGGAGTGCGCGAGATACGTCGTGCGGGGCCTTCGCCTGCGCGGGAGAAATGAACGGGAGCTTCACCGGGTTCTAAGAGGAGACTTTCGGGGTGGCCGTCGTGGACTTTGCTTGGTAGGTTCCCCGTCCAACTTTTTGTGAAGTTATGATCCGGTAAAGCTCCCGCGTTCACCTGATGCTGAGCGCTTAGGCTAGGAAACTTGTCCGAATCAGGCAATCAGGTCTTTCATGTATTTCTGGTCACGTGTCACGTGGCCTATCAGCACCTTGGCAGGCTGTTGAAAAAACCTAAGCTGCCTAACATCAATGGACTCTATAGTTTGTGTGAAAACCGACGGTTTCCGTCAGGGCACGGCTTCAGCCGTGCCGTAAGGGATGTAAAATCAACGGGCTTTAGCCCCTGAGGCCGTTCGTGGACGAGGGTGGGAGCTTCTTTGATTGCACGTGTGGCTTGGGGGGTGGTGGAATTGGGAGAGGACACCGGCAGGATCCCCCGCGCCTTATATTTCTTCCGCATCGAAGCTCCCCCCTCAATTGCGACACTGTGGGGCACACGCTGCAATGAAACAATCGGGTGAATCACCTACTTTGTGATTTGCGGCCCTCCAGATGCTCCGCTGGGATTCACATTCGTCCATCAGTACCATTTCCCCCTGGAAGATTCCCGCCATACAATAGGCCTATGCCTATCCAGTTGATCGCCATGGACATTGACGGGACGCTGCTCGATAGCCGCGCGCGGCTCCCGGAGGAAAACGCGCGGGCCATCGCCGAGGCGGCGGCGCGCGGCATCGAGATCGTGATCGTCACCGGGCGGCGCTTCGATTTCGCGCGCTCCACGGCGGAAGCCCTGGCTGGCGATCTGCACCTGATCGTCAACAACGGCGCGCTGATCAAATCGAAATCCGGCGCCACGCACTACCGCATGTTGCTCCCCGTCGCCGTGGCGCGCCAGGCGCTCGATGCCACGCCGGGATTCTGGCGCGAGGCCGCGGTGGTCTTCGACCGTTCCGCGAAGAATCAATTGTTCTTCGCCCACGTGGATTTCGACGATCCCGTGCGCGGCCCCTACTTCCGCCGCAACCGGGAATTCATCGCCGAGGCCTCGCCGCTCACCGCCTGCCTCAATGGCGAAGATCCCATTCAGGTGATGTACGCGGGCCCGTGCGCCACGATTCGCGCGGCCATGCGCGCGCTCGAAGCCCTGCCGCTCGCCGGAGAATTCTCGCTTTCGCTCGCGGAATATGAACATAGAAACTTGTCCATTCTCGACGTGCTCCAGCGCGGCGTCACCAAGGGCGCCGGGCTCCGCGAATGGGCGCGCCAGCGCGGCATCCCTCGCGAGAACGTGATGGCCATCGGCGACAATTGGAACGACCGCGAGATGCTCGAGTTTGCGGGATTACCGATTGTGATGGCCAATAGCGTGGCGGAGTTGAAATCCCGCGGCTGGAGAGTTACGCTGTCGAATGACGAGTGCGGCGTGGCCCACGCCATCCGGGCCTATGCCCTGAATGGCCTAGATCGAGGGACGGGAGCCTCGTGAGAACCATTGCACGCAACGCGGCGGTTTTCCTGGGTCTTGCGGCTGCGGCCGTGGCCTGTGCGCCCAGCGCGCGAGCCGATTACGCCGTGCTGCGCTCCGGCCAGCGGCTTCACATCACCGGCTATCAGCTCCTGGGCGACCGCGTGCGGCTAACCATTCAAGGCGGCGTGGTCGAGATTCCGGCCGCCGAAATGGTCTCGGTCGAGCCGGAGGATAGCTTCCCTGCCCCGCCCGCGCCATCCGAGCCAGCGCTCGGCGCGCCCTTTGCCGATTTGATCCACGCCTCGGCGCAGAAGCATGGCGTGGACGAAAAGCTGATCGTGCGCGTGATCGCCGCGGAATCGAATTTCAATCCCAAGGCCGTCTCGCGGAAGCGTGCCCAGGGGCTGATGCAGTTGATTCCGGAAACCGCCGCGAAATTCTCGGTCGCCGATGTTTTCGACCCCGCGCAGAATATCGAGGCCGGCACGCGCTATCTCCAAGAACTCCTCGAACGCTACGGCGGGAATTTGACGCTAGCCCTGGCCGCCTATAATGCCGGGCCGGACGCGGTCGAGCGCTACGGCGGCGTCCCTCCCTTCCCCGAAACCCGGAATTACGTCAAAAGCATCCTCTCGAAACTCTCTCCCGCCGAACCTCACCCGTAGCAATTTCGCCCGCCCCCCGCCTCCCTAAGGAGAATCCGCGAACGGCTGGATTGTGCAACTGGCACTGGGTTGGCTGAAGGCTCGACCCGCCTTCTGTTGTAGCGCCGGCATCTTGCCGGCGGTTTATCCCTCGGCGCCTCCGTGGCCCACCAAATGCCGCATTGCGGCGGGTGCCGCACCATCACACCCGAGCGAATCCACGAAACTGAGGCCGAGGCCGTCGCATCGGTTGTCTACCGTGCAATCAGGTATCCTCCCCTATCACGTTATGCGGTCCTGCGCGAACGGATCGTCCGGGTTTCCACCCCGCTTTCTGAACTCATACTCCTTGAGGAACCGAATGACAGCCCGCCGCTGCCTATCCGATAGAGGCACATTTTCGCCCAGCTTTCGCACCCGGTCCACGATTTGTTCCACATCGAGGTAGGGCGTCAACCAATTCGGATCGAGCCTATCCCTCCTACGACCAACGGCATCGCCAAGCTGGAAACTAGATGAACTGGAAAGGAATCTTTCCAAGAATTCCGCCAGCCTCCGGTCATCTTTCACCGTGTCTGCCACCCAGGCCCGCACTTCGCCGTGTCCGCCCTTTTCCCGCCAGAAGTTGAGTACATGGAGCAAATTCGGCGTACGCAGAAGAGAACCATCCTGACCTGCACGGCGTATCTTAGTTAAGAGGATACCCTCCAATGCTTGAAGCTGCTCGCGAGTTACAAACCATTCCTGCTCCGGATGCGCACTCCCACCGTACAAGCCCTGCTGCTGCCCGAGCACTATCAGGACGTGCTGAATCATGTAAACCGCACGCCCGGTTTCGAAGGCTCGTCTGAGTAGCTCGAAGCGTTCAGCCAATTCAAGCCGCTTCAGAAGCTGCCAGATGATCCTTGACATCTGCGCATCATTGCCAAGATCGAGAAACCCCGGGGCCTTGTCTTCTGGCAGCGTGAGTTCATCGCCGACGTCCAAAAGGACCGACACGATAGGCCCGATCCGTTCGGGGGGAATCTCGTGGGCTGTATAGTCCTGCAATCGGTCGAGCAGCGCGCTCGCCCTCGTTTTACCGTCCGCCCGAATCTCTTTTGCAAACCTCAAGAGATCAGAAGAAAAATGCTCGGGATTTTCCGTGTCCGCCAAGATTCCCCGCATCTCTGAATTTGAGATTTCTCCCAAGGGCACCGCAAGACTGAAATAAACTGGAAATACGGAGCTGCTGCATACGCGACGCTCACGACGCCACTCCGCCTCCGACTCGGGTCCGAAATGCGTGTTGCCCCAAACTGCCCCCAGCTTTGGAAAGAGCCGCTGCACGATGGCCCTCACAGGCCGCTCTTGAGTTGGGTTGGACTCGTTCAGTCTCGCGCACCACAAGGCATGAAACTCATTCAGCTCTTCCCTTGTCGGGCGCAACACATTGTCCGGAGCGTGGCCCGAGAACATTTCGTGGTTGTTTTTGATTGTGTCATAGACTTCTGGACAGAACATTCGGAGTGATTCAACGGCGATGAAATCGACCGGATTTACCTCGCCAATTACCGCCCGAAGGGTAACCGCCAGCACGTTCGTGAACCGAACTACATCCCTTGGTGTTTCAAGAAACTTGTCGATACCCTCGAAGAACATATTCCCCCAATACGTCTGGTCAAAACTCTTCGGGTCAATACCCGCGAGTATCACGTCGGCCTTCTCGAAGAAGAGACCTCGAATGGCCATCCGGTCGACCAGGGGAAGCTCAAATGGGATCTGCACGATTTTCTCAAGATAATCCTCGCCCGAGCCACCCTGCAGCTCCCCCAGCGATCGGGCGACGACGCGCTTATCGAAAGCCATGAGGTAGGTGACGTTGGGAAAATCTCCGACTGACTTAACAGCGCGGAAAACCTGCCTGATCTCCTCTGACGTCAACCGATCTATATCGTCGATCATTACAAGAATGCGACGCGGCTGGGCCCGGAGGGCCGCCGCGATGTCGCCCTTCAACCTTTCGATATCCTTAGGACTGGGTCGAATCGCCCTACCAACGAGCTTTCCCCAGTTAAAGTACGGTAGGGGAACATCGGAGAGAGCCTCGGCAAAATCCGCTAGTCGTGTCCGCACCTCAGAGGGAAATTCTCTCTGGTTTTCGAGTTTTGCCCGCAGTTGGCCAAAGAACGCTCGAACCAGATCCTCGTGGCCCGAAAACCACCACGGGTTGTAAGAAACAATAATCGGCTGCTCGCTCGGTCCCATCCCGTTCAAGAAATGCCGCACATAGTTGAGCATCGTCGTCTTGCCAAAGCCCCAGCCCCCATAAAGAGCCACGACCTGGCCCACGGCCCGCGACAACCTAGAGATGCCAAGCGCCAAACGCTTCGCGAAAGGTGCGTATCCCAAGCGGTCTGAATTCGGGTCATCACCGGGGCGATCCGCGGAAAGATCGGATGGCATCGGAGTTCCTCGAGCATCCTCGGCCATGACCATACCTCCTGTCACCTGATTCTACCTGAGGCGACTGGACAAAATGCCATCCTCATCTCACGGTGCAATCCTCAGCCGAGCGGGATTTCGATGCACACTCGCCTCGCTTTAAAACTATCTAAGTCCTTCGTTTGCAATGTTCATCACAGTGGCCGAAGAATGGTGCCCCGTATCTGCGTTTTCCGTTGACAAGATAGCTATTGTGTGGTATAATAGCCTCGTTGGAATGGATAAGAGGCAAAAACTCGTTTTCAGAAGCCCAACCGGGTCGGTGGGAGCCGCCTCCCGTCCCGTTTTGGAACTCTTGCCTCAAACCGTCAAATTCTACCCGGTACAAGTCTGTCATCTAAATTCGAGCTATCTTATTGAAAACAAAGGACCGGCCTCGATTCTACCCGGTACAAAACGCCGATCCGACAAGGATCGGCGTCCTGTTTACCCTGAGGCACGAAGGGAGGGAGTCCGATACGTTGGACGACCGAAGGATCTCTCTTCTCATCACCGGCTAATAATTTCTAATCGGCAGTCCTGCCAATTAGAAACGAGCCTAACTCCTTTAGCATCAGCGAAACCACCATTTCTAATCGACAGTGATTCTGGGCCTGATATTAGGCGGTTTTCCCCTGCCTCCTCTACTTCCTCTGCCTCCTCTCTAGCTGCCGAGGCCGGAGGCGGAGGGCTGGAAGATGGCGGCATAGACCAGGACGATGGTGAGGATAATCATGATGATGCTGGCGGCCCAAGCGACGACGTTGAAACTCAAGGTGTTGACGTGCTCGCCCATCAGATCGCGGCGATTGATGAGCAGCAGAATGAAAATCAGCACCACGGGCAGCCAGATGCCGTTGGCCACCTGCGAGAGGATCAGAATTTTCAGCAGCGGCGCTTTGGGAATCAATATGATCCCCGCGCCAACGACGATGAGCGCGGTGTAAAGCCCGTAGAACGCAGGGGCTTCCTTGAGCGTGTTGTCGAGCCCGGACTCGAATCCGAGGCCCTCGCAGATCACGTGGGCGGTCGAAAGCGGCAGGATCGAGGCGGCGAAAAGCGAGGCGTTGAGCAGACCGAAGGCAAAAAGGCTGGCAGCCCATTTGCCGGCGAGCGGCTCAAGGGCTTGCGCGGCCTGCCCGGCGTCGGTGATGTTCGTGAAGCCATGAGCATGGAGCGTGGCGGCGCAGCAAACGATGATGAAGAAGACGATCACCATGCAGGAGATGCTGCCGACGAGAACGTCCATGCGCGCGTGCTTATATTGGCGCGGGCCGACGCGCTTTTCGACGAAACTGGCTTGGAGATAGAAGAATTGCCAGGGAGCGATGGTCGTGCCGATCAGCCCCGTGAGCATTAGCAGGTAGGCGGCATTCAGGTGGAGCGTGGGGATGACGGTTTCCTTGGCGGCGAAGAGCCAATCCGGCTTGGCAAGAAACGCCGAAAGGACGTAGGAGAGGTAGAACGCGCAGGCTACGAGGAAAATTTTCTCGACCTGGCGATAATTGCCGCGCACGACCAGAATCCAGACGAGAAAGGCGGCGATGGGCACGGCCACGTATTTGCTGATGTGAAAGATTTCCATCGAGGCGGCAATGCCGGCGAATTCGGCGACGGTGTTGCCGAGGTCCACGGCGAGCGCGGCGAGCATCACGAAAAACGTGGAGCGGAAACCGAACTCCTCGCGGATCAGGTCGGAGAGGCCCTTGCCGGTGACCACGCCCATGCGCGCGCACATTTCCTCGCTGACGTAGAGGGCGATGGTCATGGGGATGAGCGACCAGAGCAGCGCGTAGCCGAACTGCGCGCCCGCGACGCTGTAGGTGGTGATGCCGCCGGCGTCGTTGTCCACATTGGAGGTGATGAGGCCGGGGCCGACGACGGCGAGAAACAGGGCCACGCGGCGCCGCCAATGGCGATTGCGGTGGTTGAATTCCCTTGCCTGCCCCGCCCAGCGGGAGAGTGTGGACGTCAATGTGAGCCAAGTGTTCATGGGCTAAAAACCAAAAGCAGATCCCTCACCGCCGTCCCCGCTGGGCGGGGCCGGGTTCGGGATGACAGCAACAGCCTCAGCGCCTGCAGGGCAGGCGGAATGACGATGCGACAAGCATCGTCGGATCGTCACAATTTGGCGCGCAGGCGCGTGACCACGTCGTCCACGGTGATGGCGCCGAGCGGATGATGACGCTCGTTGACGACGGTCAGGCTGCGCAAATTATATTTGTCGAAAATCTCGAACACATCCTTATCACGCGTATCCGGAGTGACGGAAAGCAGCGGCTCGAAAACCAGCTCGGACATGCGCTGCTCGGGATCCGACAGGACAAAGCGAGCCAGCGGGACGACGCCGGCGAGAGCGCCTTCACGATTGGTGAGGACGATGTTATCGAGCTGCTCCTGCGGGATGTCGTGGAAGCGGATGTGATCGAGCACCTCGCCGCGCGTAGCGTCCTCGCCCACGACGACGAATTCGGTGGTCATCATGCCGCCGGCGGTGTCTTGCTCGAAGCGCAGCAGTTCGGTGAGCTCCTTGGCCTCGCGGCGGCCCATTTCGTCGAGCACTCCCTTGGAGGTTTCGGGTTCAATGTTCGACATCAAGTCGGCAGCCTCGTCGGGGCTCATTTCCTCGATGATGTCCGCGGCCTTTTCGGGATCGAGCTTTTCGACGACTTGCGTTTGGAGGGGCTTGTCGAGCTCGCCGATGGTTTCGGCGGCGGTCTCTTCGTCGAGCGAGCTGATGATGGACTGGCGCTCGTCGGGCGAGAGCTCTTCCATGATGTCGGCGAGATCGGCAGGATGGAGTTCGGCGAGCTTTTCGCCGGAAAGGCGCAGCTTCACGCGGCGGAGCGGGTCCGGCTCGATGAGATTGACGAATTCCCAGCGAATGGTCCGCGGCGGCAGCTTTTGCTGCACGCGGCGGATGGCGGCCGGAGGAACCATGCCCTGCAACAAGCGGCGGACGGCGCCGGGAAGTCCGACGTCCACATCGGTGATGCGCAGCTCGACGTTGCCGTTCGAGCGCTGGTCATCCAAATCCACGTCGTTGACGCGGACGACCTTGCGGCCGTTGGTGTCAATGATTTGCTGGTCGAGCAGGTCTTTTCGCACCGCGAGCCAGGCTTCATTAGGGTGATAAAGCTCGAGAGCGGATTCATCGGCGGTCAGACTGACCCGTCCGGGCGCGACCGAGGCGACCTGATCGTAGCGCGCGACCAAGGGACGGTAGCGGCCACGGCCCAGCAGCAGGCGCGAGATGCGGTTGGGCTGCTCGGCCGGGACGATGAACATCTCCTTGATGCGTCCCACAAAATTGCCGAGGGAATCGTAGGTTTCAGCGCCCAGGACTTCCGTTGCGTGAAGCATAGTCGCTCCTTAACTGGGAGTCCGGGCTTGGTGCCCTGCCTGCCACCTTCGGCGGGCAGGCACAAAAAAAGCCCGGAGCCGGCGGTGCATCCGGCCACGGGCAGATGAAAGCCGCCCTTCGATTACTCTAGGCCGGGCCTCGCCTCCCTGCCCCCGCAAAGCCATCCGGGGCGGACGCTGCGCGTCCTTGCCCGAAGGTGGGAGCAGCGATCAAACACGAGCCGGGAAGCTCCGCGCCCATTCCGGGAAATCGCCAAGCGCCCGGCCGGGCTATTACTTCCAGGCTCCGAATTGGACGAACGCTCTTCCATTGCGCTGCGCTTGTCCTCAGTTTGACTAGTAAATGCAGACGGAGAATTTGTCAAGCAAAGAGTGACGTTTTAGCGAAATTTTTACGCGGGAAGAGCATATCTCGGGGCGAATGGCCTCGGCGGCGGGCATGGGCGGCCCAAAGGTCGCCGTAGGTGGCGCGAAGATAATCGCGGGGCGCGTAGCCGAGGGAGCAGGTGACGCGGTCAATTTTGGCCGGGGCGCCTTCCAGTTCGAGGAAAACGCCGATGGGGGTCTCGTCCAAATCGAGTTCGAGGCCGGGAAGGCGGAAACGGGAGCGGTATTTCTCGTAGCGAAAGCTGGGACGAAAGCCGAGAGAGCGCAGTAGGCGGGGCCATCGGCGGGGATGCGCGATGGGCCATTCGCGTTCGAGCCGCTCCTTATAGCGCGAGGCAGAGGCTACCGGTGGGGGCATCTTCGAGGTGATTGCGGCGCTGCGGCGGCCACCGGGAATGAGCCTGGATGGGGCAGGTGTCTCAGTGCGAAGACGAAGCAGCCAGCCGCGACGGCGGAGGCCGGCGTCGGGCGTGTCGTAGAGCGTGTTTTGCTCGAAGACGCGTCCGCGAGTGTGGGCGCCGAGCCGCAGGAGGGCGCGCAAAAGGCGCACCGGATCGGTGACGCGGAGCTTGATTTCGATTTCTCGCACGGACGCGCGGCGCGAGGGCATGGGCCAGTATAACCAAACGCGGATGGCCTCGCGGAACGGATCGTTGATATTTCCGAAGGCATATTGCCAAGCGACGCGCCAGCCAGCATAATCGCTCTCCTGCCGGACACAGCGCTTCGATGAACGAGCCGACCACACCGCTGATGCAGCAGTATCACGCCGTGAAGAAACAGCACGCCGGGGCGCTGGTGCTCTTCCGCCTGGGCGACTTTTACGAATTGTTTTACGAGGATGCGACGGTGGCGTCGCGCATCCTGCAAATCACACTGACCTCGCGGAACAAGGAAAGAGGACAGGCCATACCGATGTGCGGAGTTCCCTATCACGCGGCGGAAAACTACATCGCGCGGCTCATCCGCGCCGGGCACAAAGTGGCGATTTGCGAGCAAATGGAGGATCCGGGTCCGGGGAAGAAATTGGTGCGACGGGAAGTGATCCGCGTGCTGACGCCGGGCACGGCCACGGCCGCGTCGCTGGTCGAACCGAAGGAAAACAATTTTTTAGCAGCCGTGGCATGGAGCGGCGCGGCCACGGCCGCTGCCGCGGCGGGAGGACGCTCCGCCAGCCGGTCGGTGGAAACGACCATCGGGATGGCGTTCGTGGATTTGTCCACCGGAGAATTTCGCGCGACGGAATTCGCGGGCGCGAAGGCGGAGGCGCGGCTCTCGGACGAGATCGGAATTTTGCGTCCGCGAGAAATCCTGCTGCCGCAACCGACGGGGCTCTTCCCGGCCGCGACCCTGGGAGATTTGAACGCGCTGGGAGCGATTGCCACGCGCCTCGAGGAATGGATTTTCGAGAGCAACTACGCGAGGCGTCTGCTGGAAGAGCATTTTCGCGTGGCGGAGCTCGATGGATTCGGATTGGCGGGGCATCCGCAAGCCGTCGCGGCGGCGGGAGCGATTGTGCATTATTTGCGGGAGACATCGGCGATCGGCGCGCGGAACGCAGAGGACGCGGCGATGGTTCCGCTATTGCGGCCGGCCGGCAGAGGGCTCGAGCACCTGGACCGCATCGGGTACTACGAGCAGCGCGACGCGATGATTCTCGATCAGGTGACCGCGCGGAACCTGGAATTGGTCGAATCCGCGGCGGGCGATTCGCCGGACGCGACGTTGCTTCGAACAATGGATGAGACAGCCACGGGAATGGGAGCGCGGCTGCTGCGCGCCTGGATTCTGCGGCCGGAAATTTCGCGCACCGAGATCGAGGAGCGTCTGGATGCCGTGGCGGAGCTGAAATCACGAACCGTGGCGCGCGGGGAACTTCACCGGGAGATGAGCGGCATCCTCGACCTCGAGCGATTGACGAGCCGCGTGACGCTTGGGACAGCCACACCGCGGGATTTGCTGGCGCTGCGAGAATCGCTTGAGAAGATCCCCAAGGTGCGCCAGTTGCTTATGGCGGAAGCTGCGGCAGCCGGGCCCAACGACGGAGCGCGCAAGCCGCAAGGGAGAGAGCGCCTCGATCTCTTGCGCGGGCAAATGGATGAGATGGGCGACGTGCGGGATTTGATCGCGCGATCCATCGCGGACGATCCCCCGGCGGTAATCAGCCAGCCGGGCGCGATTCGCCGGGGCTTCGACGCGGAACTCGACGAACTGCGCGACATCGCCAAGCAGGGACGGCAAATCATCGCGGCGATGGAAGAGCGCGAGCGGAAGCGCACGGGAATCGCATCGCTCAAAATCCGCTACAACCAGGTATTCGGCTACTACATCGAGGTGTCCAAACCCAACCTGCACCTCGCGCCCGCCGATTACGAAAGGAAGCAGACCCTCGCGGGAGCGGAGCGGTTCACGTTTGCCGAGCTGAAGGAGCACGAGCGGAAGCTACTTTCGGCCGATGAGCGGGCGCTCGAAATCGAGCGACGTCTCTATGGCGACATTCGCGAGGCGGTTGCGCTCGAAGCGGCGCGCCTCCGGCGGACGGCGGCGGCGATCGCGCAGACCGACGCGCTGGTGAATTTCGCGCGCATCGCCGCGACGCGAAATTACACCCGCCCGGAATTCACCGAGCAGACGCCCACGCCGGCAGCTCGGCGGAAAGACGGCGGCGAACAAGGTGCGGCGAAGCATCCGGCGCGCGGGGAGATGATCGTGGCGGCGGGGCGGCATCCGGTGATCGAAAGACTGCTCGAGGAACGCAGCGAGCGGTTCGTGCCGAACGATTTGTATTTGGGCGACGAGTCTCCCTTCCTGCTCATCATCACCGGGCCGAACATGGGCGGAAAATCCACGTATCTGCGGCAGACGGCGCTCATTTCGATCCTGGCGCAGATGGGGTCGTTCGTGCCGGCGGCGCAGGCCCGGCTGCCGCTGCTCGACCGAATATTCACGCGCATCGGTGCGTCGGACAATCTGGCGCGCGGGCGCTCGACGTTCCTCTCGGAGATGAGCGAGGTGGCGGCGATCCTGAACACGGCGACGCCCGCAAGCCTGGTGCTGCTGGATGAAGTGGGGCGAGGCACGGCCACCTTCGACGGGCTTTCGATTGCGTGGGCGGTGGTGGAGGCGCTGCACGCGGGTGCGCGTCCGCGAACGCTCTTCGCCACGCACTACCACGAGCTGACTGACCTCGAACAGTTGCTTCCGGGAGTGAGAAACGTTCACGTTTCGGTGCAGGAGGCTGGGAGCGAAATCGTCTTTCTGCGCAAGGTCAAGCCGGGGAGCGCGGACAAGAGCTATGGGATCGAGGTGGCGCGGCTGGCGGGCCTGCCCAACGATGTGATCGTCCGAGCGCGGGAGATTTTGCGGCGTCACGAACGCAGCGAAGAAAAATTGACGCAGGAGCTATCCCCCGGCGCTGCTCCCGCCGCGCCGCAGCAGACCAGCTTCGCGACCATTGATGCGTCCGTGCTGGAGGCGCTGCGAGGAGCGGACCTCGACCGGCTGACGCCGATCGAGGCATTGAACCTGCTCGCGGCGCTGCAGAAGCAATTGTCATGAAGGGCTTGCTGGAAAATGGCGGCATGGGACCAACAGCATCAGCGCCTGAATCCGTTCCGCTGTACCAAACGCCGTGGCTGGGATTCTTCGCCCATCTCCGGTTTCAGGAGTCCGGTGGACTCCACCGGAGTCCCGACACCGGACCTTATTGGGTGGGCTCAGAATGACGCCCAAGGGACACATTTCGGCAAGTGGAAAAGTTGAGAGCAGGCACGCGATGCGGGTGCTGGGGCTGATGTCGGGAACATCGGCGGATGGGATTGACGTAGCGCTCGCGCGGATTGAGGGAGCGCCGCCGCGGCTTTCGGCGCGGGTGGAAGCGCATCATCACGTTCGCCTCGACAGGACGATGCGCGATACCATTCTGCGGATCGCCAACGGTGCCACCACCACGGCGCAGGAAATCGGCGAGCTGAATTTTTTGCTGGGCGAAGAATTCGCCGCGGCGGCCATCGCGGCGTGCAAGCGCTGGCGCGTGCCCATGCGCGAGATTTCGCTGATCGGCTCGCACGGGCAGACCATCTTCCACAGGGGCGCGCGGACCTGTGGCAAGCTTCTGCGGGCCGGAGCCGCGACGTTGCAGATCGGCGAGCCGAGCATTCTTGCCGAGCGCACGGGCGTTCCCGTGATCGCGGATTTCCGCCCCGCGGATATGGCGGCCGGAGGGCAAGGGGCGCCGCTGGTGCCGTTCCTGGATTATGTGCTTTACCGGGACGCGCGAATCGGGCGCGTGGCGCTGAATATCGGCGGTATCGCCAATGTGACCGTGATTCCCGCGGGGGCGCGACCCGGCGACGTGTTTGCTTTCGATACAGGGCCCGGGAACATGATCGTGGACGCGCTGGTAGCTCGTCTGACGAAAGGGCGCTTCCGCTACGACCGCAGCGCGCGGATGGCGCTTCGAGGGCGAACGCTCACGGATTTGCTGGCGCGCCTGATGCGCGACCCGTATCTCCGCAAGCGGCCGCCGAAGACGGCCGGGCGGGAGCAATTTGGCCAAGCCTACGCGGAATCGCTGCTGGCCTGGGGGCGGCAGCACAACGCCGCGCCGCAGGACCTGGTGCGCACCGCGACTGTGTTCACTGCCTTTTCGATCGCGGATGCCTTCGAGAGATTGATTTTGCGGCGCGCGCGCGTCGAGGAATTGATCGTTTCCGGCGGCGGTACGCGCAACCCGCTGATCATGGCGCAGCTTACGGCGGCGCTGCCGGGCATCCGCATCGCGCCGTCGAGCGAGCGCGGCGTGCCGGTGGCGGCGAAGGAAGCGTTCGCGTTCGCGGTCCTGGCGTATGAGGCCTATCACGGCCGCGCCAATAATTTGCCTTCGGCGACGGGAGCCAAGCGCGCGGTGGTGATGGGGAAGGCCGTGAGTCCCGGGCGCCGGAAATGAGACGCGGATTAACGGCCCTGTGCGCGTGGCTGGCGATTGTGGTTGCCGGGTGCAGCCGCGGCGTGGCCACCGAACCGGGCACGGCGAATTTCCTGATCGAATCGTCGCCCGTGAATCTCGATCCGCGAATCGGCGCGGACGCGCAATCGCAAAACCTCGATGGGCTACTTTTTGACAGCCTGGTGGCGCACGACGCGCAGATGAACATCGTGCCGGACCTTGCGGAATCGTGGGAGACGCCCGATCCGCGAACGTACGTGTTTCATCTGCGGCGGGACGTGAAATTCCACGATGGCCGGGCGTTTACGTCGGCGGACGTGAAGTTCACGTTCGATTCGATCCTCTCCGGGGCCGTGCAATCTCCGAAACGCGGTACGTTTCTGGTGGTGCAATCGGTCGAAACGCCCGACGACGCGACAGTTGTCTTTCATCTGCGCGAGCCTTCGGCATCGTTCTTGTGGAACATGGTGCGCCAGGGATTTGGAATCGTGCCTGCGGGTTCGGGCGCGGAAGTGGCGCAGCATCCGATTGGCACAGGGGCCTTCCGCTTCGTGAGCATGACGCAAGACGAAGAGATCGTCGTCGAGCGGAACGCGGCCTATTGGGGCGGTGCGCCGCGCATCGAGCGCGTGCGCTTCCGAATCGTGCCGGATATGACCGTGCGGGCGCTGGAGCTGCGCAAGGGGTCGGCCGATGTTTCGTCGGTGGATTCGCTGACGCCGGATATGGTCGTGGCTTTGGCGAAGCAGCCGGGCATCGTGGTGGACGATGCGCCAGGAACGTCCATCGCGTACGTCGCGTTCAATTTCGACGATCCGATTCTGGCACACCGCGAGGTGCGGCAGGCGCTTGCCTATGCGACCGACCGCGCGACCCTGGTGAAATATCTGCTGCGCGGGCAGGCGCGGCTGGCGTCGGGGCTGCTGCCGCCGAATCACTGGGCGTACGAGCCGAACGTCAAGCAGTACGGCTACGATCCCGCGCGCGCCGAGCAGTTGCTCGACGCGGCCGGCTTCCCGCGCGGTGCGGACGGCGTGCGCTTCCATCTGACGCTAAAAACCTCGACCGAGGAATCGGCCCGGTTGCTCGGCGAGGTACTTGAGGACGAATGGAAGCGCGTGGGTGTGGCGCTGGAACTGAGGCCGCTCGAAACCGCCACGTTCTTTTCGGACGTGACG
>Ga0187817_10000739_pt1 | contig 14674 bp, 16 predicted proteins | sample NC_wetland_sal_i_17_FD_132431 | JGI IMG/M metagenome (GOLD analysis project Ga0187817, IMG submission 132431) | Wetland sediment microbial communities from Neuse River Estuary, North Carolina, USA - SO4_2 | ecosystem: Environmental > Aquatic > Freshwater > Wetlands > Sediment | place: USA...
CACAACGCCAGCGGTCACACAGCAGATGATCGCCTCGATCAATGCGAGTCAACCAGCGGGCGCTCCGGCGTTCAAGTGGAAGAGCATTCCGCAGGGCGCAGCCACGTCGGTCTGGGCCGGAGTGGTCGCGGCGCCGGACAAAGTGGGTGGACACTATTGCGAGGACTGCCATGTGGCGGAAATCGTCGAGGATGAGGGCACCCGCGGTGGCGTTCGCCCGTACGCGCTCGATCCAGAACGTGCGAAAGCGCTTTGGGCCAAGAGCGAGGACATGGTGGACGAGCGGTATTGACGGCGTTACAAAGAGTAGGAGTCGACGCGCCTCCGCGGCTCGGCGTCGGCCGCCAAGAGGGAGTTTGCCATGGGTGCAGGTCTTTGGCGGGGCCGTCTATAGCTTTGCGGTGAAGCCGATGACTCGGCGCTTAGGTGGTGGATTCACCAGTTCCGGCAACCGGCCAGAAAACGCTCGCGCAACATGGCACAATGTCGCGACCATGACAGAAGATCGCTGGCCGGCGCTGCCGTACGACGCCTGGAAGGACACCTACGCCACGCTACACATGTGGACGCAAATCGTAGGCAAGGTTGCTCTTGCGCTCGCGCCTCCCCTCAATCATTGCTGGGCGATCGCGTTGCATGTCACGTCTTGCGGGCTAGCAACTCGGCCTTTGCCCCACACGGGGCGCTTTTTCACTTTGGAGTTCGACTTCATAGCCCACCGTCTGGTTATTCGCGTGTCAGACGGTCTCGAGCGAGCGATGAAACTTGAGCCGCGAACCGTGGCTGATTTTTACATGGAGCTCATGGCGGTGCTGAGCGACATGGGACTCGGAGTAAAAATCTGGTCGATGCCAGTCGAGATTCCGACGCCGATTCGCTTCGAAGACGACACCGTGCACGCGTCGTACGATCCCGCGTTTGCGAACCGGTTTTGGCGCATCGTCGCGCGGCTGGGTGAGCTATTCACCGAAGAGAGCTGTGAGTTTGTGGGAAAATGCAGCCCAGCGCATTTTTTCTGGGGCAGCTTTGATATCGCCCTGACGCGGTTTTCTGGCAGGCCAGCACCTCCGCCATCGGGCCCCGCATTCGTTCGCGACGCCTATTCGCACGAGGTAATCAGTCATGGGTTCTGGCCGGGTAGTGGGGCACTCCTCGAACCGGCCCTCTACGCATATGCGGTGCCCGACCCGCCAGGATTCAAGGATGCGAAGGTGCGACCGGACGCAGCTTACTTTCATCAGGAGCTCGGGGAGTTCATTTTGCCCTATGAATCTGTGCGCAACGCGAAGTCTCCTGAGGAAGCGATCCGGGCGTTTGTGGAATCCACTTATGAACAGGGGGCTAACTTGGCGAAATGGGATCGCGGAGCGCTTGAGCGCCGGCGAGATCTTTGAGATGTCGGATGCTTAAGATCGCTTTGATAAGGACTGACCTTCGTCACGGAAGTTCTGAGGCGCCGCAAAGGTTGGAGCCCTATTGCTCTTGCATCTCCTCGCCCTTGAGGGATGCTTCCATGCGAATGACGCGCTCGAGACTCAGGAATGCGAGTCGCTCGCACCCTGACCGGAGGGAAGCCGACTACCATTCATGGCGAATCAATACCTTTAACCGCCAAAGGATGTCCGGCATCGTGTGAGCCAACGAAGTGCGGCCAAGATACTGCAGTTCTGCAGAGATCAGAACAGCCCACGCAATCAGCAACTTACCCCGGCACCTTCGCGGCTCCCGGGAAATATGCCCTCCGCTACCGTATGTTATTGCACGGAAAACGAGGGGACCCGGATCGCCCCTGAGACGCGTAAGATCTTCGGTCGGGACAGCTCATCATGAAACTTGCAGGCGCCGTTCTCGGCTCAGCGATCTTTCTGGTTGTAGCTCCGGGATTGCCGTGTATGTCCCCTGGGTGATTTGTCACTGGTTATGAAGAACCGGCACTGCGCCGAAAATTCGGCAAGCAATACGAGGAATACTGCATCCGCGTTCCCCGCTGGATTCCCCGCATCAAACCGCATTGAACTTGGCTCTGTCCGCGCCGCGACTGCGTAATGGTAATGTGCCCTTAATTTGCGGGCAGGAAGATTACGTGAGAAACGCGACAGCCTAAGTCGAAACCTAGCTCTAATCGAAATGGATGGTGGCAAGTCCGATTCGCGGGCCGCTCATAGCGTTGAAGAGGTGACCTCCGTGTGGCTCGATGGGAGATGTTGGGCGCCGGGATTGGGGTCGCAATTTGCGATCTTAAAAAGCCGATCACCCGATCATCGAGGAAATTTTCACTAGAATTGTCATTCTATGAGTTGACACGGGTTAAGGAGTGTCATGGCTGACCCTATCGTCAAGGGGCCGATTCCGGGAGTCCCGGTTCTTGCACTCGGTCATGAAGCCGCTTTCAAGGACTGCGTCGTCGAGGAGTTCTTTCTGACAGGGACCGGCATCTGCTACAAACATTTGGGAGCGCTCCTGGACGACGGCAAATGGCAGGCCGCGCTCGCAGGGACGGCGCCCTATACGACGCGAGTCGTTGTCATTCGGCCGTCCAATTCAGCGGAATTCAACGGTACCGTGTTCGTCGAATGGCTGAATGTCAGCGCCGGGCGGGATTCGGCACCGGATGCGATGATGGCGCACAGCGAGATCGTCAGGAGCGGTTACGCCTATGTCGGCGTATCGGCGCAAAAGGTGGGAATCGATGGCGGCCAGGCTCGCGTGGAGGTTGGCGCACAACCACTGAAGAAAGCCAATCCGGAGCGCTATGGCGAGCTCAGCCATCCGGGCGATGCATTCTCCTTCGATATCTATTCGCAGGCCGCCAAAGTGGCGCGCGGCGAGGTGGGAGCGAAGATCCTGGGTCCTTTGAAACCGAAGCACGTGATCGCGATTGGTGTATCGCAATCGGCGTTCTTCCTCACGACCTACGTGAACGCCATCGATCCGCTGGTGAAGCTCTATGACGGCTTTCTGATCCATTCGCGCTTTGGTGGTGCGCCCAGCGTGGAAGGGGAGTCGATTTTTGGCGCGTCGAAGCCCGGTGTGCCGGCGGCCGTTCGGCTGCGCAGTGACTTGCGGGTCCCGGTAATCACCTTGATCACCGAGACCGACCTGATGTTCAGTCCGCACCTCGGATTCATCCATGCGCGCCAGCCGGATTTCGAACGTCTGCGCATCTGGGAGATCGCCGGAGCGGCGCACGCTGACACCTATTTGCTGAAGGTCGCGACGATTGACTCCGGCACGGCGCCGATCGCGGACCTCGCGGCCGCCTACGCGCCGACCCACTCGCTGTTTGGCATGAATCTGGCGCAGCCGGTCAATTCGGGCCCACAGCATCACTACCTCCTCGAAGCGGCGCTGTGCAGCCTGGACCGCTGGGTCCGCGACGGCACGACTCCGCCCATGGCCGCACGCATCAAGACGACGGGCGGTGGCAAGCCGGACGATCCGCCGAACTTCGACGTCGACGCACACGGCATCGCAAAGGGGGGCATCCGCACGCCATGGGTAGATGTCCCGACCGCGCGCCTTTCGGGCGTCGGCAACTCCGGGGGAATCCTGGCTAGCATGGCCGGCGTGACTCAGCCGCTCGGTCAAGCAAATCTCGACAAGCTATATCCGCAAGGCAAAGCCGAGTATCTGAAGAAGTTCGGCGCAGCGCTTGATTCGACGATCAAGGCGGGGTTCATTCTCGCTGCTGACAGGAGCGAGATCATGGCCTTGGCCGATGCGATGTATCCCCTGAAGCAGTAACCGGCAGAATTGGGACCCAGTCTGCGCCACCGGTGTGGAACACTACTGATGCTCGGCGAGTGTGATCTCCTGAAAGGCAACAAAAGGGGCCCGGAGAGGCCCCAAAGAAGTTGGCGAGGGGCCTATCTGGTTCGATTATCGTCATTATCCGGCGGGAGGACGACCAATCGTCCATCGATCGGGAAGGCCTTGAGTTCGATGCTGAATCGTAAGCCCTCGTTGTGCGGGAAGGCGGCGCCGATCTTGGTCCAGCGTTTCCCGGTCTTGCCCTTGCTCTCGTATTCCTCGACGGTGAAGACGTTGAGGTGGGTGAGAGCGGAGACCGGTGCCGTGTCGGCGCTTTGATCCGGACGGTTTGGGTTTGATCGCGATTGTTCATCTTAAAGACTCCTTCGTTAATGTGTCTGCCTTGTATCGCCTGGAAATTCCGAACGATGGGGCGGAAATCCGGTAGCGTAAAAGCGTCGAGCGCACATCGGTCGTGGAACAAATAGAAGGATGATCCAGATTCGATTAGGCAGCGCGCAAAATCAGCCGGAGTCGGTGCGCCGACATTAGCGACGGGGAAGCCCAAAGACAAAGATTCATTACCGCAGCGGGGCGAATTGATCGACAGCGCTTTATGCCGCGAAAGCGCATTGCGCAGAAGTATCCGCTCCGTGCGACGCGCTGCCGACGATAGTCCGAACCGAAGCTTGGAAAGACGGCACGGGAGAAGGCCAGACACCCATAAGAAGGAGCGCAGGAAATCGAAATCAAAGAAAATCGGACCGATGCAGATTAGCTGCTGTTGGAATTCCGGTGCTTCGTATTCGTCGGCGGTGAATATGTAGAGGGGGTGAACGTTGGGGAAAGGACGCGTGGACTTGCCAGATGGAAGTGGCAACGGACTCGATGGCGCTTCGGCCGAGTGTCCGGAAGGCGAGCCGGAGTGCCGGAGAGTCGCGCCTCTGGGTCGCCGTCGTCGGGCGAGGGCGTGACGCCCGAACGGCCCGGCCGGACGGAGAATAGTGTTAAGTTTTACTTAACAGACGGTCAGGTATTCCGTTTGTTGTGGGTTGGCCGGCAGTGCAATCTCTTCACTGTTCGATCAATCCAATCAACGGAGTATGCACATCATGAACGAAATCCTCATCGCAAGGTTCGCTCAAGCGCTTCTTGCCGTCAGCGTCACGATCGCTTCCGTTCTTATTTTCCAGTTCGCGTTGGTGACAGGGTAACGCAATGCCGGCGCCCTCGAGCTCACGTGAGTTTGCAAATGTTTCGCTTAGAAGGTGTCGATTTTTAGCCGCGGCATTCGACTATAGGTTAGTCAACGATAGTTTAACGAGATGAGCCATGATGTCCTCAATTGAATCCATATCGACCTTCAATGCTAGGCTGGAACCTAACTGCAGCCGCTATGCGCGGTGTACGCCGGCGCCGCGGCAACTGAGCGTCTATGCAGCGGCCGTTGTTGCGAAACTACGGGATCTCGCGCCATATGCGGCGATAGAACTAGTTCTGCCGGGAGGCTCGCTGATGGCGATTCTGTTGTGGCTTTATCGCCGGCAGAAAAAAGGTCGCGTTTTCCCCCACGCACCAGATACCCTTCTATGACTAGGGTCACGGATGACAAGAGCAGCCGTTTTGAGAAATTCGCCATAACCCCGCAGCGCGACTTGTGGGTCTGCCGAAATGGACTCCGCGCTTCATGGCGGCGATTTCCCGGTGCCCGTCCTCTGATCTCGTCCGTTGAGCCGGGGCTGGCAGAGTCATCGCAGCCGCGCTAGGCTCTCACATATTGCATCAGTGGAGAGGCGGCATGGCGATCAAACGTCCAACAAAAAGCCGGGGTACCCCATCACACAAACCGGTCGCGTCAGCTCCGTTGCGCCACGTCGATGTCAGGGCGCCGCAGCAGATGGTGCCGGGCGAACTCTACGTAGGTTGGCTGTGTAAGAACCGATCGTGCGGGCGAGTCATCGCGATTGCGGCCACAGCGCCGGGCGGCAAAGGGTTAACGGATTTCGACGATCAACTGACTGCGATCAAATGCCCTCATTGTGGGGATGAAGATCTGTACCGCTGGAGCGCTCGGAGCGAACAGAAATACACGCCGAGAAGTGTAGGAACCTGAGCTTAGACACGCCACGGGGTGAGTTTAAGGATCCTCGCTCTCACAGTCGGCCCCTCGGTGTCCTGGCCGCCGGTACCCGTAATTTCGTGAGGAACGCCCGGTCGAGGGCTGCGGGAAGAACCCGTTTCGTTTTGGTAAAGTAGCCAAGCAGGAGACTGATTTCCGCCGGAGGGCGACGCAACGACACGCTGCGAGTCCATTCTCGGCAACAATGATTACCGGGGGAATCATTCGCGGCGCAATCGCGGTATGATCGAATGGGACATGAGGAATCGAGCAAAGAGGCCGCCACGAATGAGCGCCGCCAAAACGTCTGTCAGAGAAATACGGAAGGCCGATATTGAACTGATAGCGGACTATTGGTCGCGATCTGATCCGACTCACCTGATTGGTATGGGTGTCGACCTGCAGAAGGTGCCGCCGCGAAGCGATTTCATCGCGATGCTTACTAGTCAGCTCACCCTACCGCTGAACGAGCGCCAATCCTACTGCACGATTTGGGAAATAGATTCCAAGCCAATTGGCCACTGCAACGTGAACAAGATTCAATTTGGACGCAGCGCATACTTGCATTTGCATATTTGGCGCTCCGATCAACGCCAACACGGCCTTGGTACAACTCTGGTACAGCAATCCTTACGATATTTTTTTGATCAGCTGCAGCTGCAGGACCTCTACTGTGAGCCTTACGCTTTGAATCCCGCGCCCAATGCGGTGTTGGCCAAAGTGGGGTTTAATTTCATCAAGGAATACACGACCGTGCCTGGTGCAATTAATTTCGAGCAGCAAGTGAATCGGTGGCATATGAGTCGATCTGAATTTGAAATGCTCGAAACCTGAATGAACCCCAAACGTTGGGGCAACCACGTTGACTCTCCGAAGTGAGCGAACGCCTGGGTTGTCCTCAGGACGATCAGATGGGGCGGAAACAGATGCTCGAAATCGGTGACCGCGTAATGATCAAACATAACGGGTGGTAAAGAGGGGAGGGCAATTCCCGGCGGAGCCGAATTTCTCACGCATGACCCGCTTTTCTGGTTCTATCATTGCTTTCTGACGATCGCTTGTACGAGCCGCGCTCGCCCTTCCCGAAGGTTTTGAGCTAAGTTGGCGGTCATTGCCGCAAACTCAGCGCCCATCACTACGTGGATCCCCAACGAGAGGCGATCGGCGCTTTGGTTCATGGAGCGCTGTTGCGCAAACCATGCGACACCGGCCTCGGTCTTATCTTCCCACGACACTGTCGTAAATCCGTCGCTCCTCAAAGCGCTCCGCATTGCATCGGGCGTGAGCAGAAAACTAGATTCCCGCTCTTTGGCCCATGGCACGGGATAGTGCAGCGGGCGTCCGTCGCCGGTGACGACGTCGTAAATAGCCAGAGAGCCCCCCGGCTTAAGCACACGACGGATCTCGCGGTAAAGTCCTTCGCGGTCCGCGATATTCATCGCCACGTGCTGCGTCCACACGTGGTCGAAACTTGTATCGCCGAACGGCAGATTCAGCGCATTGGCCCAACGATAAGTCACCTTGTCCATCAAACCGGCCCGTATTGCCAGCATGTCGGCAACATCGACGAATGCTTGGTTGAGGTCGATTCCGGTGACGTGGCATCCATAAGTTGCAGCAAGGAATCGCGCAGGTCCGCCGAGGCCGCTACCGACGTCTAGCACCGTCGTATCTGAAGTGATCGGTAGCTTCGCCGCCAGCTCCTTCGTGGCGGCCAGGCCGCGAACGTGGAACTGGTCGAGCGGCGCAAGCTCCGACCAGTCGAGCCTATCGGCCGTAAGCCCGGCATTCAGCAGCGCCTCATTGACGCGCGCCCGCAATGAAAGCGTTCCGTAATGCTCCAAGACGTTGTGCCATTCGTTCATTGTCTGTCTCCGAGGGTTTTCGACCCGGCGTGGTCGCAAGTCAGACGGGATCCCCCCTCGGGCGGCGGAATTACTGTGACTTCAAGTCCTTTGCGATACATGAACAGCCTGACTCGAGCGGCGAACGGCGACAGTGGAATGCCATAAAGCGCGGCCTGTGAGTCTTGGCGCGCAATGCCGCCGGCGCCGGGGTGCGGAGCTCGACACCGACGGCATCGACTCACCGTCTCGTACGCCGGCGCTTGAGACCCGTCGGAGCTTCCACACGCACAGACCATGCAGGATTAAGGACAAGGGCACGAGGAAGACGGGAATCATGACAAGCGGATAGGCTGATGCGATCAGGTTCGGATGGTCGAGGGCCAAGAGTTGCACCGGGCCCGGGGATGTCAGAAAGCCCGTCGCGAGAGCAACGACGAGATCGAGGATCCCGAGGGCGTTCCACACGTAGGCCGCGGTCAAGGCGCGCTTCGACCCGGTGTGCACCACCCAGGCGACAGGAAGGGCGAGTAGCCCCACCAATAGGTCCCCGCTCCCGGCGGGGAGCGCGAACTCAGGCGGTAGCTGCCCGGCGCCGAGCAAAATGAGAAAAATGACGCCAACGACCCGGTAAACCTGGACGCCGATCAGCCACGAAAGAGGCGTCGCATCGATGATGTGAGCCATGATGCGGGAGCGGAAGATCAGCCAGAGACCGGCGATGATCGGCAAGAAGACCGCAAAAGGGATGGCCGGGACTGTGACCGCCTTAGAAGCACGGAATACGTCGTGTGCAGCGAGGTAGGTCGATACTCCGTACCAAGCCAACACCATTACGGTGATGGTCGCCCCGGTGCGAACTTGACTCGGAGCCGCGCTCCTGCGCAGGGAAACCGCCAGCCCCGTCAAGACGACTGCGATGACGAGGAGATCCGTGAGTAACCCGAAGACGTCGAGGAATGAAGTCGATGGCATGTCGCTGGCCTCCAAAGGAATCGGCAGGGACTATATACACAAAGACAAGTCACTTGCAATAGGAGAGTGACTTGCAGTGTTATCTGCCGTCCTTTATCTTGCTCGTATGGCAGAAAGAAATGTCCTGCGGTGTCCGGTCGCCCGCACAGCAACGATCCTGGGAAGCTCTTGGACTGCGCTCATCCTGCGCGACCTGATCCTGAAAAATGCGTGTAAGTACCAGGAGTTACTGGACTCTCTCGAGGGGATTGCGCCCAATACCTTGTCTGAGCGGCTTAAGATGTTAGAGGCGGCCGGAATCGTCGAGCGTCGATTCTACGAAAAGCATCCGCCGCGGGCGAAATACGTGTTGACTGACAAGGGCCACGATCTCGGCCCGATTGTCCGCGCCATGCGTGATTGGGGAATCAAATACAAATAGTACCCGTGGTCGCACGGAGCCGTAAAGGCTGTCATCGCGAACCCCCTTCATTGATGCTCACTGCGGGCATCCAAAGTATCGATCGATGACCTTGAGGGCCCCTTCCACAGGGCTCGCGCGCCTTACCCTTTAGCTCCACACGGGCTTCAGCATTGAGCTGATCCATCGCTGCGTCGAGTGGCTCCTTAAGATCCTGGCCCGGCGCGGTCAGAAACAGTCGATGAACCCGCCGGTCGCCATCGTCAGCCTGGCGTTCGAGCAGACCAGCTTCCTCCAGCCGGTCGATCACACCCGTAATCGTTGCGCTGTCGATCACCAAGCGGGCGCCGCTCGCCGCCGCGCCGAATTCGAAGTTGCCGGAGGTACGCTCGTCGAGCGCGCGTTTATCCTTTACGCTATGCCCATCGCCTGGGCCCTACGGTTGGATTGCGACGTAGTTGTGGACCGCCGTTACGCCTTCGGTGTTTATCGTGATCAGGCTCGCGAGATCGACGGCATCTTGCGTGGGTGCTCGCCCACTGAGCCAGACCACGCCATTCTCATCGATGTCGACCTTGATGCTTGTCAACGTGGGCAGATGTTTTGCGGCCAATTGCGCCTTTACTTTAGTGGTAATCACCGAATCCTTAACAAAATGGTGCGCCCCATCGGAGTCCGTCGCCGTCTCATCGGCGAGAACCAGCGGTATAGCCGTCACACTGATCGTGAGCACACTAGCTATTACGAGATGTCTCATCACTCATCCTCCTGTGAACGGTTACTTTCGTGTCGAAGTCAAGCAAAGAACGTTCCCAATGATCGAGCCGCGACACGAGATCGCGTTGATCTCGCGTCGCGTGGCGGCGTTTATCATCGCTTCGCGTTGCGCTAGCCCGAAGCGAAATGGCTCTGACCAGAAACTTCTCCCAAACGGCCGCCGTAGGATCTCGCGTGGTCACTGGTGTGCGTAACGGCGCGGGCGGCGCGATTGATCAGCCACGGAGAAATAAACTGCTGCCGCGTACTCTCGAATTTGCCCCCTCTCTATATCGCTAGCGACCCAAACCACGCGGTGGTGAGCGCAATTTGCGTACAGCTTTATCGGTCGCTCAGTCGCGAGAGTCTGCAAGATCGTATCCAGGCTAGATTCGACCAGGGATTCATGACCACACATTGGGCACTTTACGGGAAATCTGACAACCGACTCGCCCATCGTGATGACCTCCATATGAGTTCATGCATTAACTGGATAGTAATTGCGAGCTTGTTAGTCCTAATCTCAATTCGCTGCTAGACGCAGACGGGTAGCACCGCATCACAGCTCGATCGCATCGGATGATTGATTACCTTAAAGTCGAACACCCGCCGTTACACTCCGCCTGCTCGCAGACTTTGCTGTACGTTTGCTTCGCGGGCTTACCGGTATCGCCCATCATTGTTTACGGGGTTACGGTTGCGACAGTGCGGCGTATAGCACCACAGTTACCGTGAATACGTCGAACGAAGCGGCGGAGGGTTTTGGCCCTTGTAACCTGAGGGCGCCTCGAAGATGTTGGCGCCGAATTGACGGTTGCGCATAAGACCTCCCATCAAGCGGTATTTCCCGACAAATGGAGCTCGCGGTGTTGCAGCAAACGCGACGTCATTTTCGGGCATCCACCGTTAAAAATAAAACTGACCCCAATTGGCGACACGCACTGTAAAACTTTCATGGCACAGCTTTTCATCCGGGACACTGCATGACCGACCGGCGCTGTGAAGAAGCGATGACCATCAAACGGAATACAATATTCCGTCAGCCGTTACCAACGCTTGTAACCATCAACGATGGGAGAGGCCTGAGGCTTTCTCAACTATGAACGCGGCGCGAGCAGCCTTCAGCGCGAAGGCAGGCCACTAAGCCTTATAAATCTAGTTCCGATCAGCCACAGTGCTCGTCGCGATCAGCGCACTCATGCCATGCATGGTCGTGATAGTATCGATGGTGATCGCGATCATAGTAGCCTTCGTGTGGCACAAGGACGCAGCCGCATGCAATGACGATCAGTTCCAATAAGATGCTGCTCTTGACAATGCGTTTTGTATTTGTCATGGACGCTCCTACGCAGTTAATAACGCAACTAGCCTAGCGCACAGTCGTCCCAGTCAAAATCCTCCTATTCCGACAATTTGTGTGTCTCAAGTTCTTACAAAACTGCACGTAAGCGTCGGGTTTGGGCCCCCGAGATTTGGATTTTACGGTGGCGCCAAGCTCGCGCTCGGGGATTTTGTCGCGAGACGGAGATTGGCTATGGAAGTTCAGTGATTTCGCACACACGTTCTCGGTTGGGATCGAGGGTGGCGATCAGCCCGGGGTAAGCATTGCAGCGGGACTTCTGCATTGACTTCTGGTTACCGACCTGGCTGCGTCTGCGGGATACCAGGCCGGCGGCGCCTTGGCGACGAAATCGCACCATCAATCGCCTAACTTGCCGGTAGCTCAATCGCAGAGTCTGGGCCGCGCGAACGTCAGCGGCGGTATCACCGTGATCGGTGGTGTGCTGGTGGTGGCGCTCGCCATCTTGAAGGGCGGCGCCGCGATTGCTGAGAAGAAGCAACCGCCCGGCGCGCCTGCGCATTAGTCCAGAGTCAGCCGGCCTACGCGCATCGAACGCCGCATAGAGCGGAAGTGTAGGTGCGCGATTCGACGTTCACTGACAGTCGCCAGTCGCGATTATCGTTAGCGCGCAACCTAGAGAGTGCGAGGAGGTTGAAAGGTTCCCCCGGATGCAGTGCGTGGAGTCGCTGTAGTTTGCGACGGGCAGCGATTGGAGACTGTGGTTTCGATTGTTAGTCATGCGGATCCTCCTGAACATAATCTGCGCGAATGCCTAGGCGGAATAAGCAGGAAATGAATTTCTGTACCGAGATGAATGCGATACTCATTCACGCGGACGCGTCACGGGTCGACAACGGATCTGAAATACTTCGCTGCCTCAGCTCTTGAGCGCTACGTGGAACTTGGTGATCCAGCCGGCATCCTCCAGCCGTTCAAGGCTCGAGGCACTGTTTTATATTGAAATGCGTCGACTACGCACGAGGTTAATCTTCCCTTGCCGAGTAGGATCTGACAATCCTGTGAATGTGTCCTATCAACAGCTTGTCGAGATCTTTCTGGGCGATCTTGTCCAATCGCACAGTCCAGAATTAATGCTCATCAATCCTCACCACGACCCGGAGCTAGCGCCGTTGTTTCGCGACCAGATCGCTCAACTCGATTGGTTACACAACTCTGCGCGTGATTATTCAATGCAGTTTGTTGGGTCGCACTGGTGGCACAGCGAACGGCTCTACAAGGATGCCGCGCGCAAGAAAATATTCTCAGATGGCTCGACTTGAGGCCCGCCGGTGGAAACCCTCAAAGTCAGGAGAAGCCCAACAGACAGGTGTTGAGACGCTGTGCGAGTTCCGTTATGAGGTAAGCCTTGCGAATAGTTCCCGATGAAAGTGTCATACAACTCTTCATCACCATTTAGGACTCGACGCGGAGGAACGCGGAGGAATTGGCCGCTCTTCTTCGGCGGCTTGCAACCGAATCCTAAATGCCCTCAGTGCACGCGACCCCTCATCCTCATCCGAACTCTGCCCGCCCGGAGCGACGCTCCCAGCGTTCGTCACGAGCGACGATCACCCGATCGCAGCGGCGACCGCGCCAACGCTTGCGCTCGAGAGAAACGAGCGTCGACTCAGGATGGCAATACTCGATCGCTCGCATTGTCCGGATGCCCACCGACCTCACCGGACTCAATAGTGGGTACGTCCAAAGCACGATTGGCAAGTTGCGCAAGCAAGCGTGCAGCGCTCTACGACTGACGGCTCACGCAGTCGACCGAACGTCGCGAATCAGGTTAGACAGGCGAGATCGAAGAGCACGGCCCCATGCCGTACCCACGGCGAACAGGAGCGCGCTCAGCACCGCGACCGACGCCACAAAGCCGAGCGGATGGACACCGATGCCCGCAACGGCAGGTCCCGCGAGAAGATTATCCAAGCTGAGTAGGACCGGAAGGGCATAAAGCCACGGGCTCTCACCCGAAGTAGGCCTCCATCGACGATGAAGCACGAGTAGCCCCACAAGTACCCAGGCGAAGAGCCAGCCCAATTCGCAGATCCATTCAAGGCTCGGCAACCGCCCCGCAATTAAGGACGCAGCGCCCAAGGCGAGGCCGTCGCAGATTCCATAGCGCATCGCCGAGCGCCGAGTGGATGATGCGCAAAGACCAAAACACGCAAGCAACAGACCCATGAAGAAGCTATCCCAGCTCAAACCCATAGCGAAGAGCCACATATCAACCTCCAAGCAACGTCCGACATCGAGTTTTTCAGAGAATCTCTGCCATGCCATCCGCTATCAGTCAAAGAACGGTATCGCGACTCCAGGGAAATGCAGGATTCGAATTATTGCGCCAGTAGTGCGATACGGTATTTCCCCGTTCCGCCACGAGCACTTCGAAGTTGCCCGGGTTGGTGCCGGAGTGAAACGACCCTTGGATGAGGGATGCCAGCCCAATCGCGAGTGAGCTCACCACCTCTCCCTTGTTCCAGGGCAGGCCGGGAGCCGAATCGTCTCGCCAGTAGTGAACGAGATTATAAGGCGGGAAGCCAGGATGCGCCGGATTGGTCTCGAGCACCAACGCTTCAAGATTGCCCGGCGTCCCGAAGGTCCCTTGAATGAGACAGGCGGGGCCGACCGCCGCCGTGCTGACGGTGACGGTCTTGTTCCAAGGAAAGCCCGCCGTCGTGTTGTCCCGCCAATAGTGGACGAGGTTGCTGCCCTCCAGAACGAGTGCCTCGAAATTTCCGGGATGGCCCGGGCTTCCGAAGGTGCTTTGAATGAGGCATGCGGGGCCGGTCGCCGCTGCGCTGACGGTCACGGACTTGCTCCAAGGAAAGCCCATAGTCGAGTTATCGCGCCAGTAGTGCACCAAGTTGCTGCTCTCGAGGATAAGTGCCTCGAAATTTCCAGGATGGCCCGGGGTGCCGAAAGTGCTTTGAATAAGACAAGCAGGCCCGGTGGCCGCGGTACTGACGGCAACCGTCTTGCTCCAGGGAAAGCTGGGCGTCGAGTTGTCCCGCCAATAGTGAATCAAGTGGTGACCCTCCGGGACCAGTGCCTCGAAATTGCCCGGTTTACCCGCGGTCCTGATCGTACTTTGAATGAGGCAGGCGGGTCCGGTGGCGGCCGTGCTAACCGCAACGGTCTTGTGCCACGGAAAGCCGGGCGCGGAGTTATTGCGCCAATAGTGCACCAGGCGATTCTCCTGAACGATCAGCGCTTCGAAATTTCCCGGCGAACCTGGTGCGGCGAAGGTGCTCTGAATGAGCGCGCAATTCGGGATGATCCCAAATACCGTGAGCGCCGATGCCGAAGCGACGTACGCTTTGCCGTTCGCGATGATCGGGGCGAGAAATGCACCACCTGCATACCAAGTCCCAATGGGTAAGTCGGCGAGATTGGGCTGACCGAGATTGGCAGCGGCGTAAGTGCGAAGGCGCAAATATGGGCTCGTGCCGTCGGGTCGGGTGATCCCCCACACGAGAGCCGTG
>Ga0187817_10000740_pt1 | contig 14662 bp, 12 predicted proteins | sample NC_wetland_sal_i_17_FD_132431 | JGI IMG/M metagenome (GOLD analysis project Ga0187817, IMG submission 132431) | Wetland sediment microbial communities from Neuse River Estuary, North Carolina, USA - SO4_2 | ecosystem: Environmental > Aquatic > Freshwater > Wetlands > Sediment | place: USA...
CCTGATTCCCACCCGTATGTACTTCAAGAACGGACGCGTGAAGGTTGAGTTGGCCCTGGCCAAAGGCAAACAGCTGTGGGATAAAAGGGAGACCGAGCGGAGGCGGACCGCAGATCACGAGGCACGGGAGGCGGTCACTCGGGGACGCAACCGCCGATAGGTGCGCTCATCCCAGATGAAAACCGTAAACCTGAAAGAGGGCATGCCGCTGGTTCGTGAAGCGTTGTTGCGGCTGGACCAAGCCCTGACAGCCGCAAGAGGCGAATGCCACGGCGTGATTAAGCTGATCCATGGCTACGGCTCCTCGGGGACAGGCGGGGAAATTCGCATTGCAGTACAAAAACGTCTGCGTGAGATGACCAACTCGGGTCAGATTCGCGATTGCATCTTCGGCGAAGACTGGATTATCTCCGACGAACAAACCTGGAAGATCATCAAGGCTCATCCAGAATTGAAAGGCGACCGCGACCTCGGCGGCAAGAATCCGGGAGTCACGATCGTGTTGCTGTAAATCACTTCTTACGTGCCATCGTGCGTTCCACATCTTCGGCGTTCCGTGGCAGCGACGCGGTCAGCTGAATCAGCTTGCCGGACGGGTCCACATAAAACATATCCTCGATGCGCACCCCGAAACTCTCCTCAGGCAGGTAAATGCCTGGCTCGATGGTGAACACCGTGCCTGGCTCCAAGGGCTTCTTACGGTCGCCTACGTCGTGAACCTCCAGCCCGACGTGGTGTCCGAGTCCGTGAATGAAATACTTTCCCAACGGCTGCCCGTGCAGATCTTTGCCATGTGTGTTGATGAAGTCATAGGCAACTTGTTGCAGACCATCGGGTCCCGGTCCGATCACCGATTTTCCGGATCGGAAGGCGGCAATGGCAGCGTTCTGGGCGCCCCGCACGATGTCGTAGATCTCGCGCTGCCGTGGAGTGAACTTGCCATTGGCGGGAAGAGTGCGTGTAATGTCAGAGGCATACATCGAGTACTCACAAGCCACATCGATGACCACCAAGTCGCCGTCTTGGATGGTTTTGGAATTTTCTCCGTAATGCAGGATCGTGCCGTTAATCCCCGATCCGACGATCGGCGAGTACGCCCAGCGTTCGCATCCACCGATGGAAGATTGGTAGTACATCAGTCCGGCGATTTCGCGCTCCGTCAAGCCGGGTTTCATTGCCTTCATGGCTGCTAGGTGAGCCTGCATGGAGGCCGCCGTGGCCTTTCGAATCAGATCAGCTTCTCCGGCGTCCTTGGTGCGCCGCATGTCATCGATGAATGGGCCCACATCGTCGAGGTAAACCGAGACCGACCGGCGCAGCAGATCCCAGGCTCCGCCTGCAGGAGAGGCCTGGCCCTGTGACCGAAGCTCAGTGTAGGCGAGGGTGAATCCTTGGGAAGAAAGCGCGGCCAGTTCCGGGCCTAGCTTATCGAGCGGTTCTACCTTGTCAAAGCCAGTCTGTCTCGCGGCGTCGGGATTTTCGGGGCCGAGTTTCGCACCCGTGAAGCGTTCAGCCCTCGGGTTGCGCGGGGGAAGAAAAAAAATCTCCGAATAGGAGCGTGCGGCGGCCTCCTCGGTCGCCGCGATTGCAGGAGCAATCACCATCACCGCGGCCGGTTCTGTCCATCCGCTCAGGTAGTAGAAATTGTCACTTTGGCGAAACGCATCGCGGGGAGCGTCGGGTGACTCGGTGTCCGCGAACAAGACGATGACACCGCGATTGACTCTCTTGGCCAGCGTCTCGCGCCGGGCACGGTAAACGCTGTTGTCCTGCCGGTCCAGTCCTACCGCCAGCGGACAGAGACAACACAGCCAAACGACGAGCAATTTCTTCATACGCAACTCCCTCTTCGACGGGCCGCAATCTTAATTCTTGAGCGTAGCCTTATGCAAGCCGCGCAGTGTGGGAGGAAAACCAACGCCTGCGGACCGGCAATTCGCCATCCGGTATTGTCCTAATCTCCGGGTAGTTGAGATTGAGTAATTACTCTCTTTGCGATCTTGGGCGATCCTTCGCGTTCTTCGCGGTTAAAAACTTTTGACCGCAAAGGACGCAAAGCGCAAAGCGTAGGAGAAGATCGCGGAGAAAACCTGGGCTGGTTCCAGCCGTCTTGCGTAATCCGTCCCCGGCGAAGATACTAAAAGCAAATCCTATGAAACCCAATCTTACGTTTGCTAATCCCGCAGAAGTGGAAACAGAGTGTCTCGCCGTGGTGGTCCTCGATCACGGCATCAAAGACAAAACCGAAGCCAAAGTCGCGACAAGTGACAATGCGTTGCGCGAAGCAGCGTCGGAAGTCATCGCCAGCGGTGAGGTCACCGGCAAGGCCTTCGAGACGAACCTGCTGCACCATCCACCCAAGCTCAAAGCCAAGCGCCTGCTCTTGCTCGGTGGCGGCAAGGCCAAGAATTTCAATTCCTCCGAGTTGCGTAAGCTGGCCGGAACCGCGGTGCGATTCCTCAAGCCGAAAGGCATCCGCAGCTTCGCGTTTCTAGCTCCTGAGGGGAACATCGGCGGCGATGAAGCGGTGAAGGCAATCGTAGAAGGGGCTTTTGTCGGCAACTTCGATCCGGATACTTACAAGAGCGATCGCAAGGACCAAGCCATCGAGTCATTCGCCGTGGTTGCCCGTGGGAACCAGGCTCAATTGCAAAAGGCGATGGATGAGGCCCGCATCACCGGCGAATCGCAGAATTTCACCCGCGAACTGGTCAACGAACCAAGCAATCGTATGACTCCGACGATCCTGGCGGAACGGGCTCGCAAAATGGCGCAGGAAGTCGGGTTGAGATGTGAGGTGTGTGGAGCCGACAAGATCAAAGAATTGAAGATGGGAGCGTTCTGGGGCGTTGCCCAGGGCTCGGACGAGCCTCCGGCGCTCATCGTGTTGCGCTACGAGCCCGCCGATGCGCCTGCGACTCCGGTGCTGGGACTGGTTGGGAAAGGCATTACGTTTGACACCGGAGGGATCTCGATCAAGCCGGCTGACGGCATGGAAAAAATGAAGTACGACATGGCCGGCGGAGCAGCCATGATCGGAGCGATGCGCGCCATTGCACTGCTCAAGCCGAAAGTGAAGATCACGGCCGTGATCTGTGCAACCGAGAACATGCCGTCCGGCAAAGCTCAGAAGCCAGGCGACATACAGATCGCCATGTCCGGCAAGTCGATTGAGATCATCAATACGGACGCTGAGGGGCGGCTGGTGCTGGCCGATGGCCTTTATTACGCGCGTCAACTGGGGTGCACGCATCTGGTGGATGCGGCTACGCTGACGGGCGCGGTGGTGGTCGCGCTGGGATATGTCAACGCCGGCATATTTGCCAACGACGACAAGTTGTACGAGCGCTTCAATCGTGCTCAACAGAAAGCCGGCGAGAAGTTCTGGCGTATGCCTCTGGACGAAGATTACAAAGAAAGCATTCGCTCGAACATCGCGGACATTATCAACTCAGGCGGACGATGGGGCGGCGCCATCACAGCGGCGATGTTCCTGAAGGAGTTTGCTGAGGACACACCCTGGCTGCACCTGGACATCGCCGGCACCGCATGGATGGAAGAGAACAAGCCTTGGATTGCGAAGGGGCCGTCGGGAATCGCCGTGCGGAGTTTGGTGGAGCTGGCGAGGGAGTTTAACACCTAAAACCTGGCCACGGATTTTCGCGGATCAACACGGAAATTTCACATCACCGGCGGCACGGTGATTCCCAACACAGCCAAAGCACGAGTCAGCTCCCTGCGAACCACGGCCGCGGTCGCCAGGAGAAACTTCTTTCTGCGCTCATCTGATTCCGTAAGGATCGGGTATCGGTGATAGAAAGTATTGAAAAGCTGCGCGAGTTGGAATACGTGCTTCGCCAAGTATGCCGGCTCCGTGGTGGCTATACACTGATCGATGATGTAAGACGTTTTCGACGACGCCAGCCAGAGTTCCCAGATTTCATTGGCACTTTCGCCGGTCAGAAATTGCGAAAGATCATCTATTGAGAGGCTGCTGGCGGCGTCCCTACTAAAACTATCCGGGTCAAGCCCAGCCTTACGGAAAATATTCGTCGCTCGAACTACCGCGTATTGCGCATAGGGCCCCGTCTCACCCTCGAAGCTCAACGCCTCTTTGAAATCAAATGCGATCACGGAAGACTTGGTGAACTTCAGCATAAAGAACCGAAGTGCGCCGATGGCGATCCGCGTCGCGATCGCGATACGGTCGGCGTCACTCAGTTGAGGGTGACGTGCATCCACTTCCTTCCTGGCGGAGGAGATCAGCGTGTCTATCAGATCATCGGCCTTCACGCCAAAACCTTTGCGGCCGGAAACCTCGATGAAGGGCCGAGTCTTGTCTTCTTCGGAGAGCTGGTAGCCCAGTTCAGCGGCGCATCGTGGCGTCAGCGCAACCATCTCGTAGGAAAAATGCGTGTAGCGATCCGCCTGCTGGGCATGGCCCAGTCCGCGGAGCGCTTCGACCACGGTGTTTTGCGCCTCCGCCTGGCGGGCATCGATCACGTTGTAGATCTCAGCCACCTCGCCGAAATGAGGATGCTGCGCCTCACCCTCCGTGGTGGAAATCCAGCATTCGTGCGCATTGGGATAGCGGTAGAACTTGCGATATCCGAAGTCCCGCCCCAGCACTCCGAATTTCCACATGTGATAAGCAATGTCCTTGCCGACATAACCAACTGTACCGTTCGAGCGCACGATGACTTTCTGGTCTTGTTCTTCGACTTTCTCGGCGTTCTCCGCTGACGTCTCTGCGCCTTCCGCGGTTTCAGATTTTGATGTTCCTGCCCTCCGCATCACCCAGCAACCCTTGTTCTTACCTTCGGCTTCGAAAAACAGGACGCCGCCTTCTTTCAGTTTCGCGAATGCTGCATTCCAGAAGTGAAGATGGAGGATTTCGCTTTCCCTGGGCAGGAAGTCGTATTCGATGTCGAGGCGATCCATGGTTTCGAGATGGCGGCGGAGTACGGCAACGGAAATCAGTTCCGCGATTGCGGCCGTCTCGTTTCCACCTTGCTCAATCGCATGCAGCGCCTGGTAGCGGACGGTCAGGTTTTGTTTGTCCTGTTCGTACCACTGCGAGACACGCGCATATAAATCCCAGCAGTAGTAGTCGAATCGCGGCTGGCTGGCCAGCTTTTCGATTGCGGAGCGCGATCTCTTCTCCAGATGCATGAAGCCGACGATCACGTCAGCCACCTGCACACCTGTGTTATCGATATAGTTCTGAACGTCGACTTCCCTGCCGGCAGATTTCAGCAGCCGCACAAAAGTGTCGCCGAGGATGGCGTTGCGCAAGTGGCCCACGTGGGCGGCCTTATTGGGGTTAATGCTCGAGTGCTCGACCAGAATTTTGCCGGCGGGGAATTCGGCACGGGGTCTCTGGTCGGCCAGAAGCGCAGCGGCCAACTGTCCACGGTTCACACGAGCGTTGATGTAACCGGCTCCGGCTAGTTCGAATTTCTCGAAGCCTTCGACCGGTCCGAGGCCGCCAACAATTTCTTCCGCGATCTTACGCGGTGCTTTACGGAGCTTCTTGGCAAGCTCGAACGCCAGGGGCAGGGCATATTCCCCCAACTCAACCCGAGGGGGCTGTTCGATGACAATCGCAGGCAGGTCGAGGTCGTAGCTGCGGTGCAGAAAGTCGCGTACCTGTTGGCCCAGACGGTGTTCTAAATGACGGTACAAAGCTCCCTCTAACTCATTGAAGAGAATAGCGATTGTAGCAGAGCCGGCGCGCTGCGGTGGTTTGACGGAGGTGGCAGTGTCTCATATCATGAAAAAGCGATAACCACAAAGGGCACGAAGGCGCACGAAGAGCTTGTGCGCGAGAAATCCTTCGTGTCACTTCGTGCCCTTCGTGGTTTATAGGTTCCCATGCGGATTGCTTACCTCGATTGTTTTTCCGGGATCAGCGGCGACATGTTTCTCGGCGCCCTGCTAGATGCGGGTGTGCCTTCACGGGTCTTGGAGGAAACCGTGGCGGCGCTGAACATCGGAGCCAAGCTGGAGATCTCTCGGGTCAATCGCAGTGGGATCAGCGCGATCAAGGTAGACGTCTATTCGCACGGCGAAAAAGATCTGCCGCGGGAAGAGTACTGGGCGCGGCAAGAGCAACGCGGACACCGGCATCAACATGTTGAGCACGAACATGCGCATGGCCATGAGCCGGTTCAGTTGCTGGAGCACAACTACGCGCAGGCTCATGAGCACGAGCATGGCCGGGGATTGATTGAGATTCGCGGGATCATTCGCAAAGCGGTCATCAGCGAATCCGCAAAGGCGACCGCAATCCAGATATTTGAGGCGTTGGGCGCGGCCGAAGCAAAGATTCATGACCGCGACATCGAGCAGATCCACTTTCACGAAGTCGGAGCCGTCGATGCGATGGTGGATATCGTTTGCGCAGCTGCGGGAGCCGAAGCCCTGAAGGTGGATGAGATTGTTTGTTCTCCACTCAACGTGGGTGGGGGAACGGTCAAATGCGCGCATGGGACATTTCCGGTACCGGCACCGGCGGCTCTTGAGTTGCTGAAGGGTGCTCCTGTCTATTCCTCTGGCATTCAGGCGGAACTGGTAACGCCAACCGGCGCGGCGATCGTCAAGACGCTGGCAAAGCGGTTTGCGCCCTTCCCGCAGATGAATGTAGGAAAAGTCGGCTACGGGGCGGGGACTCGCGATTTTTCGGGGCATGCGAATGTGGCTCGGCTGACGATTGGCGAAATGCAGCCGGAGCTCTCGCAGGCCACATCCCAGGAGACGATCACGGTTTTGGAAGCCAGCATCGACGACCTCAATCCGCAGGTTTTCGGCTACGCGATGGATCGGCTGCTCGAGGAAGGAGCACTCGACGCATTCGGATTGCCAGTGCAGATGAAGAAAAATCGTCCAGGAATGCTGTTGACGGTCTTGTGCCGGCCGGAAGATGTGCAGAAGCTGACGCGGTTGGTGTTCAGTGAAACCACGACTCTGGGCATTCGGCAACGTGAGGAGAAACGGCAGGCGCTCAGCCGCAGATGGGTGACGGTGGGAACGCGCTGGGGAGATGTGCGCGTGAAAGTGGCCAGCATGAATGGCACGGTGACAAACTACGCCCCCGAGTATGAGGATTGTCGCCGGCTCGCCGCGGAACACCACGTGCCGCTAAAGAGCGTGATGCAGGAAGCGCTGCAAGGTTATCTGCATTCTGACGGTCGAAAGACACTAACCAGAGAGGGCACATAGAGACACCAAGGTTTATTGAGCATCCGCTTCCTTCGTGATAATTGGTCTCTTCAGTAGTGGTGGATAACAGACTTAATGTGAGCCAGAAGTTCTACATTACGACCCCGATTTATTACGTGAATGCGCGGCCGCATATTGGGACCGCTTACACGACCATTGTGTGCGATGCGATTGCTCGCCGGAAGCGCATGCTGGGAATTGATACCTTCTTCCTTACCGGTACCGATGAACACGGACAGAAGATCGAGCGCAGTGCGCAGGCTGCCGGAAAGCCTCCGCAACAGCTGACAGACGAGATTTCCGCGGAGTTCCGGGCGCTCTGGGACCGCATGGGTCTCACCTACGACGACTATCTTCGTACGACCTCCGACCGGCACAAACGGGGCGTGCAGGCGCTGTGGCGAAAGATCCGCGACAACGGCTACATCTACAAAGGCACCTATACCGGACAGTACTGTGTGTCCGATGAGCTCTATGTGGATGGAGCTGGCCCCGGGGATCCGTGCCCCCAATGCGGCCGGCCAACAGAAACTGTCCATGAGGACAATTACTTCTTTAAGCTTTCGGCGTTTCAGGACAAGCTGCTGAACCTGTATACAGGACAACCGGATTTCATCCGTCCCGAGACGCGGCGAAACGAAGTGATTTCCTTCGTTCGCTCAGGATTGCGCGATCTCTCCATCAGCCGCAGCACGTTCGCCTGGGGAATTCCTGTGCCTGAAGATCCCGCACACGTGATTTACGTCTGGTTGGACGCTCTATCCAACTACATCACCGCGCTGGGGTACGGGTCGGACGACACGAAACTGTATGAGAAGTTTTGGCCAGCGGACGTACATATGATCGGCAAGGAAATTGTGCGCTTCCACTGCGTGTACTGGCCTGCGTTTCTGATGGCGGCCGGGTTGCCGCTGCCCAGAGGAATTGTTGCGCATGGCTGGCTGTTATTCGAAGAGAACAAGATGTCGAAGTCGCGCGGAAATATTGTCCGCGCAGAGACAATTCTGGACGTCCTAGGCGGCGATGCCTTGCGCTATTTTCTGCTGCGCGAAGTTGTCTTCGGCCAGGACGGGTCGTTTTCGTTTGATGCCCTGGTGCAGCGCTATAACGCAGACCTCGCCAACGGGTTGGGCAATCTTGCCAGCCGCACTCTGGCCATGATCGCGCGATATTTTCGGGGAGAAGTCCCGTATCCCTCGCCGGCAGCGGCTCGTCAGGCCGGGGATGATGCGGTTGCCAACACTGCCCGGGAAGCGATCGAGCAGTTTCACATTTTGTTCGAGCAGTATCAGTTTTCACGGGCGCTTGAGGTGGCGTGGAGCCTGGTCGCATCGGTGGACAAGTACATCGTCGAGAATGAGCCTTGGAGCCTGGGAGAGAAGCCCGACGAACAAAGCCGCGCTCGTTTGGCGACGGTGTTATACACCAGCACCGAGGCCCTGCGGATCGTAACCGCGTTGTCGCATCCGGTAATTCCCGATGCGACCGAGAAAATCTGGACGCAGTTGGGGCTAGGGGATATTCGCAAGTTCGATTTGTCCAAACTGCAGTGGGGACAGCTCCAGCTCGGAACCAAGCTGGGCAAGGTCGAACCGGTATTTCCACGTGCCGACAAGAGTGCAATTGGAAGGATGCAGAAGATGGAAGATCAAGGACGCCCGGCTCCTCTGCCTGCTGCCGCGGAAGCTCTGCCGCAGACGAAATCTGCTTCGACGGCACAGCCTGCAGTTTCGATGGTTACCCCTGCGGTTGCCGACGGCAAGATCAGCATCGATGATTTTGCCAAGGTCGAGATGCGTGTGGGCCAGGTCAAAGTCGCCGAGAAGGTAAAGGGCGCGGACAAGCTGCTCCGCCTGGAAGTGGACCTGGGAACGGAAATGCGGCAAGTGGTCGCCGGCATCGCGGAGGCCTACGCACCGGAAACACTAATCGGTCGTAAGGTTGTGATCGTAGCCAATCTTGCTCCCCGTAAGCTGCGGGGCCTGGAGTCCAACGGGATGATCGTTGCAGCCTCGATCGAGGGTGGTAAGCCGGTGCTGGCGAGCTTTTTGGAGGATGTGCCGCTGGGAACGCGGCTGAAGTAGTTCCCGAATCCCGCCAAATATGTTCATCGATTCTCACGCTCATCTTGACAGCAGCCAGTTCAACGCTGATCGCGAGCAGGTGATTGCTCGTGCACGAGAAGCGGGCGTAGGAACGATCGTTGCCATCGGGAACGGCGATGGCCCGGCGACGATGGACTGCGGCGTCCGGCTGGCGGAGCAATATGACTTCATGTACGCCACCGTCGGGATTCATCCTCACGAAGCCAAACTGGCGACTGAAAACGATTTCATAGAACTGGAGCAACTCGCGAAACGACCCCGGGTCATAGCCTGGGGCGAGATCGGTCTGGATTACTTTTACGATCACTCGCCGCGGGCAACGCAGCAGCACGTCTTCATGAGGCAGATGGAATTGGCACGAGCCGCGAAACTCCCCATCGTGATCCATTGCCGCCCATCTGACAAAAGTGAAGATGCCTGGGAAGATTGCCTCAGCCTGATCGCGCAACATTGGGCGCCCGGTGGCCTGGGAGGAATCCTTCACTGCTTCACCGGAACCTGGGAGTACGCCATGCGGGCACTCGAAATGGGGTTTATGATTTCGTTCGCTGGAAACGTAACTTTTCCCAAGGCAGAACAGATTCGTGATGTGGCGAGGCAGGCACCATTGGACCGAATGCTGATCGAAACTGACTCGCCGTACCTGGCTCCGGTACCCCACCGAGGCAAGCGAAACGAGCCAGCGTTTGTTAAGGAAACAGCCCGCCTGATCGGTGAATTGCGGAGGCTGTCGACGGAAGAGATTGGCGTGCAAACCACCAAAAACTTCAACCGTTTCTTTTCCCTTCCAGAAACCGCCAACTCCATTTAGTTTGTTAAGGAGCATCTTTCATAGGGGCACCGTAATCTGTTAATTAGAAGCGGAATACCATGCCAGAGAACACCTTTGATATCGTGAGTAAGATCGATTTGCAGGAGGTTTCGAACGCCATTCAGCATGCGTTGAAGGAAGTCCATACGCGCTTTGATCTGAAGGATTCGAAATCAACGATCGAGCTCGACGGCAAGGAAGCCATCGTCCTCCACTCGATTGACGAGTACAAGCTGAAAGCGGTGAACGATGTCTTCCAGCAGAAGCTGGTAAAGCGCGGGGTATCGCTGAAAGGCTTGACCTATGGACCAATCGAACCCGCAGCCGGAGGCACCGCAAAGCAGCGCATCACCATGCAGCAGGGTATTCCGATCGAGAAAGCACGTGAGATCGTGAAGCTGATCAAGGACACAAAGAAGAAAGTCAACGCCTCGATCCAGGGAGACCTGGTGCGAGTCAGCGGGAAAGACCGGGACGCGCTGCAGGAAATCATCGCCCTGCTGCGGCAACGGGATTTCGGCATTGATATGCAGTTCACGAATTATCGGACGAACTAGAACGATTAACGGACGCGTCAATTGAGCGCCTCAGTCGCCATCAACGGGAAAGAAATCTTCGAACTGCTGCGTGACGATCTCGCTGCGATTGAGCGGGAGTTCGGACGAGACACCGCCTCTCGCGTGGAAGTCATTACGGAGATTGGTGAGTATCTTCGCGGAGGCGGGGGCAAGCGCATTCGTCCGATGCTGCTGTTGCTCTCTTCCCGGCTTTTCAACTACCAGGGACGCGGGGCCATCAAGCTAGGCGCGGTGGTGGAGATCATTCACACCGCGACGCTGGTGCACGACGACATCATTGACGAAGCGCAGACCCGCCGTGGCCGTCCCGCTGCCAACACGCAATGGGGTAATTCCAAGTGCGTTCTGGCAGGCGACTGGCTCTACATGCAGGCTTTCAAGATCGCCGTACAGGAGCGTAATTTCCGCATTCTCGATACCCTGATCGATCTGACGCAGCAGATGGTAGAGGGCGAACTGCTGCAGATGGAAAAGCTGGGCAAACTGATTTCCCTCGATGAGCATTTCGATCTAATTTATCGCAAGACTGCTTGCTTGTTCTCTGTTTGCATGCGGATGGGCGCTATTCTCGGCGGCTCGACTGCGGAGCAAGAGGAAAATCTGGCGCAGTACGGCCGTGACCTGGGAATGGCTTTTCAGATCGTGGATGACGTGCTCGATCTGACAGCGTCAGAACACGTGCTTGGAAAACCGGTTGCCAGCGACCTGCGCGAAGGCAAGGTCACCATGGCGGTGATCCACGCGCTCGCGAATTGCACCACTCGGGAACGGGAAATGATCGCAACCGTGATGCGGGAGCAGGCGTTCGATGGTGTTACTCATGCAGCAATCCTGGAAATCCTGAATCGCTATGGCTCCATCGAGGCAGCTCACGCCCGGGCGTTGCAGTACGCTCAGCTGGCGCGCAATGCCATCTGCAGCTTCCCCGATAGCGAAGCTAAACGAGCTCTGTTGTGGGCACCGGAGTTTGTGGTGGATCGGGAAAAGTAAGTCCGAAACCTTAAACCGCAGAGGGCGCGGAGAAAAGCCGCAGAGTTCGCAGAGACGTCCTTCCATCTTTGCTTCTATTTTTGCACCGATCAGTTTCTCGCTTTGTATTTTGACGTGACCACAGTCACAGACTGCAGTTCTCTTGCCCTCTAAAGTCTTTTAATGGACACGTTGGGGGTAGAAGAAGGGTCGAGAGAGCAGCTGACCACCTGCCAGCTGACGGAAAGAATCATCGGCGCGGCGATCAAAATTCACAGGAGATTGAGGCCCGGTCTGCTCGAATCAGCCTACGAAGCTTGCATGGCGTATGAACTGAGGAATCTCGGTCTTCACGTAGAACAACAGAGGGCAGTTCCGTTAGTCTGCGAAGGCATGAAACTTGAGTGTGGATTCCGGGCCGATCTGGTGGTAGAAGGTCGAGTAGGTGTGGAGCTGAAGTGCAAAGAAGCCGTTCACCCCGTAGATCATGCCCAGCTACTTTCTCATCTTCGGCTCCTGATTCTGAGGGTTGGTCTGTTAATCAATTTTCATGTAACCGTACTGAAAGACGGCATCAAGAGGGTAGTTAACAATTATCAGGAAGACAACGTGTTCGAACTTGCCGGCACAGGCCACGAAGGCTAATCTTCGTTCGGGCTTCCATCATTTCTCCGCGTCCTCCGCGGATTTTCTCTGTGCGCTCTGCGTTCTAAGATGTATTCGTGAACTTGCCGCGCTCTTTGTTATAGTGGCGATGGCCCTAACCCACTAACTCGTGAATCATTTCTTTTCACTCATTGCCCAACACGGTTACGTCCTTATCTTCGTGGTGGTGCTCGCCGAGTCCATAGGATTGCCCATGCCGGCCGCCATCGCCCTGGTAGCCGGTGGAGCGGCCGCTGCATCTGGCACCGTTCGTGTGCCACTGATTTTGGCGCTTGCCGTGAGCGGCATGATGGTAGGCGACATTTTGCTTTTCATTCTGGGTCGGTACATGGGCTGGAGCCTGCTGGGTGTGCTCTGCCGGCTTTCCATGAATCCGGAGACCTGCATCTTGCGCTCGGCAGAGTCGTTCTACAAGCGCGGAAAGATGACTTTGCTGATCGCCAAGTTCATCCCGGGGGTGAACACCATGGCCGCTCCGTTGGCCGGCAGCATGAAAATGCGCCCCCAGCAATTCTTGCGGTTCGACTTCATGGGTGCCACGTTCTATGCGCTGGCGTATGGTGGTCTGGGGTTTTTGTTCCGCGATTTTCTGGCGTCCATCACTCGCGGATTGCAAACCGCAAGCCACGTGTTCGGAGAAGTGCTGTTTGCCGCAGCGATCGCCTACGTCGCTTATCGGGTTTGGCTCTATCGCAAGAACCGGGTCTATCTCGTAGTGCCGCGGGTGCAAGTGGAAGAACTCGCGGCCAAGCTGGCGTCGGAGGAGAAAGACAATATCCTTGTGGCTGACGTCCGCAGTCACGGATATTACGATCCGGACGCATTGCGAATCAAGGGATCGATCCGTCTCGAACCCAATAATCTGGCCGAAGAAATCAAGCATTTCCCCAAACAGAAGGACATCTATCTCTACTGCACTTGAGCGCGCGAAGCCACCAGCGCCCGGGTGGCGCTGCAACTGCGAGAAAGAGGTTTCAACGCGTTTGTGATTGTCGGCGGGCTTGCCGCTTGGCGAACAGCAGGGCAATTGTTGGAACCCGTGCCTCACGATGACCTGGTGAAGCTGCCAACATTCTCGTGACACCCGGGTTTTTGTACTTTCCTCATGGCCTCAAATAAAGAAATCGAGATCAAGTTTCGTGTGGATGATTTGCGGGCGCTGAACCGGCGCTTGCGGCAATCAGGATTCCGTCTGGTCACGAAACGAACGCGCGAAATTAACACTCTTTATGATCTGCCCGGCCAGCCGTTGCGAAAGCGTGGTGAAATGCTCCGGTTGAGGAAGTACGGATCAGCGTGGACCCTCACGCATAAAGCCAAAGGCAAAGCTGGGCGACACAAGACGCGAGTAGAGAGCGAAACAAAGGTCGCGGATGGAGCGGGTACCGAAGCGATCCTAGGCGCGTTAGGGTTTGCTCCAACCTTTCGATATGAGAAATTTCGCGCTGAGTGGAGCGAAGGTCAGGGCCACGTGGTCGTGGACGAAACTCCCATCGGGAACTTCGGTGAGATCGAAGGTTCCCCGCGCTGGATTGATCGCACAGCGCAACTCCTCGGCCTGCGGCGCAGCGATTACATCACCGATACCTATGCCCCACTCTTCTTCAAGTGGAAAAAGAAAACCGGGAGCGCCGCCGCAGAAATGACGTTCGCAGCGGTCCGCAAGGCTCGTCGACGCTAGTGTGACCGCCGGTCCCAACACCCCGACTCCGTTAACTCCGCACCAAACTAACCAACAAGCCCCTCTGATCAGCGCAGATCAGCACATGTTACTCTCGACTTGCTCTGGTTTCTGCTCCCGTCAACGCAGTGGCAGTTCAAAAGGAAAATTTCCGGCGAATCTTGCGGGCTGTCGAAGCGCTGTCCGATCTTGGTCCGGTCATGACGGTCGAGCGCGACTTTCCGCAGACCGCCCGGGCCATGGTGTCCGCCTTGCAACAGGCGGCCGACGCGCGTGAGGTTGTCCTTTTCAGTTATAGCGACAAACCTTCCCTGCTCAGCTCAATCGCTTCTGATGGATTCGCCCTGATGCCGGACCCGGCGGTCATCCCGCTGCTGCCCAAACATGTTCACGCTCTGATCTCGGCTCGAGGCCCCGTCGTGCTGCAAACCGTCGGCTACGACATGTTTCTAAGCTTGAACGGCAACGTTGCGCCGGAGCTGTTCAAGTGCATTGTTCCGCTGAAGGTTGCTGGCAGGCTGGTAGGAGTCGTAGGGTTGGGCCATCGCGGTGGCGACACGCATTACGAAGCAGGTGAACTTGAGGCACTCGAGCTTCTCTGCCATTATGTAGCTCTCGCGATCAACAATTA
>Ga0187817_10000741_pt1 | contig 14643 bp, 12 predicted proteins | sample NC_wetland_sal_i_17_FD_132431 | JGI IMG/M metagenome (GOLD analysis project Ga0187817, IMG submission 132431) | Wetland sediment microbial communities from Neuse River Estuary, North Carolina, USA - SO4_2 | ecosystem: Environmental > Aquatic > Freshwater > Wetlands > Sediment | place: USA...
CCGCATAATTCTGTTTCACGCCTTCAGCAGTTTTCAATTGTTTTCCGTTCAGACAAAGGAAACGATTCAGGCGCCAAAAGACCAGCAAGCGTCAGAACACCCGAAAGTGAACAGCGCACACCAGCGCCATAGCAGCGTGAACGTCTGAACGCCCGCTGCAAGAAAAAATCACCACGAGCGGCCAACGTAGATCGTGGCTGTGCGGAAGACTCCGTTGAGGTTCGGATTCCAGTAATCGCGGTAACTCCCGTAATAAAAGATGAAGCCACCCTCAAACTTCCGCGGGAAGAGGTAGTAGACCTTACCTTGGCCGATCCACTGAGGAACGATGACCTGGGAGATCTGAGTGGACGTAAGCGCCAGATTGCCGAGAGCCGACGGGAACAAGGCATTGGGATCGAAAATGCCTTGCGAAATCAGGCTGGCGTTGCCAAGCTGTGCCGCGTTATTTGGGTTTACGTCGGGGCGTATGCCACTGCGGGAGGAGTTGTAAGTGACGCGGAGATTGAGGCCCAAGCGCTGCCTGGCGGTGTAGCTGGTCTCGCCCCAGTAAGCCTGCGTGATTTGTTTATAGGGGACTAAGGGTTCGTTGATCACGTAGCCGACCGAACTGTCGTTTTGAAAAGCCATGTACGTGTTCAGGTTGTTTTGCTGATACGAATAGCCCAGGCCGATGGTCCAGTCGGGCAGAGGGCGCAAGGTTGCGCTGAGCGTTTCGTAATAGAAACGATTGCGGCGCTGAAAGACGCCGGCGTCGCCAGTGCCATCCGAGCGAAGTAGCGGAATCGCGGGAAAAGCGTTCTGCACAATCACGCTGAAGTCGTTGCTAAGAACGAGCCATTTCGTAGGAGTGAGCCAGACATCCGCGAAGGCGCGGTTATTGCTCTGCGGCACGAGCAGATAGCCGGGGTTCTGCGTGGAAGTGAACTCGTAGCCAGCGCGAGCGCTCCAGTAATTATTGTCGTGGTAGCGCAGAGCTAGACCGCCGGTGTTGCTTTCCGAAGAGGGCACGACGGTAAGTAGATCGGTGTTGTCGAAGGAATAGACCTGGGGCCATAGGAAAGCGTTAGAGCGAGTGATGCTGCTGTGCTGATAGTAGGGTTCGACGTCGAAGCCCTTCGGCAATTGATAATCGGCGCGCAGACCTTCCCAGTGGTGGTGATAAGAGACGTCACCATACAGAGAGTAGTACGGCACAAATTGATTGATGAGATTTTGCTGGTGGTAGTCTGCGGTCAAGCGCAGACGATCAATCGGGTGCCAGTTCACGGTGTTGTCCGTGTCGAGCACCCTTTGCGGATTGTCTGTAAACGTGTTGACTAATCGCGTGTAGCTCAACTGGCCGTTGAAAGTTAGCTGCGGGGAACCAATCCAGCTGGCACGGAGGGTGTCGGTGGACGATTGGCTGGGAGGAACATCGTTCAGGTAATAGTTTCCAGCCGCAACATCCAAAGGCGTGGGGCCGGGCGAACAGCGTGGGCAAGTGGCTGGCGGGACCGGAGGATTGACGGGCGAGAAACCCTCGTTTTCGGTGGTGAATGGGCCGGTGTAGTTTCCGATGGGGAAGGCCAGGCGGTCATTAAAGCTGCTGAAGATATGCTCCCAGGTAAGGCGAAGCTGACCGAGGTCGACTTCCGCGCCGCCGCCGACATTGCGTGTGGTGTAGTTGACCGGCTGGAATTGCGAACTGAAGTGGCACAACTGGCCGCAGGTGCTGTTGGTCAGCGCGGGAGGCGGAGTGGGATTGGTGACGTACACGGCGGCGGTGGTATTTTCGTCGAGGTACGTGAGTTGAGTTTCGCCGACGCGAGCTTGCCAGTTGCCCTTGACGAATAAATGGATAGGTACTTTGGGAACCTTGAAGCGACCATACGCATCGCCGAAACGGCGCTTGGTCGCGAAGTCGGCATTTGCAGGAATGGTGTCGGTGTTCGCTCCGGGAGTAGCGAAATCTGAGGAGAGAACCGGCAAGTAGGAATTGTAGTGATCCTGCTGTTGCATGAAGCTCCGCAGGTCGACAAAGGCTTGGAACCATTGGCCGACAGTGACCTGGGAGGTGGCGGAGTAGTCGTCACCGGTAATGAGATTGCCGCGAAACACAGCGGTGAGGTGCCTTCTGGGATCGACGTAGCTGGTTGCGGCATCGGCGCCAGCAGACTGCTGGAGCGTGTCGTATTCGGCGACGCGACCGAGGAATCCGGTGCCGTCGACGAAACGGTAGGAAGCAGGAGTCAGGGAGTATGCGGAGTAAATAGCACCGATTTCCGTCGGCTCTTGACCGCCGCTCGGATCGGGCATGTTGGCGCCGGCCATCGGGGCCAGAGCGGAGAGCGAGCTGGTCACGCCGCCAGCCAGCATGCCGGAATAAGTCGGACGCAACAGCGTGCCATGCGTGGCATTGAGAGCTGCGGCGGAAGTAGCGGAGGAGGACTGCACAGGCTGAGGTGGCTCGGACGGCACGCCATAGGGACCTTTATCAATGAAGCGGCTGCCTCCGCTGGGCGTGGCGATATCGGTACCGTGAATGGAGCTGTGGCAATTCGTGCATCGGTCAGAAATGGGCAGGCTGGCGCCGTTGTGGTGACCGGCATGACACTGCAGGCACAAAGCGGGCTCGCTTACCAGTAAGAGATTTGTGTTGGGTGAGCCGTGAACGGTGTGGCAAATCAAGCAGTTTTCCGTGACCGGCGGATGCTGATAAGCAAAAGGCCCGCGATACTGCGCGTGGCAGCTCAAACAGAGTTGGTTCTTGTCGGCGGTCTTGAGATTGCGGCCGTCGGGCCCGCCATGGGGATCGTGACAATCGATACAGCTCATTTTGCCTTCGCGCAGCGGGTGATGATAAGGCATGCTCAGCTGCGCATTTTCCGTGGGATGACACTTCAGGCAGGCTTCATTGGTCTGCCATCGCGGGCGTACCACGTTATTGGTTTCCGGGGATAGAGAAGCCGCCGTAAACGAGGCCTTGGTGGCGCGATCAAAGCTGAGCTGGCTTTGGTTAGCGGCTTTGAAGGCGGCTTGGTGAACCTGGTGGCAATCCATGCAGCGAAGATGATTGACCGCGTGAGAGCCGCTGATCCAATGCCGAAGTTTTTCACCCTGAGCGTGGCAACTGAGGCAAACACCGTTTGCTTCCACCGGCGAGCGCTTGCTAAACGCGACGATCTTAGTTACATCACCTCCGCCTTCCACATGCAGGCTGCCGGCTCCGTGGCAATCCTCGCATTCCACGCCCTGTTGCGCGTGAAAGGCATGCCGGAAATCTTTGCCCACCGCTTCGTGACAGCCGGTGCAGGTATCTGAGCCGACCGGTTTTGCTCCGGGAATCTGGAGGTATTTGGCAAATGCCGCGATGGTCTGCGTGGATTTGGTATTGGTTGCCCGGGAGGGAAGACAAAGAACAGCAAGTAAAAGAAAAACAACCGGCCCGAACGTTCTGGAAAGACGCTTCATGGCCACGGCCCCCATGTTCTGCGAAGCGGAGCAGCTTCGCTCCGTGTCGATCCCCGTTCGTGGCGAGATCGCACACCCCAAATACTTTGAGTTAGCTTATGGGTTTAGTCGGAAGATCCTCAGTGATTCGGGTCACGGCAGTTCCAAGCTTTTATCTGCGCTACAAAAACATGCATCCACGCGCCGTGGAAATTGGTATGGACTTGGAGGGCGGAGAGTTAGAGGCTGCGAGGATCGAAGAGGTAGCGCCAGAGGCGTTCATCGTCGGCGTCTTCGCGGAGCTGTGCGGACCTGAGAAGCACGCGGCAGGCGTTGGCGAGAACAACAATCAAGAATGGAGTAGCAAGCACCATGGTTAGAAATTGTAAGGAATGCATTATTTCCCCTGTGGCCGCATAGTGCGGCAGAGACGGAAGCAGCCGCTGCGGAGAACCAGGCAATGGAAACCCGGGACGGAAGCCAGTACGTCGAACCAGGAATAATTTAAATGTTCTAAGGCTTACGAACTTGTGACTTAGCGCACACGTTAAACGTGAGCTGGCGAGGGAAAAGCCGCAGTTGTACCAGTACCGAATAGGGGCGCTACTAACGGCCAGATTAGATTTGCCGATGAGGACAATGAGGCGTGGAGCTCCGCGAGCTGTGTCAACGAGGCGGCAAGCGATAGGCACGGGAGATCGCGCTGTACGAGAGATAAGTAAATGCCCGGGCCAGGTATGAATACAGAAGAGCAGGCCAGCGAACGGCCGGTTTTGGGTGTGGGTATAGAGCGGCGAAAGCGGTCGCGGCATCGCTGCATCGAACGGCTGTACATCGGAAGACGAGATGGCATGTGGTACACAGCGATGACGTACGAGATCAGTGCCGGGGGATTGTCTGCGGCGACCACGGCGGACTTGACGGTAGGAGAAAAAGTGAAATTGTCGCCGGTGGTGGAAAAACGACTAGAGGCTATCGTACGGCGGAAACAAGGGGCGATGTACGGATTTGAATTTGTGGAATTAGCGCCGCAGATTGAAGATCAGATCCGAAAACTGTGTGAGGGATTACCGCTGTTTCAAAGCCTGGTTGACGTCTAGGTTCGGAGGATTTGTAGTTGGGTAAAAGGGTGTCGGGCTGGAGCCGAGGGACCCGACACCCGGAATTGTTTCAGCTAGCGACGCCCACCGTGGAACCCAGCGTTGCCATGAAACCCAGCATTGCCGTGGAAGCCGCCGCCTACGTGGCCATGAGCGGGGCCTCGGTAAGCATAGCCGTGATAACCATAGCCCGGATGGTAGCCGTAGCCATAACCGCGATAGCCATACCACGGGTGGCCATAATAACCGTGACCCCAGTAGCCGTGATACCACGGACCAGCGCCGATAAAGACGCCATTCACGAACCAGTTGGCGCCATAGTAGCCGTACGGCGCGCAGGCATACGGATAATACGAGTAGTAACCGTAGGCGCAAACGGGAGCTGGACCAACGCCAGCGACCACGGGACCTACGCGAACGCCGACAGCGACTTGCGCTTGAGCGCTAGCTGCAAAAGCGAAAAGCAGAACAGCTAACAAGCCGACATATTTGAGATAACGCATGGCCTGAACCTCACTTCCGTCCCGGGAACTTGCTTCAAGGATCAGCTGGAACCGCGGCCCAATCCTCTTACCGGGTTGTGTACTCTACATTCTCTACACTGGATGAAACACCTCAGGGGCGGAAGAGTTGCGGAGAGGCGGAAGGCGTACGGAAGCGGCGTTTTACGAGCGTTTAGAGTGCGAGCGAATGACTTACGCGCTGAGAGCTTTTTTGAGTCGTTCGGTGCTTTTGGCAAGCTGTTTTTTCAAGGTTTCGACCTGCTTGGAGATTTCCTGAAGTTCTTGCTTGGTGACCTGACTGGCGGCAGCCAATTTGCGGGCGTGAAGATGAGCTTGTTTATCTGCTTTGCCGAGTGCAGTACCGATCTTGCGAGAAACTTGAGTGAGCCTGTCTTTTTTCGCCATGGGGTGCGCTCCTTTGGCGCGTTGAAATGCTACCTCAACTGGGCAGGGAAGGGAATTTTGGGGAGAACATGAATTGCAGCGCGCTCCGCACACCGGGTTCGGAATGACGGACGTTTGCAAGAATCAGGACTGGCTGGAAATTGGGGGATGGGCAGCGCGCTCTTTTTTCTTTTCTTCTTTGTCGTTGGCGGAAGGTGGATAGGCATCGAAGGCCTTGGCTAGTTCTTCGTCGGCTTTTTTCCATTCCTTGTCGGGAGTGGTGATTTTGCGCATAAGGTAGACGCGCCAGGTGAGATCTCTGGACCGGGAATCGATGAGATCGATGATGAGAGAGCCTTCTTTGGCGCTGCTGTTGGAGACATCGTTATAAATCCAACCCCAATAGGAGTCGATATACGGGCGATAGGGAGACCAGTTGCCCATAGTGACGACGTTAACTTGAGAAGGAGGATTAGCCCAGTAGCGAATGACCAGATCGGGATTTTGCGAAGGTTGCACCTCGCGAAGTCCCTTTTTTGTGAGGGCTTGCTGCACCGCATGGTGGATGCGATCGAACATCAATTGCGGGTCAACCTGGAACATCATGAGGTTTTCGACACCGCCAATGAAGGCGAACGTTTTGTACTTGGAAAAGTCGAGATTGGGATTGAAATCGACAGCGGTTTTGCCGAGCAGGGGCGAGGCTGCAAGAAAACCCGCAAGAAGGAAGCAGAAAATAAGGCGCAGGAAAGGTGAGCGATATAGGCGGATCGGTCTCATTCGGTTCGCTCCAAGAAGAAATAGCACGTTTTGCCGAGCAGGGGCGAGGCATGCCGCGCCCGGCGAAGACAAAGAAAAGCACTCCACATTTAGTTTAGGCGATGACGGAACATTTTGCGAGGGCAGGTGAACAGAGAGGAATTAGGCGGTTTCCTGATCGAGGGGCTCGCTGTGGAAGAGGCGGGCGAGTTGCGCATGCTCCATGACGACAGAGGGATCCTTCTGGATGGCGTCGAAATATTTTTTCTGGAAGCCGTCGCCGGATTCGGAAGGAGCAAAGATTTTGCGGGCGAGGGAGATGGCGACGTGAGAGTCGGTGTTGTTGACGCCTTCTTCACTGGATAAGGCCTCGTCGATGCGGACGACGAATTCGGAGATGTTATGGAGCCAGGAGAATTGCGGGTCATCGACAACCAGGCGGAACAGCTCGCCAGCGGTGACCTTGCCATGCTCCTTCTCGTAAGCGCGACGCTCCATTTCGAGGAGCGATTTGTGAATCTGGAGGAGGGCCTCGCGAAGGGCAACGAGCTTCTGGCGGGCCGGAGTGTCTCGTGAATCGCCTTGATTGGAATATGGGTCTTTAGCTTGAGCCACGGTTACGCTCCCTGGGCGGATGGTTGCGCGAGCGAAATCTATTTTGCCGCGCTCTCTTTAGGATGCACTATCAGGTTATTTTTTACACTTCGGACATTTGCCACCGAGGAGGCACGGGTAGCGGCAAGCGTCTTTTCGGAAGCGGATTCGACAGAGCCTTCGAGAGCGACATTGCCATTTTTTACGATGATGTGAACGGGAGGGATGTTTTGAATGGCGTAGCGGGCCAAGGTGGGATCTTCGTAGACGACGCGATAAATGGCGTTGCGAAGGTCGTCGTCTGACGGGGAAACGGGAAGCACTTCAATTTGGTTGACGACGACGGTGACGCCCTCGATGGATTTGACTGCGGCTTCGGCATGTTCTTTAAGAGTCCGGCGGACAACCTGGCCGGTGAGGGTGACCTTGCCGCCTTCGACAGTGAAATTGATGGAGTCGAAAACGGAGTAGAAGGGGAGCACCAGGATTTGATGGTGAATCTCGCGGGAAAGGGGGGAGGGATAGCGGTCGTCGGATTGGGTAGGTTTGGGGGCAGGAGTGGATTGCGCCGACAGGCCGATCAAGGGAGAGGCAGAGAGGAATGCGGCGAGCGTGAGCAAAACGGCGGAGCGCCTCATGAAATGGTCCTCATTCCTTGGGAGCACGGATGCACGATTTAGGTTCCTCCGGCATGCGCGAGGCCTGGCGGCGGACACATGCTGTACACTGTTAGCATACGACAGGGAATTGTGGACGCTCATCCGAATTGTGAACGGTCCGTTACCACTGGAGAAAGCTAAAGCGTGCTGGCTATAGCCCATCGGGGTGCGTCAGGATACGCACCAGAAAATACGTTTGCGGCATTTCGACGCGCAGTTGCGCAAGGCGTGTCGTTCATCGAGACGGACCTGCATCTGACGCGGGATGCGCATTTTGTGGCGATTCACGACGAGAAAGTGGACCGGACAACAAACGGTCATGGATCGATTCATGAAATGACGCTGGCGGAGGTGCGGCGGTTGGACGCAGGATCCTGGTTTGCCAGTGAATTCATGGGAGAACGGATTCCGACATTGGAAGAAATCCTGGAGTTTACGAAGAAGAATGATGTGGTGTTCTATCTGGAACTGAAGCCGAGCGGGTTTTGGGGTGGGGAACATGCATTGATCAGTGCGTTGCGCGATTCGGGGGAGATTGCGCGCAGCGTGATCATTTCATTTGATGCGGCGATCCTGGTCGCGCTGAGAAAGATCGAGCCAACGTTGATGACAGGCCTGCTGTATAACGGGCAGATCGATGATCCGTTTGGGAAGGCATCGGAAATTGGGGCACGTCAGATTGCCGTGCGCGGAGACATGGTGACGCCCAACTTTCTGCAAGAGGCGCGGAAGCGGGACCTCCAGGTGGTGTGCTGGACGGTGAATTCGCCGGCGCATATGCGGATGCTGGTGTCGGCGGGAGTGGACGGGATTATGAGCGATTACCCGGACCGGCTGCTGACGGTGCTGAAGAAATAGCGCGGTAGAGCGCGAGGAATTGCGCGACGGTTAATTGTTCGGAGCGAGCATCTTCCCTTAGTTTCAAATCACTTAAAATTTGACGCGTGCGTTCGGGAGCGGAGAGAGGGCGCAGATTGTTGGACAGGGTCTTGCGCTTCTGAGCGAAACAGGCTTTCACGAAGTCGAGAAATTTTGCGGCGTCGGCGGATGGCATGGTTGCGGCTTGGCCGGGAAATCTCAGGGTAACGAGCGCCGAGGCCACTTCCGGCGGCGGGCGAAAAGCTGCGGGTGGCAGGCGGAGGACAAATTCAGGGCGGGAATAGAACTGAGTGGCGACGGAGAGATAGCCGTACTGGCTGGTAGAGGGGCGGGCGGTGAGGCGAGCGGCGACTTCGAACTGGATGACGATATGGGCTTCGTCAATGTGAGCGGCGTGTTGGAAAAAGTGATGGAGGATAGGAGAAGTGATGTAGTAAGGGAGATTGCCGTAGACGCGCATGCGGCGGCCGGAGGCAAGGGAAGAGAGATCGGTTTCGAGGACGTCTGCCGGAACGACGGTGAGATTGGGATGAGTCTGTGCGAGACGCTGGAGAGCGGAGATGAGGGAGCCATCGAGTTCAATGGCGATTACGGGAGCGCCGGACTTGAGGAGATGGTGGGTCATTTCGCCGTGGCCGGCGCCGATTTCGATCCAGCAGAAATCTGCGGTGGAAAATTGCGGGGCAGACGCTATGGAGTGAGGAGAGACGCGGATGGCGCGGGCTATTTTTTCGCGCCAACCGGGGTCGCTGAGGAAATGTTGACCGAGTTTTTGTCTGGCCATGAGATGTGTAGTGAGTGTAGCAGGAGGAGGGAGTTGGTGAAAAAAGCGTGGTAGCATCAGGCGATTTCGAGGGAGAGAGGGGGAGAGATGGCGAAGGGCTATTGGATTGCGTTTTATCGAACGATCAAAAATGAGGGGGCGTTAGCGGAATACGCGAAGCTAGCTGGGCCGGCGATTGAGGCGGGCGGAGGGAAGTTCCTGGCGCGAGGTGTGCCAGTCAAAGCTTATGAGGCGGGGCTGAAAGAGCGGGCGGTAGTCATCGAGTTTGAGAGCGTGGCGAAGGCGACGGCTACGTACGAAAGTGCGAGGTACCAGGCAGCGGCGAAATTGCTGGCGGGGGCGGTGGAGCGGGACATCCGGATTGTGGGGGGCACGTAGAGGACAAGGCTGATCTTGTGCCGGGAGCGCCCTGTAAATCAATTGCCATCAGTTAAATGCGGGCAGGTAACTGCTAGAGGGAGAGCGGGGAGGAAATGCAAGATACGGCGGCTGGCGCGTTCTAACATTGGAAGAACGACGACTCAGGAACGTAGACCAAACGCGTAGTTGAAAGAACTGCGACGCCGCCATGCAGACGGTTTTCCTTATTGTCTACGGATTATTCGTACTCGCCACGCCGATTTTAGTGGTGGCCCTGTACATTCGTTTCAGCAAGCTACGGGCACAGCTAAACAATGCGGAAGAGGAAAACGCGAGGCAGACGGCGGCGTTAAAGCGCGAGATTGCGGATTTGCGCAAGCAAGTTGCGGCGCACCCTGTTGCGATGCCACCGGCGCCGGCACACGAGTATCGACCCCAGCCGGCTCCGGCGTACCCATCCGTTGTTGAAACAACGAAAAAAGAAGAAAGGCCGCCGATAACTGCACCGGCAGTGAGCACACCGCCGTCGAAGTCAACTCCTTCGCCGGCACCGGTCGAGCCACGAAAAGTGGAGGTTTCGCCGAGCGTGCCGGTCGTGCCTGCGCAAGAAACGACGCAACCGCCGAAAAGAGAAGAACAGAAGCAAACGGCGCCGCCAACTCCGGCCGCGGAGCCGCGGACACCCACTCCTCCTTCGTTGCTGGCGCCAACTCCCCTGGGTATCAAGCCGGCTGCGCGCGCGGCTGTGCCACCAGCTTACTCGCCGGTGCGAGTGCAGGCACCAAAGACGAGCATGCAGGAACGGTTGAAGAAAGTTTCGGCGTTCGAGGAGGCTCTGGGGACGAATTGGTTGCAGAAATTGGGAATCGTGTTGCTGGTGCTGGGCGTGGCATCGTTTGGGATTTATGAATTAGCAGCATTGGGAAGTTTGGGGAAAGTGCTGGTGTCCTACCTGGTGGCGACGGCTTTGCTGGTCGGCGGGATTTTTCTGGAAAAGCGAGAACGCTACCAATTGTTGGGACGCACGGGGATCGGCGGCGGGTGGGCGCTGTTTTTCTTCACAACGTATGCGCTCTATCACGTGGCGGCGATGCACGTGCTGAACTCGTTGGTGCTGGATTCCGCGCTGATGTTGGCCGTGGCGGCGGCAATGGCCACCCATACGTTGCGTTACCGGTCGCAAGTGGTGACGGGGCTGGCATTTTTGCTGGGATATTCGACGGTGGCGCTCAGCCAGGACACGGTGTACAGCCTGTCGGCGGGAGTAATTCTGGCGGTTGGGCTGGTGGCGATTGTATGGAAGATGCGGTGGTACGAGTTGGAAGTGTTCGGGATCCTGTCGAGCTATTTCAATCATTTTTATTGGCTGTATCGGATTTTAGGAATTGGCGACGCGGAGGGGCACGTCTTCCCGGAGTATGCCGCAAGCACGGCGATGCTGTTTTTCTATTGGGCCGTATTTCGAATTTCCTACCTGATCCGAAAGCCGGAGAACCAGTCCGAAGAGCACATATCGACGACGGCGGCGATTCTGAACTCGTTATTGCTGCTGGCGACTTTGAAATTCCAATCCGTGCATCCGGAGCTGGCGTATATCGCGGTACTGATTTTGGGAGCAGTGGAATTGGGTTTGGGACAGTTGGTGAAACGGCGGCGGGAAGCGTTTGTGGTGTTGAGCGTTATGGGAGCGGCGCTGCTGCTGGCGGTGGCGCCGTTGCACTACACAGGCCCTAAGAACCAGGTAGCGATTTTGTGGCTGGTGGGCATGGAAGTATTTCTGATCACCGGCGTGATGGTGAGAGAGGTGGTGTTCCGGCGAATCGGATTGATGACGGGTGTTTTGGTGGCGGTGTGGCTGGGACATTCCAATCTGCGAGTGCTGGTGACGACGCGGCTGTCTGGGGAGACGCGGGTGTTGGGAGCGGCGGTTTTGTTTGGCGTTTGCGCGGCCGCGTTTTATCTGAATGCGCTGGGGATAGGACGAAAGTGGAAGGAATATTTCGAGAAGAGACCCGATAGAGAATTGCTGATTTTGCATTCGTATTTTGGGGCGGTTGCCGCGGCTGCGGGAGCGTGGGCGTTTTTTACGCAGGACTGGACGGCCCTGGGATTTGCAGCGTTGATGGTGGTGTTGGCGTGGGCGGGCAAGCGATTTGAGTCGCAACATGTGCAAATGCAGTACCTGTTTTTTGGGATGTTGACGGGCTGGCGTGGGTTTTCCGTCAACTTGCACCTGGCACATGCGAACGGAATGCATTTGAAGATGCGGCTGGCAAGCGTGGCGCTGGTGGCTGCGGCATTTTATGGAACGGCGAAGTTGGCGGCGCTGCGCGACACCGTGGAGCAGCGAACGGTGCGGGGAATGTTCGCGGCGGCAGGAACGGCGGCACTAGCGCTATTGATTTGGGTGGAGGCGCCGGAACTGTGGAGGCCGGTGGCGTTCATAGTGCTGGCGTTGGGGTTGGCCGAAGCGGGACGCGGGCTGAAATATGCGGCGTTGTCGTGGCATACCCACGTGCTGTGCGTGCTGGCGGTTGTCACAGCGCTGACGGCGGATCCTTACGGCATGCATCGTTGGCACGGGATGCCGGTGCACGCCTTGAGCGGGTTGGCGGTGATTGCGGGTTTCTACGGGTTGGCATGGCGAGGAACGACGGAGGCCGACTCTCATCTGCCTTTGTCGCGCGCATTGTATACGTGGGCGGGCGGCGGGCTGATGTTGTGGGCGCTGTTCGAATTGTTGCACGCGCCGTGGATCGCCGTCGGGTGGATTGCGTTTGCCGTGGCGCTGACATTGGCGGCTCGCTGGATGGGCTTCGAGCAATTGGCGTGGCAAGCGAACGTGGTGGCAGTGTGCACGACGCTGCGCACGATAGAGGCGAATTACGGAATCGAGAAAGAGCTGTGGCAGGGAATCGGAGTGAGAGTTGTGACGGTGTCCCTGGTAGCCGCGGGATTGTACTTTGTATCACGAAAAGCTACTGCGAATGAAGCGGCACGACGGGCAGTGAGATTCCTGCATTCCTTTGCCGCGACCGGGCTGCTGGCAGCGTTGATGTTCTACGAGGCGCCGAATGGATGGTTGGCGCCGTTGTGGGCCGGATTCGCACTGGCGTTGGCGGCAGTGGATCGCAGATGGGAAAGCGAAGAGTTGCCGTGGCAGGCGCACATTTTGTCGCTACTGGCGTTCGCGCGGGCGTTCACGTTGAATCTGCAGTTGACGGCAACGTGGCACCACTGGAGCGTGCGGCTGCTGTCTGTGGCGTTGGTTGCGATTGTTTTTTATGCGATGACGCGAGTGGCGCGCATGCCGGAAGAATGGCGAACGCACGACATGCACCACGGATATTCGTGGGCGGCGTCGGTGTTGGCGTCGATGGTGTTGTGGCATGAAATGCGACCCTTGGGAGTGGCAGTGGGGTGGGCGGCGTTTGGATTGATTCTGTTTGAATATGGATTGCTGCGGAAGATTGCGCAGTTCCGTTATCAAGCGTACGTGGCATTGATTGCGGCGTTCGTGCGGATTTTCTTTGTAAATTTGACCGCGGGAGAAGTGGGTGAATTTTGGGGATCTCGGTTGTACACGATTGCGCCGTTGGTGTTGATTTTCTTTTTTGTGTACGCCCAGTTGCCGGGGGACGGTTCCGCGAAAGAGGAAAACGAAGAGAGTGCGGGCGAGCGGGAATGGCATGTGGACGCGTTTGTCGGGTGCCTGGGGACGGCGGCGATTGCGGCATTGCTGCGTTATCAATTTGCGGGGGAGTGGGTGGTTACGGCGTGGGCGGCGCTGGTGCTGGTGTTGTTTGGAGTGCGTTGGCTGCTGAGCCGGGAATTGTTTTTGTATCAGGGAATCGTGTTGACATTGCTGACGTTCACGCGGGGAGTGGCGCACAACCTGTTTGGGAGCGGGTACTTCGGCGAGGGTGATTGGAAGGGAAGATATGTGGTGGTTGGAGCAGCGGTGGCGCTGCTGCTGGCGAGCTTGGCGTTTGCGTTTCCGCTGCGGCGAAGATATGCAGCGCTGGGGAGAACTGGCGGAAGGTGGCGAATGGTGTCGGTGATGGCGCGGCGGCCGGAGCAACTGCAATTCTTCGCGGCAGCGGTGCTGCTTTGGTTGATGTTGACGGTAAAGATGAATGCGGGAATGAAGACGGTGTCTTGGGGAATTGAAGGAGTGGCGATCATTGTTCTGGCGCTATTGGTGAAGGAGCGCACCTTCCGGCTGGCGGGATTGGGGCTGTTGCTGTTGTGCGTGGCGAAAATTATGGCGGTTGACGTTTGGGGACTGCAGGCGCGCGACCGGTATATCACGTTGATTATTGTAGGAAGCGCGTTGCTGCTGGTGTCTTACCTGTATAGCCGGTACCGCGAATCAATCCGACAATTTCTATGAGGCGGGCGATCCAGTTGCCGATGTTTTTTCTGGTGCTTGGCGCATCCGCGGGGGCGATCTACTATGCACAGAAACGGCAGAAGAGCAGCGCCGTGTCCGCAAATGCGGTTGTAGAGTTAGCGGCGGATGCGCAGAGGGATATCTCGCGAGCACCGATGCGGTTCACGCGATTGCCGGATGAAGAAGAGATTGCCATTGGGAGACGATTGGCAGCGCAGTACGTACCTGGAAGCGAGGCAATGACGGCGGAACAGAAGGCGCTGCAGAACTACGTCTGCTTGGTTGGCGGAAAAGTGGCGGCGCACGCGCATCGGGCTCTACCGTATGAATTTCACCTGATTCCGGACCGGAACATGATTAACGCGTTCGCGTTGCCAGGGGGACCGGTGTTTATCGGCGAAGGTCTGACCGATTTGATGGAAACGGAAGACGAACTGGCGAACGTGTTGGCGCATGAGGTGGAACACATCGACCATTACCACGCCGTCGAGCGTGTCCAAATCGAGGCACAGCTGAAGCATCTGAACCTGGATGTCGTGGGAGATCTGGTGGAGTTGCCACTGTCGCTATGGGAAGCGGGCTACCACAAAGATGAGGAACTGGAAGCGGACCGCGAAGGAATGTTTTTGGCGGTGCAGGCTGGATATTCACCCTATGGCACGGTGAAGATGATGGAGAGTTTTGCGAAACTGCAAAGGGAATACGTGATTCATGCGGAGACTCCAGAGGAGGAGTTGTCCGAGCTGGCCATCGAGAGCTTACAGGGCTATTTTCGGACGCATCCGTTGCCGAGCGA
>Ga0187817_10000742_pt1 | contig 14619 bp, 16 predicted proteins | sample NC_wetland_sal_i_17_FD_132431 | JGI IMG/M metagenome (GOLD analysis project Ga0187817, IMG submission 132431) | Wetland sediment microbial communities from Neuse River Estuary, North Carolina, USA - SO4_2 | ecosystem: Environmental > Aquatic > Freshwater > Wetlands > Sediment | place: USA...
CGGGAATTTGCCGCCGAATGCATGGAATTAGCTCAGACGGTTCCCTCGCATGAGAAACGCGCGCTATACCTGAAAATGGCCAGTGTTTGGCATCAGATGGCGCGGCGCTGGGAAAAGAAAAGCTAGCCGTGGGTTGTGCTGCGCTTTTGCCGACGGTGTCAGTGTGCAGGACGTCGATTGGGACACACAAGAGGGCCATTATCGTGTCCGCATTCAGGGAGAATGGTTTGTAATGCCCGATGATGCCGTTGTGACTGAGCCCAACTGTTTCGGCCTTGCCGTTGTGTGGCCGTATAACGACCGTTACGGCAACACCCAAATTCGCTGCTTTATACCTGGCGCTGGCACCTAGCTCACATCGAGCATGCCGACCAATGTCTGATATTGGAGTAAGAGTGGATATCGCTTGAACGCCTGCGAAGTGGCGGCACTCTCAGATCGTCCCCGCCAAAGCGGGGACCCAGGAGCGATTTTTCACAAAGAACTGGATTCCCGCTTTCCGCCTTCGCGCTTCGGCGGACTCCAAACCCGCCGAAGCTCGTGAAGAGAGCGTCGGCGGGTCGCGGGAATGAGCGAATGGTCTTGCGAATCACTGCGGCGCGCCGGCGCTCAAATCCGCCGCCAAATGTTCGAAGCTCTTGTCCTTTAGATACTGATCGAGCCCCCAGCGCTTGACCTGGTCCAGCACCTCGTCGAATTCCGAACGCGGTATCGCCCGATAGACGAAACGCTCGCCGCGGCCGAATTTGGTGAAATCCCACGGCTGGGCATTTTCGAATTCCGGCGGCACCGCGAGCTTCCACAGCGGCAGATATTTTGCGAGATCGGCGTCGAGCGCCGCTTCGGCGCGATCGAGCGCGTGCAGATAGCCGGTCACGACTTCGGACGGCGAGCCCTGCGGCACCCACCACAGCGTATGGAAAGTATCCTCGATGATCTTGCGCAAGCCGAGCTGCTTGGCCATGGCGATCTGCGGCGGCAACAGGCTCGCGGCCTCGACCTCGCCGTCGAGCAGCGCGCGCAGGCGCGCGCCGAACCCGCCGGTATTCACGGTCTTGATGTGCTCAAGCGGCAGGAATTTTTCCAGCCGATACGGCACGTTGAAGTGACTGCCGGCGCGCATGCCGACCGAGATCGGAATGTTCTTGAGATCGCCCGGCGTGCGAATGCGCGAATCCGGCCGCACGAAGATCGCCCATGGCGACACGCCATAGGCATCGGCGACGAAGCGCCCCATGCCGGCGCTGGCATTGCAGATGCTGCCCCACACGCAGGCGCCCTGGATCACTTCGGATTTATCTTGCGTATAGGGACGGTCCTGCGGGCGTTGCAGATATTCCAGACCCTTCCAGCTCGATTGCGTGCCGCGGAACGTTTTCCAATCGAGCTCGACATCAAGGCCCTCGGCGGCAAAGTAACCCTCCTGCATGGCGACGAAATCATTAAGGCCCATGCCCTTGGGCGCGATCTTGACGCGATGCAATTGGCTCGCCATCGGCTCCTCCCGGTTGGTTATTCGCGATTGTGCTCGCGATTAAAGCTTCTTCTTCAGATTATCCTTCAGACTATCCTTGGCACTCGTTCCCAGCAACGCCGCTTCAAAGGCGCTGGCGATCGCCTCCTTGCTTTTGCCAGCACGTGCGGCGTCGCCGATCACGAGGACGCGCTGCCCCGGCCGCGCCAGATGGCGAAACCGCGGCGCGGTGCCGCGGCGCACCTTGTAGTAAAACCAGTTGCGGATTGACGGCGATGTAAATAGCCGCGCAATGCCTGGCGCGCGCGCGATGCCGGTATCAAGAAGCCAGTTGGCGAACGGTCGCAGGCCGAAGCGATATTGCGCGCCAGTGGCGATAACGACAGTATCGAATCCCGCCAGCAACCCGGATGCAGCACCCGCATCGGACGCGAGACGAAATTGCACGCCCTTGGCGCGGCAAGCGGCAACGAGATCGGCGATATAGCGGGTAAAACTGCGCGGCTCGGTGTCGACTTCTTGAAACAACGGCGCTTTGGCCGCGGATTTAAATGCGCCGCCTGGCTGCGCTTCTTTCTCGAACACAGTGACGTGGTTGCCTTCCGCCACCAGCGACGCATAGGTCAGCCCGGCGGGACCGGCGCCGATCACCGCAATGCGCTCGCCCTGCGGAATTTGCGGCGCGGCGAACAACGTTTCGCGGCCGGCGGCGCCGTTCACCACGCAGCCGATGCGGGCGCCGCCGCGCATTTCGTTGATGCACGTATTGCAGGAAAGACAGCGCCGGATCGGCTCGCCGCGGCGCACCTTCTCGACCCATTGCGGCTCGGCAATGAGCGCGCGGCCGAGCGCGATGAAATCGGCTTTGCCTTGAGTTACCGCGCGCTCGGCGATCGTTGGATCGCCGAGACGGCCGACCGCGATGACCGGAACGCTGACGCGTTTTTTCACATCGGCCGCGTAATCGAGAAAAGTAGCGTCGGAAAAATTCATCGGCGGCAGCACGACCTGCGCCGAGGGCCGCGAGCGATAATGACCCGCGGTGACGTGCAGCGCGTCGGCGCCTGCCGCCGCGGCCCAGATCGCGATCTGGCGGCCTTCGCTGAAGCGCAAGCCGCCGGGGAAGAAATCCTCGACCGACAGCCGGTACACGACCGCGATATCCGGCACCGCGCGTTTCACCGCGCGCAGCACCTCAAGACCAAAGCGCGCGCGGTTTTTAAGCGCGCCGCCGTATTCGTCGTTGCGGCGGTTTTCGAACGGCGCGTGGAATTGCGAGATCAGATAACCATGCGCGGCATGGATTTCGACGCAGTCGAAGCCGGCCGTTCGCGCGCGCTGCGCGGCGGCGACATGGGCCGCAATCGTTTCCTCGATCCGCGCCTAGGTCATCTCCTGCGGGACGATGGTCTCGAAGGTGGTTTCGTAGACCGGGTGCGGAATGGCCGACGGCGCAATCGGCGTCTCGCCGCAGATGTCGACGCGGGTATGGCCGCCGGCATGACCGAGCTGGATCGAGGCCTTGGCGCCGCCGCGATGAATGGCATCAGTGAGACGCTTCAAGCCGGGAATGAAGCGGTCGTCGTAAATTCCAATTTCGCGGCGCCGATGCCGTCCGACTTTTTCCGGCGAGGCCATCTCGACCGTGATCAGCCCGGTGCCGCCTTGCACGCGGGCGAGGTAATAGGCGATGCAATCCTCGGTGACGAAACCTTCGTCGTCCGCCGTGCGGGTTGTCATCGGCGGCATGACGATCCGGTTCTTGATTTCGACCGGCCCGATCCGCGCCGGGGTGAGAAGGATGTTCATTTCAAGTTAGTTCTGTATGCGTGTGTCTTTTTCAAAGTGCTGACAGGGTTTTCCCTCCCCTGAAAGGAGAGGGAAGGCGCGCGGAGCGCGCCAGGGAGCGGTCACTTTTGATTACAACGGCCGTCGGGCAGACCCCCACCCGGCGGCGGATCGCCGCCGACCCTCCCCCTTTCAGGGAGAGGAAATTATTTCCGCGACTGCTTCACAACACCGGAATTTCACCGCCGTCGAGATCGATCGTGGCGCCGTGCAGCCAGCTGGCGCGCGAGGAGACGGCGAACACCACGAGGCTGCCCACGTCTTCGACGGTGCCGACGCGAATGGGATTATTGAATTCGCGCAACAGCTGTTCGCGAATTTTTTGCTCCGTGGCCCCGGTGCGATCGATCTCGGCTTTGATCCGCCGCCGCGTCCGGTCGGTCTCGACAATGCTGGGATGAATGCAGTTCACGCGCACGCCTTCGCTCTTGCCGCGATCGGCGAGGCATTTGGTGAAGGCGGCAACGGCGGCATTGACCGAGCTACCGATGGTGAACTCGGCGGTCGGCTTGCGCCCGCCGGTGCCGCCGATCGAGATGAGCGCACCGCGCCGCTCGGCCAATAACGGCCAAGCGGCGCGCGCGAGCCGGACATGGGCGAAGAATTTCAGCGCGTAGCCGTCTTCCCAGTCGGCGTCGGTCAGGCTCAAAAAATCGCCGCGCTTGGTGGCGCCGGCATTGTTGACGAGAATATCGAGCATGCCGAATTCACGCCGGACCTGCTCGATCAGTTTCGCCGGCGTGTCCTTCTCGCGCAAATCGATCACCGCGATCCCGGCGCGGCTGCCGCATTTGCCGATCGCGGCGGCAGTGTCGTCAAGCGCGGCGCGGTCGCGTCCGACGAGCATCACATCGCAGCCTTCGGCGGCCAGCGCCAGCGCGATGCCGCGTCCGATGCCGCGGCTCGATCCTGTCACCAGCGCGGTTTTGCCCTTCAATCCGAGTTCCATGCCAATCGTTCTCCTCAACTGTCGCCGCGTTCGATTGCTTCCCTCTCCCCGCACGCGGGGAGAGGTCCCTGTTATGACGATCACTCGATCTTCAATCCGAGCTTTTGCACCAGCGCCGCCCACTTGCCCTCTTCGCGTGCAATATTGGCGGCATATTCCTCCGGCGTGCTCGGCGCTGGATCGGCGCCATCGTCGATCAAACGTTTTTTCATCTCATCGGAAGCAAGAACTGCGCGCAGCTCTTTGTTGAGCCGCTCGACGATCGGGCGCGGCGTGCCGGCCGGCGCGGCGAGGCCGTAATATTGCACCGCCTCGAAACCCGGCAGGCCGGACTCCGCAGCGGTCGGCACCTCCGGCACGGCGGCCGAGCGTTTGCTCCCGGTTACCGCGAGACCGCGCAACTGGCCGGCGGCGATATTGCTGATCGAAGCCGGAATGGTGTTGAAGCCGAGCGGCACGTGATTGCCGAGGAGATCGGTGGTCAGCGGCCCGGTGCCCTTATAGGTCACGACGGTGATCTCGGTGCCGGCCAGCAAATTAAACAGTCGCGCCGCGAAGTAATTGATGGTCGGCGACGGCGGCGTACCGGCGGAAAGCTTGCCCGGCTCCTTTTTTGCCAAGGCGATCACGTCGGCGAGCGATTTCGCCGGCAGCGATGGATGCGCATCAACGATGATCGGGGTCGAGGCGACGATTCCGATCGGCGCAAAATCCTTGTTGAGGTCATAGCCGGTATTGCTGCCGAGACTGAGCCCGGTTAGCAGCATGACAAGGGTATAGCCGTCCGGCGCCGCGCGTGCCGCATCCCGCGTGCCGATCATGCCGCCGGCGCCGCCGCGGTTCTCGATCACCACTTGCTGGCCGAGCGCAATGGAAAGCTTTGCGCCGATCAAACGCCCCATCAGGTCGACGCCGCCGCCGGCCGGATAGGGCACGATCATGGTGATGGGCTTGGTCGGATAATCCTGCGCGACAGCCGAAAAAACTTGTGCGCAACACAAAGCCAGAATGGCGGCACCCGCCGTTCGCGCCGCGTCGATGATCCGGATCATGCGATGTCCTCCCGGCCGGCACTATAGCTCCCGCCGCCGACCATGGGCTACATTAGCTCGGCAAAATAGGGAATCTGCTCATGCGCTTCGGTTTGTTCGGCAGCGCCACGGCCCGCCATGGCGGCCCCGACGTGGATTCCGGCCAGGGCTATCGGCAATTCGTCGAATACAATGTCGAGGCTGAGGCGCTGGGCTATCATTCGACCTTTCTGGTCGAACATCATTTCACCGGCTTCGGTCAAGTCTCGGCCAGCCTCGCGCTGCTCACCTGGGTGGCGGCAAAGACCCGAACGCTGCGCCTTGGCACGGCGGTGCTGGTGCTGCCGTGGCACAATCCGGTGCTGCTCGCCGAGCAGGCCGCCACCATCGATCTATTGTCCGGCGGACGGCTCGATTTCGGCGTCGGCAAAGGCTATCGGCACGGCGAATTCGCCGGCTTCTGCATTGCGATGGAGGAAGCCGATGCACGGTTCAATGAATCGCTCGACGTCATCCTGAAATCCTGGACCTCCAAGCAGCGCTTTTCGCATTCCGGAAAATACTGGCGCTACGACGACATCATCGTCGAGCCGCCCACCGCGCAAAAGCCGCATCCGCCGATGTGGATGGCGGCGGGCAATCCGGATTCAATCCGCCAAGTTGCCGAGCGCGGTTTTAATCTGTTGCTCGATCAATTTGCTTCGTTCGAAGCCGTGGCCGAGCGCATCGCCACGTTCAAAACGGCGGTCGAAGCGCGCGGCCGCGCCTTTAATCCAATGGATGTCGGCGTGGCGCGCGCTTTTTACGTTGCGAAGGATCAGGCCGATAAGGAGGCGGCGCTGGAGCGCCGGCTCGAAGCACAGCGCCGCCTCGCGGCTGCCTCGAACGCGCCGGACGGGACCAAGAGCAAGGCGAGCATCATGGCGTTCTCCGACACGCGCGAGGCGAGCGAAGGGAGCGCGCTCTACGGCACGCCCGACGAAATCGCGCGGAAACTGGAAAACCTGCAGGCGCTCGGCGTCGGCTACGTGCTGCTGAACGGCGGCGGCCCGGCGCAGGACAGCTTGCGCCGTTTCGCCCGCGAAGTGATGCCGGCTTTCAGCGACGAGCGGCGCGCGCGCGTGGTGGGGTGAGGGCATCATGATTTAATCCCTCCCCTGAAAGGGGAGGGTCGACGCGCAATGCGCGTCGGGGAGGGGTCAAGTTGACAGACCAGGAGACTTGACCCCCACCTGGCGGCCTAGGGCCGCCTTCCTCCCCCTTTCAGGGGGAGGGGGATTCATTTCCGGGAAAAGCACTCCCAATGATCAACAAGATCGTGCAGACCATGGCCGAAGCCATGGCGGACATCCGCGATGGCGCGGTCGTGTTGCTCGGCGGCTTCGGCAGCATCGGTCAACCCAACGCGCTGATCGATGGGCTGATCGAGCACGGCGCGAAAGATCTGACCATCGTGTCCAACAATGCCGGCGTCGGGCGCATCGGTCTGGCGCGGCTTCTTGAACTCGGGCGCGTGCGCAAGATCATTTGCTCGTATCCGCGTTCTGTCGATCCGGTCGTGTTCGAGGAGCTTTATCGCGCCGGCAAAATCGAACTGGAAATCGTGCCGCAGGGTACGCTGGCGGAACGGCTGCGTGCCGCCGGCGCCGGCATTCCTGCGTTCTTCACCGCCGCCGCCGTCGGCACCAAGCTCGCCGGCGGCAAGGAGCAGCGCGAAATCGGCGGACGCCACTATCTGCTTGAAGATGCGCTCGCCGGGGATGTCGCCCTGATCGAGGCGTGGGAGGCGGACCGCTGGGGCAACCTGACCTATCGATCTTCGGCGCGCAATTTCAATCCGGTCATGGCGATGGCGGCGACGTTGACGATCGCGCAGGCACAGCACATTGTGGATCTCGGCGCGTTGGATCCGGAAAAGATCGCGACCCCCGGCATCTACGTCAATCGCGTCCTGCACGTGCCCTATGGCGAACCGACCGTGACTTGATGAGGCGGCAGTGAACGAGACCGCGGCCAAAGCGGCAGCAAAATGCAGACCGATGACGCGCGCCGAAATGGCCGCGCGGGTCGCGCGCGATATTCCGGAAGGCTGGTACGTCAATCTCGGCATCGGCGCGCCGTTGCAGGTGGCCGACTATGTGCCGGTCGACCGCGAAGTCATTTTCCATTCCGAGAACGGCGTCCTTGGCATGGGCCCGGCGCCGGCGGGCGAAGAGATCAACCGCTGGCTCATCAATGCCGGCAAGCAATATGTCACGCTGCGTAGCGGCGGCGCCTATATGCATCATGCCGACAGCTTCGGCCTCATCCGCGGCGGCCATCTCGATCTATGCGTGCTCGGCGCTTTTCAGGTCGCCGATAACGGCGACATCGCCAATTGGTCGATTTCCGACAATGACAGCGCGCCCGCCGTCGGCGGTGCAATGGATCTCGCCGTCGGCGCACGGCGGGTGTGGGTGTTGATGGAGCATCGGACCAAATCCGGCGAAAGCCGGCTGGTCCGCCGCTGCACTTATCCGCTGACCGCACTCGGGGTGGTCAAACGCGTCTATACCAATCTCGCCGTCCTCGACGTCACACCCGAGGGTTTTGCCGTGCGGGATATGGTCGAAGGGTTGACGCTTGATGCGCTCCAAAAAGTGACGCACGCGCCGCTGCACGCGCGCTAAAAGCCCGCCAAAGCTGCGGGTTTTACCGCCATTCGTCTAACACGAATTTTTTTCAATTTACACGCTCGGAACCTTTTCGCCGGCGGAGAGTAGCTTCCCTCTGATGGAACCGCGGGCCTGCGCCGATGGCATCGCCGCCACCGGCAAGGGCCTTTAACGGTGCCCGTGAATTGAGTGGCGTGCCAATCGGGGGAGCACGCATATGGCAATCGAAGCCCTGCGCGGCCCAAGCAACGGTGCTGCGCGCGCCGAGCACGACGCGGCGCCGGCGCAGCATGCCGACGACCGCGCGCGGCGTTTCCGCGAAGCCGCCTTGCCGCTTTTAAACGACGTGTACACGCTGGCGCACTACCTCATGCGCAACCCGGACGATGCCGAGGATGCGGTTCAGGAGTGCTATCTCCGCGGCTTGCGTTATTTCGACAGCTACCGCGGCCCGGCCATGAAACCGTGGCTGCTGGCGATCCTGAAAAATTTCTGCAATTCCGAATTCACCCGGCGCGGTAAACAGGAATCGCTGACTGAATATTCCGACGACGGATCGGTGGGCGAACAGATGGCGGCATGGCAGGAGCCGCTAGCCTCGCCGGAAAGCGCGCTCGTTGCGCAGCATGAAGCCGCCGCTATGCGCCGGCTCGTTGCCGCGCTGCCATCGCCGTTCCGCGAGGTCGTCGTTCTGCGCGAGATGAACGAACTCTCGTACAAGGAAATTGCCGCGGTGGAGGGCGTGCCGGTGGGAACGGTCATGTCGCGGCTGGCGCGCGCCGCGCGATGTTGCGATCGGCCTGGGAGTTCGCGGAAGCGGCCGCGGATAATGCAGTCTGGGAGATGAATCTCTTGTCGCGCGACAAGCACGTCATGCCTTGGCGCATCGAAGACGAATTGAAGAAGCTCGGTGCCAATTACATGCAAGCCGGGCTGTGGCGCGGCTTCGCCATTCGCGACGGCAATCTGGTGACCGGACAGCAGAATTTCTCGCCGCTCGAAACCGCCGACGTTCTGGTTCGCGCAATCGGCGAATAGCTGAAGTCACCGGTCTCGTTTCTCCGCCGTGCGTAATTGGGCTAAGCTTCACCCTGGCACGGCGGAGAGAAAGCCCGCATGGAACAGATCCGCGTCTCGAGCTTCGCCGGTCCCGGCGCCAAGCCGGTGATTCACAGCGTTCCCCGGCCCAAAATCCCAAACAAGGCGGCGCTGATCCAGATTGGCGCCTGCGGCGTCTGCGGCACCGACCTCCACATCCTTAAAGGTCACTGGCCCAAGCCATTGCCCTGGCCGTTCACGCTTGGTCACGAACTCGGCGGCGTCATCGTCGAAGCCGGCGGCGAATTTAAAGAAGACTTCATGAGCAAGCCGCTGCGGGTCGGCTCGCGAGTCATGATCCCGCCGCTGATGCCGTGCGGCCGCTGCTATTACTGCATTCATTATCCGGAGAGCGCGAATAAATGCCTCACCCCGGTCTATTACGGCCGCTATCTCGGCTTCGACAAGCCGCCGCATCTGTGGGGTGGCTTCGCTGAATATGTCTATGTCGATCTCGACCTGTTGCCCGGCACCAAAATCTACAAGTTGCCGGATGACATGCCGCTCCGCCTCGGTGCGCTTGCCGAGCCGCTGACGTCATGCATACGCGCCTTTAATCGCGCGGTGCGCGTCGGCGGATTCAAATGGGGCGATACCGTCGTCATCCAGGGTTCCGGTCCGATCGGGATTCTCGCGGTTGCCGCCGCACAGGAAATGGGCGCCGGGCGCGTGATTTGCGTTGGCGCGCCGGAGCAGCCAAGGCTTGAACTCGCGCGCAAGTTCGGTGCCGAAGCGACGGTCGATATCGAACGCTACCAAAGCGCCGACGCGCGTATCGCGCGGGTGCGCGAGCTTGTCGGCGGGTTCGGCGCCGACCTGGTGATGGACTGCTCCGGCCATCCCAGCGCCGGACCGGAGGGAATCGAGTTTCTCCGCGACGGCGGCACCTATGTTGAAATGGGCCAGTTTACCGATGCCGGCGCGATCACCACGTCGTGGCACCGCATTTGCGCCAAGGACATCAATGTGCTCGGCTCATGGGGGTTCACAGGCAATGACCTGCCGCTCGGGGTCGACATGCTCTATCGCGGCAAAGCCAAATATCCTTGGTTCGATATGCAGACGCTGTATCCGTTCTCCGAAGATGGGATCGCGCGCGCGGTCGCCGACGCCATCGCGATGAAAACGGTGAAATCGACCATCGTGCCATTTCCTGAACTCATCAATGGCCCGACTTGATCCAATGACAGGCCGCAATAACGTTCTGCGAGACTTTTGATGTCATGTTGCGCGCACTGAAAACCATCACGTTTCTCTATGTGCCGCAGGAGGATCGTATCGCCGGCGCGATCAATGCGGGACATCCAGACGCGTGGTCGTGCTGGCTGACGCGGCGGCTTGCCCTTGCGGTGCTTGAGCGTGCGACGGACTACATCGCCAATACTTCGAATCTGGCGCAACGCGCGCCGGCGGATCTGCGCGGCGAAGCGATCGCTTTCGAACGCGAGGCCGCCATCGCCAAGACCGCGCCGGCGATGTCGCAGACCCCGCCGGAGATTCTCAAATTCAGCACTGCCGTCGCCGAGCTCGCCGACCGGCTGACGATCTCGCGTGAGCAGGAGGCGTTCCGCCTCGAGCTGCGCGGCCAGAGCGGAAACGGCGCCGCTGGTGTGGTCAAACGCGAGGAACTGCAGCGCATCCTGCAGATGCTGCACGGCGTCGTCGCGCAAGCCGGCTGGCTCGCAGCGCCCGGCGCCGCCCGGCCCGCCGCCGCGGCAGTGCCAAGCGATCCTAAGCCCGCGCGGCATTAGCTAATTGTGCAGCGCTTCGGGTTCGGCCAAAATGATGTTTACAAACGAGCAACACAAGGGAGAAGCGCCTTGGCACAGCAGGCAGTTAAATACGGTTGGGATCATGTTCACTTGCGCACCACCGAACCCGAAGCGATGGCGCAATGGTTCGAATCGATGCTCGGCGCGGAGGTCATTCGCAGCATGCAGCAGGGCAAACCGCGCATCGATCTCAAGCTTGGCGGCGCCAATATCTTTATCGCTCCGGTTGCCCCCAGCGACGGCGTGAACGCGCCGCCGGTCACGCCGTATCGCGGCCTCGATCATTTTGGCCTTACCGTGAGCGGCATCGATGCGGTTGCCGCCGAGCTGAAAAAGAAGGGCGTCGAATTCACGCGCGAACCGACCACGGTCCGTCCGGGCGTGCGAATTTGCTTTATTCGCGGTCCCGAGGGCGTTTCGATCGAACTTTTGGATCGCGACCCGAAATATTGATCGCTAGTCGGCGGAATCCGCGACCGTTCGCGCCCCGCGGCGCAACAATATTCGCGACTCGGGATGCTCCTTCTGCGCCGCGTGAAAGAGCGCCCGCGCAAGCTGTGCATTGAGCGCGTGCGCGAGCACGCGTTCGAGCGACTGTCCGCCGCTGTCCCACAGTTCGATGCTGTAAGGGAGCTTCTCGGCTTGGTCGGTAACGACACCCAACCGCCCGACTTTGGCCATGCGCTGGATCATCGCGGGTCTCTGCGCCGCTCGCGGAATCACAATGTCAGTGCTGTGGGCCGCTCCAGCGGGCGACGACGCTGTTCTTGTGGCGCAATGTAATGTGACGATCCGGATACTCGCGGGTTGCCGCATAGTACGCCGCATAGCCGATGCTGGCGTTGGCGGTGATCGCGACGATTTGCTCAACCGAGGCGCCGGACTCGTTCCAAATCTCGACTTTGTAAGGCAAATCGTCCCGATCGGCCGGAACGGACCGGGACGGAATGCCGCGCGGGAGGCCATCTTCGCGATCGCCGGGTGGCTCCAGGCGCCATAGACCGCCGCCAAGGGATGTGGCCGGGAGACTTCTGCTTACGTTCACTCGCATGGCAATCACATTGCAAAATCGCAAGCTACGGAACCGTTAACCGCCGGAAATGTTGCTCAAAGACGTGGGACCAGCCTGGTTCACAATAGCAATCAACGCCCCTACGACAAAGCAGTCCTCACGGCGCGATGTGAACAAAATGGAACTCAAGTTTTCCGGTTCCATACAAGACCTGCCTGCCGCCGCCCGGCTCGAGCTCCTGATCGATGCCGTCACCGATTACGCGATCTATCTGTTGGATCGCGACGGCGTGATCCGCACCTGGAACGCCGGCGCCGAGCGGATCAAGGGCTACCGCGCTGCCGAGGTCGTAGGCCAGCATTTTTCCCTGTTCTTTACCACCGAAGACAAAGCCGCCGGCGTGCCGGATGAAATTCTGGCGCGCGCGAGCCGCACCGGGCAAGCCGAACAGGAGGGCTGGCGCATCCGCAAGGACGGCGGCCGGTTCTGGGCGGCATCCGTGGTCCGGCCGGTGCGCGATGCCCGCGGCCGCGCTGTCGGCTTCGCCAAGATCACCCGCGACATCACCGAACGGCGGCAAGCGCAGCAAGCTCTCTACGAGAGCGAACGACAATTCCGCCTCCTCGTCGATGCCGTGAAGGACTGCGCCATCTATATGCTCGATCCGAGCGGCATCATCGTAAACTGGAATCCCGGCGCGAAACGCCTGAAGGGTTATTCGGCGGCGGAAGTCGTCGGACAGCACTTTTCCAAATTCTACACGCGAGAGGACCGCATGGCCGGCCTGCCCATGCGCGTTCTCGAAGCCGCGGCGCGCGACGGTCATTACCAGGCGGAAGGTTGGCGCGTGCGCAAGGATGGCGGCCGGTTCTGGGCGGCGGTGGAGGTCGATGCGATCCGTGATGAGAAAGATAAACTGATCGGCTTCGCCAAAGTCACCCGCGACATTACCGAGCGGCAAGTGGCGCAGCAGACGCTGCGCGAAACCGCCCGCCAGTTCCGCACCTTGATCGGAGGCGTCACCGATTACGCTTTGTTCATGCTCGATCCCAACGGGCTCGTGGTCAATTGGAATGCCGGCGCCGAACGGATTAAAGGCTATTCCGCCGAGGAAATCATCGGCCAGCACTTTTCGCGCTTCTATACCGACCGCGATCGCGCCGCCGGATTGCCGGCGCGCGCGCTGCAAATTGCTGCGCAAGAAGGCCGTTACGAAGCGGAAGGTTGGCGCGTGCGCAAGGACGGCAGTCTATTTTGGGCCAATGCCATCATCGACCGCATCACCGGCGAAAACGGCGCAGTGATCGGCTTTGCCAAGATCACGCGCGATATTACGGAGCGGCGCAACGCGCAATTGGCGCTGCAAGAGGGGCAAACGCAGCGCGCCCAGGCGCAGAAAATGGAAGCGCTGGGGCAATTGACCGGCGGCGTCGCGCACGATTTCAACAATCTGCTGATGATCGTCGGCGGCCACTTGCAATCGCTCAAGAGGCTGGTTGCCGACGACGAAAAGGGTCGCCGCGCTGCCGAGGCGATCGAACTTGCGACCAAGCGCGGCGCGGCGCTCACGCGCCAGCTGTTGACGTTTTCGCGGCGCCAGACCTTCCATCCGGCCTTGACCAATTTGAGCGAACGCATCGAGGCCTTTCGCAACATGCTCGCGACTTCGCTCGGCGCCGCGGCGCGGCTCGTGACGGATATGCCTACGGAAACCTGGCCGGTGCTGATCGATGCCAGCGAATTCGAGCTGGCGCTCGTCAACCTGGCGCTGAATGCGCGCGATGCAATGCCGGCGGAGGGCGGCGTCATCACCGTTTCCGCCGAGAACGTGGAATTGACGCCGCAACAGACACCGGCGCGCTTGCAAGGTGAATTCGTCGCTTTGAGCATCACCGATAACGGCTGCGGCATCGCCCCGGACATTCTTCCCTTGGTGTTTGATCCGTTCTTCACCACCAAAGGGCCGAGCAAGGGCAGCGGCTTGGGTTTGTCGCAGGTCTACGGTTTCGCCCATCAGTCTGGCGGCACCATCACCATCACCAGCGAACTCGGCCGCGGCACCTGCGTCACGCTGTATTTGCCGCGCGGCGGGGCGGTGCCAAAGCCGGCGCAGAACGAACCGAATGCAGCGCTTGAAAAGCTTGCAGGCGGCACCGCCCTCCTGGTCGAAGACAATCCGGAGGTTGCCAAAGTCACCGAGCAGATGATCGAACAGCTCGGCTATCGCGTGCAGCGGGCGGGCGGCGCCAAGGAGGCGCTGGAGCTTGCCCAGGGCACGCCGTTCGATCTCGTCATCAGCGATATCGTGATGGCCGGTCCAATGGACGGCGTCGGACTCGCGCGCGCGCTCCGCCAGCGCCGGCCCGACTTGCCCGTCGTGCTGGTCACCGGGTTTGCCAGCGGCGCGACCGAGGCGGAGCTTGAATTCGCGGTCCTGCGCAAGCCCTTCGAGGTGTCCGATCTAAGCCGCGTCATGGCCAAAGCGATCGCGCAAGCGCAAGCCGCCAATGCCGATAATGTCATTCGCTTGCGCGACCGGCGAAGCGCCGCCGAACGGCGGCGCTCCCCCGAGGTTTCCTCCCGCGATCAGCCGGAACGCGATCGTCCGGGCCACGGCGATGATGGACCGGGAAACATCCCAGCCTGACGCGCACCGCACCCATCGATTCGTCATAGCTGCACGCCGCGCAGAAATTCGAGCAGGCGCGGATTCGTCGCCGCTTCGGTCTGCGCCTCGACGGCGGCGTCCCAATAGCTGGATTGCGGCAGGCACTCTTCCAG
>Ga0187817_10000743_pt1 | contig 14616 bp, 11 predicted proteins | sample NC_wetland_sal_i_17_FD_132431 | JGI IMG/M metagenome (GOLD analysis project Ga0187817, IMG submission 132431) | Wetland sediment microbial communities from Neuse River Estuary, North Carolina, USA - SO4_2 | ecosystem: Environmental > Aquatic > Freshwater > Wetlands > Sediment | place: USA...
CGCCGCGGCCATCTTTTCCAAGCGCCGCAAACCCGGCGTCGTTTTGCGGGTATCCAGCACTTTGCAGCCGGTGCCAGCTACAGCATCCACATACCGCCGCGCCAGCGTCGCAATCCCACCCAGCCGCTGCAAGAAATTCAGCGCCACCCGCTCGCACTCCAGTAGCGTGCGGGCACGCCCGCAAACCGTAGCGATCGCTTCGCCTGAAGCTGCGCAAGCGCCGCTCAATTTCAAAAGCCGCAGATCATCCACTCCCCCGCGCTCCGCATAGATGAGCGGCAGCAACTCTGTCCCCGCCACAATCTGCTGTTCTCGGGCCAGGAATGCCCCGCGCGCCTTCCGCTCCGCGGGCACACACGCCGTGGACGTCACATCACCCGCGCCGATATCCTCCGCCAGCGCGCGTTTCACGCACTCCAGTATTTCCGAATGCGAGAAATCGATCATGCAGAAAGCCCGTCCAGCGCTTTGCGGACTTTCTCGAGCTGCGTTTCGTATTCCACCAACTTGGTCCGTAACCCTTCCACCACGTGCGCCGGTGCGCGGCTCAGGAATTTTTCGTCCGCCAGTTGCCGGTTGTTGTTGGCGATGTTTTTTTCGAACTGTTCGCGCTCTTTTTCCAGGCGCTTGCGCTGCTCGGCGAGCTGTGCGCGGGGGACATTCAGCACCAGGTCAAATTCCGCTGTTGAACGGATGGCTGCCGCCTGGGGAGCCGGCTCATTGCGCAATTCCAGCTTGACGTTGGCCATCTTCTGGATCGCGGCGTCGTTCGCTCGGGCTACATCTAGCGCCGCGTATTGCGAATACAGAACTCCATCCAGTTGCTCTTTTGGGTCCAGCTTCATTTCCGCCCGCAGGGTGCGTGCCGCGGTGATAATGTCCTGCAGTGTGCGAATCTCCACATCAGCGGCTCCGTCGATCCACGCCGGGTTGCACACCGGATACCGCGCCAGCGCGATGGATTTCGGCCGGTTTGCCGCCCCCTCCGCCAGGCGCTGCCAGAGTACTTCCGTCAAGAAAGGCATCACCGGGTGCAGCAGCCGCAGCGCCGCCTCAAACGCGGCCAGAATGTTACGCCAGTCCGCCGTGAGTCCCGACTCCGGCTCGAGCCGCAGCTTCTTAAGCTCCAGATACCAGTCGCAGAATTCGTGCCAGAAGAAGTGCCACAATTCCTGCGAGACTTCGTGATAGCGGTACACATCGATGGCGCGGTTCACGCGGTCCGCGACTTCGCTCAGGCGGCTGAAAATCCAGCGATCTTCGATCGGGACCTCGCCGGCGTCCCCTTGCGGGCAATAACTCTGCAAGTCTTCCGGCACCCACGGCTCAACTCCCGACCGCTCCATGTTCATGAAGATCAGCCGCGCCGCATTCCAGATCTTGTTCGCGAACGCGCGCGCCGATTCCATCCGGTCTTCCGACAGCGCGATGTCCGTGCCCGGAGCGGCCGCCATCAGCAGCGCCATGCGCACCGCGTCCGTTCCATACTTCTCCGTCACCACCAGCGGGTCGATGGTGTTCCCCTTGGTCTTCGACATCTTCTGGCGCTCGGCATCCCGCACCAGGGCGTGAATGTAGACCTGGCGAAAAGGCACCTTGCCCATGAACTCCATGCCGAACATGATCATGCGCGCATCCCAGAAGAACAGGATGTCGAAACCGTTGATCAGCAGCGACGTCGGATAAAACGTGCGCAGGTCTTCGGTATCATCCGGCCAGCCGAGCGTCGAGAACGGCCAAAGCCCGGAGCTGAACCAGGTGTCGAGCACGTCCGGATCCTGCTCCAGTTTCGTGCTTCCGCAATCACAGCGCGTCGGGTCCTCGCGCGACACGATGATCTTGCTGCAATCGCCGCAATACCACGCCGGGATGCGGTGGCCCCACCACAACTGCCGCGAGATGCACCAGTCGCGGATGTTGTCCATCCACTCGTGGTAAACCTTGGTCCAGTTGTCGGGAATGAATGCAATCTCGCCGGAATCGACCACGCGAATGGCTTGCTCGGCAAGCGGCGTGGTCCTGACGAACCACTGTGTGGAGATGAGCGGTTCGACGATGTCCTTGGTGCGCTCGCAGCGGCCCACGTTCAACGTGTAGTCTTCAATCTTTTCGATCAGCCCAAGCTCCTCGAGATGCGCCACCACCTGCCTGCGCGCCTCAAAGCGATCGAAGCCCGCGAAGCGCCCCGCTTCTTTCGTCATGCGGCCGCTTTCATCGATAACTTTGATCCGTGGCAGGTCGTGCCGCTTGCCGGCTTCGAAGTCGTTGGGATCGTGCGCCGGCGTCACTTTCACCACGCCCGTGCCGAATTTCGGGTCCGCCAGTTCGTCCAGGATGATGGGAATCTCGCGGTCCATCAGCGGCAGCATGACCGTCTTGCCGTGTAGATCGAAATAGCGCGCGTCCTTCGGATTGATGGCCACCGCGGTATCGCCCAGCATGGTTTCCGGGCGCGTCGTCGCGACCACCAGATGCCGGTCTGAACCCACCACGGGGTAGCGGATGTACCACAAATGGCCGGGGCTCTCCTCGTGCTTGACTTCGAGATCGGAGAGCACGGTGTTGCAGGTGGGGCACCAGTTCACCATGTACTCGCCGCGATAGATCAGGCCGCGTTCCCACAGCCGCACGAACGCTTCGCGCACCGCGCGCGAGAGCCCGGGGTCCATGGTGAACCGCTCGCGGCTCCAGTCGCAGCTCGCGCCCAGGCGCACCATCTGGCGCTTGATGGTGTCCCCATATTGCTCTTTCCATTTCCAGGCGCGTTCGAGGAATTTTTCGCGCCCCAGTTCGCGGCGGCTGGTTCCCTCCTTTTCGATCTGACGCTTCACCATCATCTCGGTGGAAATGCTGGCGTGGTCCGTCCCCGGCAGCCACAATGTGTTGTCGCCGCGCATGCGATGCCACCGGACGGTGCAGTCGATCTCGGTGTGCTCCAGCATGTGGCCGATGTGCAGCGAGCCGGTGACGTTCGGTGGCGGAATCACGAGCGAAAACACCGGCGCCGGGTTTTTCATGTCGGCATAAAAAATGCCTTCGTCGATCCACCACTGCGCCCAATGCGGCTCGAACCGCTGCGGCTCGTAGACTTTCTCAAGTTGCATGGGAAATTTCAATATAACAGAGGGGTCTTCTAAGACTGGAATGCCGTCGTGAGTCGGGGGAAACGCGGGGGGAAACGCGGGACAGTACACTCAATTCCCGATTGCGCGCCAGGGATCACGCTCCTGATCGGGCGCTGTCCGCCAGCGGCGTCAGTCCTGTGCGGCGCAGAATCTGGATAAACCGCGGTTCCGCGCGCAGCGAATCCAGCCGTGGCTCGGTGCCCATCCAGACCAGGAGGACGTCGTGCTGATCGCACGCTTTCTCGAGCGCATCGAGCGCTGCGTTCTTTTCGCCGGCGCCTGCGTGCGCAATAGCCAGCCAGAAGGGCGAGATATGCTGCTGGTGCGCCCGCTCCGTGAGCTGACCCGTCATCAGCCGCGCTTCCTCCACCCGCCCGGCGCCCGCATGCGCGTGGGCCAGTGCGGCAATCGTAGCGGGGTGTTCGTCGGCCAGAACCCGGGCTTTCTCCAGCGCGGCGATCGCCTCTTCGTACCGGCCCTGCTGTTCGTAGATCTGCCCCAGCACGGATTGCGCTGGTGCGAACTGTGGCTCGAGATCGAGCGTCCGTATCGCCTCCTCCAGCGCCCGCTGATAATCATCCGCCATGTAGGCGTTATAGGCCGCCTCCACGCGGATCGGCAGGGAAAACGGGTCCAGTTCTAGCGCCAGGAGCGTCTCGCGCTGCGACTTCTCCGGCCTGCCCACTGCCGCCAGGTATGACGCGTACATGCGGTGCCCGTTTGCGAAGCTCGGGTTCAGCTCGAGCGCTCTTTTGAATTCGCGTTCCGCGGCTGCCCAGTCCCAATCGTAATTCTTGAAAATGCCTCCCAACGACGCATGGGCCTCCGGCAGGGCATCATCGATCTCGATAGCGCGCCTGGCGGCATCCTTGGCCTTGGGCATCACATCCCCACAGGGCGCGAGTCCCATGAACCCCAGCAAGCCAAGAGAGTCCGCGAGCCCGGTATACGCCAGAGCGTAATTCGGGTCTTTCTGGATGGCGTGCTGGAAATACTCGATGGCCTTCCGCAACCCGCCCTCCATCAACCGGTTCAGGTGGTACCGGCCTTTCAGGTAATCCTGGTAAGCCTCCGTGCTCTCGGTGTGGCGCTTGGTCAAGCGGCTTCGGTCTTCGCCCGTCAGCCGTACTCGCAGCTTTTCCGAGATCTCCCGTGAAATCTCTTCCTCAACCGCGAAAATATCGGCCAGCCGGCGATTGTACTGTTCGCCCCAAAGCTGCCAGCCGTTCTGCACGTCCACCAGTTCGGCTCCCACCAGCAAAGCCTCGCCCCGCTGCAGCACCCGGCCGAGCAGCACCGCATCCACCCCGAGCTTGCGGCCCACGGATCGTGGATCGGCGGTTTTGTCTTTGTATCGAAAGACGGTGCTTCGCGCCATCACGCGCAAGCCCGGGAGCCGCGACAGATCGTTGATGATGGTTTCGGTGATGCCGTCCGCCAGATACTCGGTGCCAGGGTCCGTGTCGGCGTTTCCGAATGGCAGCACGGCTAACGAACCAATCGTGCGCACCGGCGCCGGTTGGGATGCGGCGCTGCCCGCCGGCGTACTCACGGGCGCGATAAACCGGTAGCCACGCCGCGCCAAAGTCTCCACGAATCGGGGGTTGCCTGGAGAATCACCCAGCGCGTGGCGCAGGCGCTTGATCGCGGCGTTCAGGCTTTGCTCGAAGTTGACATACGTGTCCGCCGGCCAAAGCTCCCTTTGCAGTTCCTCGCGGCTGATCAGCTCGCCGGGACGGTCGAGCAGCTTGATCAGGATTTGCACCGGCTGGCCTTCCAGGCGAATCTTTCGTCCTTGCTTGCGCAACTCGCCGGAGCGGGCGTCGAACTCGAAGAGTCCGAAGCGGACGGTGTGGGGTGGCGTCATTGGGGGGCCCGATGCGGCTTCAATGAGTGTAACTCTGGCTCTCAGCGAATGTCACTTCTAACCGTAAGTTTCACAAAATCAGTGGATTTCCATGTCATGTCGATTTATTCGACGTATCATCTCCCGTATCCCCAAGTGGAGCGTCTGATTGGGAGACTAGTGCTCATAACAAAAATGCATTAGTGAAGGAGAAGTAATGGAGTTACCGCAGACTGCTGCAACTTACGCCGAACGCTACCAGGACTCACACCTGGTGGTGGATTTCGAACGGGAAACGGCTTATCTGGACGGCGCACCCATGAAGCTTACCGCTAAGGCGTTCTCGCTGCTGGCTTTCCTGGTGCGGCACCCGGGCGAACTGGTCCCGCGCGAAGCTCTACTACGGCTGGTGTGGGGCTACGGCGATGAGATCCGAACCCGGACCCTGGACGTTCACATCCGCCGGCTCCGGAAAAGCTTTGGTAAATACGGAACTGTGTATGTCGAGACCATTTTCGGGGTGGGCTACCGGTTCCAGCCATGCCGCGCCCAGACCAAAGTCCAGGTTTCGGCGGCGTCATCTGTCATGGACGTAGGCCCCTGGCGGTGGAAGATGGAGCAGAACCAGGCGTACTGAGCCTAATAGGCGCCGTTTGGGAAAAGGACCGCGCGCACGGTTCGGGCCAGGATGTATAAGTCCAGCCAAAGCGACCAGTTGCGGATGTAATAGGTGTCAAGGGTCTCCTGGACTTTCAGGTCGCCGTCGGCGCGGTCGGAAACCTGCCAAAGCCCGGTCAGGCCGGGCTTGACGCGGGCACGCAGCGTCCGGAAACGTTCGCTGAAGCCGTTCAAGTGGTAGCTGGGGAACGGGCGCGGGCCCACGAGGCTCATTTCGCCTTTGAGCACGCTCCATACCTGCGGCAGTTCATCGAGGCTGGTACGGCGCAGGAATCTTCCCACGCCTGGCAGAATGCGCGGGTCTTCTCGAAGCTTGAAGCGGCAGGACCATTCAGCACGAATCTCGGAAGATTCTGAGAGTGCACGCATGAGCAAGGTTTCCGCGTCCGGGTGCATGGTGCGGATTTTGGGGATGCGGATGGGGCGGCCGCTCTCGCCTTCCCGTTCCTGGCAGTAGAACACTGAGCCCCGGCTAGCCCATTTGATCCAGATCGCTGCTGCAGCGATGATGGGCAGCGAGACGATGCCGAGAACCAGCGCTCCGGCGACGTCCAGAGCGCGCTTGGCCCAGCGGTTGAGGGGAATCAGCAGATTTTGACGCATGCTCAGACCGAGCATGCCGCCGATGTCGCGAGCGGAGGTATCCAAGCTCGCAATACCTAACAGATCGGGAATCAGAATCACGTGGCTAAACACGGTTCCCCATTCATCGAGAGCCCGAGCCAAGTCTTCGGCAAGCTCCGGCATGGCGACCAGTGCGTGGCGGACTCCTAACGTTCTTGCCAGCAGGGCACACTTAGCGTGGTTTCGCTGGTGACCATCGAAGCAGGCCACGGGTTTGAAACCCACCTCCGGCTGGTTGCGGAGACGCTCAATCAGCATTCTCGCGGCTGGTCCAGCGCCGAGCACGATGACCGGGACGCCCCACCATGCCCTCGACGCAAAGACGTTGCGGGTGATGGAACGGACGAAGGGCACGGCAACGGCGGTCAGGAGGCCAGACAGGATCAGGCATCTTGTATCAGGTCCGCCGCGCACTGCCAGGAGCAGGCAGACAAATCCCGTGCCTAGAACGGATTGCCGGAGTTCCTCTACTGCACTCTGCCCGCATGAATACAGGCCGAGGGCTGCAAATGCCAGTACAAAAAGTCCAAGCGAAATCCAGCCGATCGAGACGCGAATGACCACCGCGCGTGCCATGAGAATCGCGAGCACGTCGGCGGCCAGGAGCACGCACCTGGTGACTCGCGGGCGCGAGATAACGGCGGGCTGCGCAATCTTCGCCGGCCGGGTCGCCAGTTCCGAGAAAGCCGTCTGCGCGCCCATCAGGCGACCCTCTCCGGATTCCAGCCGAATTTGCGGAAGAAGCGGACGGCGCCGAGCACTTGTTCGCGGCTCGCGCGGCTGAAGGGGCGCCGCACTCCTTCGCGACGTTGCGCATGAATCGCTTTGGCGCCGGGCACGCGATACACACCCCAGCCCGCCTGGCGCATGCGAAAACACCAGTCCAAGTCTTCCCAATAAAGAAAGTAATTTTCGTCGAGCCAGCCTACGGCTTCGATGGCTGAGCGGCGCACCACCAACACTGCGCCGGTGACCCAGTCGACTTCGGCGGTGTCGATCGTCAGATAGTGACGCACCGAGGGGCTCCGCCAGAGTTAGTCTACTCGGAGCGCCCGAAGCGCCAGTGCGCCGGGAGTTGGGAACCGGCGACAGTTGGGCTGCACCGTGCCGTCGTCATTGTAGAGTTGCGGAGCGGCGATCGCGGCTTGCGGGTGGGTGTCCATGAAGGCCACCAGACGGTCCAACAGGCCTGGGAGCGCAATCACATCGGGATTCAGCAACAGCGCGTAGCGGCCGCGGTTGAGGGCGCGCATCCCCGCGTTGGCGTTGGCGGCGAAGCCCCGGCGTTTCTGGTTGGAGCGGATGGAGACCTGGGGATAGCGGGCCGAGACCCAATCCGCCGTGCCGTCGCCCGAGGTGTTGTCGACGAGCGTCACTTCAAACGTCGCCAAGTCGGGCAAGGAAAACAACGACGCGAAACACTTTTCGATCACCAGGCGGTGATTGTGGTTCACGATGACGACGGAAAGATCTACCGGCGTCACGCCGTTCTCAGACATGCGATGAATTCACGGGCAAAATGCTCCAATTCAAACCGGCGAGAAAAGGACCGGACAGCGTTGATTCGCATCCGGAGACGCGCCGTATCCGGGATGCTTAGCCAGCGCTCGAACAGCGCCGTCGTCCCCTCCACATCCGGGGGTGCGGCGAGGCCCGCGCCATCCGATTCGATTTCGCGCCAGATGTTCACCTGGTTGGAAATCAGCACGGGAACTCCGCAAGCCATGGCTTCCACCACGCTGATGCCGAAATTCTCGGTGTGTGAGGGCAGCGCCAGCACATCGGCGGCGCACAAGGCGCCCTGTTTGACGGACCCGTAGAGCGGACCGGTCCAGAGGATCCGGTTGCGGACGGCCAGTTGCGCGGCCAGACGCTCGAGTTCGGCTCGCCAGCCGCATTCATCCGGACCTGCCATCACCAGGTGCAGAAGCGGATCGGCGGACGCCACGCGCGCAAAGGCTCGAATCAGCAGATCGCAGCCTTTCTTGGGATGGATGCGGGCCAGAAACAAAGCCAGGCGCTTGCCCGCGGCCTGTGGAAAGGAATCGAAGAATTCCTGCTTGCGGGCGCTCAGGTCCCCTTCAGGCCGCGCGATGCCCAGACCAACCACGCGCTCGCGGCACTCGTACGGCCAGAACGTTTGCCTTGCCCGCAGGCGCTCTTCCTCGCAGGTAAACAGAACGGCTTTGGCATCACGGAGTACGCGACGCTCCGCCGCCAGCCAGCATGCCGTTTTTTGAGCATGCTTTGCGGGGAATGCGCGCCGGAAGTAGGGATCGAGCATCCCGTGGGGGAAAACGAAGTACGGAACCTTGTGCCGGCGAAGCCCGCGCCATACCCCGAGGCTGGTGTAGCGCCAGAGGCCGTGAATCACGACGGCATCGTATTCAGGGGCGTGCTGTGCGATCCACTTATGGAGATATGGACTGTAAAGATACCTTGTACGGGCAGGGCCGGCGTAGTGCACATCGCCGCGCCAAGCGGCGGTCCATTCGGCTTGGGGAGGACAAAGGGTAACCAGGTCAGCCGAGTGGCCCAGGCGATGGAGCGCGATGGCCAGTTGCCGCGCTGCTTCCACGCTGCCGCCCAGGGCCGGATCCATATTCCCAACGCATTGCAGAATCTTCATTGGGTTTACGGAACAGATACATGTCCTGCCTGCCGTTGCCGGCAGCGGATTGCGGACGGGACATGATGCACGTGAATGTTTCGGCCAGCCGGTCGCGGACGTAGACTTCGGGATGGTACACGCTGCACAAGTTGGTACCGGCCGCTTCGCCGTACCGCACTACCATGCGTCCCTGGCGATAGCGATCGCGCTCGGCCTGGTCCAATTTGGAGAAGAACTCGCCGCCTTGTGTCGTGATCAGGAGAAACCCGCCCGGCCGCAGGACTCTCCGTAGCTCGGTCATCCATGGCTGTTGCAAACCTTCAGGTGTATGCGTAAAGACTGACAATGCATACGCAAACTCAAACATTCCATCGGCGTAATCCAGCCGTGGCTCTAGGGTGTTTGACTGAAATTTTGCAAAGGGCAGGTTTTGGCGGCACCATGCGACGAGTTTCGGATTGCAGTCGGTGCCATAAAGCGTGGCGGAAGTGACTGCCGGCCATTGGCGGATGACGCGCCCACAGCCGCAGCCGAAATCGAGGATGGACTGGAAATCACGGGGTGAGATGCCGGCTGCATCCAGCAAGCCGCGGATGCTCTCGGCGGCTAAGCGGCCGCCTTGGGTGTACCAGGTGGTGTCCGCCGAGCCGGTCACAAGAACGATGAGCTTGGGCGGAGGGATAGGGAAGCCATCGGGCGAGGGAGTGGAGCGACTGCGTGCAAGACCGCGCCACCACTCACGCAAGCGGAAAACCACAAGCGCCAAACCGAGGCGGCGCAGAATGGCCTTGAGCCAGGCTCTCATTGGGCCCGGAGGCGGCGCTGCTCGATATCGAGCACGCACAGGATGGCGGCCGCCAGTGCCACGTCCAAACGCGCGAGTCCGGCGAACGGGCTGAACAGCAGGTGCCAGATGGCGCGCAGCAGGCAAAAGGCGAACAGCACAGAGAACATATCGAGGTTCCGGCGGAAAACGCACCAGCCGAACCCGCGCACCAGTTTCCAACCTAAGTAGAAGAAGAACGCGGCGCCGAAGATGCCGGCTTCAAACCAGGCCTGAAGGATTTGGGAATGCGGCGAGAAAGTAGAGGTGTCGGTCGGCTGGCCGCTATAACGCATGCCGGTGCGCTCGGCGAAGATCGAGTCGTAACGGGATTGGAGGTTGAAGTTATTGGCTTGCGACCCGTTGCCCATCCACGGCGATTCGGAGATGGCGGTGGCGGCGGTGATGAGCGCAGCCGTTCGCCAGGCATTGGAGAACTGGCGGTGCTGTCCATACTGGTTATCTGTGAGCGCGTAGGCATAGAGGAGCACGCCAAAGCCGCAGGAAACCAAGACCCCGAGAACCACCCACGCCAGCGATCTCAGCCGCGGTACCGCGGCGCAGCGCGCGAACAGCAGGACGCCGGCCAGTAGGCAGTTGCCTCCGATCTCCCGGGAATTCAGCGTGACGTGCAGGAGCCCGAGACCCGCCAGAGCCAGCGAAGCGATGAGGGCGCCGCCCGGAGCGACGAGCGGGACCAGGCAGGCGATCAGCAGCGTCACCGGCGCGGAGGCGCCGAATTTCCAGTCATCGAGAAGCCGTCCGGCGAATGCCAGATAACCGAGAATGCCTGCCGCGGCTGAAATAGCGTAAACCAGGAGGTTGAACGGATTGCGACGGCACAGAAAGTAGAGCCCGATGAAGTTGCCGCCCAGGACCAGGTTTCGCGCCCACCCGCGCGCCACATTCTGCGGCTCGGTGCCCAGCACCAGGTCGGCCGTGAAATAGGCCAGCATGGTCACTCCGAGGAAAGCCAGCATGGTGGTGAAGGGCGGCTGCCAGAACCCGGCATCCGTGAGGTGAGTGAGGAGAGCCCAGAGCGCCACGAGCGCCAGCAGAATCTCGCTGGCGTAGAGGATGCCGTTCCATTCGAGCTGCAGGGGCGTGGCGAGGCCGATGAGAAGCGCGACGAAAGAAGAGACGCTGAAGACAGAAGTTTGCGCCACCGAGCGGGGCAGTCTAATTCTTCGAAGATCTGCCATATTGGGCGCTGACCGCGAGTCCCCTAGACGTGCGTTGCTGCGAGGTGGGGCAGGCTTTCAGCCTGCGGACCCGCTTTCCAGCGGGTCCAGCCAGCCCGAAGGCTGGCTCGCAGCCAAGAATGGCCGCCCCACAAGTCCTAAGAGGCTTATTCACTAAGGCACCATGGCCGGGATTCGATCCGCGCTGCGGGCGAAGCTGCGGATTGTATCCGCCACGTAGTCGATCTTCTGTTCTGTGAGTCCGGGATAAACTCCTACCCACAACGTGCGGTGCATGATGGCATCGGTATTGGACAACTCGCCTGCGATCCGGTAATCCACTCCGCGAAATGCGGGCTGCCGGGTGAGATTGCCGGCGAACAGCAGTCGCGTCGAGATGCGCCGGCTCTCAAGGTACTCGATGAGCTCTTTTCTGTCGAAGGGCGCGTCGTCGCGCAAGGTAATGGCGAAGCCGAACCAGCTTGGGTCAGCCTGCGCGGAAGCGTGGGGAAGAACCAGGAAATCGTCGAGACCTGTCAGGGCATCACGCAGCCGCCTCCAGTTGCGTTTGCGCGACTCTATGAAAGCGGGCAGCTTGCCCATCTGCGCGACGCCGATAGCGGCCTGCATGTCAGTTAGTTTCAGGTTGTAGCCGGCGTGGGTGTAAGTGTACTTGTGGTCATAGCCGAGAGGGAGTTCGCCCATCTGGCGGGCGAACCGCCGGCCGCAGGTATTGTCGGAACCTGCGTTGCACCAGCAGTCGCGGCCCCAGTCGCGAAAGGACTCGACGATGCTTTGCAAGAGCGGCGTGCCGGTCAGGACGCAGCCGCCTTCGCCCATGGTGATGTGGTGGGCGGGATAGAAGCTGGCGGTGGCGAGATGCCCGAAGGAACCGGTGCGCCGGCCGCGCCAGGTTGAGCCGAGAGCGTCGCAGTTGTCTTCGATCAGCCAGAGATCGTGCGTCTCGGCCAACTCCATCACGCGATCGAGATCGAACGGATTCCCCAGGGTGTGGGCCAGCATGATGGCGCGCGTGCGCGGCGTGACGGCTTCGGCGATGCGATCGGGAATCGCATTGTAGGTTCCCAGGTCGACATCCACAAACACCGGCACGAGCCCGTACTGCAGCAGCGGAAACACGGTTGTGGGAAAGGCAGCGGCTGCAGTGATCACTTCGTCGCCGGGCTGTAATCGCCGGTCATCCAGCTTGGGCGAAGTTAGCGCGGCAACAGCCAGCAGATTGGCGGACGAGCCGGAATTGCACAGCATGGCGTGACGCACGCCGATAAAGCGGGCGAACTCATGCTCGAAGCGTGCCGCGTAGCGGCCGGTAGTTAGCCAGAAATCGAGCGCGGAATTCACGAGGCTCACCAGCTCGTTGCTGTCGAACGTGCGGCCTGCGCATGGGACCGGCGTCTCGCCGGGCTGGAATTCGCGCTCCGGGAAAGCGGCGTCGTAGTAGCGCTCGACACCCCGCAGAATCTCGGCGCGCAACTCGGAGGCTCTCATGGATTGGTTTCCAGCTCCTCGCCCTGGAAGAGATAGGACCAATGGCGGCGCAGGTTGAATTTGTACAGCGTCTTCATGACTCGCACCTCCAGGTCCGAAGCGCGCGGAACGCCCGCGCGCAGGATCTTGTCGCGCATATGGGCGCGGTCGCGGCGCAGCGCTTCGTGGAACCGGCCGGATCCGGTGATGGAATCGCCGTAGATGCGGAAATCGCCCAGCAGCTTGTTGGTGTAGGCGAAACGGCAGCCCGCCAGGGCCATGTCGACCACCAGCTCGCCGTCCCAAGCGGTCTTGCTCCGGGTGTTGAATCCGCCGGTGCTTAGGAAGGCTTCGCGGCGGAAAAAGGTCGCCTGCTGCCAGAAGAAGCAGGTCTCATAGGCATAGCGGCGGAGGTCAATCCGATCTGGAGTGCGGCGCCGGATGCTGGCTTCGCCGTTGTCATCGATAATGCGGATGGCGCCGCAGAGCACGTCGATTTCCGGGTGCCGCTCGAAGTAGTTCAACACGTAATCCAACGCCCCGGGGGCAAAGCGATCGTCGGAGTTGAGATAGCCGAGAATCTCGGCCGTGGTGGCGGCGAAGCCTTTGTTCAAGCCGTCGGGCGGGCCCTGGTCGGGCTCGAAGAGGATGCGGCTGAAGCGCCGGCGATAGCGCTGGATGATCTCTCGGGAGCCGTCGGTTGAGCCCGGATCCACGATGACATATTCCAGGCGCTGAGGGTCGGCGACCAGGACCGATTCGATGGCTTTGGCGAGATAGGGCGCCTGGTTGTAGGAGATGGTGACAATGCCGATTCTCATGCGATCCAGCTCCTCAGGTCTTGGGGCAAATAGTGGCTCGCAATGGAGCCGGGACTGATCAAGCGCCGCCGCTGTTTCATCGAGCTGAGCCACGCAGCGGCCAGCGCAGAGGCGAGTGTCCATCGGGCTTGCGTGTGCGCGGCGAACCAGATCCGCGCCTGGTGATAGGCATCCGCAAGCCTGGAATCGCTGGAAAGGGTGATCGATCCTTCGTGAGCGCGAAAGAACACCAGCGGTTCGGCCACGAAGCCCACTTCTTCGTACCGGACGGCGGTCATGAGGTAAAGGAGCAGGTCGATGCCGGCTCCGTGTTTTTCGAAATCGCCTATGGTGGGTGACGGAATGCTGAGCCGGAGGCTGCCGCGCAGATCGCTCACGCGGAACAGGGCGGCGCCGGGAGAAACGGGGACGCGTGAGTCCACCAGCGCCCGGCGCAAATAGCGGTTGCGCGAGAATCTGCCGGTGCGGGCATCGAATCGATAAGCCGGCTTGCTCAAGCGCGGGTCCGGCCCGATCAGCGCCATGGTGAAGACAAACGCCACGTGCGGATCGCGCATCAAGGGCAGGGCTTTTTCCAGATAGTAGGAAGACAACACATCATCGGAGAACAGCAGTTTGCCGTAGCGTCCCTGGGCTTCCTTGAAGCAGCGCTGCCAGTTGCGCACCGGGCCGATGTTCTCGTCGTTGCGAAAGATGCGCACGCGGGGATCGAGGCGAGCGAACTGCTGGCAGACATCCCAGGTTCCGTCGTCCGAGGCATTGTCTACGACGACGACCTCCAGGTCGCGGCAGGTCTGCGCCAGTGCGGACTTCAGGCAGTGGGGGAGCAATTCGCGCCGGTTATGGACCGGCACCATGATGCTTACGAGCGGCGCGCTCATGCGGCGACCTCCGCGGTACGAGGCACCCTGCGCCAAATGAGCAGCTCAACCGCGATCTGATAACACACTCCGGTCAGAATGTTTGCCGCCGCAAACGACCATGCCAGTTTGTGGAGCGTGATGCCGCTCGCCGCGGCGCCCAATAGGAAAGTGACGTTGAGAAGGGCGTTCATCATATAAAAGACCGTGTTCAGCCCTGGCCGCCCGATGCCGTTCACCAGGTGATAGGGCGCCGGCGAAAGCGCGAGGAAGAAGTAGCCCAACGCGAAAACGGGAAGGAGAGGAGAGACGGAAGCCGCCAGCGATGCGCCCAGCCACAAGGCGAGCAACGGCGGCGCCAACATTACCAGAGCGGCAAATCCGCCGAGGGCGACAATGGCGCTGCCTCCCAGCATCCGGAGGTAGACCTGCCGCAATCGCGCGCGGTCGCGGGAAGCGCTGGAGAACGGGAACATCACTTCGGTGGCGGCGTTCACGGCGGCGTGCATTTTCGAGGGCACGACGGAGGCGGCTTGAGTGACCGTGACGGCCACTGGTC
>Ga0187817_10000744_pt1 | contig 14614 bp, 9 predicted proteins | sample NC_wetland_sal_i_17_FD_132431 | JGI IMG/M metagenome (GOLD analysis project Ga0187817, IMG submission 132431) | Wetland sediment microbial communities from Neuse River Estuary, North Carolina, USA - SO4_2 | ecosystem: Environmental > Aquatic > Freshwater > Wetlands > Sediment | place: USA: North...
AGGCGAGTACCGCGATTGAGCCGGCGATCAGACCGTTGCCGAGGTAGAGAGGACTCCACGTCGGCATGAGCAGGAAGACGAGCACGAACAGGACGCCGACCTGAGTGCTCGTGATGTACAGTTCGAGGCGCTGACGTCCGATCGCGTTGATCGAAGCCTGCATGATCTGGCTGAGCGCGAGGGGAATCGCCCCGATCACCAGGAGCGCGAGGGGGACCGTTGCGGCGGCCGCGTAGAGGCCGTTCTGGAACACGTTCAGAAAGACCGACCGGTAGGTGACGAGCGCCACGACCCCGGGGACGAGGAGCATCGCAGTGTACCGCAGGGCCTGCCAGGTGCCCCGCCGGATCTGCTCGTACTCCTCTTGGCGGTGGAGACCGGCTAAGTACGGGAAGAGCGGGGTCGCGACGGCCGCCGAGAGCGACAGCGCGAGGATTCTCCATCCGTTCGCCGCGAGGAAGTACGAGAGCTGGGTCGAGCCAAGATAGAAGTTTACAATGAGCGGGACCATGTTTGTGACGAGGTAGCTCAGCACGAGGCTCCCCATCAGCGGCCAGGAGAATCGGAACATCCCCACGGCCTCCCTCCACCGGAACTTCCGTAGCAGGCGAAGGATCGCCGGTAGGCAGTACAGCGTGGACGCGACCGCACCGATGGCGTAGGCCGCCGTGATGCCGAGCACGCTCGGGAAGTAGAACGCGACGACGAGAATGGCCGGCAGCCGCGCGACCGCCTCCACCAAGGATGGGTATTGAGCCTTGACCGAGTCCCCTTGGCCAATGAACAGGGCGTTGTAGACGGTCGAGAACGACCAGAGGAGCGGCAGGGTAAGGAAGATCCCGAGCGCGAGCAGTTGCGGACTACTCGATACGATCCGGGACCCTCCGATCGACAGCGGCGCGATCGCGAACAGGACGATCCCGGCCGCGCCGACCATCAGCATCCGGACGAGCAGGTAGGTCGACGTGTTGTCGGTCGCCGCCTTCCCCCGCGCGAGGAAGTAGGTGTAGGCCGTGCCCAGCCGGAGGTCTCCCACGCCGTTGATCGAGGAGCCGATGAGCAGGAACAGCTGGGCCGTGCCGAGCAGCCCCACCCCCACCGCGGAAAGGCCGATCGTCTTGTACAGCGCGATGCTCGCGAAGAACCCGATCAGCTGAGTCGCGAGACTCGCTCCGAACACGACCCCCGAGCTCAGCGTGAGGGAGTACGCGGCCTTCGGTACGGCCGTCGGTCCGGACGGGGACGCGGATGACGGCGCCGCGGGTTCCTCGGACAACCGGCGGGGCATGGCGGACCCCGCTTCTTATTCCCGTCGCTCCAGCGTCGCGCTCAGCTTCCGGGTCGCGAGGTCGGGGGTTCTTCCACCGGACGTCGCTCGTAGAGCTCGACCCAGATGCCGTCCGGGTCCGACAGGAAGACGAGGCGGACCTCCCCTTCCTCGAACGGCGGGATCTCCACCCGGGCCCCCAGACCGACCAGGCGGTCCACGACCGCGTCCAGGTCGCTGACGCGGAACCCGAGGTGGTCGAGCTCGTCACCGACCCGGTACGGCGGGTCGCCCGGATAGTAGTTCAGCTCCAGGATGGCCTTGGTCTCGGGGTCGTGAAGCTCTTGCCAGAGTCCGCCCGCGGCCATCCGACCGGAAGGACCGACCTTGAGCCCGAGACCTTCGGTAAAGAACCGAATCGCACGCGGAAGGTTTCGGACCCGGACGCCGGTATACTCAAGCGCCATGAGCACGGGATCGCGGACCACTCAGTCCGGTCGCCTTCCTCCTCATCTCCTGCGCGGTCGTAGGGAGTCGACCAAGTCAGCCTCGCGACTACTTCGCCTTGTCCCATCCGCCGTCGGCTCAGTGGGTCGACGGAGGGTTCGCGGCCGCCTCCAGGGGCCCAGGCGCCACGTCCCCTCGCCGGGCCCTGCGGACCAGCGTAGGGAGGTGGGCAAATTTCGGGTGCCGTCGGGCGCCGAGGACTTCCTGGGCGAAGAGCACGGTCGCGGTCCCGGCCACCGTGATTGCCGCCGCGATGAAGAACGCGTACTGGAATGCGACATGGGCCGGGAAGAAGCCGGCGAGCGGTCCGCTGGTGAGGAGATAGGTGGCGAGGAGCGAGCCGGCGATGGGCGCCCCCACGCTGCCGCCCACGTTGCGGAACACGTTGTTCATCGCCGTGGCCTGACCCATGTCCTTCGGGTCAACCGTCAGGACCAGCAGGTTGATGATCGAGGCGTTGAGGAGGCCCATGCCGGCCCCGATGACCACTTCGATGACCAACGCCGTGGTCAGCGTGGTGGAAAACGCTTCCAAGGTGAACCCCAGGGCGGTGACTAATCCACCGGTGAAGGCGAGCGGCTTCACACCCACCCGGGAAACGACGACGCTCGCGACCAGGGCGACGGCCGTCATCCCCAGCGCCAGGGGCAGGATGTCAATTCCGGCGGTCAGGATTCCAAAGTCACAGTGCTGGAGCGTCGTGCAGGAGGCGTTGTATCCGCCGGAAGCGAGCGGGAACTCGAACTGATAAATCAAGCTGAAAAGCGCTAGGTACATCCCGAGGCCCGCGACGGTCAGGACGACGTTTGTGACGGTCACATTCCTCTCGGCGAGGAGATGCACATCGACGATCGGCTCGCGCTTCTGGACGGTCAAGCCCCGCTCGACGAAGACGAACGGGATGAACATGACCGCGCCCAGGGTGGCGAAGCCCAGGGTAAGCGGGGAGCTCCATCCCCACGCCTCCCCCTGGGAAAGGGCCGCCACGATGCCCGCGAGACCGAGGCCCAAGAACAACGCCCCGAGGTAATCGACGCGGGTCTCGGGTCGGCGGTAGGGCGACTCCTTGACCAGGAGGAAGACTAGGACGGCCATGATCACCACGAAAGGGACCGCGGTATGGTACGTCGTCCGCCATCCGTAATCCTGCGAAACCCAGGACCCCAGAGGAAGGCTGATCGCGAATCCGATCCCAAACATCGCGCTCAGGATTCCCTGGGCCCGGGGAACCATCTCCTTCGGGAACTCCTCCCGCATCAGCGACATCCCGAGAGGCATGATCGTGAGGCCAATCCCCTGGACCGTTCGTGCCCCGACCATGAACGCGAACGTGGGGGAGAATCCCGTGACGGAGACCGCCGCGGCGTACGTGAACATGACGGCAATCATGATCTTCCGCTTCCCGTAGATGTCGCCCAGCTTGCCAATCACCGGGCTCAGCGCCACCCCCGCGGCCGCATAGGCCGAAATGATCAACGTCACCTGGCCCGCGTCGACACCGAAGTCCGACTGGATCGTGGGGAGCGACGGGGTGAGCATCCCCTCGATGTAGAGGACCACGAGGACGATCCCGGCCAGGAGGAGCATGATCCGGTTCGCATAATGCCGGTCGAACGTTTCGACGGTCTTCGGGACCGGTGTGGCGGTCGGCACGATCGCCTCCGAACTCTCCGCGGCCATCGGTCGATTCTCCATGCAGAACGTCCGCCTTCCCACGTCGGGACTACGGGGACTCTTTCCGTTCGGCGCGGAACGGAGCGCCGGCCGCTGCTCCTCCGGCAGGGATGATCGGCAAAGACGCACGTCGCATAGTACCTGGGACTAACAGGTCAACTAGACCGGTCGCTACTTAGGGCTTCGGTGGCCCCGAGAGGGGCCCGCATAAGAGGGAGGTGGGAGCACGGGGATTTGAACCCCGATATGCGGGTCTCTCCGCGCGCTCCAGTCAATCGTCACGGGGGCCGACGGCCCCTCCGCAGACCCGTATCACAGGGCGACCGTGAGTCGTCCTGACTGGAGCCCGCTGGTCTGCCAGATTAGCCTATGCTCCCTCCAAATGACCCGGGAACCCCGGGAGAGATATCCTTTGTCGTCCGCGCCGAAAGCCCGAGGCCCCGGGGCCCGAGCGTGGCACAAATGCTTATGATAAAGCACGTTTGTCCAGATTCCAATGGCGTTGAATGCTTCCTCCCCCGCCCGCCCTGCCCCCAAAACCGTGACCCTCGCGACGGTCGTTGTCCTCCTGCTGGTCGTTTCAGGGACTGCCATCGCCGCGACGGCCGCCTACTACACGCTCCGGACTGCGGGCAGCCCGAACGCTCCGGTCACGCCCGGCCACCTCTCGGTGACGGACGACCTCGGCCGCACCGTCGTCGTTCCGTACGACCCGGCTCGCGTGGTGGTGCTCTCGCCGAACATTATGGACATCGCGTTCCGACTAGGCCTACGAAGCCACGTGGTGGGCGTTGATTGCTACGCCGCGGCGGACGGAGGCTTGGCGGACGACTACTCGCCCGACCAGGTGTCGCTCTGGAGTCTTTCCTCCTCAATGTGCGTGCAGGTCGGGCCTTCGTTTGCGGCCGAGACCCTCGTCAACCAGACCCCCGAGCTCGTGCTCGCCTCCACGATTGTCTCCATCGCCGAGGTCGAGACCATCAGCACCACGCTCGGCATCCCGGTCGTGATGTTGCAGCCGCCCACCTTGAGCGGAGTCCTCGTCGACGTGAGCCTCGTGGGCGAGATCTTCGGCGTCTCGACCGTGGCCGCCTCGCTCAACGCACGGCTCTCGGTCGAGCTCAACAATGCCACCCAAATTGACAACAACCTCGTCACGCTCCCCACGGTCTTGGTGACGTACTCGGTCGACTCGAACGGCTACTGGACGTACGGTCCCGGAACGTTCGGGCAATCGCTGATCGAGTTTGCCGGGGCGACGAGCATCGCCGCCAATGCCACGATTCCGTACCCGGAGCTCTCCCCCGCTCAGGTGCTGGTCTCCAATCCGTCCCTGATCGTCTACGGGGTAGGATTCGGTCTGAATGAGAGCACGTACGTGGGCGGACCACTCTGGTCCTCGTTCTCGGCGGTCCAGAACGGCAATGTGAGCGGCATCGATTCGAACTGGCTCACGGAGCCGGACCCGACGATGGTCCTTTCGGGAATTCCCGCGCTCCTCGCGGTCTTCCACCCCACGCTCGCGTAGCCCGGCACCGGAGCGAGAACCGACCTTGGCGACGGTGGAGCCGGCCGGGGCCGCCCCCGCCCTTCCGCCGCGAACCCGACGCCGGCGCCTCGCGGCCGTCGCACTTCTGGCCATCGCCCTCGGATTGGTCGCCTTTTCGACCCTCCTCGGGTCGGTCACGGTTCCCCCCCAAGTCGTCTACCAGGTCGTCCTCCACCAGCTTTCCGGCGGCGCCCTCTTTCCCCAGCAATGCGCCGGCACCACGGTCTCCCCACGACTCTGCGGGGCGTACGTCGTGATCGTCTGGCAGATCTACATCCCCGAGATCCTCCTCGCCCTAATCGTCGGCGCTGCCCTCGGCCTATCGGGGGGCGCGCTCCAAGGAATCTTCCGAAACCCCCTCGCGGACCCGTTTCTGCTCGGCATCTCGAGCGGCGGGACAATCGGGGCGGCGATCATCTATGTTTACCGGTACCAGGAGGCGAACGCGGACCTCCTCCTGCCCGCGTTCGCCTTCATGGGGTCGGTGGGGACGGGCCTCCTGATCCTTGGGATTGCCCGGGGTCGATTCGGCTCCGTCGAGACGCTCCTGCTCACCGGGGTCGCGGTCGCTAACTTTCTCTCCGCCGTCCTTTCCTTGATCCTCCTCTACAACCCGACCGGTAGCGAGCAGGTCACGTTCTGGCTCCTCGGGGGCCTCGGTCTCGCGACGTGGGAGGTCGACGGGATCGCGTGCGGCGCGGTCCTCGTCCTCGGGACGCTCCTCGCCCTGCACGGACGCGAACTCAACCTCATCCAGCTGGGTCAGGATGTGGCCCAGAGCGCGGGGGTGGATTCCCGGCGCGTCCGATTGCGCGTGATCCTCCTCGCCTCCCTGACCACCGCCGTCGCGGTCGCGTTCACCGGGATCATCGGGTTCGTCGGGCTCGTTTCCCCGCACATCGTCCGGCGGATCTGGGGGACAGACTACCGGGTCGTCCTCCCCGGCGCGGCGGCGGTCGGAGCTCTCTTCCTCTTGGCCGCGCGCGACGCGAACTACCTCCTCTTTCCCGGCTCGCTCTTGCCGATCGGGATCTTCACCGCGTTCGCCGGGGTCCCCTTCTTCCTCTACCTCCTCTACCGTCAGAGAAGCGCGTCCACCATGGGGTCGGCATGAACCCATCCCAGAGTGCCGCGGCCCTCCGCTTGACCGGCGTGACGGTCCGTTACGGAACCCGGCCGGCTCTCCGCGAGGTCAATCTCTCGGTCCGTCCCGGAGAGTTCGTGGCCCTGGCCGGGCCGAACGGCTCGGGGAAGACGACCCTGCTGCGCGCCGTTCTTGGTTTCATCACTCCCGACGAAGGCGAGGTCGAAGTGTTCGGGCGACCGATACGGTCGCTTTCCGTGCTCGAGCGGGCCCGGTCGGTCGCGTGGGTCCCCCAGGGCGAGAGCCCGCGTGACGACGTCCGGCTCTTCGACTACGTGCTCTACGGCCGGTTCCCCTACCATGGCCCGCTCGACGCCGAGACCGCGGACGACCGCGCGATCGCGACCCGCGTCCTCGAGGAGATCGGGCTCGCGGACCGTTCGAACGACGGAATCCTCTCCTTGAGCGGCGGAGAGCGCCAACGGGCGGTTCTCGGGCGCGCCCTCGCCCAAACGACACCGCTCCTCCTCCTCGACGAACCGACCTCCCACCTCGACATCGGCCACCAGCTCGACCTGCTCTCCCGTGTTCGCCGCTTGACCGAGGACGGTCATGTCACAGCGATCGCGGCCCTTCACGACCTCAATCTCGCCGCTCGCTTCGCCGACCGAATCGTCGTCCTCTCACACGGCCGCCGCGTCGCGGACGGGCCGCCGTCGGACGTCATTTCCGAGGCGCTGCTCGCCGAGGTCTGGGGGGTCGTCGCGGACCTCCGACGGGACCCGGCGACCGGGGCGCCGTACCTGCTCCCGCATCACCTCGTCGTTCCCCCCCGCCCCGGAGTCCTCCTCGGCAAGGGGCCGGTTCATGTCGTCGGGGGCGGGGGGTCCGGAGGTCCGTATCTGAGGGCCCTCTCGGAGGCCGGCTACCGGGTCACGGCGGGCGCACTCAACCTGCTCGACTCCGACCTGGAAACGGCCGAGAGCTTGGGCGCACTCACGGCGGTGGAGGTGCCCTTCGCCCCGCTCGGTACCGAGGTCCGAGAGCGCCTGCGTGTGCTCCTCGAGGCGGCGACCGCGGTGGTGGTCGCACCCTTCCCGGTCGGCCCGTCCAACCTACCCAACCTCGACGAAGTTCGCGGCTGCATCGGCCGCCGACCGGTACTCCTCGTGCGGCGGCCGTCGGACGAGGAATGGGATTTCGTCGGAGGTCGTGCTCGCGCCCTCGAGGAGGAACTGCGGCGCGGAGGGGCCCGCGAGGTCGCGGGAGTCAACGAGATGCTCGCGGCTCTCGCGGAGACAGCGAGCGGCGGCACGAACTAGCGGGCGCGATGACGGGCCTTCCCACCGCCCGGAAGGGGCGCCACTTCGAGCGGCGGGGGGTTGGGGCCGGAGAACTGGGCCAGCAGGCGCGGGAGACCGGACTCGAGGACGAGCACGTAGCTCGGAACCCCGACCGCGGCCGCTTCCAGGCAGGCGGTGCCGGCCGCGAAGCGGAGGACCGGGCGCGGGATTGCGTTCGAGAGGGCGTGGTACGCCTCGAGGCCCTCGGCGGCGACGAGGGCGCTCGGATTCGCCGGAAGACTTCGACGGACCCGTTCGCCGAGGCGAGGGTCCGTGAGGTCGGCGGGAGCTAGCGTTCGGACCGAGATGGGAGCGGTGGTGAGTGTCACGATTCCCTCGAGGTCCGAGACCTCCACGAGGGACCCCTTGCGGACGGCGTGCTGGACTCGGCCCCGGGACGGTCCGGCGGGGCCGGAGCGTGCCGAGAGCAGTCCGTTGCGCAGCTCGAGCGACACGCTCGCGCCTTCGGCGAGGTCTTCGAGGGCCAGTGCGCGCGTGGAGCGAAAGACGTGGAGCCGCTCGATCCGCTCCCAGAGGTCGTCGCCCAGACGGCGAAGGGTTTCGTGGAGCCACGCGACGCCTTCGACCGTCGGTCGGTAGCGGCCCTCGCGCACGGTGACGAGACCTCGGCGGCGAAGCTGCCGGTAGGAGTGCGAGACCGCCTGGACGGTGAGACCGAGTCGCTCCGAGATTGGGCGGAGCTGGGTCGGTTCCAGGGTGGCGCATTCGTACAGGAAGAGGAGCTCGGTGACAGTGCCGCTGCGGCGGAGCTCCGCCAGTCCTGTCACATCGGGGGTGCGGCTCGCGACCACGACCTCGGGAGGCGCACCGAGGATAAAGCTGTCTTTAACCGGGAGGAAAGCGCTGTTGCCTACGAGGTGGCCCCGGCCTTCCGAGAGGAGGCGCGCGCCGCGGTCTTCGCCCGTCGGATCTCGCGCAGCCGGTCGCGGATCCGCGCCGCCTCCTCGAAATCGAGGCGCTCCGCGGCGAGGCGCATTTCTTCTTCGAGGTTCGTGATGAGCAGCGGCATCTTGTCCTTCCAGTAGCGCCCCAGTCCGCTCGTGGAAAGCTCTCCGGACGGGGCCTCCTCTTCCGGCGCGAGCAGCGCGCGGACCTCCTTGCGGATCGACTCGGGGATGATGTCGTGGGCCGTGTTGTAGTCGACCTGGGTCTGGCGACGGCGGGACATCTCCGCGATGGCACGCTTCATCGAACCGGTCATCCGGTCGGCGTAGAGGACGACTTTCCCCTCGACATTCCGACTCGCGCGGCCCGCGGTCTGGACGATCGAGGTCTCGCTACGGAGGTAGCCTTCCTTGTCGGCGTCCAGGATCGCCACGAAACTGACCTCGGGGAGGTCGAGGCCCTCTCGGAGAAGGTTGATCCCGACCAGCACGTCGAACTGTCCGAGGCGCAGGTCGCGGAGGATCTCGACCCGCTTCATCGTCTCGACCTCCGAGTGGAGATAGCGGACGCGGAACCCCTGGTTCGCGAGGTAGTTGGCGAGCTCCTCGCTGGTCGCCTTCGTGAGCGTGGTCACGAGGGCCCGGTCGCCGCGCTCGATGCAGGCCGTGAGCTCGGTCATCAGGTCGGCGATATGCCCTTTGAGGGGTCGAACCTCGATCGGTGGGTCGACCAATCCCGTCGGTCGAATGATCTGTTCGACGATGCCCTTCGACGCCTTGCGCTCGAACGGGCCGGGCGTCGCGGAAACGAACACGGTCTGCGAAACGTGGGTCAGGAACTCGGGGAACTTGAGGGGTCGGTTGTCCCGCGCGGAGGGAAGACGCCAACCGAACTCGACCAGGTTGTCCTTGCGGCTTCGGTCGCCCTTGTACATTCCTTGCAACTGAGGGATCGTGACGTGCGACTCGTCGATGAAGGCCAGAAAATCCTCGGGGAAGAAGTCGAGGAGCGTGTAGGGAGGCTCGCCCGCTTTACGTCCCGCGAAGTAGCGGGCGTAGTTCTCGATCCCCGAGCAGTACCCCGTCTCACGGATCATCTCGAGGTCGTAGTCGACCCGTCCCTTGAGACGCTGGGCCTCGACGATCTTCTCGGCCTGCTGAAGCTCCTTCACCCGGTCGTCCCGCTCCTTCTCGATCTCGGTCAGGATCCCGCGAAGCCGCTCGTCCACCGTCAGGAAATGGGTGGCGGGGAAGACGGCCAGCGCGGAAAGCGACCGGCGCTCCTCCTGGGTGACCGGGTCGAGCTCGACGATCTCCTTGATCGTACTTCCGTCAAGCAGGACCCGATGGACGGTCTCGCCCGCGCCCATGACGTCGATCGTCCCGCCCCGGACGCGGAAGCGGCCGCGCCTGAGCTCGATGTCGTTGCGGGAGTACTTCATCCGGACCAACTGCTCGAGCAGGGTCTGTCGGGAGATCTCCTGGCCCACGGCCAGCTCGACCACGGACGCCCGGTAATCCTCGGGCGAGCCGAGACCGTAGATGCAGCTCACCGAGGCGACGATGAGGACGTCCCGCCGGGTGAGGAGGGCTTGGGTCGCCCGATGCCGCAGCCGGTCGATCTCCTCGTTGATGGAGGCGTCCTTCTCGATGTAGAGGTCGATCTGCGGAACGTACGCTTCGGGCTGGTAGTAGTCGTAGTAGCTGACGAAGTACTCGACCGCGCTCTTCGGGAAGAGTGCGCGGAACTCGCTGACGAGCTGGGCGGCGAGCGTCTTGTTGGGGCTGATGACCAACGTCGGTCGCTGAAGTCGCGCGACCGCGTGCGCCATGGTGAACGTCTTGCCGCTACCGGTCACGCCGAGCAGCGTGACGAACTTCTCGCCCCGCTCAACCCGCTCCACGATCGCGTCGATCGCGGCCGGCTGGTCGCCCTGAGGGACCATATCCGTCTCGAGCTGGAATCGCCCCGGCAGCGGAGACGAATTTCCCTCGACGGCGGGATTGTCCGTCATGGAGCCATCGGAAGTTCGAGCGAGGCCCCCGGATAGCCCCGGGGGTCGATGGTCACCGTACGGAATCCCAACCGCTCCACCGCGCGGATGACCTCGGTCGCCAGCGGCTCCGCACCGAGCCGGGAGACCTCGGAGGGGTCCACTTCGATTCGCGCCGACCCGCGTCGGACCCGCACGCGCACGCGCCGGAAGCCGCGCGAGAGAAGAATCGCCTCGGCCGACTCGATTTGACCCAGCAGCTCGACCGAGACCGGATCGCCGTGCGCCACTCTCGAGGCAAGGCACGCATCCGACGGTTGGTCCCAGTTCGGGAGGTCCCTCCGATGAGCCTCGGCCCGGACTTCCTTCTTTCCCCACCCCGCCCACAACAGAGGATGAGAGAATCCGGCTTCGTCCATCGCCCGGAGGCCGGGACGGTCGTCGGCCAAGTCGTCCCGCTGGACCCCGTCGAGATACTGGACGGCCGCACGGGTGCGACCGAATTCGCGAAGAATCGATGTTTCCACGGAGCGGCAGAAGTAGCATCGGTCCGAGCCGTTCGCCCGATACTCGGTTCTCTCGAGAGGGTTCGCCTGCAAGAGAACGTGCTCCACGCCGATCGAGGAGGCAACCCTCTCCGCTCGATCGACCTCCGCCCGAGCCACGGCGGGTCCCGTGAGCGTGACCGCGATCGCCTCCCGTCCCAGACCCTCGTAGGCGAGGGCGGCGACCAGGGAGGAATCGACCCCACCGGAGAGCGCCACCACGGCGCGACCTCCGCGGCGGATCCGGTCGACGACCTCGTCGACCGCGCGGAGGGGGCGAAGCGCCGAATGCAAGGACGACATCCTTCTCGTTCTACCGTTGTCGGCCCATTACCCTTTCCTCCGCGGGCTCGAGATTCGACCCGCCGAAGCGAGGTCCTCGAGAGTCTCGGGCCTGCGCGCCGGTCGATGCCCCCCCGGGTATGTGCAATCTCCTTACAGGGGGGCTCCGTGCCGGTAGCCGATGCAGGCGGTCCGCGAAGGGACTCGGTGGATGCTCCGACTCGACGACGGTCAGGACCTCTTTGAGGCACTGTCGAGCTTTGCGCAGCGGGAGAACATCCGCGCGGGCACGATCGTGTTCGGCATCGGGATGCTCCGGCGGGCGACGTTCGGGTACTGGGACGGAACCCAGTACCGGCCCGAGGAGCTCACCGTCCCTCACGAGGTCGTCTCCCTTCACGGAACCATTGCTCGGGCCGACGGTGTACCGTCCTTGCATCTCCACGGTGCCGTCGCCGGTCCCGACCACCGGCTCGTTGGAGGTCATCTCTTGCGGGCGACCGTGGGCATGCTCGAAGAGGTACTCGTCGACACCTTCCCCGGGCGCACCTTCGGCCGGCCGATGGTCGAGAGCTACGGGTTGAAGATGCTCGACCTCGAGCCGCCGAGGGAGCCCTAGACCCCCCGTCAGCCCTTTCCGTTCCGCCGGGCTCGTACGGTCCCCCATGGCCGGATCGTCCTCCGTGTTCACGACCCTCGACCCGCGGCTCGCCGATGCGATCCGGGAGCTCGGTCTCGTCGAACCCACGGAGATCCAGAACCTCGCGTTCCCCCTCCTAGAAACCGACGCGGACGCCCTCCTCCTCTCCCCGACGGGAACCGGAAAGACCGAGGCCGCCCTACTGCCCCTGCTTTCCCACCGTCTCGCCGACCCGACGCCCCCGATCTCGACGTTGTACGTGACGCCGCTGCGGGCGCTCAACCGGGACCTGGAACACCGGATCGTCGCGCTGGTCAAGCAAGTGGGCCTCACCGCCGCGGTGCGTCACGGAGACACCTCGACCTCCGCTCGACTCGCGCAATCCCGCCGACCGCCCGACCTTTTGCTGACGACCCCCGAGACCTTGCAGCTCCTTTTGACGGGGGTGCGCCTCCGGGAGTCCCTCGCGAACGTCCGAACGATCATCATCGATGAGGTCCACGAACTCGTCGGCTCCGACCGAGGGGCCCAGCTCTCGATCACCCTCGAGCGACTCGACCGCTTGACGGGACGATTCGTCCGGCGAATCGGCCTTTCCGCCACCGTCGGGAATCCGGGCGAGGTGGCTCGGTTCCTCTCTCCGGCCCCCCGGAAAGTGGAAGTGCGTATCGCGCAGGAGCGCCGACCGCTCGAACTTACCGCACGCCGCCCTGCACGGGAACGGCCTCCCCTGGACGAAACCCTCGTCCGGGAGCTGAAGGCCGACAAGACGCTGCTCGAGGGACTGCGAGCAGTGGAAGAAGAGATTCGGGAGCATCGGACGACCCTCATCTTCGTCAACACTCGGCCTACCGCCGAAGGTCTCGCGGCCCGCCTGCAGAAACTCGCTCCGGACCTTCCCATCGCGGTGCACCATGGCTCCCTCTCCCGGGAAGTCCGCGAGGAGGCCGAGAAGGCGTTCCGGGACGGCCAGCTCCGGGCGCTGGTGGCGACCTCCTCCCTCGAGCTCGGAATCGACATCGGCGGCGTCGACCACGTCATCCAGTTCGGCTCGCCGCACCAAGTGGGTCGGCTCGTCCAGCGGGTCGGCCGGTCGGGACATCGTCTCGACCGTACGATCCACGGAACGGTGCTCGCGTTGGACGACGACGACTTGGAAGAGGCCGCCGTGCTCGCGCGCCGGGCGGATGCTGGGTTGATCGAACCGGTGGCCTGGCGGACGCGCAACCGACTCGCCGCGTCGCAACAGATCGTCGCCTCGCTGCGCGCGGAGGGGACGCTCGAGGTATCGGACCTTCTTCGCCCGTTGCGTCACGCGGCGGCGACCGCCGACCTCTCGGACGCCGAGTGGACCGAGCTCGTGGCGTACTTGGTCGACCTCGGACTCGCCAAACGGCTCGGTGACCACGTGGCTCCGGGTCGGGGGACCCTCCACCGGTTCTACGCCTCCCTTTCCTTGATTCCGGACGAACGGACGTACCGTCTCCGCGACATCGGCACGCGGCGACTGATCGGGACGCTGGACGAGCGATTCGTGTTGACTCAGATCCTGGCTCAGCCCGAGGAGATCTTCCTGCTGCACGGTCGGACGTGGAAGGTCGTCGAGTATCGGGACGGCGAGCTCCTGGTCGAAACGGTCCAGGAGATCGGGCGGGAGCCTCGTTGGGCCGGCGAGGACCTTCCGGTTCCGTTCGATGTCGCCCAGGAGATCGGCCGCCTCCGGCGGGACGGGGATTTCGGGGGGTATCCCATCTCGCCCGCGGACCGGCACCATCTCGAGGAGCGCCGGAATGCCCCGGCGCTCGCCGGGACGATCCCGACCGACCGCCGCGTCACGGTCACTGCGCACGGCCGGGTCGTTGTCTACGGGGCGTGTTTCGGCACTCGTACCAACGAGACGCTGTCCCTCGCCACCGCGGGCCTGCTCACGGCCCGCCTCGGGGCTCGCGTCGAGGTGGCTTCGGTCGAACCCACCTGGTTCGTGCTCGAGCTTCCGATCGCCGTGGATTCCGCCACCCTGGTCGGCGCGCTTTCGATTGAGCCCGGTACTCTGGGCCCCCTCGTTGAGCGTCTCGTGCCCACGGGCCTCGACTATCGCTGGGTCTTCCTCGCGGTCGCTCGGAAGCTGGGAGTGATCCCTCCGTCAGCCGACCCCCGCGACCTGAGAACCCTCGACCCGCTACTCGCGGCGAGTCGAACGAATCCTCTCGGCGAAGAAACCCTCGAGAAGACTCTCCACGACCGATACGACGTGAATCACGCGACCGAAGTTCTCGAGCGGATACGGGACGGAGTAATCGAGGTCGTCGCAACCCCTTCTTCGTCGTTCACGAACGGGCCCTTGGAACGGCTCGAATGGCGGACCGTTCTCGACGTTCCGCCGCCCACCTTGTTGAAGGCCGTGCAGGAACGCCTCGCGAAAGAACCGCTGACGCTCGTTTGCCTGCGCTGCGGCTTCCTCCGAACGACCACACCGTCACGGTACAAGACCGAGGGCGGAAGCCGATGCCTCTTGTGCCACGGTTCGCTTTCCGCGGTATTGTCGCCGCGACGGACCAAGGAGATTGACCGACTGAGCGCCTACGCGAAGCGCAAGCGGGCCGGCACCAAGCCAACGGCCGGCCGTCGGGTCCGCAGAGAGCGCGCCCTCGCCGCCGAGACCGAGACACTCGTGCGGGCGGGTTACACCTCCGCCGAGTTGCTCGCCCACTACGGGGAACGGGCCCTGTTCGCGCTCGCCGGTCGAGGGATCGGACCGGAAACGGCCCGCCGCCTCCTCATGCGGCTGTACCGGGACGACGATGCGTTCTTCACGGAGATCCTG
>Ga0187817_10000745_pt1 | contig 14614 bp, 14 predicted proteins | sample NC_wetland_sal_i_17_FD_132431 | JGI IMG/M metagenome (GOLD analysis project Ga0187817, IMG submission 132431) | Wetland sediment microbial communities from Neuse River Estuary, North Carolina, USA - SO4_2 | ecosystem: Environmental > Aquatic > Freshwater > Wetlands > Sediment | place: USA...
ATCCGCACTGCTAAGGTTCGTCTCGAAGTCCCCAACCCCGGAATGATGCGGGTTGGAATGTTCGTTACTGCGACCTTCTACGGTAAGCAGCCGGAAACACGGGCTGCAGTTCCCGCCACCGCCATTCTGCACTTGCATGATCGCGAGTGGGTATACACGCCAGTGAGCGCAGGGCACTTCAAACGCCTGGAAGTGGTCACCGGAAACATGCTTCCCGGCAACCTGCAGGAGGTTGTTTCAGGCATCAAGCCGGGAGATCAAGTGGTCTCGAACGCTCTTCCGCTGCAAAACACGTTGGAGCAATAAATGATTCGCCGAGTCGTTGATTTTGCTCTTAACAACCGCCTGCTCGTGCTCGGTTTCGCTTTCCTGCTTTTCGCAGGGGGCATCGTTTCGTTCGAGCGGTTGCCCATTGAGGCCTATCCCGACGTAGCCGATAACTACGTGGAAATCATTACGCAATGGCCTGGAATTTCGGCGGAACAAATCGAACAGCAGGTCACGATTCCGCTTGAGATCACCATGAACGGCATCCCGCAGGTCGTGCATCTGCGCTCGTTTTCGCTATTCGGGCTCTCGGACCTCAAGCTGATTTTCGAAGACGGATCGGACAACGCCTGGAACCGGGAGCGAGTTCTGGAGCGGCTCAGCCAGGTTACCCTGCCGCCGGGCGTCGTGCCACAAATGGGCACGGACTGGAGTCCCGTAGGCCAGATTTATTTCTTCACACTGCACAGCACCAATCCGAAGTATGACCCCATGGAGCTGAAGTCGATCGAAGACTGGGTCATCGAAAAAAGTTTTAAGGCTGTGCCTAACATCGTCGACGTGGCCAGCTTCGGCGGGCCCACCCGCGAATACCAGGTTCGCGTTGACCCCAACAAGCTCGTCGCCTACGGCCTGAGCCTGGCCCAGGTTGAGCCGCAACTCACCAACAACAACATCAACGCCGGCGGCAGCTTCATACAAGAGGGCCTGCAGCAGATCAACGTGCGCTCCGTCGGATTGGTCGACCGTGCCCAGGACATCGAACGCACGGTCATCCTGGCAAAGAATGGCACGCCGCTCCGGGTCAGGGACATTGCTGTGGTTTCGCAAGGTCCAAAGATTCGCCTCGGCCAGTTTGCCCGAGCCATTCACCACGAGGACGGGAGGATCGTCGACAACGACGATGTTGTTTCTGGCATCGTGCTGTTGCGCAAAGGCGCAGCGGCCGACGCGGCCCTGCAAGGCATCCACCAGAAAGTGGAAGAACTGAACAACCACATTTTGCCTCCGGGCGTGAAGGTTGTTCCCTTCATCGACCGCAGCGATCTTGTTCACTTCACCAGCCACACGGTGCTTCACAACCTCACGGAAGGAATGATCCTGGTATCCATCATCCTGTTCATATTTCTAGGCAACGTGCGGGGTGCGCTGATCGTTGCGGCCACGATACCGTTTTCGCTGCTATTTGCCTCCATTTGTTTGGACTTCAGGCAAATTCCCGCCAACCTCCTGTCTCTCGGTGCGCTGGATTTTGGCATGGTGGTCGATGGCGCGGTCGTGATGATCGAAAACATCGTCCGCCACTTAAGCGACCAGAACGGGGTCAAGACCGCAAGCGAGCGAATCAGTGAGGCCTCGCACGAAGTACAGCGCCCGGTGTTCTATGCCATTGCCATTATCATTACCGCTTACTTGCCTATCTTTACGCTGGAGCGTGTCGAAGGCCGGCTTTTCCATCCCATGGCCTGGACCGTCGCTTTCGCGCTGCTCGGGGCGCTGCTATTCTCGATTTTGATCGCGCCCGTGATGGCCAGTTTCGCCTTTCAAAAGGGAGGCAGCGAATGGCGCAATCCCATCCTGCACTTCCTGATTGATCGGTATCGCATCGCGGTTCGCTGGGCGATTCGTCACCGTGCGGTCACCGTCGGTGTGTGCTTGCTCCTGGTGGCCGTTGGGAATTTCCTCGCCTTCAGCGGCGCCATCGGTTCCGAATTCCTGCCGCACCTGGATGAAGGCGCGCTCTGGGTGCGGGGCACGCTCGCGCCCAGCACCGGTCCGGACGAGGGTATCCGAGTTTCGAATCAAGCACGCATCATTCTTTGCTCTTTCCCTGAGGTCCCGCAATGTACGAGTCAAACAGGGCGGCCGGATGACGGCACGGATACAACCAGCTTCTTCAATACCGAATACTTCGTCGATCTAAAACCGAAAGAAGAATGGCGGCCCGTCTTCCATGAGAACAAAGACGAATTGATCGCCGCCATGCAACGGGAACTCGACAAGATCCCCGGCGTCGTCTGGGGTTTTTCCCAGCCCATCGAAGACAATATGGAAGAGGCTGTGAGTGGAGTGAAAGGCGCGCTGGCCACAAAAATCTATGGCGACGATTTGAAAGTTCTCGAAACCAAGAGCGATGAGATTGTTAACATCATGCGCCGAATCCGCGGCGTCGAGGATCTTGGAGTTTTCCGCGTGCTCGGCCAGCCCAATCTGAACGTCACGGTCGACCGCGACGCGGCCGCGCGTTACCAGATCAACGTCGCCGACGTGCAGGATGCAATTCAGACTGCGGTGGGCGGCAATGCGCTCACTCAGGTCCTCCAGGGTGAGGCGCGCTACGACCTCACGCTGCGCTATCTCCCAAAATATCGCGACACGAAGGAAGCGATTGAGAGCATCCGTCTGCTATCACCCTCCGGCGAACGGGTATCGCTCGCACAGCTCTGCAAGATCGGCGTGAGCGATGGCGCTTCGGAAATCTATCGCGAGGGCAATCGGCGCTACGTTGCCATCAAGTACAGCGTCCGCGGTCGCGACCTCGGCAGCACGGTTGAAGAAGCAATCAAGAAAGTGCAGGAAAAGGTCAAATTACCCCCCGGATACACGATCGATTGGGAAGGGGAATATGAGAGTCAGAAGCGGGCGGACGAGCGGCTGCTGATTGTGCTCCCCATTACGGTTCTCATCATCTTCGTAATCCTGTACACGATGTTCAAGTCGTACAAATGGGCAGGGCTGATCCTGGTGAACATTGCGGTTGCCCCCATCGGCGGCCTGCTTGCCCTTTGGTTCACTGGCACCAATTTCAGTGTTTCCTCCGGCGTGGGCTTTCTGGCGCTGTTTGGTGTGTCGGTGCAAACTGGAGTCATTATGCTCGAGTACATCAATCAGCTTCGAGCGCGGCGCTATTCCATTGAGGACGCCGCGGTAGAAGGAGCAGTGTTGAGACTGCGGCCCATCATGATGACCATGTTGGTAGCCACTCTGGGACTGCTCCCTGCCGCGCTCTCGCACGCGATTGGTTCCGACTCCCAGCGCCCGTTCGCGATCGTTATCGTCGGAGGCCTCATCGCAGCCCTTGTCATGAGCGTCTTCTTGCTGCCCACCTTATATGTGTGGATCGCCGGCGAGCGCGACGTACTGCCCCCGTCCGAAGAAGGCTTCGAGACAGGCGAGCACGTGGATTAGCAGCCGCGGGACAAATCCGATTCACTTAGGTTCTTAGGAAGGGCACAGCCTCAGTTGTGTCGTAGGTCGTTGACAGCTGGGGCGCTCCCTTTCTTGCTTTTCGGGGACTCTTCCGCTAGATTTCATCTTTCCCCGATTTGACGAGCGTTGATTTAACGAGCAATGATCGGACGAGCCGAAACTTCCTCCAGGAGTTGTGGGTATGAATCGAAGTTGCGTTGGACTCGCGATGGGTGCGCTAGTCATGGTGGCGGCGTTATTGGCGTTTCCGAGCTGTGGGTTCAAGCGGCAGCTGGTATCGATCACGATCAACCCTTCTGGAGCCAACATCATCGGCCCGGGCGTGGAAGTGGACTTCCAAGCTTATGGAAACTACATCCATCCGCCTGACTCTAAGAACATTACAAATTCGGTGGTCTGGATGTCGGCAGCACCTGAAGTGATCTCGATTGTGTCGAATACGGGCGTTGCCACATCGGGGGCGGTTTGCGGTACCAACATTACCATCACTGCAACGGCCTATAGCGATCCGCAGAACCAAACCGGGAGCGTGGTCGTCGGTACGGCTGCGGTGACCGTGACCCAGACCTCGACTACGCCACCGATCTGCTAGTCCTCTATTGATCTTCCAGCAGCTTACCCAGGGTGGGCTTGTATCTCTCCGGCTTCGTCTTTTTCGCTGGAACAAGGCGGGAGGGTCTCGGGCTGCCGACGCGTTCGCGGGCCATCTCGCGAACCACCTTCGCGGCGGAGAAAACCTTTTTCTTGCGCTTGCGGGGCATGGTGGCAGTCCTCGCATCTTCGCACATTCGATCCGCAAAAGTGCAATAATCTGAGGTTGGCGTAGAGTTTCCGCCTTTCGCAATCGCGCGAAGGGCGGGAGCGCGCCGCGGCAGTCTAAAGCCAGAGGCCGAATTCATGGATGAACGCGAATTTTTTGATGAACGGTCGGATAAGAAGCCGGCAAATTTAAGTTGTCCCCACTGCCATCAGTCGGCGGAGTATGAAATCCAATGGCTGGTGCGCACCAAGAAGAAGGCTCTGCCGCCGCGCGCCGACGATCGAGACCGAGCCAAGTTCGCCAAGGCCCAGTCTTACATGCTGCGCCGGGACGATATGATGATGTGCAAGAACATGCGCTGCCGCAAGCGATTTGAGATCACCGGCGTGCAGAGCGTCGCGTTTCTGCAGTAGAGTAGGCCTCTCGTTTTTTCTTCTGTTCCGATCCGAAAGGGCCCGGCCGGCTTGCTCTTCACAATTCCTTCGCCCTCCGCGGTTCTGTTTCTTGCCCACCCGGAAAGGTTGCCTGCGAGCCGGGATTTTCGAACCTCAATCCTGTACCGCGAATTTTCCACCGGAATGTAGAATTTGCCCGCCTCCGTAATCACGGAACCCGCCGTCATCTTCGGCAAGCCACTGAGCCCGCCCGAGATAGTGACTGGCAAAATTTGTTTGGCAGAGCGGTTGCACCTTTGTCGCGGGTGAGCCACATGCTCATGACAGGAGGTTTTGTGAATATGGCAACCAACAAAACGAAACGCCGCTATGCGTACGCTTCGTTGGCGTCGCTGCTTGTTTTGGCAATGCCGTTCTGGATCGGTGCTCCGGGGGCAAGTGGACAGACCGCGACTCCGCCGAACCAGTACAGGCCGGTTGGTCCGCCGACGCAGGGTCAGGACAACGACACGACCCGGCGGGAAATAGCGGGCATGGACAATTTTCTGGACAGCCATCCGGAAATCGCCGAGCAGCTCCGCAAAGACCCTTCGCTGATCAACAACGCAACCTGGGTCAACAGCCATCCCGCATTGCAGGAGTATCTGCAGCAGCATCCTGGGGTGCGCGAGGAGTTCACGGAGAACCCGAATGGGTTCATGCGGCAGGAGGAACGATTCGACCGCCAGACCGATAGTACCCGCCGGGACGTACCCGAAATGGACCGCTTCCTGGACAGCCATCCGGAAATCGCCGAACAGCTGCGCAAGGACCCTTCGCTGATCGACAACCGGCAGTGGGTCGCGAATCATCCGGCGCTGCAGGAGTACCTGCAACAGCATCCTGGAGTAAGTCAGGAGTTCCGCGAGAACCCGAACGCCTTCATGCAGGCGGAGAATCGTTACGACCGGCGAGACGATAATCGCGACGATCATGACACGACTCGCAGGGAACTCGCCGGCATGGACCGATTCCTGGACAGCCATCGGGAAATCGCGGAACAACTCCGCAAGAACCCTTCGCTGATCGACAACCGCCAGTGGGTCGACAACCATCCGGCCTTGCAGCAGTATCTGCAGGCGCATCCTGAAGTGCGTGAGGAGTTCAGGGAGAACCCGAACGCTTTCATGGAAGCAGAGAACCGCTACGACTCGCGAGAAGGTGATCGCGATCGAGATCATGGGGAGCTGACCAGGTTTGGTCAATTCCTCGGCGGTCATTCTGCGATGGCGCAGGAACTCTCCAGGGATCCTTCGTTGGCGAACAACAAGGAATATCTGGCAAACCATCCAGAGCTGGGCGAGTACTTAAACGCTCACCCGGCCATGACGCAACAGTTGGCTGCGAACCCGCAAGCGGTCATGAGCTCGAACTGGGTGACGCAAGCCGGCGGCATGACGACGGCGCCGAAGCCGAAGCTTAACCCTAATCACTAGCGAATTCAGGGCGCCGCGGGATCGGGGGCCGGGCGACCGGCCTCCCATCCTGTTCTTGCGGTGCGCGTGGTTTTATTCGCGATTGCCCCCGGGCTGTGACGCCGGGACGAAGTAACAGTTGAGTTAACCAGGTGAAATAACCAATGGGAGGCCCTATGAATGTCAGAACTTTACTGATCGCGGTGCTGTCGCTGGTGCTGGGTGCTTCCTCCATTGCCGAAGGCAAGGACAAAAAAAAGCCTCCCCAACGAGGCATGTTAGAGAGCATGCAAGCGGTTCCTTGTGGCGCCAAACAGAGGGGCCTTACAGGTTTGGGCAGCGTGTTCGCATCCGTGGGGGTGGAGCACGTGAACGCGCACGAGCAGTTATGCCCGCAATATCTGTTCCGAACCGACGAAATGGAGTACCACATTCGCCCGTTGGACCTGAAGCACGCGGTGCTTCTGCCGGTTGGCCAGGAGGGCGAATACAAACTCAAGAAGGACCGGATGATGCTGAAGATGCCCGACGGTGATAAGAAATCGCGAGCCTACCAGGTGGTGGCGATGCAACCCGTGAATAACGGAAGTAAGGTGGAAAGCAGCGCGTACCGTCCGCCGGAAAAGCCGGCCGAATCTCAGCCTCCAATCCGGGATGGTAGCAAAGTCGTCGGCCAGACCAACAGTCCTCCCCCGCAGCAATGACGACATCCTGCAGGGATTCCGGACAACCAGGAGGCAGGCGAGGGCTAGCTCTTAACCTTCCCTATCTCTTCACTGGGGAACGGCTAGCGACGAGTGAGGTGGCCAAGCGGCGGACGCTGTGGAGAAGCTGACCTAGGGCTTCAGACGCCGGTAAAGCCAGAGGAGAAGGTTTGGTTGGCGGCGCATCGCTGAAGCCCTCCTGCTCCATGTGTTTCGCCGCGGCGGTCAAGCGCACCGCACTTGCGTCTTCCATGGCCAGGAAGCGGAAGGCTTGCGCCAGGGGGACGCCATCGGCGCCGGTGTGCAAGAATTCGATATGAGCTCTGACGTTGCCGAAGACAGTTTTCATCACCACATCACCCATGGTTCGGTGAGGAATCGGACCCTTGGAGAGAACGGCTGACCCTCCCGTGATCGAGAGGCGCTGAAGAACGCCAACGAAGCGGGTGTCGTCAACGGTGAACAGCGCGCGCTCGTTGTTGGGAACACGGATGCGAGGGGGGCGCGTATTGGTGCGCGACTTCTGAGACTTCTTCACGGTAACTCAGCATCGCAAGCGGCAAGAGCGCGGTCAAGATTACCGCAGTGCGCGATTGGGTGGGGAGAACCTCCGGCTTCTACCTGTAAGACGGGGCTTGCCCCCTCTCCGGTGATGGAGCAAGGTGTACCTTTACGCAAAATCAAATGCCCCATCGGGCCCCTTCATCCAATTTCAACTCTTTCCACACCCCGCTTCCAGGCGTGACACTCGTTTATACTAACCAGTTTGACCTGTATCAGTTGACGATGCCAGGGATGGGAGCCGATCCGTGAAGATTCTGGTTTGTATGAAGCAGGTGCCGCAAAAGGACGCTCCGCTGAAGTTGAATGATGCGGGGACGTGGATCCGTGAAGACGTTTCCTACGAAGCGAACGAGCCGGACGCATTCGCGCTCGAAGAGGCGCTGCGGCAGAAGGAAAAGCACACGGGCGAGGTGGTGGTGATCACCGCCGGTCCGGCGCGCGCCATGCAGGTGTTGCGCGAGGCGCTGGCGAAAGGCGCGGACCGGGCCATCCATCTCGAGGACGACGCTTTTGTCGGGTTCGATGCCTACAACACAGCGCGCGCCATCGCCGCGGCCATCAAGGATGAGAAATTCGATCTGATCTTTACTGGCTTGCAGTCCGACGACTACGGATACGCCCAGACGGGCGTAATTCTTGCCCAGATTCTCGGATTGCCGCACGCGACCATCATTATGCAAATTGAAAAGAATGACCGTGGCATCCGGGTGAAGCGGGAATTGGAAGCCGGCTTCTTTCAGTTTGTCGATATGCCGTTGCCGGCGGTGCTGACCATCCAGTCCGGAATCAACAAGCTGCGTTATGCGACGCTGATTGGGATCAAACAAGCCAAGAACAAGCCACTGCGCAAGGTGACGATGGCCGAGGTGCAGGCAGCCGTGGGCGGGAATTTGCAGAAGATCGAAAAGCTGTACGTGCCGCAAAAGTCGAAGAATACAGAGTTTCTGGAAGGCCCGCCGGCGGAAGTAGCGAAGAAGCTGGTGGAGAAGTTGAAGAATGAAATGCGGGTAATCTGAGAGCTCATCTTATGGCTGAAACAATTCTAGTAGTCGTCGAACAGCGTGACGCAAAACTGAACCGCGTTTCTTGGGAAACGATTGCCGCGGGACAGGCGATTGCCGCTCAGACTGGATGGACGCTGGAAGCCGCGGTAGTGGGCTCGGGCGTCGCTGCGATCGCGGGCGAGGTGGCGGAGAAGAAGCTCGCCAAAGTGTATGACGTCGAGTCTCCAAAACTCGAGCCCTACACTCCGGATGCGTTTACGCATGGGTTGCAGGAGTTCTTGGGGAAGCATCCGGCAAAGCTGGTATTGATGCCGCATACGTATCAGGTGCGGGATTTTGTGCCGAAACTGGCGACGGCCATGCAGACGACGGCTATCAGCGACGTGATCGGGTGCCGATACGAAGGCGGGAAACTGCTGTTCACGCGGCAAATGTTTCAGGGAAAGTTCGTAGCCGACGTGAGTTTTGCCGGTTCGGGCCCCTGCTTTGTCACCTTCCAGAATGGCTCCTTCCGCGCCGATAAAGTTGAAGCGGGCGCGGCGCTGGCTCCCGTGGAGACGGCCATGGTGGATATTCCCGACGGCGTGGTGCGCAACCAGCCGCAGGAAGTCTTCAAGGAAGCCAAGCAGGCAGTCGATCTGACGCAGGCTGAAATTATTGTTTCGGTGGGGCGCGGGATCAAGGAACAAAAAAATATCGAACTCGCAAAGCAGTTGGCGGACGCGCTGGGCGGGGAGTTGGCGGCGTCGCGTCCGATCTGCGATAACGGATGGTTGCCGATGGACCGCCAGGTCGGATCGTCGGGACAGACGGTCGCTCCGAAGCTGTATCTCGCGCTGGGAATCTCAGGGGCGATTCAGCACATGGTCGGCATGAAGGGTTCGCGGAGCATTGTGGCCATCAACAAAGATTCCGAGGCGCCGATTTTTGAGATTGCGGACTATGCGGTGGTGGGAAACCTGTTCGACATCGTCCCGCCGCTGATCTAGGAAGTGAAGAAGGCGAAAGGGTAGAGCAGGTTTCAAGGTTTTAAGGAAACTCGGGTTTCGTATCAGGGCATCGCTTTTGCGATGCCGAAAGCATCAAAATCAAAGAAGCCCCTTTGGGGGCTGGGCCTCGTAACGTCTTTCCTTCGCACTGCGGAATGAATCACGCGGACAAGAGTATCCGGGTCACATTCCGCTCGCTCTTTCTGGAACAATTTCGAGATTACGAACCCGCCGCGAACCCGCCGTAGCGTGCCACGGTCAGTCGCAGGTATTTGTAGGGATTGACCGGAACGTCGTTGATGCGGACTTCGTAGTGGAGATGGGGCCCGGTCGAGCGTCCGCTGGAGCCCACGTAGCCGATGGTGTCGCCGCGGTGAACGTATTGTCCGGCGGCAACGGCAAAGTTGGAAAGGTGTCCGAAGCGCGTGGTGATACCGTGTCCGTGGTCAACCATGATGGCGCGACCGTAGCCGCCCAGGTAGTCGGCGTAGGTAATGGCGCCATCGGCCGGAGCGATCACCGGCGTGCCCACCAGGGCGGTAATGTCGACACCGGAGTGGAAAGCGCCTTCTCCGTTAAACGGATCGATGCGCTCGCCGAAAGAAGCCGAGATCTGGCCTTCGACCGGCCAAAGGTTCGGAGCCGAATTAGCGCGCATCCAGTCGGCGGTGGTCGAGTTCTTGGTGAGGCCGAGTGAGATACCGACGCTGGCTGCGCCGCTCAGCGCGGTGTGTCTCAACGTGTAAAGCTGGTCCAGGGAAGAGTTCACCTGCGCTTCTTGAATCTGCTCGGTGGAGGCGGCGACCAGCGCCGGATCGGACTTGAGACCGTACAGGGCGGAAACCTCGCTCGCCAGGGAACCGAGAGAAGCTACCTGTATGTCACGTTCCTTAGCGACCAGTTCCAGACGCGAATAGCTGTCCTTGAGCTGGGCTTCCTCGGTGCGGAGCTGGTTGTAATGGTGGACCTTGGCCAGCATCCGGGTATACGAACTTGCAATTCCGGTGAGGCAGAGCGCGCCCAGCGCCAAACCGGCCAGTAGAACGTAGAGATACTGGACCGGGATGGAGATCTTGCGAAGCTGTCCGGCTTCGTCGCGAGCTACGAAAAATATGTAGAAACGTTTACGCAATATCTTATCCGCTTAGCGAATTTTCGCTCGGAATCCTGCCGGAGCGGAACTGTCATGCTCGGGCTCGGAATCCTGATTCCGCCAGCCGCATCAGGAGCTGGCTGGCACTTCCTGCAACCACGGAACCAGGTAAGCCGGAATCCAGTTCCGCCGCAACTGATTCAGGTTGCAGCACTTGGTCCGGCAAAATTATTGTGAACGGCGAGTTAAACGTTAACAAAGCTGATTCCCCCTGTCAACCTCACTACGCCCTTCCGGAAGGTTACCAAGGCAGGGTAATTTGCGGTGTCCAATCGGCCAAATTACCGTGGTAAGGGCATTACCCTGCCCCTTGCCGCATGGCAGGTTCGGCGTTTCAGAGAGGGAAGCGGAGGTATAGTGATCGACATGCCATTGGGAGAAAGAAAGCTAATTCAGCAGATCCGCCGTTCGGCCGGCGGAGGCAAATCGGTGGTGACCGGCATCGGCGATGATTGTGCGGTGCTGCACGTTCCTCCCGGACACGAGCTCCTGGTCACGACCGACTTCACCCTAGAAAAGGTACACTTCCGGCGCGATTGGCATCGTCCGGAGTGGGTGGGGCGGCGGTGCCTGACGCGCGGTCTGAGCGATATCGCGGCCATGGGAGGCGAGCCCCAGGCGGCATTCTTGTCGCTCGCCATCCCGAGTGACGTTCCGCAGAGGTGGCTGGACCGCTTCTTGAGGGGACTGCTGGACCTGGCGCAGGAATTCAAGCTGCCGCTGGCAGGTGGCGACACGGCGCAGTCGGCGCGCGGGATTCAGGCGGACATCGTGGTAGTGGGCTCCGTGCCGAAGGGAAGGGCAGTGCTCCGTTCGGGGGCGAAACCGGGCGACCAGATTTATGTGAGCGGGGAGTTGGGCGGGGCTGCGGCGGCATTATCGCGGCTGGCGGAATCGAAGCCGGCGGGAGCGAAGTTGCTCCGGCATTTTCGTCCACAAGCGCGGGTTGCCGTGGGCCAGTGGCTTCGCCGCCACCGGGTGGCGTCCGCCATGATTGACTTGAGCGACGGGCTTTCCACCGACCTCGAGCACATCTGCCAGGAAAGCCGCGTGGGCGCGGAGATCGACGCCGAAGCAATCCCGCTGGCACAGGTTGGGCCGCGCGAGAAGCGGGTCGCGCTCGCGTTGGCGTTGCACGGCGGCGACGATTACGAACTGCTCTTCACGTCCGCGGCAGCGGTTCCCCCGGTGATCGCGGGAGTTCGAGTAACGCGGATCGGGCGAATCAAGCGCTCCGCTGGAATGCGGCTGACCGCAGCGGATGGGAAGTCGCAGCCGCTCAAGGCTGGCGGATGGGAGCACTTCAAGGGGAATTTGTAATTGCGATTTGTAATTTGTAAGGTATCAGGGCATCGCTTTAGCGATGCCGAAATTCGCTGGAATCAGATGCCCCTTTTAGGGACTGGGCACTCGACAGCCGCGGGCGGTGACTTTCGTTACCTGCCCTTGGTTACACCCTGGGACTAGAGTAGACCCATGCGAAAAGTATTGGTTCTCCTGGCGTTCGGTGGCGCGATGTTGCTTCCAGCTTTCGGGCAGGGATCTCCCGTGGCTCACAAGATCGATAATGAGTTCGTGCAACGGCAGTTTGGCAGGGACTTTACGCTGGTGCCCGAGGTTGGAGCCGCCTTCGGCGATCTGGATGGCGACGGCGTGGAAGACGTGGTGATTGCGGCGCGCTGCAAGAATCCGCTGCTCGATCAAGGGGAGCACAATTACAAGGTGATCGATCCCTACTACGATTATTTTGGCTATGGCGACCCCAGGGTGACGACCACCTTCAGTGAGGCGGTTCCGGAGCGGCGGGGTCTGGTTATGCTGATCATTCACGGCGACGGGACCGATGCCTGGCGCTCGGCAACTCCGAAAGCCAAGTACGTCATTGTGAATTTGCCATATAAGACGATCTCCGTTCGAAAAATGAACCTGCGAAAGAGAACCATCGAAGCGATCTACGTTGAAGAAGCGGGTGAATTCGAAGAAAGCTCCGCCGTGTTCTTTGACGGGAAAAAGTTCCGCTACGTGCCCATGGGCGGGAGTATGCAATAGTCTGCCTGTAGACGGGGCTTGCCCCCGTCTTCGTCTACCCAATACCCGGAGCGAGTGTAGTAACCTTCCTTTCTGAATTGCCTCACCATCTGAAATACCGCGTGCTTGCTGAGCGGCTGGCGGTGTGCCGTCTCCCGTCCCAGGCCCGCGTTCCAGCCTGGGTGCTGGAGGGTGAATTTTTCTGCGTGGTGCGCACCCGCGATGAGCTTTCCATTGTTTGCCCGGAAAACGTCTGTACGGAAGACCGCGCCGTAGATCGAATCCCGGACGGCGTGCCGGTCGAGCGCGGATGGGTGGCGCTGAAGCTCGAAGGGCCGTTCCCGTTTTCGATGACTGGCGTGCTGGCGTCGTTTGTCCAGCCCCTGGCCGAAGCTCAGATCCCGATCTTCGCGATTTCGACGTTTAATACGGATTATGTGCTGATCAAACGTGAGAACCTGGCGCAGGCAGTGGCGGCTCTGGCTGCGGCGGGGCACGATAAAATCTTAGAAGAAGCTGGCTGACCTCGGGCTAGTCTGAATCGCTGTTCAACCGCACTTTTCCGCTGAATACTGGCCGAAATTGGACGCCGACCGCCCCGAGATGTTCAAATAAGCGATAAATTGCCTATGGCCTCCTCGCTCGTCAAACTGCGCCGCAAACTCAAGGCGGCGGAACGCAACGCTCATGGATTGTGGCAAATCCTGAAGGCCCTGGCGTCGACCGACCATCCGCTGCTGGCCCATCTGATTCCCATCCGGCGCTGCAACCTGGCCTGCACCTACTGCAACGAGTTCGATGATTTTTCGAAGCCCGTGCCCACCGAGCAGATGTTGCAGCGCGTCGATAAACTGGGCGCCCTCGGCACTTCCGTGATCACGATCAGCGGCGGCGAACCGCTGCTGCATCCGCAACTGGATGACATCATTCACCGCATGCGGAAACGCCGGATCGTCTCGGGTCTGATCACCAACGGTTATTTGCTGACCGCTGAACGCGTCCAGCGGCTGAACCGGGCGGGTCTGGAGTGGCTCCAGATTTCGATTGATAACGTGAATCCCGACGAAGTTTCCAAGAAAAGTCTGAAGGTGCTCGACCGCAAGCTGCAACTGCTGGCCGAGCATGCCGAATTTCACGTGAACATCAATTCCGTGGTGGGCAGCGGAATTAGCCATCCGCAGGACGCGCTCGCCATCGGCAAGCGGGCGCTGGAACTCGGTTTCAGCTCAACCGTGGGAATCATCCACGACGGCACGGGACAGTTGCAGCCCTTGAACGACGAAGAACGCCGCGTCTACCACGAGATGAAGGGGCTGGAGAAACGCAGCTTCACCCGGGTGAATGCGTTTCAGGACAACATCGCGCTGGGGCGCCCAAATCAGTGGCGCTGCCGCGCCGGCGCGCGTTACCTGTACATTTGCGAGGACGGTCTGGTGCATTACTGCTCCCAGCAGCGCGGGTACCCGGCCATTCCCTTGGAGAAATACACGATCGCCGATCTGCGCCGCGAGTTCCATACCGAGAAGCCGTGCGCGCCGCATTGCACAGTTTCGTGTGTGCATCAGGTATCGGTACTGGATGCCTGGCGCGCCCCGCAATGGCCCGCGACCGCGTCCGAGCCAGCCAGCGGGCTGGTGCACATCGAATAACTCTCAGCCATCCTTGAAAAATCATTCACCTTCCAGAAGGCACAGCGCGCGGAGAAAAAGCCTTGGCGAAGGCAAAAGACACAAAAGCTCGATCTTCTCTGCGATCTCGGCGTCCTCTGCGGTAAGAGCTTTTGACGTCTCTGATGGCTGACAGCTGCCTTAGAACGTGGTCGCCACCGAGAAGCGGAGCGTCTTGCGCGGTTCCCGAAGAGTGAAGTTGGAGCCCAGGGTGGATTTCGTCAAGCAATAGGTGTAGTCGCCGGCGCCTTGTGGGCTTGTGCATCCGTTCGTTCCCGCAGTGCCGGGGAACATGGACCTGGTGATGGGTATGGGAGGGTTAGCGTTGCTATCGAGCCGCATGGCATTGTACGCATAGTAAATGCGGAAGGGCGCGTTGACGACCGGCAACATCGTCTGCAACTCGAGCCCAGTGGACA
>Ga0187817_10000746_pt1 | contig 14602 bp, 13 predicted proteins | sample NC_wetland_sal_i_17_FD_132431 | JGI IMG/M metagenome (GOLD analysis project Ga0187817, IMG submission 132431) | Wetland sediment microbial communities from Neuse River Estuary, North Carolina, USA - SO4_2 | ecosystem: Environmental > Aquatic > Freshwater > Wetlands > Sediment | place: USA...
ATATTCGCCGTCGGCACACCGGTCCGGTAGAACGACTTCTCGCAATCCGCAGTGGAGGGGCCCCGCATACTTCCTTCCATATAGGCTAAGCCCGGACACCGCGAGCAACTGCTGACGTGGGAACACGACGAGCAGACGGTCAGGTCTTTGGCTTGGATCGAGCGGACCTCTTTCATCTGCGGAGAAAAATTCCAGATGTCCAAGAATTTCTGCTGGCGAATGTTTCCCGTGGGCAGCGGGAACTGCACGCAGGGAAAGACATCGCCGTAGGGCGAAATGTAACAGAAAGAGTGGCCCGCGCTGCACGAGTAACCCTCGAGGTCCCCCTCCGAGGGCGGCTTGGGAGGAGCGCAGAATTCTTCCTGGCTGCCGACCAGGGCGGGATTGTGGAATATGTCCGGAAGCTCTTCTCCCGGGATGCGCAGCGACAAGACGGACGTGTCGCCATCCATCATGGGCGTGATCGTGGGGTCGAGTGTGTAATGCACGCCGAGTTCGGCGGCCAGTTTCTGCACCCCGGCATGATCTGCGGAATTCACGGTCATCAGCACGTTGGCGATGGTGACGCGCAGTCCCTGTTCCTTCAGGAAGCGAATGGCCTTGGTGGTCCGCTCGAACGAGTGCGGCAGCTTAGTGATGGCGTCGTGAACTTCCGGATGATGCGAATAGACGCTGATCTGGACAGTGTCCACGTCCAGTTCACGGATTCTCCGGGCTTCCGCTTCGTGGATCATCACCGCATTGGTCTTGATCTTGACGTTGAACATGAGACGCCGGGCATGCTCGACAAGTTCCAAGAAATCGCGGCGCATGAAGACCTCGCCGCCGCTGAAGGTAAGAAAGAAAACGCCGGCCTCAGCCAGTTGATCGAGCACGCCATTGATTTCGGCGGTGGTCATCTCACCGTGGTCGTCGTGGTCGAGATAACAATGCACGCAGCGCTCGTTGCAGCGATACGTGACATCCAGGTGCACGGCGATGGGCACGCCCAGGTTAAACGCCTTCTGGCCTACCTCACTCATCAGGCTCATCTGGGCTTCTCCGAAGCCAGAGGTTGATTGGAAACGAGAAGAATCCCGTGGCCCGAGAGTTCGGCGACAAACTGTTCGGCGTCTGCCTCGGCCTGTTCGGGATCGACGTCGAATTGCTCGCAGACCCGGTCGCGAACAATTTCCCGCAGTGGAGTGTGCCCGTCGGCAGCCTGAAAAATGGCGGTGGCGACCGCGTTCAGCGTGAAGAACGTCGAATCCGCTGAGTTCATAACCATCATCTCGCCGGCCAGCGCGCGTGCGGCGATGGCAGAACTGCGCGCAATGTAAATGGGGTTTTCAGGCATGCTGCGGTACCCCCTGGAAGTTGGGTTCGAATTCTCTCACCAGGTCCCACACCCTGGCATCAGGATAAAACGTCAGGCGGCGAATGGGAACCCTGGCGACAAAATCGCAAGCCGTGGCGAAGAGCTTTTCCACCAGGCCCTGGTCCTCAGCGAAGAAAAGAATATTACGCATCAGGCGACGGACAGCTTCCGTGGACGACAACTCACCGACCCGATTCTCCGGGCCCTGCTCCAGAAAAAATAACGCGGAGACTGGCGCTTTGCAGTTCTCCCCGGCCTTGGCCAACTCTCCAGAGAAGGGAGTTCCAAATGCCGAGTACCCGTCTGGGCTCGGCCGCACGTAGGAAATTTCGTCGGTAAGCAGGGTGATACCCGGCGGCGCGAGTCGCGTCATTGTGGTCTTGCCCGCACCCGATACGCCGGAAAACAGAAAAGCCCGGCCGTCGCAGATCGCACTCGCGGCGTGCAGCAGAAATCCGCCGCGCTCGGCAAGAATGAGGCTGTGCACGATGCGGAGCACCGAATCGAGAGAATACGGGTTGGCAGTGTGCCGCACGTTGCCTCGTCGGCTGCGCGGGTCCCAGCAAGCATGGAAGTCCCCACGCTTGATGAGCCACTCATCGCCTTCGCGACTGACCCGAACGTCGTCGTCGGAAGCCGGTCGCGCGCTTTCGAGATCGAACTCCAGCTCAAACTCGGGGCGCGAAGCACTCAGGAAACCGTCATAACGCTGGCGCAGCAGATCGAGGAAGGCTTCGTTAGAAGTAGCGAGAGCAATCGGGGTCCCTCCGATCTCGACACATGCAACTTTTCGGAGCGCGACCATCATGAGACTCCCATGCGGGCTGAACCCATATCTGCGGCTGGGTCCGGGGTTTGAAATTTGTGCGCGGACCTCTTCCTGCGGCTGTGAAGTTTCAGAGCAAGATGGCGGGCCAGGCTGCAATAACAGAGCAACGTTCCCACAGCGCGGGACCACTTCGCCTCAAGGCCAGGGTGCAAGGCGGTCACAGAGACGCCTCGTCCTTCATCAGCGTCGCGCACGAGCCGGCCGAGCAGCGCTTCGGAGGGAAACAACGGGTCAGGACCTGGCATGGAATCACCACGCAGCAGGAAGCTGTCCTGCTTGCAGCGAGCAACGAAGCGATGCAGGAAGAGGCGGCCATCACGGAGAGCGAGCACGATCTCGCCCGCCCGGATGCCTTCGAGAGAGCAGCTTACGATCTCGACCACATCGCCCGGCCAAAGAGCCGGCAGCATGCTTTCCCCATAAACCTGCAAACGCACACGCAAACGACCGCCGCGTCGCAAAACGTCTGCGACCAAAGCTGAGCGTTCGGCGCTCCAACTCGGACAGGGCGTACTGGTGACGTTTTCCAGCATCAGGAAGTTTTTCGCTGATTATTACAGTTAGCGCTGGTGCCGGAAATCTTGCCGCAGGTCAAAGCGAGCGTCTCGAATACCCGTTCATAGCGGAACGCCGGCTTCTGGTAGAGCTTCTTGGTCTTACCCGCGTTATCCAGGTGCTGCTGTTTTGCGCGAGGGGCCCGATCGTCGGTCATAGTTGGTCAAGCCAGCTAGTCGAACGAAAAGCTGGCTTATCCCCCAGTTTTCGATAAGCGTGAAGGCAGTGTACTACACGCCTTTCCCAGCTGCCAATACGACGCGGCAGCACGAAGAGGACAGCGAATCAATAATCTCAATAAAATGAAAGGGTTCCATTCTGCCGCGCTAGCCGCAGACTTAGCGACAGGCCGGCGAGCGCCAGGGGAAGCAGCACCACGCCAAAGCCTGCCAGAACCGCCAGTGTGCCCGCCATCGCGATCACGGACTGCCCTTCGATCAGCGCCCGGCGCATTCCGTCGATCGCGTAAGTGAGGGGAACGGCGCGGGCAAAAAGTTCCAGCGGGCGGGGTAGGCTCTGGATTGGGAACATGGCGCCACTCAGGAACCAGAGTCCGGAACCGAGCAGCCACAGCACCGCCGAGCCTTTCTGGAACGCGACCTGAAGAGTAGCGGCGGCGATCCCCAGGGCCAACGCGATCGCCAGAGACAAAATCAATACTGCCAGGCACGAAAAAAAGTTGGCGTGGAGCGTTGCCCGGAAAACCACCACCCCCGCGAGAAGATAGAACAGCAAATTGACCAGGTTTCCGGCAAAGGCGGAAATGGAGCTGAGGATCACGAGCTCAGCCGGCGCGGTGGAGGTCGTCATGAGCACTTCGAGGGTTCCCGTCTGTTGTGCCTCCTGCACAGCGCTCAGGAAAGCTTGCGCGCTCATGACGAAGAAAGTGTAGACGCCGGTGCCGACCAGAAGAAAAGGGAAGTACCCGACCCCACCGGGTCGAAAACCGGGACCGATGGCACGGGATAGGAAATAAAAGGCCGCCAATTCGGTGAACACTGCGACCATGGTCACGACGAAGCCGCTGCGGTGGCGGATGGCCGTCAGCAGATCGCGCCGCAGGATGGCATGGAGCTTGTCGAGTGTCGAGATCATGGCACCGTCCTCGCCCGCTGAATTGCGCCCATGGCCTCATCAATTTCCCCCGTCATGCGGAAGTAAAAGGAGCGCAGCGAGTCCGCGGTTTCGCTGTCTTCCACCGAGCGGTCGGCGAGTAGTTCGCCGCGATGCAGCAGGAGCAGGCGATCCGCAACAGCGGCCGCCTCTGCGAAATTGTGGGTGGCCAGCAGGACGGTGGTCTGCTGCTGCCGCGCCAAGCCACGAATTGTGGCCCAGAAGTGAGCCGTGGTGGCCGCATCGAGGCTGCGTGTGGGCTCGTCGAGCAATAGAACACACGGGCGCTTGACCAGGGCGCGCGCGATCCCCAGCCGCTGGTACATGCCGCTGGAGAACTTCATGACCAACGTATCGGCCTGTTCTTCGAGGCCTGTGTCACGGAGAACTTCTTGGATCCTTTGTGCTCGCTCGCGCCGCGGCACTTCGTCGAGCGCAGAAAAAAATTCAAGGTTCTCGCGGGCCGAGAGGCGAGGAAAGAACGAGCGCTCTGCCGCGACAGCGATGCCGACTTGCCGCCGGACTGCACCGGCGTCGCGCCGTGCATCGAAGCCGCCGACGCGCACTGACCCAGCATCGGGCAGAAGCATGGTCGAGATCAGCTTAAGGGCCGTGGTTTTCCCGCTGCCGTTCGGGCCGAGAAGCACCAAGACTTGAGCTTGGGCTGCCGAGAAAGAAACGTCTCTCAAGGCGAAGGTTTCTCCGCCCCGCTCCTTTCCCAACCAATTGAACAGGGCGGGACGATGGCGAAAAATTTTGCGCACGGATTCGAAGACGACTCGGTCCATGAGTGAAAAGCCGAAACTGCGAACGTGCGGCCGGCGAGCACCTAACTGCTAGCGAAGGTTTCGGACGCACGCCGAAGACTCTGTATTATAGTGGCGATTCGCGATCCCAATTGATTTTGGGTGGCGTCAACGGCGCGATAACGGGCTCACTCGCAGCACCCGTTAGCCGCTGCGGTCAGACCGTCGCGCAGAAGAATCCGCTTCCATGACCACACTCTTGGCTCCGTTTCCAGCGTCGAGCACCCGGTTGCAGAGACAAGACGAGTTCGATCTCCTGTGCGCATTGTCGCGCACGGAACTCTCTCCGGAGCAGATCGAGCGCATTGCGAACTGGAATCTCTCGGCGCTCGACTGGAGCGCAGTCCTTCGCCTGGCGGAGCATCATGGAGTCCTTCCGCTCGTGGCCCGCAACCTGATGGAACATGCTCGCGGGCTACCGCCGGAAGTCGAGCGCTCCCTGCGATCTGGCTACGAGGCGAACCTGCGGCGCAGCTTGTGGTTCAGCGCCGAACTGACACGCATCCTGCAGCACTTCGGGCGCCGGCAGTTGCGGGCGCTTCCATATAAAGGGCCAGTGCTGGCGCAATCGGCTTATGGCGATCTGGGGCTGCGAAGTTTTTCGGATCTCGACTTTCTGATCGCTCCCGCCGACTTCGAGCGCACGAAGCAGGCTCTTGCCGAGATCGGATATCGTCCTTCGGCGGGTCTTACTGCGCCCTTCGAGCGATTTTTCCTACGGACAGGTTACGAGCGCTCGTTTGACAGCGCCGCGGGAAGGTACCTGGTCGAACTGCAGTGGGCGTTGCTCCCGCACTTTTACGGGGTTGATCTGCGAGTGGAGGATCTGCTCGCCCGGGCCGGAAAGACCGTCGCCGGCGGGGGCGAAGTGCCGTGCCTGTCTCTCGAAGATTCGGTGTTGGTGCTTTGCTTGCACGCCGCCAAGCATCTGTGGACGCGGCTGATCTGGCTTTCAGACATTGCGGAGACCCTGCGGTCTCAATTCCGAACCCCAGCCATCGATTACCCGCTGACTTTTTCCCGGGCGCGCGTGCTGGGGATCGCCCGCGTTCTCGGCGTAAGTTTCTGGCTGGTGAAGAACGTGCTTCATGAAACCCTGCCCAAGCCGGCGGAGGAAATGGTTGCGGCCGACCCTCGTGTGCCCGCTCTGGGCAGGGAATTCGCCGAGCGTCTCGGTCGCGGTGCGGTTTATGATTTCGAATCGACCGAATACTTCCGACTGATCCTGAAACTGCGCGAGCGGCGTGGCGACCGCTGGCGATATCTCTGGCGTTTGGTTTGGACGCCGGGGGCGGGGGAGATTACGGTGGTGCGATTGCCGGAGGCGCTTTTCCCTCTTTATCGAATTGTTCGGATAGGACGACTGATGCGGAAGCTTTTACTGAGAGCTGAGAGCTGACAGCTGGGCTTAATGCATTTCGCCGTCGCCGGGCGCTACGTCTGGCGTGTCCACTTTCTGCGCAACCGCTGCACTTCGAGGACCGGGCGGGGGTTGGAATTCGCCGGGATCTCTTCCAGCCAGGGCGAGGTTCATGAACTGCATCCAAATGGGCAGGGCGGCGCGGGCTCCAGTCTCCTTTTCGCCGAGCGATCTTTTCTCGTCGTAGCCTATCCAGACTCCGCAAGTGAGGGTCGGAGAAAAGCCCACGAACCAGGCGTCAGTGAAATCGTTGGTCGTTCCTGTCTTTCCCGCAAGCGGATAAGGCATTTTAGCGGCGGCTATCGCGGTGCCATGGAGCACCACCTCCCTCAGCATGGAGGTCATGATGCGCGCGGTGCGCGAACTGACGGCGTCTTTGATGTCAGAGTAATCTTCTTCCAAAATGCGGCCTTCGTAGTCGGTCACCTTGGTGATGTAGCGGGGAGCGACGCGTACGCCGTCGTTCGGAAACACGCTGAACGCCGAAGTCTGCTCGAGCGGAGTAATCTCCGCCGAACCGAGCGCCACCGGAAGATACGCAGGGATGTTTGTCGTGACACCGAAACGGTGCGCGTAATCGATCACGGTCTTAATGCCAATCTGGTCGGCCAGTTTGAGCGCGGGGATATTTCTGGACTGGGCGAGAGCTCGCCGCAGCGTGATAGTGCCCTCGAATTTCTCGTCGTAGTTGTGCGGCGAATAAGGACCGGAGGCGGTTTGAAAAGTCACTGGCGCGTCCAGAATGGTGTCGTCGGGGCTGCCGCCCTGGTCGATTACTGCGGTATAGACGTACGGTTTGAACGACGACCCGACCTGGCGCAGAGCCTGCGTGGCGCGGTTGAATTTTGACAGGTTGAAATCGCGGCCGCCCACCATAGCCTTGATTTCTCCGGTCGCGTTGTCGATAGCGACGAGCGCTCCTTCGGCTCCGGAATCCTGCTCCAGGCTGATGTGCGCTCTTCCGCCTGCATCCAGCGAGAGCACCTTGACGTACACGATGTCGCCGACATGGAGAAGGTCGGGAAGCTTGGCCTTGGGCTTGGGCCTCGCCCACGCCGCATCAGCCGGCGAGAGCGTAGCCGTGTGCTGGCCGAAACGGACGGTGGCCGCACCGGGCGAGACTTGCGTGACCAGCGCGTGCGTGTATCCGTTGATTTCGGGTTCCTCATCCCAATCCGGATCTTCGTATTTGTCGAGCTTTTGACCCTGGGCGATTACGTTCACGAGTTTGCCGTGCCAACCATGCCGGCGTTCGTAAGCGGCGAGGCCGTCGAGCAGCGCCTGGCGCGCGGACTTCTGCAGGTCCATATCGAGCGAGGTGTAGACGCGCAAACCGCCCTGGTGCACCTGGTCGCTGCCGTATTTCGCTTCCAGGTAGCGCCGGATTTCCTCCACATAGTGCGGCGCCAAAGAGTTCGGATCCTTTTGCAGGTTGAGAGGGATCGGCTTGTTCTTTGCGTCCGCCGCTTGGGCGGCCGTGATCTTTCCGTCCTCCAGCATGGCATTGAGCACGAGATTGCGGCGCTTGACGGCGCGTTCCGGATGAGTAATCGGCGAGTAATACTGCGGCGCCTTCGGCAGTCCCGCGAGCAGTGCGGCTTCTTCCAGGTTCAGTTGCCTGGCTGGCTTGCTGAAATAGTATTCAGAAGCCGCTTCAAAACCGTATGCGCCGTGGCCCAGGAAGATCTGGTTGGCGTAGAGCGTGAAGATCTGCGGCTTGGTAAACCGGCGCTCGATCTGGATGGCGAGCAGCGCCTCCTGCACTTTGCGATAAAACGAGCGGTCGGGAGAGAGAAACAGATTGCGGGCCAGTTGCATGGTGAGCGTGGATGCTCCCTGCACTTTCCCGCCGGATTCGATGTCGTGATAAGCCGCGCCTGCGATACGCCAGAGGTTAATGCCGGAGTGCCGGTAGAAATCCTTGTCTTCGATCGAGGTCAGCGCGTCGCGGAGAACTTGCGGGTAATCGTCATAGGAGGCGATGACGCGGCGCTGGAGCGCGAAGGTGCCAATGACTCGCCCTTGTGTGTCATAGAGTTCCGTGACGGAACTGGGACGGTAACGTTCGAGTTCTTCGACCTGGGGCAAGTCGGTCGAGTAGACGAGTAACAACCCAACCGCCGCGCCCACGGCGGCGGAGAGCAGGACCAGCAATCCGAACACGACGAATCCGAACAACTTCCGCCCGCCAATTTCAATCGTCGGAGGATGTTCAAGGGCAAGTTTCAAGGTTTCAGACTTTCAACGTTTCAATGTTAGCGTAAAAGGGTAGGTTTAAAAGTTTCAGAGTTCCAATGTTCAAGTCTCATGGGAACAAAGAAAATCGCCCGCCGAGGCGAGCGATCATTTGAACTTTGAAACCCCTGAAACCTTGAAACGTGATTTTTTATCCTTTCGCTTCCCGGTTCTTCAGCACTTCCAACGCTTTATTCAGTTGGTCGTCCTGCAGGTTCTTTGGTTTCTCTTCCTTATTTTCGCGGGGAGCCGTTGTCTGATCCTCGTCAGGTAATCCACCGTCGTCGTCCGCAGTGTCAGCGACCAGCACGTTGGGCGTTACGGCCGCGTCCTGAATAGCTTTTCCGCTCGGCGAATAGTATTTCGCGACGGAGAGAATCAGGGCGGCATTGTCCGGCATCTCGATCAGCTTTTGTACCGAGCCGTCGCCAAAAGTTTTGTCGCCGACCACGTCGCCGCGTGCGTTCTCGAGGATCGCGGCCGCCACAATTTCGGCCGGGCCCGCCGTGCCACGATTTACCAGCACGGCCACGGGAAGCTTAGTGATGTCCTTGGCAGGATCGGCGTTGAAAGCCTCGCGCGGAAACTTCTGCCCCTGCAGATAGGTGATGGTGCCATGGTCTAGGAAGAGATTGGCGGCGGCAACGCCTTCAGACTCGGAGCCACCGGCGGAGTTGCGCAGATCGAGTATCAGCTTCCTGGCGCCCTGCTTCTGCAGATCGCGAATCTTTCCGGCAATCTCCTGCGACTTGCCTTCGGGGAACGCGTCCACCTTGATGTAACCGACGTTGTCCGCCAGCATTTTTTCGCTGACCGGGGGAATGATGACTGGGCTGCGCGTGATTACAATCTTCTCCGGCTCAGCTCGCCGCGGCCGGACCACGGCCACGGTGATCGTAGAGCCTGGCTCGCCCGACAGCAGGCCGTGAATCTCCGCCAGCGACATGTCATGCGTGCTCTTGCCCTCGATGGACTCGATGATGTCGGAGTTCTCGACCCCAGCCTTTTCCGCCGCGCCTCCGGGAATCACCGCGACCACAGCGGCGTATCCGAAACGCTTGGAGACGGTGGCGCCAATATCCGCCTTGCCGTCGTTCTTCATGGTCTTGTAGCGCTTGTACTCGTCGGGCGAGAGGTAGCTGGAATTGGCGTCGAGCGATTCCAGCAGGCCGTGCAGCGCGCCCTCGGTGACGACAGGGATATTGGGCTCTTCGACGTATTCGCTGCGGATGCGCGACAGCACTTCGCTGTAGACCGACAACTGGCGATACGCGCCCTCGTTCGAAGAAGCACGAACGTGGACAAAACCGCCCACAATGGTGAACAACAGAATCGCCAGCGAACTGGCAATGATTGTGACCTTCAACTTCGTTGACATAATTTGATCTTCGCTCTTCAGTCTTTGGAACTTTGTCTTTTTAAGTTTGTGTCGGGCGGTTGGGATTACCCCGCGAAACTATTTCCTAATCATAACGGTTGGATGCAGGGATCGGAAAGCACGATTGCAAGGCGGAGAGTCGGGAGTAATGCAAGCGCGAAAAGCAATGCTGGTTTTGCCCAGCTAGTCCTCGGTTGTCGCGCATTTTCCGCTTTCGCCAGGCATGTTTACTGGTTGGTACTGGGGGGGTACCCCCCCTCCCCCCGGGTATATTGAAATCATAGACTTAGCGGGAAGTTCCCGCCAGGTCTTTGGGTTTAAAGGAGTTGCGGGTAAAGTCTTTGAAAATCAGCAACTTACGAGATCCATTCGCTTCGCTCAGGATTTCGGCAGCGGGCTCCCGCTCCTCCACCCCGTCACGCGAAGAGCGCGCGTGCCGGGGACCCCGGCTCCGCTCACGCCCGCTAACGCCTCAACTTAGGTTGTCAAAGAGCCCGGAAAATGCTTTTGGGGCAGTTTCGAGGCTCCGTTTTGGTTCACGGATGCACCCCGGAATTGCCCCAAAACGCATCCCCATGATTGCGCGCGATGGGTGTTAAGTCAATGGATTTCGGGGCACGGTAGTGGGTCAGTATGACGAATCCACTACCCGGGGCACCCTCAGCGGCTAAAGCCGAATTCAAAACAATGGAGTTGTCGCGGCGGTAAACCGCTGCGCCACCCAAAATCACGTGCAACACCAACTTCTTCCGCAGCCTGTGAAGCCTTGCCCTTCCCTAAACCATTGTTAAGCCATTTCTAACCGGAACTACCGTCCAGCAAAGCCGCGATTTCGTTGTGGCCTTTTTCTCTTGCGACCATGGCCGGGGTTTTACCTTCGTCGTTGGCCAGCCTGGGATCAGCGTGGTGTTTCAGCAAGAGCTCCACCATCAGACGATCTCCATTCTGGGCGGCGGCGTGGATTGGGACCCATCCTCCTTGCTGGCGGGCGTTCACGGGGGCCCCGTGTTCGAGGAGGCGGCGAGCCGCTTCGAGGTTGCGGGACGAGGCGGCGGAGTGCAGCGGCATGACCTGCGTCGGATTCGCGGCCACGGCGTCGACTGCGGCTCCGCTTTCAATGAGCTGGCGGGCGGCTTCGGGCTGTCCGAAGAAGCAGGCGAAATGCAGGGCGGTGAATCCGTCTTTTGAGGGGGTGTTGATGCTGGAAGCGTCGCCGAGGCATTCTTTCAGGCGATCGAGGCGGCCGAGCGACGTCGCTTCGAAAATATCGAGCGCCTTCCTCTTGCTCGCGATCAGTTCGGCCAGGTCGCGGCGGCCGCGATAAAGGGAATGCATGAGGAGGCTGACGCCGGTTGAATCGCGCGCTTCGGAAGCGGCGGGATCCTGTTCCAGAATTCGGCGGACTCCGTCGGCATCGCCTGCCTGCAAGAGGTCAAGAACGGTTTGCGCTCGTTCCATATCGCCTTCTCCTAATCGATTAGCACCTGCTAACTAATCATAGAGAGTACCTCAAGATTCGAACGATTTCGCGAAGCAAGAACCAGGGGGTGAGCGGTGGGTATAAGGTGCACGGGGGTGGAAGAATCTTCCAGGGGATTTGTCGAGAAGAAATTGCTCGCCGGGGAAGGTGAACGGGGTCAGTTACTTGGAGGACAGAAGAGAACGGAAAGGTCATTGCTGCCAGAAGCGCCTACAGCGAGAAAATTCTCCAGTAAGGAGGGATTATGACAACGGACCCGGTATGTGGAATGAAGGTCGATGAGAAGACGTCCGAGTACCAGACGCAATTTGCGGGGAAGAAATATTTCTTCTGCTCGGAAGACTGCAGAAAAGAATTCGAGGATCAGCCGGAAGAGTACCTGGGGATGGCGGCGTAGAGATTCCCGGGTTCATCATGGGATGGAGATTTCCGGATGGATATTTCCCGGAGACTAGCGGAGGCCGCTGGCGGGCTGAATCCTGCGTCTAGGGTTGGTCGGCCACGGGATTGTGCAGGCGGCCGACGCCTTCGATCGAAACGTCGATGACATCGCCGGCAACTACCGGTCCTACGCCCTGGGGCGTGCCGGTAGCGATGAGGTCTCCGGGTTCGAGGGTCATGATCCGCGAAATGTAGCGGATGATGGCGTCGAGCGGGAAGATGAAATCGCGTGTGTTGCCCGATTGACGCACCTCGTTATTTACCCGGGTTTCGACCTGGACGCCCGCCCAGGGGTCGAGGCCGTCGGCGACCACGGGGCCGACCGGGCAGAAGGTGTCGAAGCCTTTGGCGCGAGTCCACTGTCCGTCTTTGTTCTGCAGATCGCGCGCGGTGAAGTCGTTGACGCAGGTGTAGCCCAGGATGTAAGGGCGGACGTCGTCGCTGTCGTCAAGTTGCTGGCAGCGACGGGCGATAACCACGCCCAGTTCTCCTTCATAGTCGGTGCGCCCCGAAACTTTAGGCCGAAGAATCGTTCCGCCGGGCGGAAGCAGTGATGAAGGCGGCTTGAAAAACAGCAACGGCTCCTGCGGAATTTCGTGGTTCAGTTCGGCGGCGTGCTCGCGATAGTTGCGGCCGACGCAGACGATTTTTGAAGGCTGGACCGCCGGCAACAGAGACGCCTGCGCCAGCGGGATGTGGTCCATGCGGCGGCTGGGAAGGCCTTCGACGTCGCCATCGCTATTCTGCGGGGGTTGGAGGAGCAGGCGGGTGATCTCATCGTTGCCTGCGACGGACTCGACCAGGCCGTAGTGGGCGGAACCGTTTAGATGGAAGCGGCAGTATTTCATCGAAGGATTATTCAAACACAGGAGCAGCGAGATCACGAAGGGAAAAGCTAAGCGTCCTCTTGGCCAGGAGAATTCTTAACCACAGGGGACACAGAGGGACACAGGGGGCGTATCAAAGCTGTCGCAGCGTGATCCTCTGGGTCCCCTGTGGTTAGTATTCTCCGCGGGTTGCTAGGGGACGCTCTCGCTGGTTGGCTCGGAGCGCTGACTTTCGTTGCCACGAACGTCCACGGCGGAAACGGAGTAGGTATAGGTTTTACCGGAGGCGACATCGTTGTCGCGATACGACGGCGACTTCACCACGTCCGAATTCAGCTTGATGGCTGGGCCACTCCCTTCGGAGCGATAGATGTTGTATCCCGCGAGATCGACGCTGGTTACCGGCGCCCAGATTAGATCAATAAACGGCTGTTGTCCTTCGCCTGAAAAGGCCGCCTGCAAGCCAGTGGGAACGGAGGGCGGGAAGACGTCATGAGCGATGACGCGCACGGGCGGAGTGTCGTCGCCTTCAACCTGCACTTCGCTGTCGGGGCGCTTGATGATGGTCACGGCGGTGATGCGGTAGAGGTAGGTCTTTTCCCATTCGAAGCTCGAGTCCGTGAAATGCACGGGGCCGGGCTCGGTCGTTGGAATTGGGACTTCGCCGGCAATCGCGTCTTTGCCGGAGCTTTCGTCGCGACGATAGATGCGGTAGCGGTGCTGAAGGTTAGGGACATTCTGTGATTCTCCCGCGCTCGTCCAGCGCAGCACGACACCATCGCCCGTGAGTTCGGCGGCCAGATCGGGTGGCGGAGGCAGAGTTGCGACGGCGGGCACGTGCACGCGATTCGATAATCCAGCGCCGCGGGCATTGCGGTTCAAGACCTCGACGGCGTAGGTGACTTCGGCGGCTGGATCCAGCGGCTGCATGGCGGCGGGGAGCGTGGTGGTGTAAGTCTGTGTGGCTGGGTTTGACTTCGGCGCGACTACAGATGGCGCGGGCAACATGGCGGCGGGACTTCCGCATTCGGTCATCTCATATTCGAGGCTGAGGCAGACGAGGGTCGGACCGATATAGCGCACGCTCTGGCGGTCGGTGGTGCGCGTGGGCTCGCTCCAGGTCAGCGTGATTTGATTGCCCTTGCGACTGGAGCGTAAATCCGTGGGCGGTTTGGGAAGTTCGAGCGAAGGTGGTAAGGGCGGTCCGAGCTGGGCGCAACTGGCCAGGAGCAGGCAGAGGGCCGTGATCGCCGCAAGCTTTCCAAGATGTGCTCTCATGCGGAAAGGAAAGAGTATCAGAGGCAGCTGCGAGAAGAGCAAAAAGACAACCACGGGGAGCACAGAGGCACACAGAGGACTTTTTGGGTTTCCCCTGTGTGCCCCTGTGTTCTCGGTGGTTGAGATTTACTACAGTATGTAGCGTGAGAGATCCTGGTCTTTCACGATCTCGTTCAGCATTTTCTGCACGTAGGCTGCGTCCACCATGAAGGGCTGGCCTTTTTTCTCGGGAGCCTCGAAGCTGATTTCGTCGAGCACGCGCTCCATGATGGTGTGCAGACGGCGGGCTCCGATATTCTCTGTGCCTTCGTTCACTCGGAAGGCGAAGCGCGCTACTTCTTCTAGGGAGTCGGGAGTGAACTCCAGTTTTACCCCTTCGGTTTCGAGCAGCGCGATGTACTGACGGGTGAGTGACGACTTCGGTTCGGTCAGGATGCGTACGAAGTCTTCCATGGTCAGCGACTGCAGCTCCACGCGGATGGGGAAGCGGCCCTGCAGCTCAGGAATCAGGTCGCTCGGCTTCGAGACGTGGAACGCGCCTGCGGCTATGAACAGGATGTGGTCGGTACGTACCATGCCGTAACGTGTGTTGACGGTCGTGCCTTCAACGATGGGCAGGATGTCGCGCTGCACACCTTCGCGCGAGACGTCCGGCCCATGGCCGCTTTCGCGGCCGGCGATCTTGTCGATTTCGTCGAGGAAGATAATGCCGGAGTTTTCCACTCGATCGATGGCGACGCGCGTGACCTGCTCCATGTCGATCAGGCGCTGTTCTTCTTCCTGGATGAGGTACTCGAAAGCCTCGTTGACCTTCATTTTTCGCTTCTTGGTGCGCTGGCCGAAGATGTTGGGCAACATGTCCTTGATGTTGACGTCCATTTCC
>Ga0187817_10000748_pt1 | contig 14580 bp, 12 predicted proteins | sample NC_wetland_sal_i_17_FD_132431 | JGI IMG/M metagenome (GOLD analysis project Ga0187817, IMG submission 132431) | Wetland sediment microbial communities from Neuse River Estuary, North Carolina, USA - SO4_2 | ecosystem: Environmental > Aquatic > Freshwater > Wetlands > Sediment | place: USA...
GGAGCGGCTCGACAAGGCGCTGCAGGAGAATCAGAGTTATATGAGAATTCTGCCTCACGGGCCGCAGGCCGAAGACGCGAAGAAAGCGATCGCGTCGTCGGCCTGCGGACCGTAAGGCAGAATTCTCAAATAACTCTGATACTCCTGGAGCGCCTCGTCGAGCCGGTCCATTTTTTCCAGGCACACCGCCAGCCGGAAGGTCGCGATCGCGTCGTTGTCTTTGTAGTGCAGCGCCTCGCGATAGCGGCTCTCCGCACCGACGTAATTCTTTTTTTTGAAGTAGAAGTCGCCCACCTCGACGTCCTTCGCGGCCTTATGCGGGTCCCAGGGATGGAATTCGCTCACCTCGTCGCTGCCAGCGGTTCCCTGGGCATCCGTCACCGCTTCCGCACTCTGCGGATGAGCGCGGGCGTCGTCCGGGGGCGGGCTGAGATCCACCTGCGAATCTTTGCTGGAGCTTTCGCCGGGTTCAACGTCCAGCGCGCTCACATCGACGCGGTCCGAGTGCGGCGGAGCCAGATTCGGCCTGGGCGGGTTCGACTGGGAGGCGGACTGGGTGGGCAAAGACGAATTCTGGGTGGGCGAATTCTGGGCAGGTGAATTCGCCGCCGCCGAACCGTCGGGGTTCGACGAACTCTGCCCCAACGCGCTCAGGCAACCGCAAAAAAGCACAACCAGGAACAAGACACGCATAAGCCTATTTTAGTACCCTGAACTCAAACCGTAGCGCAGCGCTCAGGGTAAATGTTCAGCCGGGTGCCCCATTTCTCTCGCGCTTTTTGCGCGAGAAGTGGGGAAGTTCCCACCACCGGCCACGTCTACCCGTGCGTCGCCCGGAAGGCCTGCAGGCAGCGGCGCGCCGTCTCCAGTTCGGAATACTGGCTGCCCTCCTGCTCGATCAGGTAAAACTCGACTCCGCCCACGCTCTCGGCAGCCTGGAAGATTCCCTTCCAGTCGGCCTTCCCTTCTCCGAACAGAGTCTTATAGCCGACGTTCGGATCGGGGGACCAGTCTTTCAAATGGAGGGAGCGAATGCGTCCCGGGTTGCCTCGAATCCACGCGACCGGGTCGGCGCCCGCTGCGAGGCACGTCCCTACGTCGAGCTGCAGCATGATCGCGGGCTTCGTATTCGCAGCCAGGATTTCCATCGGACGCTTACCCTCGACCGCCTTCCACTCCGCGTCGTGATTGTGATACCCGACCTTGAGTCCGGCCGGTTCCAGCTTTTCGGCCACCGCGTTCAGTGATTCAGCCAGGACCTTCCAGGCATCGAGCGTGGGCTTGGGATCGCTCCACGCCTGAACCACATATTTCGAGCCCAGAATCAGATTGCGGTCGCGCGTGCGCTCGATGTTCTTCGGGCTGAGATAGTCCTCGTTGTTATGGGTCGAGTAGCAGCGGATACCCAGATCATCCAGGAGCTTCCGCATCTGTCTGGTCTGATCCTCGGTCCACTCGAAATAGGGAGCATAGAATTCGACGGCCTGATATCCCATTTGCGCGACGGCACGCACGGTGGCAAAGGGATCTTTCTGCAATTCATCGCGCACCGAGTACAGTTCCAGCCCGACCGGAATCGAACCGGAAGCAACGCCGCGGAACGCCCACGGCAACATGGCGGACAATGCCAGAAACGACCGGCGGGAGAAAGTAGTAGTAGGCATGGCTGCAATCTTACGCCTGAAAGCAAAGTTACGAGCTTCGAGTCGTCAGCTTCGAGCCTTCAGGCCTGAACTCGCAGCTCTCAGCTCGTAGCTCGCAGCCAAGAAAAAACAGGCCGCTCGGGGGGAGGCGTTGAGCGGCCTGGTTGGCGAAGTCCTCCGGGGAGGAGGCAAAACCTTGTCATCGTCGTCCCAAGGAGGCGTTGTTGGCGCCGCAAGGGACCTGGGTCGGGCCTGCCGATTAACAACCGCTCGTCTGGCCCGCTTCCTTGGCTTTCTTACATCGACGACGGATTGTTCTGGCCCGTGGTCGTGGGTGTTGACGGCGCTGCCGGCGTGCTGCCCCCGACCGTATTGGTCATCAGGCGCACATCCACCCGGCGATTGTCGGCGCGGCCCGCGGCCGTCTTGTTCGACTCCACCGGCTTGTCCTTGCCCAGCCCAATCACATAAATCTTGTGTGCGGGCACGTTGTATTTCGAAGCCAGGTACTGAATCACCGAGTTGGCGCGGCGCTGGCTCAGGTCGTAGTTGTACTCCGCCGGACCGACCGAGTCGCATCCGCCTTCCAGCGCAATGATGTAGCCCTTGGTCGAGGCGATGCTGGCCGCCATCTGATCGAGCGCTTCCTTGGCCTTCGGCGTCAGGTTATCGCGGTTAAAGGCAAACTTCACCGAAGTCTCGGCCACGGCATGATAGTTGTCGAGGTTGGCCACGGTTTCGGTCAGCACGCCCACGCGGGTGTTGGCGGCGTCGGCGGTCTGCTGTGCGGTAGCGGCAGTCTGTCCTGCAGCCTGCGCCTTCTGCTCGACGTCGGCGGTCTTGGCGTTCACGGCCGCAAGCCCGGACTGCACCCGGGCGTCAACGTCCTTGATGTCCTTGGTGTTCTTCGCGGTCAGATCGTCGAGTTCGTTGGTCTTGTTGATCAGTGGCGTAGTCTGCTGTTTGACGTAGTTCTTGCTGGCGCAGCCGACCGTGGCCACCATGCTGGCCGCCAGGCAAATCACTAGCGAAGTGCGGGTCATAGGGATAATGCTCCTTAGTCCAATCGTTATTATCGCGTCTCCGGGTCGCCCCGTGCGCTGAAAATCCTTACTATTTGAGGCCCTGGGGAGGCTGAATTGTTACAGATTCCACTTCCCACTTTTGCACGGCAGATGCCAGTTCTCCAAACTGGGAAGCCCCTACATAAGTATAAACGTTTTCAATGGCTTGCGGAAAGTGAGGGGGCAGCCTGGTACAAGGCTCGCCGGGCCGGAACGCAAACCCCACACACGGAAGGGAAAATTTATACGGTCGGGGAGCCGGATTCCGGCCCCCGTGCGCCCGTGACACGTTCCCCTGCCGCAGCCTTCCCACACGAATCGAATAGAATACGAATATCCTCCCGGCGATGGACCTACTCGCGAAAATCCGCACCATTCCCACCGAGCCCGGCGTGTACCTCTACAAAAACGCCGAGGGCGAAGTCATCTATGTCGGCAAGGCCAAGAACCTGCGCAGCCGCGTGGCCAGTTATTTCCACGAAGGCCGCTGGGAAGACGCGAAGACCGGAACGCTGGTGCGGGAAGCGGCGGATGTTGAATATATTGTCGTCGCCAACAACAAAGAGGCGCTGGCGCTCGAAAACAACCTGATCAAGCAGCGCAAGCCCCGATTCAACATCCTGCTGCGGGACGACAAGACTTACCCTTATGTGAAGCTCACGCTGGGCGAGCGCTGGCCGCGCGTTTATGTCACGCGCCGCCTGCGCAAAGATGGCAGCGAATATTACGGCCCGTACTTCCCGGCCAATCTCGCCTATCGCATTACCGATCTCGTTCATCGCAATTTTTTGATTCCTTCGTGCAAGGTGGACCTGACGCGCTTCCATCCGCGGCCCTGCCTGCAGTACTACATCAAACGCTGCCTGGGACCGTGCGTGAAGGAGTTGACCACGCCGGACGTGTATCAGGAGGCGGTGCGCGACGTGAAGCTGTTTTTGGAAGGACGGCCGACGGACCTGAGCAGATCCCTGCACGCTCGGATGGAGCAAGCCGCCGCCAGTGAGGAGTACGAGCGCGCGGCCCGGTATCGCGATCTGATCTCCACTGTCGAGCAGTTGCAGGAACGCCAGCGCATCGCTGCCGCCGAGGGCGACGACGCCGACGTGTTCGGATATCACTACGAAAATGCCATGCTGGCGGTGAATCTGTTCCATATGCGCGGCGGCAAGATGGTGGACCGGAGGGAATTCTTCTGGGAAGACCTGCCGGAGATCGCGACTGAGGAAGTGGGAGTGGTCGCAGGGACTGGCACGGACCATGTGGGGATGGACCATGTGGAGACGGGGGCATTCGCCCGTCCAGGCGAGCAAAGCTCGCCAGCGCATTCAGCCGTCAGCACCGATGGATCCGAAGCAAAACCCAGCCGAGCTTTGCTCGGCACGGACGGGCGAATGCCCCCGTCTCCACATGATCAATTTCATCCCGGCGAGTTCTTCTCTGCCTTGCTGAAGCAGCTTTACATCGGGCAGCCTTATGTGCCGCGGAACCTTTTCGTTCCTACTGACTTCGAAGACCGCGAGGAGTTGCAAGATCTGCTCTCCGAACAGGAAGCAGACAAGAGTGCCCGCGCCTCACGCGTACACATTCTGGTTCCGCAGCGCGGCGACAAGCGCTCGCTCATTGATCTGGCGGGGAACAATGCCAAGCAGTCCTACGATCAGCGCTTCCGCGTACTCAAGCCCAACTCCCGCAGGATTCAGGAAGAACTCCAGGAAGCGCTCAGCCTGCCCGAGTTGCCCAAGCGAATTGAGTGTTTCGACATCTCGCACATCCAGGGTGCGGAGACAGTGGCCTCGATGGTGGTGTGGGAAGACGGCAAAATGAAGAAATCCGACTACCGCAAGTTCATCATCCGCACCGTCGAGGGAGTGGACGACTTCGCCTCAATGCGCGAAGTGGTCACGCGCCGCTACCAGCGCCTGCAGGACGAAAAGAAATCTCTGCCGAGTCTTGTATTGATTGACGGCGGCCTGGGGCAGTTGCACGCCGCCGCCGAGGCGCTGGAATCGCTGGAGATTATCAACCAGCCGCTGGCCGCCATCGCCAAGCGCGAAGAGATTCTCTACGTCTACGGACAAGAGAGAGACCCGGTTGCGCTCGATCATCACTCACCGGTGCTGCATCTGATTCAGCTCATTCGCGATGAGGCGCATCGCTTCGCGGTGACTTTCCACCGCAAGCGGCGGCAGATCCGCGACCGCTCGACGGAACTGCTGGAGATTCCCGGCGTCGGACCGAGCACCACGCGGCGCCTGCTCGAACATTTCGGCAGCGTGCAGGCCGTGAAGCAGGCCGACGCGGCGGCCTTGTCGGCGGTCGTGACCCGCACGCAGGCCGAGGCAATTCAGAGTCACTTCAGGAAATAGCGGTTCGTTAAGATAGGAAGCGAGCCTCCGGCAATCTGGACTCCCCAGAGAAAAGCAGAGATATTTTTGATGTGCGCGACCTCTGCGCCCTCTGCGTTTAAGGTTTTGGGTTGGGCGAGGCGTTCCCCATGTCGAGCACGACTTTCCAGCTTCCGTCTTTCTGCTTTTTCCAGATGCTGGTGTACTTGACGTAATCAACTGTAGCTTTGCCGTCTTTGTCTTTGGAGTGGAACTCGTAAGTTCCGTAGGTGTAGCCGAGATCCGCCGAAGCGGAAATATCGGCGCCGACCGGTGTCCAGGTCAGACGATTGTTCTTGTCGTCGAGGAAACCCATGGTCTTGGCGATGTTGGCCTTGCCTTCGATGGCCGGGACGCCGTTGGGCACTTCGACCGCATCGTCAGCGTAGTACGACATGTATCCCGCCGATCCCTTCTCGGCGGCGGCTTTCATGAGGTCGCCTTCCAGTTGCTTCAGCGTGTCGGCCGTCGCGTTCGGCGACGCCGAGACCGGGCGGGAAATAGGCAGGAAGATGGTGACGACAAGAAGAGCAACCACCAGAATCGGGAGAAATGATTTCATGCGACCTCCGGGAACGAGCGTGAACATTCTACGCCCGGCAGCTGATCGGGATGCGGACTGACAACTTTTGACGCGGAGGTCGCGAAGAAAGGCCGCGGAGGACGCGGAGAAACTCGTCACCACTGTGAGAATGGACTTCTCTGCACTCTTCGCGAATCCTCAGCGCACTCTGCGGTTCAAGGGTTTCACGGCCGCGCGATGGTGAATTCTGTCACGGCTTTGCTACACTAGCGGCCATCCTAATGAAACGCATTTCTTGGTTCTTTTCCTTTACCTCTCTGTTGGCACTCACAGCCTTGCCCTCTGCTTTCGGGCAGGCTTCCAACCCGCCGGATTTCGCCACGCCGCAGGAAAAACATCTGCGCAACGTGCATCAACTGACCTTTGGCGGGCAAAACGCCGAGGCGTACTTTTCCGCCGACGGCAAGAAGCTGATTTTTCAGTCGTCCTTAGGACCGGCGGGGCACGGCGACGTGAAGTGCGACCAGATCTTCGTCATGAACATTGACGGCAGCGACCAGCACATGGTCTCGACCGGCAAGGGACGCACCACGTGCAGCTATTTCTATCCTGACGGCAAGAAGATTCTGTATTCGTCCACGCACCTGGCCAGCCCGGAGTGCCCGCCGCGCCCGGATTTCTCCAAGGGCTATGTGTGGGCGGTCTATGCGGGATATGACATTTTCACGGCCAATCCCGACGGCTCGAACCTGAAGCAACTCACCACCACACCGGGCTACGATGCGGAAGCGACCGTCTCGCTCGACGGCAAGAAGATCGTCTTCACCTCGATGCGCAACGGCGATCTCGATATCTATTCGATGGATGCCGACGGCCAGAACGTCAAGCAACTCACCCACGAACTGGGATATGACGGCGGGCCAACTTTTTCGCCCGACCGCGAGTGGATTGTGTACCGCGCGTATCATCCGCAGACAGAAAAAGAGATTGCCGATTACAAAGAATTGCTGGCCCAGAACCTGATCCGGCCGACGTCACTCGAAATCTGGATTATGAAGGCCGATGGCTCGGGCAAGAAGCAGATCACAAATCTGGGCGCGGCCAGCTTTGGGCCGGCGTTCACGGCGGATGGGAAGAAGATTATTTTCTCGTCGAATTACGATCCCGAAACTCATGCCACGGGCGGCATGGGAAATTTCGAGTTGTGGACGATCAATCCCGACGGCAGCGGGTTGGAACGCATCACGTACAGCGACGGGTTCGACGGATTCCCCATGTTCTCCGCCGACGGGAAGAAGTTGGTGTGGGCGTCGAACCGGAACGCCAAGGCGCCGCACGAGACGAATATTTTCACTGCGGATTGGGTGCCGTAGGAATGCAGAAGTCAGACTGCAGATTGTAGATTTCAGAATGTAGATTGGCAGCTTTTCGATACTGACTGAAGTTTTCTTGCAATTCGGGCGACAAAACTCGTTCGGTATGGGAATGATCGAAAATCGCGGGCGTCGAATCTCGCGGGTGAGCGCCGCTCTTCTTGCCTTCTGTTTCGGGGCGTATGCAGCATCGCGCGCCCAATGCACCCTCCCAGCCGCAAGCGGAGTTCCGGCCCTGATCTATTCGTTAGAGCCGGTGATTGCGGACAACAACATGGCACTGCGAGTCACGCTTGCTTTCAAGGCCGGTCCGCAAGGCACGGTCAGGTTGGAATTGCCATCAGAGTGGGCAGGACAGCAGCACGAAGAGAAGGCAATCAGCCAACTCAAGGCGCTCGATCCGCGAGCCACGATTACGGACACAAGCTCCCCTGCAAGGAAGGACCTGCACTCGCAGCCCAATGAGATCGTTCGCATCTCCTACATGCTCGCGAAAGACTGGGACGGGCCCCTAGACAGCAACACCCGGTTTCGTCCCGATTTGTCGCCGGCATCCTTCCACATCACAGGCGTCAATGCTCTGGTGCATCCTGAGTTCGATGGCGACCAACTCGTTGACATTCACTTCGATTGGCAGAAGCTTCCACCAGGATGGTCTTTGGCGAGCAGTTTCGGAACCGACGAGCGCTGCCAATCGTTCCACGGCCCCTGGCGCAACGCTGTAAATTCGCTGTTTGTTGGTGGCGACTATCGCATCTATCGCACTCAGCTCTCAGGCAACGCGCTGGATTTTGCAATTCGAGGAACGTGGAGGTTCAGCGACGATCAATGGGTCAACCAAGTGCGCCGGATCATCGGGTTCGAACGTGAATTTTGGCATGACGAAGATTTTCCCTATTTTCTCGTGACCCTCACTCCATTCGACCAGGAGGGAGGCAGCACTGGGGGCACGGCGCTGACCAACGCCTTCATGATGCATCTCTCGCGTCTGGATCCGATACGTACGGACGCGCTGGGCGTTCTTGCGCACGAAACGTTTCACGGGTGGAATCCGGGGAAGTTGGGGCATCCGCAAGGATCGGACTATCCGGTGTCGTGGTTCTTTGAGGGTTTCACCGCGTACTACCAGAACGTCATGCTGTACCGCGCCGGTGTCACTTCGTTCCCTGACTATCTGGATGCCGCGAATCGAAAGATCCGCGAATACGAGTTGCGTGAAGGGACAAACGTTTCGCTCGAGGGGTTTGTTCGCCGCCATTCTGCTGACAAATCAGTATTGGACCAACTCGATCATCGGCGTGGCGCTGTTCTGGGCATGTGGCTAGACGCGACGATCCGGCAGAAGACCGGCGGGCGGACATCGCTCGACGATCTGATGTTCGATATGGTTGCCGAGGAATCTGCTTACCAGCGCAAGCACAACGGCAAACCTCTACCACTCACCAACAGGCGCATCTTCCGGGCAGTCTCGAAATATGCCGGGCGTAAGTTTACTCGTGAGCTCCGGAGCTACGTCGAGCAGGGCGGCAGCGTTCCAGTTCCCGAAGCTGCGCTAGGCCCGTGCGCTCAGTCGCACATTGAGGATCTCGTGAAGTTCGACGCGGGGTTTGACGCTGTCTCTCTTAAAAAGGGGAACAAGATTGTCTCCGGCGTGGAGCCTGACAGCGAGGCCTACAAGGCGGGCTTGCGGGACAGTCAGGAATTAGTCGCATGGTCCATTACCAATGGAGATCCAACCAAGGAAATTCGACTCAAGGTTAAGGCCTCTGACGGTGAACGTCTGGTCGAATACTACCCGCAGGGCGGCAAAGTTTCGGTGCAGCAGTTCCGGTTGGATTCGGCCCGATACTCGTCCGATCCTCAGTTGTGCTCGGCCGCGGCTCAGGCGACACCGGCGCGATGAGTGGGTGCACCGGAGTCTGCGCCACCCGGGTAGCTGCTGCGTCAACCTTGCCAGGCTTTGCGCTTTTTGCTCTCATCGCCAGCCACACCGTAACTCCAATCATTCCGCACCAGCCGAGCAACCGCACCACGGCCGCGATTCTCGTGTCGTAGTTGAGAACTCCGAGGCTCGAGAAGATGGCGTAGAAATCGTGCTCGACGAAATCCGGATCTCCGGTCGTGACCAGCGGCAGCGCCTGCGCGCGCGCGTCCGCCATGTAGGTTGCGGTGTAGAGCCAGTTCTCGAAAAAGAAGAACAGGCAGAAAACGAAGCCGGCGGTCTGGCGCTGGGTGAAGAAGTATGCCGCCAGAAGAAATGGGACAAGCCATTGCAGCAGCGTACCTCCCCAGAGGCAAAGCGTGGGGCCAAACCAGCCGAAAAGATTGTGACCGCCTTCGTGGACGACGAGGTTGGCGTTGTCGATGAAAAGAAATCCGCCGTGGGCAGAGAAAGCATAGGTGAGAAAGCCAACGTAGAAGACCAGCCAGGCCACCAGCGCCGGACGGGAGACGGGCTTCCACGGCTCATCGACAATTGATCGCAGGTATTCGAGCATAGGTACGCCGATGGGACGATTCTAGGGGCGTGACCGCGAGAGGGCTAGATGACGAACGTGCGGCCATCGCGGGCCGAAGGCATTTCTTGCTACAGTGGTTCGGTCATGAGAGTCCGGTCATGAAAGCTCGACAGTGGATTACGGCAGTTGTGCTGCTTGCGCTGGTGGCGGCGGCCATCTCGGGGTGGGTTGCAACCCGTGCGGTGCCGGCCGCGAATGAGGAAGCGGCAGCAACAAATAAAAAACCGGGACGGAAAGCGGCGCAGGCCGCGCCGCTTCCCCTGGTGGACCAGCGTCCGCTGGAAACGGCCCGGCGCATGGCGGCTCTGGCCGGTACGCCAGGAGAGCAAGCACTGGCGCATGAAGCCGAGAAAGCCGCGGACCACGAAGTTGATCTCACTTTCTTTGACCATCTGCGCGAAGCGGAAGAGAATCCTCCTGTGCTCTCGCCGGAAGCCAAGCAGATTGCGGCTCGCAAGGCCAAGGCCGCAGAGACGGTTAAGGAGGATCAGGAAAGCATCACGCTCCTTACTCGGAAGCTGGCGTCGGCGCCGGAATCGCAGAAGGACAACCTGCAGGACCAGATTGACGTCGCCAAGGCGCAGATGGATCTGGATCAGGACGAGTTGGACGATGCAACGGAGGATCTGGAACAGGCGGGGGGCGATCCGCAGGCGAAAATCAAGCGCCTGCAGGAGGAACACGAAGCCGGCGACCACAACGCGGCCACCGAGCGCTCAGCGGTGAATCCGCACGAGCAGGACTACCAGATGCACACGCTGCTGAGCGTCTTTCGGGCGTGGCAGGCGCTGCGCGCGAAGACGGCCCTGCTTGAGCAGGCTCGCCAGGAGACCTCCGAGAAGCAAGCCTACCTCAAGGCCAGACACGACCAACTGGCGGCAAAGGTCGAGAAGGATAAAGAGGACCGGGAAGCTGCCCGGCAACAGGCCAGAGGATTTGCCAGTGGCAGCAAGGCGGTGAGCCGGGAAGAATCGAAGGCCGCGGCTAAGACGGCACTCGATTCGCTGCGGCAGTACACCCTCGACCAGAAAAACCTGGCCGACCGGGGACGGCGCCTGCAGGACGAGCAGGAACTGAGTGACATCTACACGAACTGGATCGCGCTGGTCGCAGCCCGCGAGCGGGCGGCGCTGCACAATCTGATCGAGTCGCTGCTCTGGATTCTGCTGGTTCTGGTCGCGGTATATCTGGCGCACCGGCTGATTGAACACCTGTTCACTGGGATGTCGGCCGAGAACAAACGCGTGGACACGCTGCGCGCGGTGGTGAAATTTGCGGCGCAGGCGGTGGGCGCGGTGGTGATCCTGTTCATCATCTTCGGCATGCCCACGCAGACGACGACGGTTCTGGGCCTGGCCGGCGCGGGACTGACGGTCGCGATGAAGGATTTCATCGTCGCCTTCTTCGGCTGGTTCGTGCTGATGGGACGCAACGGCATCCGGGTAGGCGACTGGGTCGAGATCAACGGCGTGGGCGGAGAAGTGGTCGAGGTGGGATTGCTGAAGACGGTCCTGCTCGAGACCGGCAACTGGACCGATTCCAGCCATCCCACGGGGCGGCGCGTCTCGTTTGTGAACAGCTTCGCCATCGAAGGCCATTTCTTTAACTTCACCACCTCGGGCCAGTGGATGTGGGACGAACTGCAAGTACAGATTCCGCCGGGTCAGGCCCCGTATCCCATCATTGACGGCATCCAGAAACTGGTGGAGGAAGAAACCCGGACCAACGCGAGCAAGGCGGAAGCGGAGTGGCAACAGGCCACGGCGAAGTATCGAGTGCGCCCGTTGTCGGCAAAGCCGGGGATGAACGTAGTGCCAACGTCCAGCGGCATTGAAGTGCACATCCGCTACATCACGCGCGCCTACGAGCGCCACCAAACCCGCAAGCGGCTGTATGAGGCCGTGGTGGAAATGATGCATGGGAAGCGGGAGCCGGTGGGGTGAGGCAGTTGCCAGGAGTCCGGTGTCAGAAGTCAGTTTTCTGCGGGAGGAATTCTGGCGCGACCGATCATTGATGATTTCGGCACGCTCATCGTCACCGGCGCCAGCCGCGGGATCGGCGCCGCAGTGGCCCAGCTTGCGGGCCAACGCGGATGGGCGGTAGCCGTCAACTTCTGCACTGGCGGGAACGAAGCGAAGCCGGTCGCCGACGAGATTGTCGCGAACGGCGGGCGCGCGCTTGCGGTTCAAGCCGATGTTTCGTGCGAAGAAGACGTGGTGTGGATGTTCGAAACGGCGGAGCGGGAATTGGGTCCGATCCGCGGGTTGGTGAACAACGCGGGCGTGACTGGCGGCTTTGCGCGGGTGGAAGACATCTCGGGCGAGGCGATCCGCAAAGTCTTTGCGGTCAATGTCGCGGGGGCGATGCTCTGCGCGCGCGAGGCGGTGCGACGCATGTCAACGCGGCGCGGAGGAACGGGCGGCGCGATCGTGAATATCTCTTCTCTCGCGGCGCGCACGGGAGCGGCGGGCGAGTGGGTGCACTACGCGGCGACCAAGGGCGCGATTGACAGCTTCACCATCGGACTGGCGCGAGAAGTAGCGACGGAAGGAATCCGGGTCAACGCGGTCGCCCCCGGGCTGATTGAGACGGGGTTGCACGCCGCCAACGGCGAGCCGGGCCGCTTGCAGCGGCTGATGGGAACCATCCCGATGCAGCGGGCGGGTCTGCCCCACGAAGTCGCCGAGGGAGTCCTGTGGCTGCTGTCGCCTGCGGCCTCGTACACGACGGGCACAATTCTGGAGATGGGCGGCGGGCGTTGAAGGAAAGAGTTGTCAGTTGCTGGCCCGTCTTGCTTCCAGATCTTTCCGCAGGTAGGCCTTCACTTTTTCCGGCAGGCGCGAGGTATGCAGGATGTCGCGCAAAAGCGCGGGCGGAAGGCGGCGCGCAAATTCCACGGCGCGGGCCAGGGGCGTGTGCGGGTTGCGCAGCAGCGCCAGGCGAATCTCGTAGCGCAGAGACCATTTCGCGTGGCGGCACACGGCTTCGACGAAAGCGGCGCTGGCGTTCATGTGCTGCAGCGCCCTTACGACGGCGGCTTCGGTGAGGCGTGGATTTTCCAGCGCGGCCTGCCACACGGGCGATTCCTTGTCGAGCAGCAGAGCAGCGGCCACCAGCGATGAGGAGCGGCGCGCCAGCGAAAGGCGCTCACCCAGGGTGATGGAGGCGAGGCGCGCGACCAACTGTTGTTCGGCGACGCGTTTGAGGTCGGCGGGCACGGCGGGGAGCAACGAGAACTGCATCAGATCGAAAGTGTAGAGTTCGCGGACCAGACGGAGCGTGAGGCGGCGCGGCGCGTGGGGATGGGCGGCGACGGCCAGGCGGACCTTGCGCGATTTCATCAGCGCCGCATTCTTGCCGATCTGTTCAACCTCTTCAGCCGGCAGGTCGTGGCTTTTCAGCGCGGCCAGGGCGAGATCCTCGGTGAGGGCCGTATCCGTGAGGGCGCGACCCGAGGATGATACGCCGAGCACCGTCTCGTCAGGCGGGATCGATGAATCGGTCGGATTCTCTGGTTGCGAATTCATGTCTTGCCGCTTGGAAGGTTCCGCTCCGTGTTCAAACCAAATCAACGGCAAAAGCAGGATCATCAGCGGCGGACAGAGCCTGCCCTGAGCTTGCCGAAGGGAGTGTCCGCCCCACATGCCCGCCGCGCCAGGCGCAGCGCGCCTTCGACCGGCTCAACCACCTGCGGATTCACTTCCGCGCGCGCGTCGAGTGCGCGGAGTTCATTGTAAAAAACCTGGCGCACCAGCGGAGCGTGACGAAAGACGCCTCCGGTCATGGCCACTGGGACCGAGGCTGGGTGTCCCTCGGCGAACAAGCGGCGGAGCACCACGGTGGCAAGCTGGGCAAGTTCGCTGCCGGCGCGGGTGAGAACCTGCGTGGCCAAATCGTCCGGGCTGGCGGCGACCGCGGGAAAGAGCGCGGCGAAGTTGGGAGGAGGAATTGCGTTGCCGGCGCGGGCGAGATCGGGGAGCGAGGCTACGTCCCAGGCTTTCAGGAGAGCGGCGGCGAGCGAGGAATCGGGCGACGGCCGAGGGCTGTCCCATGCTCCCACTCTCCGATCAGCAGCGCGCAGCACCGCACTCACGGCGGCACGGCCGATCCAGTGAGCGGAACCTTCGTCGCCGACGGCGAAGCCCCAGCCTCCCGCCCGCAGAGTGTTTCCCTGCTGGTCGCGGCCGTAGGCGATGGAGCCAGTGCCGGCGATTACGATGACGCCGGCGCCCGCGTCGAAGGCGGCCTCGAGGGCGATCTGCATGTCGCCGACAACGTCAATGGGTGTGGACAGAAGCGCGCTGAGAATGTGGCCAACCTTCGCCGCCATCTCAGGATGGGCGGCTCCGGAACCGCCGACGCAGGTGCGCGCGACTTCGGCGGGTGTGATGCCCGCGGCAGCGCAGGCCTGCCGAACCGATTGTTTGAGCGACTCGCGGGCCTGGGCTTCGCCGACGCGGACAATGTTGCTGGGGCCGGCGATGGCCGTGGCCAGGAGTTGGGAATCATCGCCGACGGCGCAGGTCGTCTTAGTACCGCCGCCGTCAATGCCGAGGTAGTAGGCCACGGGTTATTTCTAACACAGAGCAGTGGTCGGTGATCAGTGGTCAGGCATCCGGGTACAGGTGGCGACACACACCGTTCTTGTTTTGCCGAGTCAGTCCCGTGGACTCCTACCCAGCCGCACTCGCGGAAAGGGTGAATTCCCTGCATAATTGGAGATTCTTTGCGTAGAAGTCATCCGGAGAAGAAAAGGACGCGTGACACAGCCATGGTAGCCAAGATTCGCATCGAGGAGTTGAGCAATCACGGAGATGAACGCGGTCCGAGCTATAGTGTTCCCGACGCTGCACTGGAATATCTGGGAACTGTGAGGAACGTACATTTCGGTCTGAGCAAGCCGGGAGCGGTGCGGGCGAATCACTATCATTTGCGGCGGCGGGAAGCACTGGTTGTGTTTCCGGGCTCGCAGTGGTCGCTGCACTGGGACGCGGACGAGGGCCGGGCGCCGCTCGCGCGCAGCTTTGACGGAAGCCAGGCCGTGCTGGTGCTGATCGAGACCGGAACTGCGCAC
>Ga0187817_10000749_pt1 | contig 14565 bp, 10 predicted proteins | sample NC_wetland_sal_i_17_FD_132431 | JGI IMG/M metagenome (GOLD analysis project Ga0187817, IMG submission 132431) | Wetland sediment microbial communities from Neuse River Estuary, North Carolina, USA - SO4_2 | ecosystem: Environmental > Aquatic > Freshwater > Wetlands > Sediment | place: USA...
TAGAATGGCACGCCTTTCCAGCGCCCGGAATCGATCTCAAGTTGCAGAGCGGCGAACGTCTCAACGTTGGAAGCGGGTGCAACCCCCTTTTCCTGGCGATAGCCGCGGAACTGGCCCCGGATCACGTTGTTCGCCTCGATCGGCGGGATGGCTTTCAGCACCTTTACTTTCTCATCGCGAACGCTTTCGCTGTCGGTCCGGACAGGAGGTTCCATGGCGAGATTCGACAAAATCTGGAAGAGATGGTTCTGGATGACGTCGCGGATGGTGCCTGTTTGATCGTAGAAAGCGCCACGTCCTTCGACGCCGAAGTCTTCTGCCATGGTGATCTGCACGCTCTCGATGTAGTTTCGATTCCAGAAGGGCTCCATGAACGCGTTCGCAAAGCGGAAGACGACCACATTGTTCACCGGCTGCTTGCCGAGGTAATGGTCGATGCGAAAGATCGCGGACTCGGGGAAAACTCGATGCAAAGTCCGGTTGAGCTCCTGCGCCGAGGCAAGGTCACGGCCGAATGGCTTCTCAATAATGACCCGAGCCCCCTGGGCGCAGCCCGACTCCGCCAGTTGTTCGATCACTGACTCAAACAGAAGAGGGGGAACGGCAAGGTAATAGGCCGGCCGCGTGGCGCCGTTCAGTTCTTTTCGGAGCGCTTGAAAGGTAGCGGGGTCGTTGTAGTCGCCGCCGACATAACGCAGCAAGCTGCTCAGCTTGGCGAAAGCCTCGGGATCGACGCCGCCATGTTCCTGGAGGCTGGCGTGTGCCCGTTCCCGCAGCCGGTCCAGGTTCCAACTGCCACGGGCGACACCGATGACCGGCACATTCAGATGGCCGCGTTTAACCATGGCCTGGAGAGCAGGGAAAATCTTCTTGTAGGCGAGATCGCCAGTGGCGCCGAAAAAGACCAAGGCATCAGAATGGGAATCGCTCATCGCAGTCTCCTTCTGAGGCTATGTGCCGGCGGCCTTCTCCAGGTGGCCGCCGAACCCAAAGCGCATCGCAGAGAGCAGTTTGTCCTGATAATCCGCCTCGCCGCGCGACGTGAAACGCTGGTATAGCGCCGCGGATAGAACGGGGGCCGGAACGGCTTCATCGATGGCAGCCTTAATGGTCCAGCGGCCCTCGCCGGAATCCGAGACGCGCCCGGCGAATTGGGAGAGTTCGGGATCTTGCACCAGGCTGGCGGCCGTGAGGTCCAGCAGCCACGAAGCGATGACGCTGCCGCGCCGCCACACCTCTGTGATGTCGCGCAGGTTGAGGTCGTACTGATAATTCTCGGGGTGGCGCAGCGGTGTCGTCTCTGCATCGGCGGGGTGCTCTTGCTTTCCAATATTGGCGTCGCGCAAGATACCGAGGCCTTCAGCGTAGGCGGCCATCACGCCGTACTCAATGCCGTTGTGGACCATTTTGACGAAATGGCCGGCGCCATTGGGGCCGCAATGGAGATAGCCTTGTTCCGCGGTGCCGTCAAGGTTTTCCCGTCCCGGGGTGCGCGGTATGCTGCCGACGCCCGGGGCAAGCGTAGCGAAGATCGGGTCCAGGTGTTGGACCACCGCCGGCTCGCCGCCAATCATCATGCAATAACCTCGTTCCAGGCCCCACACCCCGCCGCTGGTTCCTACATCGACGTAGTGGATCCGCTTCGCCGCGATCTCCTTGGCGCGCCGGAGGTCATCCACGTAATACGAATTCCCACCATCGATGAGGATGTCGTCAGCGTCCAAATGGGGCAGGAGACCGGCGATGGTTGTGTCCACTGTGGCAGCGGGCACCATCAACCACACCGCACGAGGCTTCGTAAGCTTCGCTGCGAACTCCTGCAATGAGGAACTCCCAGTCGCCCCTTCCTGAACCAACTGGTCTACGGCTTTCGGTGACCTGTCGAAGACGACACACCGGTGCCCTCCTTTCAGGAGCCGCCGCACCATGTTCGCTCCCATCCGTCCAAGACCCACCATTCCGAGTTGCATAACACTACTCCTTGAGTTTTCGATACCGGCGTATCAGGTTGTTCGTCGAACTGTCATGACCGAGGGCGGTCTCTATGGGGCTCTCCAGTTCCGGAATGATGCGCTGGGCCAGCGCCTTGCCCAGTTCCACGCCCCACTGGTCGAACGAGTTGATCTGCCAGATGGTGCCCTGCGTAAACACGCTATGCTCGTAGAGCGCGACCAGTTTGCCGAGAATTTCCGGCGTCAGCCGATCGGCGAGGATGGTATTCGACGGCCGGTTGCCTTCGAAGACGCGGTGCGGCACGAGCCAGTCCGCTGTGCCCTCGGCTTTGACTTGTTCAGGCGTTTTTCCGAAGGCGAGCGCTTCGGTCTGTGCGAAGACGTTCGCGAGGAGCATGTCGTGATGCCGGCCGAGCGCGTTGAGCGGCTTTCCAAATGCGATAAAGTCGCAGGGGATCAGACGGGTTCCCTGATGGATTAACTGATAAAAAGAATGTTGGCCGTTGGTCCCTGGCTCACCCCAATAAATAGGTCCGGTCGGGTAGTTGACCTCGGTCCCGTCGAGGGTGACGCGCTTTCCGTTGCTTTCCATGGTCAACTGCTGCAAATAAGCGGGAAATCGCTTGAGATACTGCTCGTAGGGCAACACCGCCACGGTCTCTGCGCCGAAGAAGTCGGTGTACCAGACGGCGAGAAGGCCCATCAGCACGGGCAGGTTGCGGTCGAACGGCGCGGTGCGGAAATGTTCGTCCATCTGGTGGAAACCGTCGAGCATGGCCCGGAAATGATCGGGCCCGATGGCTAGCATGGTCGAAAGGCCGATGGCCGAGTCCATGGAATAGCGGCCGCCAACCCAATCCCAGAAGCCGAACATGTTGGCGGTATCGATCCCGAACTTGGCTACCTCGGCAGCGTTCGTCGACACGGCGACAAAGTGCCTGGCCACCGATTTCTCGTCGCCCCCGAACCCGGCCAGGGACCAGGCGCGAGCCGAATGAGCGTTGGTCATGGTCTCCAGCGTGGTGAACGTTTTCGACGAAATGATAAAGAGCGTTTCCGCGGGATCGAGATCGTGAACCGCTTCGGCGAAATCGGTGCCGTCCACATTGGAAACGAATCGAAACGTCATGCCGCGGTCGCTGTAGTGCTTCAACGCTTCGTAAGCCATCACGGGGCCGAGGTCGGAGCCGCCGATGCCGACGTTGATGATATTGCGAATCGGTTTGCCGGCGTAACCTGTCCATTCCCGGCTCCGGACGCGATTCGAGAAATCCGCCATCCTGTCCAGCACGGCATGAACCTGCGGCACTACATTCTCACCGTCCACCACGATGGACGTTCCTTGCGGTGCGCGCAAAGCCACATGCAAAACCGCGCGCTTTTCGGTGACGTTGATCTTGTCGCCGCGGAACATGGCGTCGATCCGCGAACGCAATCCCGACTCCCCGGCCAGCATGACGAGAAGCTTGACGGTTTCATCCGTGATGCGGTTTTTGGAGTAGTCGAGAAAAAGACCCACGGCTTCGGCCGTCATTCGTTGTCCGCGCTCGGGATCGTCTGCGAAGAGATTTCGCAAGTGCACTTGGCGAACTTTCTTATGATGAGTGAGGAGCTTCTTCCAGGCCTTCCGCTTGGTCAATGGTTCGAGAGACTCACTCGTTTCTGCGCGTGGTGTCATGTCCAAACACTCCTCCTTCAACTCGCCATTGCTTTCTTAAGGGCCGAACTCTTCGAGTCGATGACCGCCATGAGATCGTTCCAGGACTTGACGAAGGACTTCGCCCCTTCCTCCTGAAGCTGGGCCGCGAGCGCATCGACATCGATACCGGCGTTGGCGAACCGGGCCAAAACTTCTTCGCAGCCTCCGCCATCCGCGGGCAGGGCCGCCCCGACCTCGCCGTGATCGGCAAGGGCCTTCAACGTGGCGTCCGGCATGGTGTTCACTGTTAGGGGAGCGGCGAGCGAGTGGACGTAGAGCACGTCGGATGCTTTGGGATCCTTGGTTCCGGTGCTGGCCCACAGCAGCCGTTGCGGACGCGCGCCGAAGTTGAACGCCCGCTGCCGGCGCGATGAAGAAAGCAGCTCGCGATAGGCTTTGTACGTGCGCTTGGCGATGGCGATGCCGAGCTGGCCGCGCAGCGATTCGGGCACCTTGCCCATGACCGCCACGTCCCAACGGCTGATGAATAGCGAAGCGACCGAGCCGACAACGGGCGTCAGGCCGGCGTCGATGCGCCGTTCGATACCGCGGAGGAATGCGTCCGCGGCCGCCACGTACTGCTCGCGGGAGAACAAGAGAGTTACGTTGATCGGGATGCCGGCAAAGATCGCCTCTTCGATCGCGGGGAGACCTTCCTTGGTGCCAGGAATCTTGATGAACAGATTCGGTTGGCCGGCACGGCCGTGGAGATCCCTGGCCGCCCGCAGGCTGCTGGCGGTGTCGTAGGCGAGCAGAGGCGAAACTTCCAGGGAGACCCAGCCGTCGACGCCATCTGTCCGGTCGTGAATCGGCCGAAACAGCGAAGCGGCGCGCGTGATGTCCTCCAGCGCCAGCTCGAAGAAAAGCGTCTCGCCGGATTTGCCGTGGCTCAACTTCTCGGCGATAGCGGTGTCATAAGCCGTGCTGTTCTTGATGGCGTGGTCGAAGATCGTCGGATTCGAGGTGAGGCCGGTCACCGACCACTCGTCGATATAGCGTTTGAGTGTGCCGCTGTCCAGCAGATCACGCGTGATGTTGTCGAGCCAGATGCTTTGGCCCAGATTGTGAAGAGCTTGCGTTGCTTTCATTGTGAAACAGCCTCCAGAGCCTTCTTTGTGTATGGAGTCTCAGCCATGTCCAAACGGTTCGAGGATTTTGTTAAGGCGCGCAACCATTCGAAGGGCGGATCGGAGAGCATGTCTTCCGTGCACCGCCAGCGCCAATTACCTTCGACCCGGCCGGGAACATTCATTCGAGCTTCTTTCCCGAGATTCAGCAAATCCTGCAGCGGAGCTATCGCCAGCGCAGCCGGGGAGGACCAAGCCAACTCCATCAAGGCCGGTGCCGCATCGAGGACTGTGCCCGCGGGCCGCTTCAGATACTTCCACAAATTCTGTTTCTGGTCATTCGTCAGATCTTCAAACCAGCCGCGAGTAGTGGGATTATCATGGGTACCCGTGTATACCACCGTGTTGCTCTTGTAGTTGTCAGGTAGGTAGGGGTTATCGGGATGGCCATCGAACGCGAATTGGAGGACACGCGTTCCTGGCAAACGGAACTCGTCGCGGAGTGCATAGACATCAGGGGTGATCATACCCAGGTCTTCGACGATAAAAGGCAGACCGCCCAACTCTCTCTCGACCGCTTGGAAGAACTCCGTGCCTGGGCCTGGCACCCACTCTCCAGATCGTGCGGTTTGTTCGCCTGCCGGAACGTGCCAAGCCGCGACGAAGCCGCGAAAGTGATCCAGGCGAATCACATCCACGTGCGTCAACAGCGCCCGCAAACGACAAGTCCACCAATAATAACCGGACTCGCGAAGGACATCCCAGTTGTAAACAGGGTTACCCCAGAGCTGTCCCGTCGAGCTGAAATAATCCGGAGGCACGCCCGCCACGAAGCGCGGACGGCGTTGCTTGTCCAAGAGAAACAGTTCGGGATTGGCCCACACATCACTTGAGTCTGGAGAGACGAAGAAGGGCAGGTCGCCGATCAACCTTAAGCCTTTGCGGTGTGCGTACGCTTTCAGGCGGTCCGCTTGACGGAACAACACGAACTGCACAAAGCACGACAAGCCGACTTGATCCGCAAGTTGACGCCGGACTCGCTCGATCGCTGCGGGCTCGCGCTGGACCAACTCTTCCGGCCACTCGAGGTAATACGTGCCGCCGAACTTGGCCTTTAGCGCCCGGAAGAGGGCATAGTCATTCAACCAGTGCGCCTGGTCATGGCAGTACTGCTCATAAGCCTGGCGCATATCGGCAGGTGCGCCTGCCTTGAAGTTGGTCCAAGCTGCCTCTTGGAGCTGGTGCTTGAAAGGGATGACGGCGTCGTAGTCGACTTCAGTTTGTGGGAACGAACGGAGTTGAAAGTCGCTCGACCGTAGCAGTCCATCCTCGATCAGCCAATCAGGACTGATGACCAGTCCGTTGCCTGCGAAAGAGGACAAGGATTGATAAGGTGAGTTGCCGTAACCCGTGGGACCGAGCGGCAGTGCTTGCCACCACTTCTGGCCGGCTTCAGCAAGGCGATCGACCCACGACGACGCCGACGGTCCGATATCACCAATTCCGTACGGCGACGCCAATGACGTGACGTGCAACAGTAAGCCAGAAGCGCGGTAGTCCGGTCGAAATGGCGGCAGGCTGTCGGGGCTCAAGCTCGTCCCTTCGAAGAATTGAGCGCGTTGGTCACAATTTCCTCGGCCTCGCTCAGAATTGCGTTTAGATGCGTCTGGTCCTGAAAGCTTTCCGCATAGATCTTGTAGATGTTTTCGGTGCCGGAAGGCCGGGCTGCAAACCAGCCGCTGGCGGCGACCACTTTCAAACCACCGATGGGGGCGTCGTCGCCTGGGGCGCGGGTCAGCTTGGCGGTGATGGGCTCGCCGGCCAAGGTCGATGCGGTAACGGCCTCGGGCGACAACTCCCGCAGCCTGGCTTTCTGCTCGGGTGTGGCGGGCGCATCCACGCGCGTGTAAATTGGCGCGCCGAACTGCGCGGTCAGCTCCGCGTAGTGCTCGCCGGGATCTTTGCCGGTTCGAGCGGTGATCTCTGCTGCCAGCAGGTCCATGATCAGGCCGTCTTTATCGGTGGCCCACACGGTGCCGTCGCGACGCAGAAAACTGGCTCCGGCGCTCTCCTCGCCGCCAAAACAGCAGGAGCCGTCGACCAGGCCGGAAACGAACCACTTGAATCCCACCGGAACTTCGTAGAGCCGGTGGCCCAGGCTCGCGACCACCCGGTCGATCATACTGCTGCTGACCAGCGTCTTGCCCACCGCGACGCGCTGCGGCCACTCAGGCCGGTGCGTAAGCAGATAACGGATCGCCGCAGCGAGGTAATGATTGGGGTTCATCAAACCCGCTGAAGGGGTGACGATGCCGTGGCGGTCCGAGTCCGTGTCGTTACCAAATGCCAGGCGGTAGTCGTCCTTTAGCGCGACGAGCCGGGCCATGGCATACGGGCTGGAGCAGTCCATCCGGATCACGCCGTCGTGATCCACCGTCATGAACGAAAACGTTGGGTCGATGGTGTTGTTCACGACAGCAACGTCCAGTTGATATTCGGCGTTGATGGGCTCCCAATAGGGTTCGGAAGCACCCCCGAGCGGATCTACCGCCAGCTTGAGGCGGGCACCGCGAATGGCGTCCATGTCAACCACGTTTCGCAGATCGCGGACGTAAGGCAGAACGAAGTCCTCCTGGTGGGTCGTCGGCGCCCCGATGGCCGAAGCGAATGGGACGCGTTTCGCTCCAGCGTTTTTTCCGCGCAGCAGTTCATTGGCCCGGTTCTCCACCCACTGCGTCACGTCGGTGTCCGCGGGGCCGCCGTTGGGCGGATTGTACTTGAATCCTCCGTCCTGGGGCGGATTGTGCGATGGCGTGATCACGATTCCGTCCGCTACGTGTGCCTCGCGGCCGCGGTTATAGGCGAGGATGGCCCGTGAAATCGCCGGGGTCGGCGTCACGCCGTTGTTTGGTTGAATGACGGTATCCACATCGTTGGCCGCCAGGACTTCGAGCGCGGTCTGCTGCGCGGGATCGGAAACGGCGTGCGTGTCCTTACCCAGGTAGAGCGGACCATCCGTACCGTTTGCGCGACGGTAATCGCAGATTGCCTGGGTGATGGCCAGAATATGCGCCTCAGTGAACGTGTTATGGAGCGGGGAGCCGCGGTGGCCGCTGGTACCGAAGCTGACCATCTGGTTCGGGTCGTTTACGTCGGGCCGGCGTTCGAAGTACGCGCGTTCGAGCTGCGCCACGTCGATTAACATCTCCTTTGGAGCAGGTTTGCCGGCCAATGGCGAGACTCTGGGAATGGAGGTCATTTCCACTGCACTGCGCATAATGCTTCCTCCGATTATGAAGGATCTTCCGATCAGGATCGATCCCGTTGAAGGTCATATAGTGATACCACTAACAAGAGATTGGATTCATCAAGTGCCGCAAGTGGTCACCGCCGATTGGCTTTATGGATGGCGATAAGGTACGATTTCGTCCACAAGCGGCATGGCGGGTTAGGAAGCTAGACGAATGCCGCGCCAACGTCTGCGCGTTCAGTGGGAAGCCCTCAACTCGCGAGTTGAGCCTCCTCCCACGTCACCTCGCGCTTCAGGTCGATGGCCAGCCGCCCCATGATCGCCGTCAGTGTGCTCTCCGCGGATCGCACGCCTGTGTTCTCCGGGCTGCCGGAGCGGATGCGGTCCACGAATTCGTTGACGGCGTTGATGGTGATATCTTCCGGGATGGTTTCCGTGACTGCGTCGCTGGTCCCGCGGTAGTGGGTCCAGTATTGGCGGCTGGTCTCGATCACACCAGTGGCTCCATAGAACTGTTCCATGGCGGAGCGGTAAAACGGCGGCGTAATCTGGGAACCGGTAAAAGCCGCATGCACGTTGTTCACATAAGTGAACGTGACATCCACGTGATCCATGTTGTCCCCGTCGCGCCGGATGGTGCGTCCACCTGTGCCGTATGCCTTCACAGCGTGACTGCCAAGGAACCAGTTCAATACGTCGATGCCGTGGCAGTATGTTTCAACAATGATGTCCCCATAGGTATCACGCCACAGCTTCCACTGCCGGATTCGCTCTTCTTCCGTCGTCGGCCGGGGCACGGGAATTTCCTTACCGGTGACATCGCCCTTGATGAAGTGAGCGTGCGCCATGCGAATCGGTCCGATGCCGCCGGCGTCCAGCAACTGCTTGGCCTTCCGGTAGCCGGGTCCGTATCGTGCCTGCAAGCCGAACGCGATGTTCAGGCGCCGATCGGCGAGATCCGCCGCCTTGATCACCCGTTTGCATCCGGCAACATCCGCCGCAGCCGGTTTCTCGATGTAGATGTGCTTCCTGGCTTCGACCGCGGCCTCAAAGTGCTCGGGATGAAGAAACACGGGTGTGGCGATGATCACCGCATCGACGTCGCTTGCGAGAAGCTTTCGATAGTCCTTGTACACGCGCGGGTTTTCGACCGGGATGGCTTGTTTTGCGTGTTCGATCCGGTCCTCGAAAATGTCGCACAGGGCCACGAGCCGGGCGCCGGAATTCTTCTTAAGCAGCCGAGCCACCAGGATGCCGCGGTCCCCGCATCCGATCAGGCCCGCCGTGATACTGGAGTTGGCAGCCGTAGCCTGGACTCCTGTCATCGCCAGAGCGCCAAGTACACGGCGCCTCGATAGATTCGTACCTTGCTCCGCCATCTCGTCCGGTCCTTTCTGACGTTCGCCGATCCGATTTTATTACGATCATAGACGGGAAACCTGGTGAGACAACTCGCTATGAAACTGCCGGCCATTGCCTTACTGTGCGCGAGCTTTCTGCCAATTGTCTCGGCTCAAGAGCCTGCTCAAGACCCGCTTCTCCGGTGGATGGACCAGATTGCACAGCAAGAGTTGCAGCAGCGGGAAAATGCTATCGCTGAGATTCATACTGTGCCCGGCGCTGAGCGCCGCAAGCAATGGGTCCGCGAAAAACTGCTGTCGATTATCGGCGGGCTGCCGGATTACAACGGCCCGCTGAATCCGAGAATCACCGGCTTCATCCAGGCTGAGCACTATACGATCGAGAAAGTGATCATCGAAAGCCTACCGCGCTTCTATGTCACCGCCAACCTGTACCGCCCCAACCAGCCCGGCCGTTATCCCGGAGTGCTCTTGCAGGCCGGCCACACCCAAGAGGGGAAACCAGAGGGGCAGCGGCTCGCCGCGAACCTGGCGTTGAAGGGTTTCGTGGTGCTGGCTTTCGATCCCGTGGGTCAAGGCGAAAGGGAACAGACTTATGACCAGCGGGTGGACCGCGCCCTGGCAGGCTGGTCCGTCCCCGAGCACATCCAGGCAGGAGCGCAGAGCATTCTTATTGGCGAGAGCGTAGCCCGCTACTTCATTTGGGATGCAAAACGCGCCCTCGACTATTTGGTCAGCCGGCCGGAAGTGGACCGAGCGCGTCTGGGCGCGGTGGGGTGCTCCGGCGGCGGGGCTTTGACTACATTCATTGGCGCCCTGGACCCGAGGATCAAAGCGGTCGCGTCCGCCTGCTTTATCAATTCCTACCGGCTGTTGTTTGCCGGACCCGACCCGGACTCCGAAATGAGCCCGCCCAACCTGCTTTCGAGCGGGCTGGATATGGCCGACTATGTCGAACTGTCCGCCCCGATCCCGTGGCTGATTCTGGCCACCGAGGGTGACTACTTCACGCCTGCTGGAGCCAGGCTCGTCTACGACGAAGCCCGCCGATGGTTCGCCCTCTACGGCGCTGAGGACAAGCTGCGCTTTTTTGTTGGACCGGGTCCCCATGGTACGCCACTCGAAACCCGGGAAGAAATTTACAAATGGATGATCCGCTGGCTGAAGGATGGTCAAGGCGATTTTCATGAACAGCCGGTGAAACTCTACACCAACCACGAACTCCTTGTAACACCGACCGGTCATGTCGATGACGAACCAGGTAACCGGAAACTCTATGAGTTGATCGCGGACGAATTTCGCGCCAGGAAACAGCCGGGAACCATTCCGGAACTGCTGGCTGAACTGCACAGGTGGAACATGCCGTCGGACGGCCCTCCGCCGGAAGTGAGGGTATCGGATGAGTGGAACGGGCCGGAGTGGCGGCGTCAAAGCGTCAAGTTTGAAAGTGAGCCGGGAGTCGAAATTGGCGGAAAGCTTTACATCCCTCACTCCGGCGAGAGAAAACCGGCCGTTCTGCTCGTGGCCGACCGGATGAGTAGTTACTGGATTCCATCCACAGCTTCGTTAGCCGAGAAGTTCGCCAAGACAGGGCGCGTTGTGCTTGGGCTCGAACCCCGCGATTCTTCCTCCCAGGATGATCACCGGCCATATGTCGGGAATTGGCTGGCTAACGCGCGCGCCAACCAAATCGGGCGGAATTTGCCGGCGATGCGGGCACATGACATTCTACGCGGGATCGATCTGCTGGCCGCTCGCAGCGATGTAGATCCAGCCTCGATTCGAGCTGCCGCCCGCGGGGTCAAAGGGGTCTGGCTCTTGCTGGCGGCCGCGGTTGACACGCGCATCGGCAAGGTCTGGCTGGACCGAACCCCGTATAGCCTGCGGGCCGCTCTCGAAAACTCCATGAACACAGATCTGTTTGATGCGACGATTCCCGGCTTCGCGCTGCATTGGGACCTGCAAGATCTTACCCAGGCCATGGGACACCGGCCGGTCTTGTGGACCGATCCGACGAACTGGATGGAGCGGCCTGCCTTTCTTGGCCCGCCATTTCAATATCGCTACATTCTCGGCGACACCACGGATCTTCATGATGCGCAGGACAACGCGTATATCAACGAGTTCGTACAGTGAAAGAAGCACCGTCGCACAGCCGCGTTGCTGACTTGTAGTGGCCGAGCACGTGCTCGGCCACTAGCGTGGCCAGGCCTCATCGATCGACCGTGCGCGCCGCAGCACGACCAGAGTTTCGTCGTCCGAAGCTGGACCCGCTCCCCGAAAGGCCTCCACACCAGCGAGCAGCGCCTCACCGGCTTCCTGGGCTGACGCGGACGGCGCGTTGCGAGCCAGCGCCAGCAGGCCCTTCGGATCGAGTGGCTCGCCGGCATGATCCGTGGACTCCGTGATGCCATCGGTATACAGAACCACCAGATCCCCAAGCGCGAGCTGAACGGCTGTTTGCGTGTATGGAGTGCCCGGAATCAAGCCGATCGGAAGGTCGGCCAATTCTCTAGCATAAGGCGTTGACTCCAGCATCCAGCTCCACGCGTTCTCTTCCGCGTGGTACCACAGCGGTGGCACATGGCCGGCATTGGTGAAAAGCAACTCGCCGGAGCTGGAGTAATGGCTCAAGACGAGGGCAGTGGCGTATTCCCCGCCGCTCGCGCCCTTCAGGAAGGATTCGTTGAGCTCACGCACTACGTCGGATTGATCCCACACGTCTGCATGCCTTCGCAAAAGGTCACGCAGCCTGTCGGCAGAGGCACTGACGAACTCACCATGTCCGGCAACGTCGGCGAGGGCAATCCTGGATACGAACCCCTGGCTGCAGACCGAAAGGTAATGAAGATCCCCGCCTCGGATTGCGGGAATCATTGGCCGGCAGCAAACCCACGCGTCCATGCCGGGCAATTCGATCGCGTACGCCGTCCGCTCATTCCCGCCTCTGAGTTCAAGGCACGCGAGCCGTTGCGCCTCTGGCTTGTTCATTATCCAATCTTACTGCTCGATCTGAAAGACGCGCTCGACTTCGCCGTTGCGAATACCGTACATCTGCCGGTGGAGATTGATGGTTCCGTCGTGATAATGAACGGCGATCTCAATCTTATCGCCGACTTCCACACTCACCGCCGGATCCTGAATCTCAATGGGAGCGTGTTCCGCGTGCAGGGCTTTGAGCTTCAGCCCGGCGATGCCTTTCACCGAGGGCAGACCGCGCTCGCCGCTGATGACTTTGCAGCCGCCATCCACCACCAGGCGCTCGCCCGCTGTCTTGCTGATCACCGTCACCAGTACGCTGAGGGCGACTTTGAAATCGGGCGCGAATGGCGCGTACCACGTGTCCATGAGCAGATACGAGCCGGCCTGGTTCTCCGTCACGCCGGCGTACGCCCCTGCAATCGAGTAATCGCCCGTGCCCCCGCAACTGACGATGCCCACCGGGATGCCGGCGGATTCGACGAGCTTTTTGGTCCGCGCCAGACCCTGCATCGCCTCGGTCACCACGCGTTCCTTTTCAGGACCGGGCAGCAAAGGTTGCAGATGACCTTCGTACCCCATGAGCCCGCGGAATCGCAGCCCGCTTTCAACTACGGTTTTTGCGAGTGCGGCGGCGGGCTCGCCCGGCGGCAGCCCGCAACGCTTCAGCCCCAGATCGACGTCCACCAGCAGGTTCACCTCAGCTTTTCGATCGCGCGCCAGCCGTGCCATGTCGGCAACCACTTTCGGGTTGTCCACCGCGACCAGTACGGGCACCTCACGGGAGAGTTCGACAAAACGACGCACCGGCGCCTCTCCCGCGATCTCGTTGGCGATCAGGATGTCGCGAATGCCGAAGTTCGCCAGTCGCTCCGCCTGCCACAGCCGGGCGCAGGTGATTCCGATGGCGCCGTGCTCCATCTGCCGCGCGGCCAGTTCCAGGACGCGATGGTTTTTGAAATGCGGCCGCAGCTTTGCCGGACGGTTGCAGAAAAACCGCGCCATGGTCTGGAGGTTCTGCTCCATCGTGTCCAGATCCACCAACAGGGCGGGTGTATCGATGTCGGCCAGCTTGAGCTTGATCGAATCAGACATGGAGTTCTTTTAGCGCAGCTCAAGGTCCAATATCTATCAGGAAACCACAAATTTCTGTTGGGGGGCCGCGGCGCCCGGCCGCAGAATCTCATCGAGCGGGACACAACGCTTCTCGGCCGCGCTTCGATAGGCCGCTTCGACAGCCGCAAAGGTGCGCAGGTACTCGCGTCCGCCGGTTTCGAACGGAGAGCCCGCCGCAAGGCAGGAGATGAAGTGGGCCTGCGTGGCGCGTACACTGTCGCCTCGATAACCGGCGGTGACATCATTCTTCCAAGCCAGGGAACGGCTTCGATATACGTCGCCCGTTGCCTCGATCGAGATCGTCCCGAGTTCTCCTTCGAAGAAAGCATCTCCCATCGCCGGGCCATCCGGATCGGGATCGAGGAAACGATGCCCGTCGATCCAGCCATGAACTCCCCCTGCATGAGTCAGCACCAGGATGGCCTGGTCTTCGGCGGCAACCTGCGGGTTCCGGCGGCTCGCCTGCGCGTACACCGATTCGATCTCGCCAAACAGGAACCGGGCCGTGTCCATGTGATGGACCAGAGCTTCGTCGATGAGCAGCCGCCGCAGCGTGCGGAAATAAGCCTGCTTCGGATAGGGCTCTGCTCCAGTCCCGTCCCGCGTGCGCGTGCGAAATCCGTATCCGATCGGAGGCCCGATGTCTCCGCGAGCGATCATTTCATGTGCTGCGCGGTACCAGGGCTGCCAGCGCCAGTTCTCGTGGATCATCAATGGCATGCCGGCCGATTCAGCCGCCGTGACAATCTCTACCGCCGATTCCCAGTCGGGCGCGATCGGCTTCTGGCAAATGATCGGAATCTCTTTCTCCAGAGCCAGGCGCACCAGCGGAAGATGCGTTTCCATGCGAGTGACAATGTCCACGAAATCAAGTTGCTCGCGATCGAGCATTTCCTCCGCTGAGAGGTAAGAGCGGCTGGCGAATTTCTCGGCGCGATCCAGGCGGGGATCAGCGGCGGCAACGATCTCCGCTCCAGGAATCCTCCGCCAGGCTTCAATATGCCGCTCGGCGAAGAAACGGCACCCGATCATGGCGCCTTTCAGGACGTTGGGCATGTAGGTGTGGAATGCGCCAGCAGGCGCTCAGGATTTGCCTGCATCATGGTGCGAATCTGGTCGACGGAAAAACCGGTGCTACGCA
>Ga0187817_10000750_pt1 | contig 14563 bp, 5 predicted proteins | sample NC_wetland_sal_i_17_FD_132431 | JGI IMG/M metagenome (GOLD analysis project Ga0187817, IMG submission 132431) | Wetland sediment microbial communities from Neuse River Estuary, North Carolina, USA - SO4_2 | ecosystem: Environmental > Aquatic > Freshwater > Wetlands > Sediment | place: USA: North...
CTCCGGTTCCGTCGGAAGCCGCGAGTCCTTCGCCGGCACCCAGCTCCTCGGCGGCGTTGCCGATGGTGTCCGTGCCGAGCCCGCTGGCGACGTCCACCGCGCCGCCGGCGATTCCGGCAGCGTCAGCGTCCAAACCGGCGGATTCGCCAAAGCCGGGCAATACGCCGGCCCCCAATCCGACCGCTCAGCCCTCGGCCGCGCCGAGCGGTGGGCTCAGCATGTGATGCGATCGAAGCAAGCGGAGGGCCCGAAATGGCGCGGCGAATGATTGGCAAAGTCAGCGCGCTCGCGCGCTACCCGGTTAAGTCGATGCTCGGCGAGCAGCTCGACGAGCTTCATTTCACCGAGCGCGGCGCGATCGGCGATCGCGCATACGCGCTCAGAGAGCTGGTGACGCGGCAGATCGCCAGCGCCAAGAAGTTTCCGCGGCTTTTCGAATTTCGGGCGACCTACGACTCGGCACCTGCGCCGGGGCGCGCGGCGCCCGTGACAATCGAGTTGCCCGGCGGGCGCAAAATTCACGCCGAGGACGCAGGCGCATCCGAACTGATTTCCGCGGCGCTCGGCCGAAAAGTAAGCCTCGAGCGTGCCGCAGCCGCGCAGGGCGAGCTTGCCGGAATCGACCCGGCGACGCTTTTCGCCGACGTGCCGGTCGAGAAGGTCTTTCCCGGGCTTACCGCCGCCACGCTGCCCGACCATTTCGCACTCGAGAAGGAAAGTTTTTTCGACAGCGCGGTAGTGCACGTGCTCGCCAGCGGCACGCTGCGGCATATGGCGAAACTCGCCGCACCCGGCTCGGTTTTCGACCCGCGGCGCTTCCGTCCGACGATTTTCGTCGACACCGGCGAGCGCGACGACGCGTTTATCGAGGACGAGTGGCTGGGCGGTACGCTCGAAGTCGGCGACGGCGTGAGGATTGTCGCGATGCGGCCTGCGCTGCGCTGCGTGATGACGACGCATCCGCAGGAAGAGCTGCCGCGCGACTACGCGATCCTGCGCACCGCCGCGTTTCACCATCGCGCCAACGTCGGCGTATTTGCCTCGGTCGGTGCGGCGGGCCGGATTCGCGTGGGCGATCCGGTGTACCTGGATCAATAATTTCCCTGACAACGGTTGTCGCGTTGTGGAAACAACGCCGCGTGGCCTCTTGCGAGATCCGATCCACGGGGCAGACGATAGTGTTGTGGCGCGGCATCGAGTCGCGCCGCGTCGATGCCAGCTGCTTGTGAAATCATAATCTCGGAGCGCGCCGCCGCCCGAATCGCTGCCGCCCGCGCGTGGTTGGAGTCGCAGCCATCTGGCCGCGAAGTCCTGGTGATCGCGTCGGTCAGAGAGGCCGGCGACGACTTGGTGCGCGCGTTCGCGGTTTCGCGCGGCGCGATTCTCGGGGTGCATCGCTTGACGCTGAACCGGCTGGTCGGGTTGCTCGGCGCCGAAGAGCTGGCGGAGGCCGGCCTCGCGCCCGCGGACGGACTCGCGGCCGAGGCGGTGGCGGCGCGCGCGGTCTTTCGGCTGGCGCCGTCGGGAGCGCTTGCGCATTTCGAACCGGTGCTGAATCGTCCCGGTTTTTCACGCGCGCTGGCGCGGACGCTGATCGAGCTTCGATGGAACGACATCGGCGCTCACGAGTTGCGTGCGCTCGGCGGCGCAGGTGAGGCGATCGCCGCGACGCTGGCGCAATTCGACGCCGAGTTGGCAGATGCCAAACTGATCGATCGCGCCGCTATGCTGAAAGTCGCGACTCGCGCCGTGCTCGCGAGTCAGCCGCCACGCTTCGTTGGGCTGCCGGTCCTGCTGCTCGATCCATCCGTGGACAGCGCGCTCGACCGTGACTTTATTGCGGCGCTTGCCGCGCGTTCGCCTTCGATTCTCGCGACGATCCCGGCCGGCGACTCGCCCGTTCAGATGCTCCTTGAAGATGCACTCGGCGTGCGTGCAACTGCATTGTCACCGACTGCGAACGAAAATATCGCGCCCTCGCTCGAGCGCCTGCAAGGACATTTGTTCGCCGACACCGCACCGCCCGAGCGGGACGTGGACGAAACCGTGACGGTGCTTTCGGCCCCGGGCGAGATGCACGAGTGCGTCGAGATCGCGCGGCGAATCGCCGCCGAAGCGAGGCGCGGCGTACCGTTCGATCGAATCGCCGTGCTGCTGCATGACCCGGTACGCTACGCGCCGTACTTGCAGGAAGCGCTGGCCCGCGCGGGCATCCCGGCTTACTTCGCGCGAGGTACGCGGCGGCCTGAGCCGGGAGGACGCGCCCTGCTCGCGCTGCTCGCGTGCGCCGCGGAAAATCTTTCGGCGCGCCGCTTTGCCGAATATCTCTCGCTGGCTGAAGTCCCCGACCCCGATCGCCCGCGTGAGGATGAGCCGACAATCAGCTCGGACGCGGAACTCGCGCCGGCCGCGATGGGCTCAGATCTTGAAGTTGAAGGCACAGCCACTTTGGTTGACATCGTCGACGCCTCCGATCCTGTTCCGGTGATCGATGGAACGGCGCGGGCGCCGTGGCGATGGGAACGGCTGCTGGTCGACGCGGCGGTGATCGGCAGCGCGGAGCGATGGCGCAAGCGGCTTTGGGGGTTGGGCAACGAGCTCAGAGCGCAGCGCGCGGAAATTGCCGATGACGACGCGCGCGCGGCGGGGCTGGAGCGGCGAATTATCGACCTCGCGCATCTCGGCGAGGTGGCGATGCCGATCCTTTCGATGCTCGACGCGGCGCCGCGCGATGCGAGCTGGGGCGACTGGCTCAAATTTCTTCACGGGCTGGTTGACTTGGCGATTCGCGATCGCGAACCGGTTCTCGCCGCGCTGGCAGAGCTTGAGCCGATGGCGCCGGTCGGTCCGGTCGGACTCGACGAGGTGCGTCTGGTGCTGAATGATCGGCTCGGGCGACTGGAAGCTCCGCGGCGCGTTCGCCGCTATGGTGCGGTGTTCGTCGCGCCGCCCGGTCGGGCGCGCGGCATGGCGTTCGACGTGGTTATCGTCCCGGGTCTCGCCGAGCGCATGTTTCCGCGCAAGCTGACCGAGGATCCGATCCTTTCCGACGCGGCGCGCGCGCGGCTGAGTCCGTATCTCGCACGGATCGAGCGGCGCGCAGGCGCGGAGCGGCTCGCGCTCCGAATTGCGGCGGGCGCGGCGCGCGAGCGTGCGATGTTTTCTTATTCGCGGGTGGATCTTGACCAGGGGCGTCCGCGAGTGCCTTCGTTCTACGCGCTTGAAATTCTAAAAGCCGCCGAGGGCCGCCTGCCCGGCTTCGACGAGCTGGCCAGCCGTGCGGCGTCGCAGCCCGCGGCGCGGCTTTCATGGCCGGCGCCGGCAAACCCCGGCGACGCGATCGACGACGCGGAATTCGATCTGGCGGTGCTGGACAAGCTGGTGGACGCCGATCCTCAGACGACGATTGGTGCGGCGAACTATCTGCTCGGCGCCAACGTGCATCTGGCGCGGGCGCTGCGCATGCGGGCTCGGCGCTGGCTGAGGCGATGGACGCCGGCGGACGGGCTGGTCGATCCGGACGCGGCGGCGCTGGCGGCGTTGCGCAAGCATCAGCTGTCCGCGCGATCGTACTCGCCGACCGCGCTGCAGAATTTCGCCGCATGCCCGTATCGTTTTTTTCTCCAAGCGGTCCATCGGCTGGAGCCGCGCGAGGAACCCGAGGCGATCGAGACGCTCGATCCGCTCACGCGCGGCGGCCTGTTTGCGGAGGTCCAATACGAAATCCTGTCGGCGCTCAGAGAGCTCGACGTCTTGCCGCTTGGGCCGGAGGACCTGGAGGACGCCTCGGCGCTGCTCGACGAGCGGCTCGACGCGGTTGCCGAGCGATGGCATGACGAGCTTGCGCCCGCGATCGAGCGCGTGTGGCTCGACGGAATCGAGGGTATCCGCGCCGACTTGCGCGAATGGATGCGGCGGGCGGCGGAGGACCCGGAACACTGGCGGCCCGAATGGTTCGAGCTCGGCTTCGGGCTGAGCGATCGCGCGCAGGCGGACCCGCACAGTTCGGCGGAGCCGGCCGCAATCGAGGGCGGCCTTGCGCTGCGCGGCTCGATCGACCTGCTCGAGCGCCATCCGGACGGACGAATTCGCGTGACCGATCACAAGACCGGGAAGGTGCGCGCGGCCAAGGACTTCGTAATCAGCGGGGGCAAGACGCTGCAGCCGGTTTTGTACGCGCTCGCGGCCGAACGCGTGCTGGGCGAGAAGATTTACGCCGGGCGGCTTTACTACTGCACCGCGGCCGGCGGCTACGAAGAGCGGGTGGTTGAAATCAACGACGAGGCGCGGCGCGCGACGCGCGAATTCGTCTCGATCATCAAAAAATCGCTGGCGGAGGGGTTTTTGCCCGCCGCGCCGGACGATGGCGAATGCGAATGGTGCGACTACAAGCGCGTGTGCGGCCCGTACGAGGAGCGCCGCGTGAAACTCAAGCCCGAAGTGCGGCTCAACCGGCTCAAAGAGCTGCGCGGGATGGCTTGACGCCGTGGCCGGTACGATCATATCCGACCAGGCGATCCGCGATCGGATTCGCGACGACCTCGGCGCGACGCTGGTAATCGAGGCGGCGGCAGGCACGGGCAAGACCACAGCGCTGGTGAATCGAATCGTGTCGGTGATCGGGTCGGGGCGCGGGGAACTCGGGCGGATCGTCGCGGTGACGTTCACCGAGAAGGCTGCCGGCGAGCTGAAGCTCAGGCTGCGCGGCGAAATTGAACGCGCGCGCATCAGCACCGAACCTTTGAGCGAAGCGCGGTTGCGCTTCGACGTGGCGCTCAAGCAACTGGAAGAAGCGCGGATCGGAACGATTCATTCGTTTTGCGCCGACCTGCTGCGCGAGCGGCCGGTGGAGGCGCGGGTCGATCCGATGTTCGAAGTCGCGCCCGAGGACGTTGCGGGCGAGATGTTCGACGCCGCGTTCGACCGATGGTTCGAGCGAGTGCTGGACAATCCGGGCGAGGGGATGCGCCGCCTGCTGCGGCGGCGCGATCTGTCGGAGCGCACGGGACCGCGCGCGATCGCGCGGCGCGCGGCGTTCGAGCTGCTGAACTGGCGGGACTTCGATTCGCCGTGGCGTCATTCGCCGTTCGAGCGTGACGCCGAGATCGACGCGATCATCGCGGAAGTCGAAGCGCTGGGCAAACTCGCCGAACTCGGAGAGGACGACGACTGGCTGGCCAAGGGCCTCGACTTGATCGCGCGGCCGGTTGGCGAGGCGACGCGGCTGGAGGCGGTGCGCGGGCGCGACTACGACGCGCTCGAGTCGGTGTTGATTGGGCTTTGCGGGGGCAGGCGCTGGGATTGGCAGGGATACGGCGGCGGCTTCGGCGAGGCGACGCGCGAGGAAGTTTTTCGGCGGCGCGCAGCGCTGCACGAGCGGCTGATCAAGTTTCGCGACAATGCGGGCGCGAATCTCGCGCCTATCCTGCGTGACGAACTGTGGCCAATCGTCGCCATCTACGAAGACCTGAAGCGCCGCGCGGGGCGGCTGGACTTCCTCGATCTGCTGTTGGTCGCGCGCAACCTGGTTCGCGGCAACCCGGCGGTGCGCGCCGAGCTGCAAAATCGCTTCACCCATATCTTCATCGATGAATTTCAGGACACCGATCCGCTGCAGGCGGAAATCCTGCTGCTGCTTTCGTCGGCCGATCCTGGCGAGACGGACTGGCTGAAGGTCAAGCCGGTCGCGGGGAAATTATTTATCGTCGCCGATCCAAAACAATCGATTTACCGTTTCCGGCGCGCCGACGTTTCTCTTTACCAGGGCGTCAAAACGCTGCTGCTGATGCATGGCGCGGCGCTCGAGCATCTTACGGTGAGCTTTCGCGCGACGCCCGCGCTGCAAACCATGGTCAATGCCGCGTTCGCGCCGCTGATGAGCGTGGAGTCGGGCACGCAGCCGGCGTATGCGCCGTTGATGCCGTATCGCGCCGAGCCGGGGACCCAGCCTTCGATCGTCGTGTTGCCGGTGCCGGAACCGTACGGCGATTACGGCCGGGTGGTCGATTGGAGAATCGACGAGTCGCTTCCCGAGGCGATTGCCGCGTACGCGCGATGGCTGGTGCATGAAAGCGGATGGACGGTGACCGAGCGCGAGAAGCCCGACGAGCGCGTGCCGATTCGTCCGCGGCACATATGCATCTTGTTTCGCCGCATGAATTCGTTCGGGCGCGACGTAACGCGGCCGTATTTGCGCGCGCTCGAAGCGCGGCATCTCCCGCACGTACTGGTCAAGGGCGGTTCATTCAACGAGCGCGAAGAAGTGATCGCAATCCGAAATCTGCTCGGCGCAATCGAGCGGCCCGACGACGAGTTGACCGTGTTCGCGGCGCTGCGCGGACCCGTTTTCGCGCTGACGGATGCGGCGCTGCTCGAATTCCGCATGACCGTCGGCAGCCTGCATCCGTTTCGCAGGATTGCCGACGATATCTCCGACAGTCTCAAGGAAGTGAAGGGCGCGCTCGAGGTGCTCAAGGGATTGCATCGCGGGCGCAACCGAAGGCCGATCGCGGAGACGATTGCAACGATTCTGGCGACGACGCGCGCGCATGCGGGAATCGCGATCTGGCCGACGGGTGAGCAGGCGCTGGCGAATATCATGCGAATCATGGACCAGGCGCGGCGTTACGAAGCGCGCGGCGGGATGACCTCGTTTCGGGCTTTCGTCGATGAGCTCGAAGCGCGCGCCGATCGCGACGAGGCGAGCGAGACGCCGATCGTCGAGGAAGGCACCGAGGGGGTGCGGATCATGACGGTGCATCGCGCCAAGGGGCTGGAATTTCCGGTCGTCATCCTGGCCGATATCACCTGCAACGAAACTCGCGCCGGCGCGTCGCGCTATATCGAGCCCGCGTCGAAGCTGGCCGCGATGGAGCTTGCGGGATGCGCACCGCGCGAACTGCAGGAACATGCCGCCAAGGAGCATGACCGCGACCAGGAGGAAGCGGTGCGCCTGCTCTACGTCGCATCGACTCGCGCGCGCGATCTGATAGTGGTGCCGGCGGTTGGCGACGAGGAGTACGACGGCTGGCTCGCGCGGCTCAATCCCGTCGTCTATCCGGTGCTGGCAGATCGGCGTTCTCCCATAGCGCGCCAGCCGCCGGGATGCCCCGAATTTGGCGATGACAGCGTGCTGACCCGCCCTGCGAAAGCGCCGGGCAAAATGAAATCGGTAGCGCCCGGATTGCATCGCGCTCGGAATGGAGAGCATAGCCAAGAGCATCAAATAGTCTGGTGGGATCCGCGGCTGTTGATTTTGGACGTCGAGGAGAAGATGGGGCTTCGGCAGGACAAGCTGCTGCAAGCCGACGAAAATAAACTCGTGTCGGACCGCGGGATCAAGCTGCACGAACAATGGAGCGCGAGCAGGGCGGCGATGCTCGCGGCCGGAATGGCGCCGACGATAAACGTCGCGACGGCGACCGAACTCGCGCTTGCAGCATCAGCGGCCGGGCCGGCGTACTCCGAAGCGATCGCGATCGAAGAGACGCGTCGCGATCGCGGACGGCCGCATGGCAAGCGCTTCGGCACGCTGGTGCATCTTACGATGCTGCGTGCGCCGCTCGACGCGGACGCGCAAGCGATCGGCAAGGTCGCGGCGAGCGCGGCCAAGATGATCGGTGCGCCGGATGAGGAGGCCGCCGCTGCCGCGTATGCCGTAGAAGCCGCGCTCAAGGCTCCGCTGATGGGCAGGGCGAAGGCGGCGGATACGGTGATGCGCGAATGCCCGCTGACGGTCCGGCTCGAAGACGGCACCGCAGTCGAAGGTATCGCGGATCTCGCGTTCGCCGAGAATGCTGACGGCGGCGCGGTTTGGACGGTGGTCGATTTCAAGACCGATGTCGATGTTGCGGCGCGGCTCGACGAATATCGCGCGCAGCTCGGCTTCTACGTGCGGGCCGTCAGAGAGAGCACAGGGCGGCCGGCAAGCGGCGCGATACTATGGATCTGATTAAATGTGAAACCGGCCTGGGTTTCACGCTTCCTTGGGCAGGGGTGACCCCTGCACCCGGTATTAGAAAAAAAAGATGCGGGCTTCGCCCTGTTAGAGCAGTTTGAGGAAGAAGCCCGTCGTCACGCGGCGAGGCGCGAGAGGGCGCGAATCGTGACGTGAATCGCGGGCAGGCGCAGGGAGGCAAGCGTTTTCAGCTCGTCGAACAGGCCGGTGAGCTCCGCGAATCGGTTGGCGCGAACCCGCTGCAACTGCTCGATCGATTCATCGACGCTGATTGCGGGATCGTCGGCGATGGCGTCGAGCACCGCGCAGCACAGCGCGATACGCGCGGCGCGAAGTTCGGCGGCCATTTCGTTTGCAGCGCGCCGCTCCCATCGGTCGTCGGCGCCAACCGATTGAAGGCCCTCTTCGAGGATTGTGAAGTTGAGCCGCGCGCTCAGGCGGAAGTAAGCTTGAGCCGCTTTGGCGGGTTCGATTTCGCGGGCGAAACTCAGGCTCAGCACGCTCAGAATGTGATCGGCAAACGCCAGGCGCGCGAGCCCGTGCGCCAATTCGCCGTCCAGGCCGGCGATCCGAAGCTCGCGATAGAGACGCTCGAAGCGGTCGCGCTCGCCACCGGCGAGCATCGACTCAAACGCGCCGGACAGCATTTCGAACGCCGGCTTGAAGCGGGTAACCGCGGCGCCGATCGAAGTGGCCGGTTCCAGTTCGCTGAGCGCCCATCCCACAGCGCTGCGGCATGCGCGTTCGAGCGCGAGAAATGCGCCCAGCTCCGACTCGGCCGCGGTCGTCGCGACGTTGCGCTTGAGCGAAGCGGCCCGTTCCTGGATCGAAAGCACATCGGTCGCGATCACCCATGCGCGGACCACGTCCTCAGCCGCGACGCCGCGATCGCGCACCTGGCCGAAGACGAAAGTCGCGCCGGCCAGATCGACGAGTTCATTGACGGCGCGAGTGGCGATCAGCGCGTGGCGGAGCCGATGAGCGCCGATGTCGAGGCTTAGGTGCTCGGCGAGCGAGGGCGGAAAGTAGGGCTGCAGGAAACGTCCGACGAGGTACGAATCGTCAACCAGCACGGTGGTTTCAAGCCGCCCGCTGAGATCGATCTTGGTGTAGGCGGCGGCCAGCGCAAGCTCGGGGCGGGTGAGCCCGGGGTAGCGTGAGTGGCGCTCGCGAATCGCCTCGCGGGGGGGCAGTGCGGGCTCCATCCTGCTCAGGATGCCGCGATCCTCGATGGCCTGGAGATGGTCGCGGAACTCGGCCAGGTGGGTGCGGCTGCGAAGCTGCTCGAGGCTGAGCGACAGCACCTGATCGCGATTGTCAGCGATGACCCGGTCGGCGACTTCGCCGGCGCACGCGGCAAGCGCGCGGTTGCGCGCCTCGAAGCTGAGCTCGCCGCGGGCCACGGCAGGCTCGAGCAGGATCTTGAGATTGACTTCGTGATCGGACATATCGACGCCGGCCGAGTTGTCGATCGCGTCGGTGTTGATGCGCCCGCCGGCCAGCGCGTACTCGATGCGCGCCTTTTGGGTGAAGCCGAGGTTGCCGCCTTCGACGACTATTTTGGCGCGCAGCTCGGGCGCGGTGATTCGGCACGCGTCGTTGGCGTGGTCGGCGACTTCGGCGTCGGTCTCGGCCGAGGCGCGGACGTAAGTCCCGATGCCGCCGTTGTAAAAGAGATCGACGGGCGCGCGCAGAATGCGCTGGATCAACGACTCGCCGTCGAGCGCGTCGGAGTCGCATCCGAGGGCGGCGCGCGCTTGCGGGCTGAGCTCGATTCGTTTCTGGCCGCGGCGAAAGACGCCGCCGCCGGGACTGATGAGTGCGGGATTGTAGTCCGACCAACTCGAGCGCGGCAGGTCGTAAAGCCGCTTGCGTTCGTCGAAGCTGGCGGCGGGATCGGGATCGGGATCGATGAAGATGTGGCGGTGGTCGAAGGCGGCGACGAGCTTCAAGTTGCGCGAGCGCAGCAGGCCGTTGCCAAACACGTCGCCCGACATGTCACCGATGCCGACGGTCGTGATCGGCGCGCCGCGGTCTGGGTCGCGGCCCATCTCGCGCAGATGCCGGCGCGCAGATTCCCACGCGCCGCGCGCCGTGATCGCCATCTTCTTGTGGTCGTAGCCGTGCTCGCCGCCCGAGGCGAAGGCGTCGCCGAGCCAGAAGCCGCGCTCGAGAGCGATCCGATTGGCGATGTCCGAGAAAGTCGCGGTGCCTTTATCGGCGGCGACGACGAGATATGGACCGTCGTTGTCGAGGACCCTGACGCGAGCGGGATGCAGCGGGCCGTGGGCGGTAAGGTTGTCGGTGAGATCGAGCATCGCGCCGATCAGCGTCTGGTACGCCTCGACGATGTCGCGGGGATCGGGCTGATGGCGGGGCCGCGGCTTGACGATGAAGCCGCCCTTGGCGCCGAACGGGACGATGATCGCGTTCTTGACGGTCTGGGTCTTCATCAGATCGAGGATCTCGGTGCGGTAATCGTCGGGCCGGTCGCTGAAGCGAATTCCGCCGCGCGCGATGCGGCCGTGACGCAGATGGCATCCTTCCATGCGCGGACTGTTGACGTGAATTTCGAAGAGCGGCGCGGTGTCGGGCAGCCCGGTGATGCGCGCGCTTTCGAACTTGAGCGCGATGTAGGGGTCGGGCGACGGCGCGGGGCAGAAAAAGTTGGTGCGCACGGTCGCCTCGACCAACGACAGCAGCGCGCGCGCAACGCGATCGTCGACAATACTTTCGATCGCAGCGAGCCGGGCGAGATACGCTTCGCGCAGGCCGGCGATTTTTTCCGGCGCGGCCGGGTTGTCGAACGAGAGACGCGCGGTGAACAGTTCGAACAACGACTTGGCGAGGCCGGGATATGACAACAGAACGCGCTGCAAGCCAAGACGAGACGGCGACAGGCGCATCTGAAACGCGGCGACGAGATAGGCGCGCAGGAGGGCAACCTCGCGCCAGGCGAGGCCCGCGGTGAGCGTGAGGGCGCTCAGCGAATCGTCTGCAGCAAGGCCGATCCGCACGGCGGTGATCGCGTCGGCGATGAGCGCCGCGCCGGGGAAGCTGGCGAACGGCTGCGAGCCGGGTCCTTGCACAGAAAAAACCTGCAGGTACGCGCGCGTCACTTTGCCGTCGGTGCGGGGGCGTAGCTCGTGAGCGTCCTCGGCCAAGACCTCGATGGCGAAATTCTGCAAAGTAGGCATCAGATCGGAGAGCATCGGAGCGTCGCCGAGCCCGATAATCCGAATGTCGCCGGCGCCCGAAGCGTTGCCGTCCGGCGCGCCGGGTCGGGCCTCGACCATGAAATCGCGGCCGGCAGAAATTAGCATTTCGACGCTTTCTACATCGCCGAGCGCGCGGGTTACGTCGTTCGCCGCCTGATAGTCAGCGCTGAACGCAGCGGCCCATCGCTCAGCGAGCGCGCGTCCCCGCTTGAGTCCGAATTTTTCGATCAACCGCTCGTGCAGGCGATCGTCCCATCGTCGGGAGAGCTCGGCGACGGCGGTCTCGAGGCCGCGGACGACCGAAGGCTTCGGCGGATCGGCAACGAAACAGAAATGGAGGCGCGCCGTGTAACCCTCGACCAGCGCCTGGTAGAAGTAGACCAAAGTGCCGTGCAGCGCGGCGGCCAGAGTGTCCTGGATGCGCCGGCCAAGCTCGGCGGAGGCGGCCTCGCGCGGCATCACCACCAGCGCGATCACGTTGCCGTGACGCACGTCGGGCGCAACGAAGAGCCGCACCGAGGTTTCGTTCTTGACGTCGAGGATGAGCCGCAACTGCGCGCGCAGTTCGGCGACCGGCGCGCGAAACAGTTCATCCTTGGGAAAGCTGTTGAAGGCGGAAACGATTTCCTTGTAGTCGTGCGAGCCCGGCGCCGCGCCCTCATCGGCCAGCACTTCGCCCAGCTTGGCCCGCAGCACCGGAATGTGCTGCGCCTCCTCCGCGTAGGCCTTCGACGTGAACAGACCGACGAAATTGTCGAACGCGACGACGCGGCCCGACGCGTCAGTGCGCCGAATCGAGACGCTGTCCATCGGGCGGCGGCGATGCACGTGGGACTCGGCGCGAGTCTTGCCGATCACCAGCGGCGGTCCTTCGAAGAAGAGCCTGCGGCGCGCGGGCGAGAGTTCGCCGAGCAGGACCGAGGTGCGAAATCGCGACTCCTCGTGCTCGCGCATGATGCCGAGTCCGGTGCCGGGATCGGCCACGAATTTGGCGCTGCCGTCCTCGCCGGTCACAAGATAACGGCGATAACCGAGAAACACGAAGCCGCCCTGCACCAGCCATCGCATCAGGTCACGGACCTCGATCAGTTCGCGGTTGGCCGCGGTTTCCTCGCAGATCTGCAGCGCGCGGCCGGTCATCCGCTCAAAGTCGCCGGTCGCCGCGCGCGCCTCGGCAAGAATCGAGATCACATCGCGCTCGATTTGACGCGCCTGCTCAACAGTGGGCGCGAGCTCCAGCTCCGCGTGCACGAATGACTCGGCGCGCTCGGTGGAGAGCGACTGCTCGAACGATGCGATCCGCCCCTGTTTGTCGCGAGTGACTTTGAAAACCGGATGGAGCATCCGGCGAACGCCGACGCCGAGATGATGGAAATATTCGAGCAGGCTGTCGACAATGAACGGGCAATCGGTCGTCACGGTCTCGACGACGGCGCGTGCGCCGCTGTCGTCACCCGCAACAGATACGACTTTTGCGATCACCGGATCGGTGCGGACGGAAAAAAATTCGAAGGCCGACTGCACGAGCGCAAGGCGCCTGTGGGCCGGGACCTGCTCGTCAGTGTCGGCCGACTCGCGCGCGAACAGGCGCTCGGCGAAGACGGCTACGAGGCGCGCGGAATCAGCGGGAAGATTCCGGTCGATTAGCTCGCGGAGTTCGGTCTCGATCGCCAAGGGCGTCACCCGGTGAATGCAGCAGATGAAATGACGCGGCCCGGCCCGCGCATATCAATTATAAGTCGCGTCGCGCGAATTGCGTAGCGGGAAAAATCACTTGATTAAATGTGGAACCCACCGTGGGTTTCCACACCTCCTTGGGCAGGGGTGACCCCTGCCGCGGGAGCGGGGCGCGGAGCCCCGCATTTGATAAACTTGGGTGCTACATGGCGGAAATAGAAATCGACGCGATGACGTTCGGGCCCTTCGGCGTCGGCCGCCAGGACGGCAAGGCGGTGATGGTCGCCGGGGCGGTCGCGGGAGACAGGCTGGAGGCCGAGATCGTTTCGCAGCGGCGCGATTACTCGGTTGGGAAAATTCGCGAAATCCTCCGCCCGAGCGCCGCGCGCCGGGTTGCTCCGTGTCCGTATCTGCCGCGATGCGGCGGATGCGATTGGCAGCATATCGAGTACGGCGCGCAGGTACGTTTCAAGGGCGAAGTAATCGCGCGCGAGCTGGGTCATGCGCTGGGAGTCGCGATCGATCCGGCCGGAATTGTCGAACCGGCGCCGGCGGAGTTCGGTTATCGGTCGCGGATCCGGCTCCGGGTGGGCCCGAAAGGGGTGCTGGGGTTTTACTCCGCCGGCAGCAACACGATCGTCGCGATCGATTCATGCATGGTCGCCGCGGCGGGCACCCGAATGCCGCGGCATCTGGCGCGGGCGCTCGGCAAGCGAGTCGAAGAGATCGAGGTGGTGCGCGACGGCGCGCGCGAAGTCCAGGTTGCACACCTGAAGAAGCCGGCGAGCGAAGAGGAGCTCAGGCGGGCAAGGAAGGTGCTCGAATCGGACAGCGAGGTCGCGGGGATCGTGCTGCGATCGGGGGCGGATCGCGCGACCGTCGGCGAAACGGCGATCACGATCGAGCTCGAGGACGGGCTAGCGATCGAAGCGGACGCCGATCTTTTCAGCCAGGTGAATCGCGCGCAGAACCGCAAGCTGGTCGCATGCGTGATGGAAATGGCGGCGATTCATGAATCGGCGGCGGTACTCGATCTGTTTTGCGGCGCGGGGAACTTCAGTTTCCCCGCGGCGCGCCGCGGGGCGCGAGTGACGGGCGTGGACGGCGATGCCGGAGCGATCGCGGCGGCGGCGCGCAACGCGGCGCGGCTCAAATTTCGCGACGCGCAGTTCGTCGCGATGAAGGCCTCGGCGACCGCAGATTTTCTCCGTCGCGCGCGTTATCGCCCCGAGGTGATAATCCTCGATCCGCCGCGCATCGGCGCGCCCGACCTGATGGAACCGATGATCAAGCTCGGCGCGCCGGGCGTGATCTACGTATCGTGCGACGTGACGACGCTGGCGCGTGATTGGCGTGCGCTGGCGAGCGCCGGATACAAAGTCCGTCGCGTGCGCGGGTTTGATTTTTTTCCCAACACGCATCATGTTGAGATCGTGGTGCACGCGCTATTGACTTAGATCGCGGGGCATTCTTAATGTAATTGAGCGGTCAGTTCCCGCATCCTCCCGCCAGAGGGTTGATCAAAGAGATGCCCAAGCAGGAAAAGGAAAAGCTCCCGAGGCCGAAGATTACGATTATCCCGGGCCGCGGAGTGGCGCAGACAATCAACTATTTGCTTGAGGACCGGGACGACCTCGAATGGATCATCGCGGTCGGGCGGACGAAGAACGGCGAGTTGTTCTTCTACGACACCGGCGGGGACATCGTCGAG
>Ga0187817_10000751_pt1 | contig 14562 bp, 8 predicted proteins | sample NC_wetland_sal_i_17_FD_132431 | JGI IMG/M metagenome (GOLD analysis project Ga0187817, IMG submission 132431) | Wetland sediment microbial communities from Neuse River Estuary, North Carolina, USA - SO4_2 | ecosystem: Environmental > Aquatic > Freshwater > Wetlands > Sediment | place: USA: North...
CGCGTTTCCGATGGGATCCTGACATGTTGACCTTTGGTTAGGATCTCCGCTCCAGCGCCTGCCGCCGCCCCGGCCCCGAGGCCGATCGCGGCGCCCTTTCCGCCGCCCGCAACCGCGCCGATAATAGTACCCAACAGCGCGGTACCTCCCGCCACCTTGGCGGTGCGGGCGCCGCGCGACGAACTCTCTTCAGTCACGGTTTCGGTATTGACATCCACCATCCGGTCATTTACCTTCACGCTCATCAGGTCGAGGGTGAGGGTAGTTCGTCCGGTGAGCTTACCCGATTCCTTGTCATCCACCAGCTTCACAACCACGTCGGCTCCACGGGGAATTGCGGTTTCACCATCGATCATGACCGGTTCGTCCAGACTCGCCGCGAATGTCTGGCCGATGGTGTTACGTTCCGAATCCACGCCGTCGATCATGCGGATCACAAACCTGGTGCCGGCGGGAAGTACGGTGCGCGGGGCGGCGGGCGTGGCGGCATCCGGGGCGGAACCGAATTGTATCGAGGCGATTTCCTCAACGTCCAGAGTTTGCAGGTGATCGCCGACATCCAGTTTCACCTCGCGCGAAGAACCTCCCAGGCACTCTCAGGCAAGAATATACTGGCGCTTCGGGTCGTGCGGACCGGTGCCGATTTCGACAAGAAGGCCGCGTGACGTCATCGACTTCAACCGTGTCAGAGTGGCTCGCTGGGAAAGTCCAACGTGCTTCGCCACAGCCGCCGTCGACCGGGCAACTTCATCGTTAAACAAAGCGAGGATGCGCCGGTCCGTCTCGTCCGTATGGGGTTGCCTCACCCGCGCGCTGGAAATGGTCACGCGAAAATGCATCCCGATTTCTTCCAGTCTGGGAGCCTCCAGGCCAGCCTCCTGGCAAGCTGCGGTCATGCGCTGAATCCCACTGCCCCATTGTTCAATCAGGTGTAGTTCGTGGAAGACCCGCCCGATCACGCGATTCCGCAACTTGGATACACCTTGCATAATGTCCTCGATCGTCAGGCCGAACGGCAGAAGGCCGGGATTCTCGATCTCGATCCGGTCATCAAACAGAGCGATACGGATGGGCGCCCCTTGCTGGGCGTAGTCCGCATGGACGATGGCATTCATGAGCGCCTCCCGGATTGCTACGAGAGGAACCGACCAACGATCCTCCCGGCGGACGCCCTCGATGATCGATTCGCGCGTCAGGTGCTTGTGTGAAAATGTAATCGCTTCTTCCGCGGCGCGAGGCAGGAACGAGCGGATCTCTGCTGAATCCAGTAGACGTGTTCGATTCGTTCCGGCAAAGCGCCCCGCCTGGATCCAGGCATCCGGGAACCGGGCGAACCTGTTCTTCCCTAAAAGAAGCAGTCCTCCGATAGTCGGCACCTGACGGCCCTGGTGCTCCGTGACGATGCGCAGAGTGGTCCATGCCTGGGCGGTCATTTGCCTGTAAGGCGCAAACGACTCGGAAGCAGCTCGGAAGTCGATGGCTTCCGACTTGAGGTCCGGGATGGCCTGCTCGTCGGCTTGAGCGAAAAGCAGATTCCCCAAATTGTTGAAAACATTTAAAAGTGTGGAGAATTAAAAGAACCGTTGGAGCCGGATGGGATGCGCCCAAGGCAGGTGCGCTACCAGGCTGCGCTACGCCCCAACATTTGAAGCTTTTTCGATTTTAAACTACTTGCGCGATGAACATCCATCCCGAAACTCGTTCTCAGCCCAAATACGTATCAAAACTGCATCAAACCCCTTCTCACTGGACCTTCACCGGTATCAAAACCCCTCACCTCGTTGGGCTTGCAAGTTTATTTTCTCTAAGGCACGCTTCATCTGAGCTTTCACCTGCGAATACCTCTTGAAGAACTTGGCGTCGCCCTGCCGAAGCATCTGCGTACGACGTCTCGCGTCCGTTCGGCGGCGATATGGCCAAAGCGCGGCGGCCGTGAAAGCGCGCGTGCTGGTGATCGTCGCGCTGCAGGACCACATGGTCAACCCGCAACCCGCATAAGCTTTCGCACGTCTGCACGTTGGAGCTGGATAGCGATTACGGACACTTGGCCAACGGCTGCCAAGCCGCAAAAGTAGACGCCGCGGTCGAACGGTTTCTCGCGAAATAGCGGATGGCGCAATTCCGGCTCAGCTTTTCAACGAGACCTGCCTTGATCAAGACTGATGTAAGATCTGCTGCCGACGCTTGTGCGCGATACGGCGAAGCTTTACACTGGCTTTCCCAGAGCTCAAAGTGGAAGTTCTGCCCAAGCAACCGGGCGAACGTGGTTCGTCCGAAAGGCGGCGTGCGGTATCAAGGGAGGCAGATATGTTATCGGGCATGAAATGGCGCGTTCTTGGAATCAGCCTTGGCACAGGTGTGTTCCTTTGGCTCGCGGGCGCGGCAAGCGCGCAGAATATCGTGGTGGACGCCGCGCCGTCCCACGCGGTGAATTCGTTCAGTCCTTCGCGCGCTCTCGGCGGGGCGATTGACCGGCAGGGCATTGACGGCGGCCTCACCCGGGAACAGAACGAGAAGAATACCGAGAGGCTGTTAACTGGCCCGGTTCTCAAGGAACTTCTGGGCGCAGGGTGGGGAACGGTCACCTATCGCCAGAACACGGAACTGATGATCGAAGCATGGCACTGGAACGCGCGCGGCACCTGGAGCAATGCGGCCAAACAAGAGGGCTATTTCACCGGCAGCGCGGAGCCAACCGACGAGAAGATCCTCCACTCCTGGGCGTACCCGCTTCCGCATCGCGGGGCCACTGAGGGTGACGGTACCGGCTGGTCCCGCTTGACTGATGGCAATCTGAAGTCCTACTGGAAGAGCAACCCGTATCTAACCAAAGCCTACACGGGTGAGGATGACTCGTTGCACCCGCAATGGGTCATGATCGATTTGGGCGCCAAGGTTGACGTCAACGCCATCAAGATCGCCTGGGCGGACCCCTACGCCAGGCGCTACTACGTGCAATTCTGGACGGGAGAGATGGAGCCCTTCTATGACGGGATCAACAAGGGCGCCTGGCAGACCTTCCCCATGGGGACGATCACCGACGGCAAGGGCGGAACTCCCACCCTGAAGCTGATGAACTGGAAGATACCGGTGCGTTACCTGCGCATCTGGATGACGGAATCGTCCAACACCTGCGACACGCATGGTGCGGAGGACCCGCGCAACTGCGTGGGATACGCGATCAACGAGCTGTATATCGGGACCGTATCCGCCGACGGCCAGTTCAGCGACGTCGTCAAACACGTGCCCAGCCGAAAGCAGACCATCACCTGGCCTTCATCCGTGGACCCGTGGCATGCCGCTTCCGACCTTGACTATAGAAGAGGGGACCAGATCGGATTTGATTTCTTCTTTAATTGCGGCGTGACGCGCGGTCTCCCCGCCATGATCCCGATCGCAATTCTCTACGCGATCCCGGAGGATGCGGCCAACGAAATCGCGTACCTCTACAAACGGAAGTACCCGATCTCATGGATCGAGATGGGAGAGGAAGCGGACGGGCAGCGCGTGCTCCCGGAGGACTATGCCACTCTGTACATACAGTTCGCCAAGGCCATTCACAAACTGGTGCCCGACGCGCCCCTGGGCGGACCGGCTTTCGAGGGGACGCCTGGCGACGTGGACTCCTGGGCGGACGCGAACGGACGGGTCTCGTTTCTGGGCCGGTTCGTGGATTACCTCAAGGCGCGAGGCCACCTGCAGGATTTCACATTCTTCTCTTTCGAGCACTATCCCTGCATGGATGGCGGGAGAAAATGCGCTGACTGGAGTTCCCTCTACTGGGAGCCAGCCTACGTGAACCACGTGATTCAAGCCTGGAAGGACAACGGTCTGCCGCCGAATGTGCCGTTTTTCATGACTGAGGGCAACGACCTCGGCGAGGGCGGAGCCGGCACGGTCAAGAGCGGCCTCTGGCTGGCCGATTATGTAGGTGCCATGATGACCGCGGGCGCGGGCGGCACGTACTACTTCCACTACATTGCCTCGCTGGGCCGAGGCGCAGGCGGCGGCTTCCTGCCGATGGATCCGAATGGCCCCGTCAGGAGCTACACGCCACAGTACCTGGCAACGCAGGTGATTACCAAGGAGTGGGTGCAGCCCGTCGATGCCATTCACAAACTCTTCAAAGTCTCAAGCGACGTGAAGGACAAAGATGGGAACATCCTGGTCACGGCATACGCCGTCGAGCGGCCCGATGGGCAATGGTCCGTCATGTTAGTCAACAAAGACCACGACAACGACCATTCGGTAAGAGTCGCGTTCTCCGATCCGGTCACCAAGCGAGACCGCTTCTTCTCCGGCACGGTGGATCGGGTAGTCTTCGGCCCGGCTGAATACCAGTGGCATGCCGATCCGGTTCCCGGCGGTGTGCCCGAAGGCCGTCGCCGCGGCTGGGGCAACGGTCACGCGGATCCCGACGGCCCGCCATCCAAATCGACCGTTGCGGCCGGTGGCCCAGACACCGTCTACCAGCTTCCCAAAGCGTCGATCATCGTGCTCCGTGGGCGTATCGGTGGATAGGGGCGCCGCAACGCTCAGAAATGACGATGAAGGTAATCACCAGAGCAGCGATGCATCACGGCATTTCGAAGCGGAGGCACGCGCGGCCGAGGTAAATTTCGTCTCCGGGGCTAAGGCGCTCGCCGCGCTTTCCCCCGGAAGGCACTTCGATGGAGCGGCCGTCCCGGAAGATCCGCGTGCCGTATTCGCTGGCGTCATCGCAAATGCGATACTCATTGGACGCCGCATCCAGACGGATGTGCGCGTGGCCGCGCGAAACGGTCGCGTTGGCTTCGTCCGCGCCATCTTCAAAAACAATGTCGTTGCGGCGAATGACGCGCTGGCGCGAATCGGTAAGCTCCGCCAGCCGTCCGATATTGATGCGCGCCTTGGTCAGCACGAACGATTCCTGGCCGGCTTTTCCGCGCACGACGGTCAGCCGGGCCGGGCCAGGTTTTGCCGCGATAACCGCGGGGGTGTTCCGGTTTTCGTACAGGATGTCAACACTCCTTGGTCCGCTTTCACCAGTTTCAATGTCCACGGAAAAGCCGGCTGGGATGTCGCATCCGGCGCCGGCGAGGCACTCGCGAATGTCGTTTTCGAGCCGGCGCTGGGCGCCGAACGCGGCTTCGAACAGCGCGCGTCTGGCTGTGTCCGGCGAAGCCAGGCGCACCACGAGGTGATTGAACGGGAAGATCCGCTGGCCGCGCTGCAGCGTCTGAATCTTGCTCGCGACTTCGTCAAGAATCGAACGGTGCACCAGCAAGAGCTCATCGGATTCCGCCGGCCCGAAAGCCTTTTCGGTCCATTTGCGGAATTCACGCTCGATGGTTTTCTCCACTTGTGAGAAGAAACTCATGGACGTTCCTCCGCCGTGCCAATCAAGCCCAATTCATGCGCCGCCCCGACGACCTCCGCGGCGGCTGCCGCCGGATACGTTCCGCCGTACTGGCCATTCTCGATCAGAATCGAGAATGCGATGCGCTTCGCGGATTTTCCAGATGGTGCAAATCCGATGAACCATGCATGGGAAGGAGCGTCTGCCAGCTCCGCCGTTCCGGTTTTTCCAGCAATCGGCACCACGGCGCCTGACGCGCGCCGTCCCGTACCGCTGGTAACGACCTCGCGCATGTATCGCGCCAGAGTTGAAGCCGCATCCGGACTGAGTACCTGTTTCGGCGCGGTCACTCGAGCCCTTGTGTCGTCCAGAATCCAGCGCCCGCCCGGCATCATGCCACCGTTAGCAACTGTCGCAGCCACGCGCGCCATCTGCACGGGCGAGGCGACTACCTGCCCCTGACCATACGAGGATTGTGGCAATGATTTGCGTAGCTGTTCCAGTGTGTTTGGCGAGGCTACCGTGATCCCGAGAAGGCCGGCCGTCTCGAACAGCGGCTTGGCGCCGACGTCATACGTTCCAAGCTGCGCGAAATAGGCGTTGCACGAGACCACTGTCGCTCGCTCCAAGTCGAGCGCGCCGTGCGGAATCTTGTCGAGGACATCATCGCGAATGGGGCGGTTCGAGCCTCGAATGTAATTCCCGACGCGGCCATCGGGTAGCCGGATGCACGAGTATTGCGTGTGTACCAGCGCGGGATCCTTGCGCAGCGCGGCCATCGCGGTGACCAGTTTGAATGTGGAACCGGGTGGATAGAGACCGTAGCGTGCGCGATCGAGATACGGGTTCGAGCTGCCGGAATCCGGCTCCGCCGCTGCTTCGTTTCCCGGCTCGACAGGCGGGAGCGGGTAGCTCACCATTGCCAGCAGATCGCCGCTTGCCGGATCGAGCACCACCAGCGCACCTTTGTCCTTGCCCGCCTGACGCAACTGCTGTTCGAGAATCTGCGACGCCCGGACCTCCAACCGCGCGTCGATCGTCATGCGCACGTCACGCGGACGGTCGAGCACGCGGCGAACCTCAGGATGGTCCGGCTCCAACCGGTGACGCAGCAACGGAACCAGCTCGCGATAGTCGTAGCGAATGATGTGTTCGGTGGCGCCGGTTTTCGGATTCTTCAATTCCACCAGTGCCGGCCGGTCATCGTAGCCGCGAAGGCGGGTGGCGGAATCGCGCTCCACGAACGAAGTGTTGCTCGCACCCCAGCGCAGGCGCGTGCGGAGGTCGCCAAGAAGATCGAACGTCAGCCCTCCAAATGGGTAGTGGCGGCTTCCGGTGCGCGAGCAGGCGCGATCGATATTCACGCCGAGCCTTGCGTAGTCCGCCCGGTGGGCTTCCAGCTCCTCCCAGCGGCTGGTGGCCAGCGGCAAGCCGTTACGGTCGTAGATGGTGCCTTTGGGGATTTCGCGCATCACGGCGAGGAAGCGCGGATTGTATTGATAGCGGCGGGCGCCATCGGCCTGCACCACTAGTGCGCCCTGGCCCATCACCGGACCGCTGCGCAGCACCTGCACATAAGCCGCCTTCGCCACGATCAGCAGAGCCAGGCCGCTCAAAACGAGTCCCAGCGCTTTCACTGGTGCTCGAAACGGCGAGTTGCGCTCGGGCTTGGCGGCGCGGCGTGAGATCGAAAGTAAGATCGCGAAGACCAGGAAGTTGGCCAGCATGGCCGTGCGGCCGTAGCTCAGGAATGGAGTCACGACCCCCGAAAGCGGCAGCACGCCAAGTGCACCGCCGCCGATCAGCAGAATTTGGAGCGCCGTCGCCGTGGTGAGGCCGGTCGCGAGAAAGAATTCGTAATCGCTTTCCGCATGCAATGCAATACGGAACGAGCGATAGAGCAGGGTCGCGTACACCCCAAAAATCGCGGCAAAGCCCAAGAAGCCCCATTCCTCACCGAGCGCGGAAAGGATGAGATCGGTATGTACGGCGGGAACCAGCGCCGGGTCGCCCAGCCCGAGCCCGGTGCCGAACGTGCCTCCGGTGGCGAAGCCCCACAGCGACTGAGCGACCTGATCGCCTCCATGCACCGCATTGTTCCAAGGCGACATCCACATGTTGACGCGTGCGGACACCGTGTGGGGCACGCCGAGCAAGTAGCCGAAAGCGAAACCGCCAACCAGTAGCGCAAGGCCTGTGAACAACATCGCCGTGCCACTGCGCGCGATCGCATACAGCCCGAGAAACAAACACGTGAACACCAGGGCCGGCCCGAGGTCTTTCTGCAAAAAGAAAAACAGGAGCGACAGCCCGACACACACAATCACCGGGATGGTGTACTCGAGCGGCGGGAGATCGACATACTTCGAAAGCCAAGCCACCCTGGGCCGCGTCTCGCGCGCATGGCTCAGAATGTCCCAACGCTCCGCGAAATATCCCGCCAGGAAAAGGATCAGCAGAACGCGAATCACCTCGACCGGCTGGAAGCCGAAGAGGTTGACCTTGGCATCGCTCGTCCCGGGGCCGGATCCAAACGCGGTCAGCAGGATGGAAAGCGCGAAGCTGCCCAGGAGTGGAACGAAGCTGAGTTTGCCGAGCCGGCTCCGGAAGTCGACGGAACTCAGAGCCGCGAGCAAGAGGCAACCGCCCGCCACGCCCTGTGCGAAGCCGATGAAGATCATGCTGTCGCGCACCGGGTCCCGCAGGCTCACCATCAGGATCAGCCCGGCGCCCGTTAGCAGAAAAATGGGAACGAGCAGCGAGCGATCGCCTGTGAATCCGCGCAGGAGCCACCAAAGCTGGACCACGGAGTAGGCGCAAAAAAACAGCGCCGACCACAGCAGAAACTCGCGCCGGAAGGCGGCCGGGCGTCTCATCACGAATTGCGGCTTAAGAAGGCGGAACTGCTCAGCCGTCAGCAGCGCGATGGAGCGCTCGCGGCCCTCAATTTCGGGCGCCTGCGCGATCCTGGCTTTAAAACCGGCCAGGCCGCGCTGGGCCCGAATCTCAGACTCCTGCACGCGCAATCGCGCGAGTCCGCCGACGTTTTGCAGGTTTCCCGCTACGTAGTAAATCCTGCGCGCCACGAATTGCCGCTCGCCTGGGTCGCCGATGATGTTCAGGAAGGGCAGCAGATCGTCGCGCGATGCAAGCTCGTTCAGGTTGAGGAGTTGCTTCGTGGCGAGCGCTTGATCAGTTTGACTAAAGGTCTGCGATTTGGCTTGATAAACGAGGTACAATCCGCCGCCGATGAGAATGGAAACAGCGGCGAGCCAAAGGAATTCACTCAGGGGCCAAGCGCGCGCCCCTAGCCGGACATTGCGAGCCGCTATGCGCTCTTCGGCTCTGCTACGGGTTACGGCCATAGATGGAAGCCGACCCCCGGCAACTGCTTCAGCCGATAGTCCACGGCGGCAAGCATGTTCTGGACGCGCACGATGTTGCCATTGGCATTGGCATCGGGCGCAATCTCCTGATACAAGCGCAGCGCACGGTTGTAGTCATCCTGCGCCTTGAGCACCTCATCCTTTTCCTGTGGCAGACCCTGGATCTTGCGCGAGTCATACCAGAGCCGGTCAGCGCGGGCGCGATAGCCGTCGGCAAGCTGACCCTTGTCGCGATTGCCCAACGCATAGCCGCGCTTCTCCGCTTCCTGTAGCGCCAGGAAAGTCTTGTCAATGTCTTTGAGTCCGTACTCATAGAGGCGCGCCAAGCCAAGTTCCGGATCCGGCGACTTCGGCATCAACTGCGCAGCCTCGTTGAGTTTCTCCGCGGCGTCGCTCAGCATGCCCGCATTGTGCCGGGCTGTGCCGATGATGCGCGCGACTTGCCCTTCACACAGCCGCAGCTTTCCACGCACGGAGCTATCACTGGAATCGAGCGTGAGAGCATCCGCAAGGTAGCCCCGCGCGCGTTCCCAATCCTTCTGGAGCACGGGCTGCAACCGGTACGTCGCGATCACATGATCGGCCGCCGCTACGAGCTTCTGCTTCACCGCGCGGCGTGACCCGTAGAGAAGCACAGACGAAGAACGTCCCTGGGAAAGCTCCGACCATCGCTGCCAGATGAGGTCGGTATCCGTAAGCGCTTCCGTCTTGATCTGATCTTCGAGTTGCTGACCGCGAGTATAAAGAAGGTACGCGGAGGCGATTTCGTAACCGGCATAGACGGCGGCCACGAGAAACAAAATTCCGAGCGCCCGCAGGACTCGTTTGCTGATTTTGCGGGGAGATCGCGCCGGCAAAGCCGGCTGCGCGGCGGGCGCCTCCTTTGCCTCCGCTGTCACGGTTCGGCGTGTGCTGTCATCAGCCGGTGCCGCCGTCCGCGCCGTCGTGCGCCGGGTGCCCTCGTCGGGCGCTGAGTTCGCCGGAACAGTCCGGCGCGTGGCCTCGCGCCCGTCCTCCACTTGCGCCAGCACAGCTCCTCCGCCTCGGAAACGGATGAGGTCGGCCGCGAAATCCGCCGCGGATTGGTAACGGCGCTCCGGATCGGAGGCCATCGACTTGGCGAGGATTCTTCGCAGCGGTTCAGGACACGGATCCGGTGCCGACGGCGGGGGGATGCGCGAACGAATCATCCGCTCCAGGCGCTCGGTTGTGGCCGCCTGGTACGGTTGCAGGCCCGTGATCATTTCGTAAAGCACCACGCCCACCGACCAAAGATCCGAGATCCGGTCCACTTCACCCGAGTCCAGCCGCTCCGGGGAGGCGTACTGCACACTGCCAAATTCGTTCCGCGTGAGGCGGCGCGATAGCGAGAGGGCCTTTGCGATTCCGAAATCGAGCAGCCGCACACGGCCCTGCGTGTCAATGCGAATGTTCCGCGGTTTGATATCACCGTGAATGATCCCGTGGTACGACTTTCCGTCGATCGTCGTTTGCAGGCTGTGCGCGTGTTCCAGAGTGGCGCAGATCTCGATGCCAATATCGACAGCTTGAGCGACCGGTATTGACCCGCGCCGGATCATCTCGGAGAGATCCTCACCCTCGATGTACTCCATGGAGACGTAGAAGTGGTCGTCAGCATCACCCGCGCCGAAGATCTGCACCACGCGCGAATCGATGGCGGCGAGGCTGGCCTGCAATGCAGAGCCGCGGCGTTCGGCTTCGATGCTGTCCAGCGTGTCCGGATCTGAGCCATGCTCGATGATCTTCAGAGCGATGACGCGGTCCGATTCTTCATCGCGGCCCAGATACACGTCAGCCATGCCACCACGCGCCAGTTTGCGGATGATTTCGAAGTTGCCGATTTTGCGGTTGACCGGAATCACGGCCGCCGCCTGCGCTGCTTCTGGGTCCCACGAGCCGCTTCGGGCTGTGCGTGGCCGATCGGCTCCCCGCTCGGGAAGAAGTTGAATTTGAGAATTGGGGCGCCGTCCATCCCCGCAGGGATGACGATCCCCTGTGCGCCGTTTTCGGCAAAAACATTTCCGATCAAGATGGGCCGAGCGGCTCCGGAAACCAAGATGCCCGGGCGCGGATCGCGCGGGTTGCGGCCGTTGCGCACAACATCGTTGTGCGAGAGCCACGGCGTGGCCGCACCGGAAATCAGAATCCCGCTACTCAGGCTGTCGTGAATGGAGTTGGCGCGAAGCAGGGGCCGCGCGTTCCCTCGAATCTCGATACCGGCGCCCGCCCCGCCAATCTCGCAATCGTCCACCTCGACATTCGAATCCGCCAGCAGGATGCCGATCGCCAGAGGCAGTTTCTCGTCCGCAAGGATGCGCAGCCCGGTAATGCGGACGTTCTTGACGCCTTCCGCGGTGATCGCGGTCACTGGACCCGTCGCCGACGCTGGCGCACGCAGAATAGCATCGTGCGGGACGCGGCTCGATATATTGATGCCGTCGCGCAAACGCACCTGTTCCCGATACTCACCGCCGAGCACTTCGATGGTGTCGCCGGTTCGCGCCTGCGAAAGCGCATCCCCAATCGCTGAGAACTGCGCTCCCTCTGACGTGCCCACCAGCAGCACCCGCGCCGGGGAAGCAGGAACGGCGACGCGCGGGGGGTACTGCAATCCGAAGCGCGCTTGCAAACCGGTAAGCAACAGGACGCCCGCAACAACTCCGTAGACCCACATCGCCGCCCGCCCCGTGAGCCGGCTTCCCGCCGGTCTTTCGGGAACAACCTCCTCACCCCCCTTCTCCGCGAAGAGTGGCCCCTCGGCGATCACGATCGACACGTTATCTTTACCGCCGGCGCGATTGGCGCCGTCGATAAGTTCTTCAATGGCGGCATCCGGATTTCCAGCATTGCGCGCCACCGTGCGCAGAATGTCGCTGGAGGTCACCTGATCGGTGAGCCCATCGCTGCAGAGCAGCAGCGCGCTATCGTCCTCGAAGGGACTGCGGATCAACTCGATGAACTCGGGATCATCAGGAGTATGTTCTTCCGTGCCGACATCACGATACACTTCGTTGCGCCGCGGGTGGCGCATGGCGTCCGCCTCGGAGAGGTCGTTGCTGTCCTCGCGCTCGCCCACTGGCGAGTGGTCGTGCGTTACCTTCTGGATGCGGCCACCCCGAAGCTTATAGAGCCGCGAGTCGCCCACGTGGCCGATCACCGCCGATCCATCCTCCACCACCGCCACCGTCAGCACGCAGGCCATTCCGTGCCACTCCGGGTTGGTACGGGCCAGGCGGAAGATCTCGTTGTTGGCGACTGTAATGGCTTCGCGGATGCGCTCACTCGCCGTCCCGGTCTCACGTTCCAAACGGCTGCGCACCATATTGACGGCAACGTCGGCGGCCTTTTCGCCCGCAGCATGCCCGCCGATCCCATCGACCACCAGCAAGATGCCCCGGCTGGGATCGCAATAAAAGCGATCTTCGTTGTTGGAACGGACCAGCCCCGGATGGGTGCCGCCCGCGCACCGCAACTTCGTCCTGGACACCATCATTTCTATTTTCGATGAGCTCGAAAGACGTTCACCCAGGCCAAACCTCCTGCTAGCAGGAGCAAACCGCCGATGAAGAAGTACCGCGCTAGGTAGAGGGTCTTCATTCGCCGCTCGCTTGAAAGTCCAGAAAGACGACGTCCGCCAAGCCAATCCGCGCGCGCGGCGGGAGATCCACTTCGAGGTTCTTGTCCTTTTTCTCGTCACCCTGGTACTCGACGCTGGACGGGATCTTCCGGCCATCAATGGTCGTGCCCAGCCGGCTCAAGTCCTTGACGAAGAATTTTCCGGTGGCAGGATCACGACGCAGCCGGATGTGCTCGCGCGAGACATCGGGCAGCGTTTCGAGCGTCAGATCGGTCCAGTAATCGCGGCCGCCGCGGCCAATCACGATCTGGTTTTTCGTCATGCGGTAACTCTGCGGACCCTTGTTATCCTCGTAAGCCAGAGTGGCGTAAGTCTCGGCTGCGCCGGCGGGTTTCTCCTCGTACTTCTGAGCGCATTTCAACTCGCCACCGAGGCGGCTCGTGGCGATACGCTTGGTCATGCTGCCGGTTCCATAATCGGGTTTGGCAGGCAGCGCAAGCTCCGAATAAATCACGATGTCGCCGGTTTGCGTTTCGTCGTCCGTGTTCTCGAGAATGTCGATCGTCCAGCCGCCCTCTGGCGCTTCCACTTTGGGCGCGGCCTTCCGGGACAGCTTCAATTTGTTACTCAAGGGAGCGCGGTTTAGAACGGCGAGTTCGCTGTCCAGGGCGCGGCGTGCCTCATCGATGATGCGAGGTATCAACCCACGCAGCCGATCGAGGTCGTCCGCATGGAGATAGACGTGATAGATCGCAGGTGCCAGCGTGCTGTATTGCAGCGGCTCCAGACCCTCGCGCATGTTCCGCACAAGTTCCTGGATGATATCGCGCGCGGTCGCCGAGTGCGTAGCCAAACGCGTCATATTCCTGAGGTACGAATTTCGTTACGTGGGTGTTCCAGTTCATTCTAGCAAGCCGCCGGACACCGGCAGGCGCGCGCTATGTGGGTATTCGATCACTCGACCGTCTGGCCATTTAGAGACACCGCGATGGCCGGAACCTGGCGAAGCGTCTGATAAACAACGCAATAGCGCTCGGTGAGGCGGCGCAGGGTTGCGAGCTGTTCAGCCGAGGCGTCCGTATCGAGTTCGAATTTGAGACGGATGTGTTGGAAACCCACTGGCACGTCCTTGGAAACTCCAAGCGTTCCGCGAAAATCCAGATCGCCCTCGGCGCGTACAGTACCGCTCTGCAGATCCACGCCGATGGACGTCGCCACGGCCGCCATCGTCACGCCCGCGCACGCCGCGAGGGCTTCCAGGAGCATGTCGCCCGAGCAGGCGAACGTCCCAGCGCCGCCGGTCGCCGGATGCAATCCCGCCTCGACGAGCGCTTTGCCGGTCTGGATGCTGCACGTAATCCGCTCGCTAATCCGGCCCTCCGCCTTAAGGGTGATGAGTCCAGCATCAGGTTCTGATCGATAGCGTTCCTTGAGCGGTGCCTGCACGGCTCGCAGTTCGTCCCGGTTCATGGTATTTAATTATGCGGACCGCCGTCTCACCGCGCAACTTGTAGAATTGCCTACTTCGGCGTCGTGGGCGATCGTATCGGTTGGCTTGGGATCATGTGTTCGGGTTTGCGAAGACGAAGTGATTCGACAGGCTTAGGAGCAGGAGGGCCACGATTCGCAATAACTCTGCGCTACACCGCAACCCGTTCTTAGTCTTCTGCGAAGAAGCGCTTCTTAACGGCCTCGTTCACGGGTATGTCGGGTCCGGAGAAGCCCGCGTCCGGTTGGCGGCTGGGGTCCTCGGCGATGAAAGGAAAGGCTCGGGCGCGACGGGCGTCGGCCTGAGGCCCTGTTTCCAGGTACAATTCTGCGAACCAGAGGTTCACGGCATGGTTCACTTCGGTGTGGCGGTCGTGCTCTGTTGCGTAGGCGTGACCAGCGGCTTCCCAGTCGTCCGTGCCCAGCAATTGATCGCGCAGCACGCGGGCATCGCGCAGAGTTAGCGACAAGCCCTGGCCCCAGGTGGGGTCGCTCGCCGCCGCGGCGTCTCCAATAAGAGCCACGCCAGCCTGGTAGGGATGCTCGACCCAGGCTTCTGCTCCATCAAATGTAGCGAGCGGCCCTGCCGCCTTCGCGCGGTCGTAAAACTCCGGATTCATCCCCGCTCTCTTGAAGCTCTCGATGTATCTCGGAAAGTCCGATGTGCCCTGATAACGAGGCTGGGAGCCGGCGTGAAAGCCAAAGTAAGTGCGAGCGCGCCCGCCCCCTTGAGGGAGCAGTATGGCGAGCTC
>Ga0187817_10000752_pt1 | contig 14557 bp, 15 predicted proteins | sample NC_wetland_sal_i_17_FD_132431 | JGI IMG/M metagenome (GOLD analysis project Ga0187817, IMG submission 132431) | Wetland sediment microbial communities from Neuse River Estuary, North Carolina, USA - SO4_2 | ecosystem: Environmental > Aquatic > Freshwater > Wetlands > Sediment | place: USA...
CTTCAGCCGCTGAATCAAGGTCACGTCGACATAACTCTTTCTTACGCCTGCGTTGGCAAGATACCCGAGTTCGGGGTTATAGTTCGTGCCCACTCGATAATGTTGGGCAAAGAGCTGCATCCATGGTCTTGTGTAGGTCAAGTTTGCCCCGACATCGGTGTCGTCGCTTTTCGTTCCTTGTGAACGCGTTCGCGCTGCCCACCCGTAGAGCGCCAAGTCCCTCAAGGGCACAAGCCGCAAATCGAATCCTCCCGACTCATTGATAGGGTCATTCGGATTGTTAGATCGTTTGTCGATTCCCATAAAGCCGACGTACGAACTCCCAAATCCTCTCTTCACCCGAAACACTGCATAGTTTGCTCCAAAGTTGGCGCCGCTGGCCCTCGTGTCCACGTCCATAAGCCCTACCTGGTATGCGCCTATGCTTCCTGTGACTTTCGCCCCTGCATTGATCGGCACTACTTCACCGGAAACCGGGTCGATGCCGATTTGTCGGCTGAAGAACAGTCTCTCCTGTTGGCCCGTGAAAAAGTCAAATACGCCACTGTTCTCAAGAAAAAACTGCCTCTTTTCTGGAAAAAACAACTTGTAGGGTGTGAGATTGAACTGAACCTGATCCACGTCGGAGTCTGCGAAGTCCGTGTTTACGGTTACGTTGGCGATCAAGTTTGACCGCAATCCATATTTGACATCCACGCCTCCTGTGTGGGAAGTGCCATAACCTTGATGGATAAAATGATCCAAACCAGCCAAACCATAAGGTTTCACTATGAAGAGCCGGCCACTATCGATGTCGGTAATGCCGGTCAACTCTCCAGCTTGCGAAACCTTCGTGATACCGAAGTCATGCTCGTAGGCCGACCATAGATCCTCTTCATTCTTGTGACGAATAAATCGTTTGAAGTTAACCCCCCAAACGATGTGAGAGGATCTCGTGAAATTGAGGGTCGAGAATGGGATGCCGACGGTGGCGGTCCAGCCCTTCTCCGTGATCCTTGCATTCGATTCCCACACGCCATCCCAGCTAGGGTCGAAGTCAGGAGCAACACCATTCTCCGGCGCCGTGTCACCCACCCTTTCTTCGGTGATCAAGCCGTCACGCTGAGTGCCTAGCGGGTTAACTTGAAAAACATAGGCACTCCGATGGTCGTGACGAGAATCGATGAGGATCTCAAAGTGATCATCCAAGTCCTGTGACACGTCTCTGCGCATCTCCGAGGCGATAATCTGTCTCGGAGTTGAGTCTTCGCAAGAAAGTCCGAAGAAGACTTCGTCTCGAGTGTATAGAATCCTAACCTCGGTTTTCTCAGTTGAGGGCTTTCCTGAGTCAGGTTCGCGTTGTCGGAAATCTGAAATCGGGTCTGCTAGTTGCCACAAAGGATCACGTAGCGTACCGTCCAAGGCGGGCTTGTGGCTCACATGCGCGGCTCGCGCAACCCTCTCGATTTGGGGGACGCGCTGAGCCGCAACCTGTGTGCCAAGCGCAAGCAGTAGTATTGACACGTCTTTCATTCGGCCGCGGGTGTGGCGCACAAAGCGCATAACTGGGTTCTCTGGCGCGGAGCAGAGTCAGAAGATCTCGTTGCGGAGCATAAGGGAGGTTTGTGGTGAATCACTTGCACTATCTTGCGAACTTGTCTTCGTTCTACGATCGAACCCTATTCCGTTGTTCGCCCGGAACCGTTGCTCTAAGTGCACGGCAGGGATTGCATAGACCCGCGATGCCCCGTGCCCCCTCCCCGCCTATGACTAGACGCAGGCACGACAGCAGCCCTAAATAGTCCGACAAACCCTCAAAAGAGCAACAAAGCGGGTTCCAAAAACCTGAGCCATTTCATTCGCCCATTTCGGCCCCGTTATATGGTTTCTCCCACGGCCAGGCATCCGCTCCGATTTTCCCGGCAGATGCAACACCATTGACCGACAAAACTTGCTGGTTCACCGAAAACGTCTGGCACGGGGATACAATGACGCTCTACATTCGAGAAGAGCAAGAAAGTGCAAGACTGCAGTACCTCTGGCAGGGGATATTCGCTTTCTATGGAGGTGCTGAAGCATGCGCAAACTCACTATTACGCTTTTGCTGACTGTCTCATTCTTAACAACCGTGTCGCTCTTAGCCTATGGGGCTTCCGAGTCCGACAAAGTTAGCGCAGACAGACGTGCCGAGCTGCTTAAAGCTCGCGAAGCAGTCTGGCGCGCGTGGTTTGGCAACGACCAGGCAGCTCTTGAGAAAGTTCTTCCTGACGATACGATCGGGATCAATAATGGCGAGGAAAAGTGGCAAACAACTGCTGAGGTCCTAAAGTCCGCCGCCGATTCTGCGGCGGCAGGAACTCACCTGGTCCGCCTGGAGTTTCCACGCACCGAAATCCAAAAGTTTGGCGACGTGGCGGTTCTCTACAGCTTATGGACGACTGATACCGAGACCAACGGACAGCACACCATCAGCTCCGGCCGATCCACTGAAGTCTTCGTGTTTCGGCATGGACGCTGGCTCAACATCGGGTGGCACGCCGATTCCGGCAAGTAAGGCACGGTCGATTGCCGTTTCCACGCACCCACCGCAGCAACTTGTGTCTCAGCAGCGGCACAACGGTGCTCTGCATTGCGGGGGCCAAACCGCGGGTGCCGATTGCCCGACAAGGAGATTAGCTAGAAGCGCAACAACAAACGCGCAGCGCAAAAACGTGATTGACCGTGCAGCAAGACCGCTGCAGACCGCCATGCTAGCTTAGAGGGCAGAGCTGGGGGACAGTTCCGGATTCTTAGTTCTCGGGCGGATCTAGCGCCGTGCCAAATGGAGGGATCATGACGACCTTATCGTCTTTGGGAACTCAAGCGGCCAGTTCCGCCGGAGTTTCGCCGGCCACTGCGAAGCCTGGCCGAATTGACTCCGTTGACATCGTGCGCGGATTGGTCATGGTCATCATGGCGCTCGACCATACACGAGACTTCTTTACCAATCTTTCTTTTGAACCCGAGGTTTTGGAGAAGACCTACTACGCTTTGTTCTTTACCCGTTGGATTACGCATTTTTGTGCGCCCTTGTTTTTCTTTCTCGCGGGAACGGGTGCTTTCTTTTATGGGCGGCGTCGCACTCCGTCTGAGCTGAGCCGTTTTCTTTGGACGCGCGGCCTCTGGCTGATCCTTCTGGAATTCACCGTGGTCGGAACGAGCTGGACGTTTCTTTTTCCATGGGGGTTCTTCGGAGTGATTTGGGCGCTCGGCGCTTGCATGATCATCCTGGCTCTCGCCGTACGCCTGTCAGTGCCTTGGCTCGCAGCTCTTTCCTTGATCATGATCTGTGGCCACGATCTTCTTGACCGGGTGCGTCCACAGCAGTTCGGCGCTCTAGCCTGGATGTGGTCAATTCTGCATGTTAGAGGCGGGATCCTGTTGCCTTTCCACATTGGCGAGTTTGTGCTTTTCCCTCTGATTCCCCTGGTCGGAGTTATGGCTGCAGGATATTGCTTTGGAACCCTCTATCGGCTCGAAGAAGAACGCCGCAGAAAACTGATGGTGTGGCTTGGGCTCATTCTGACCGTTGCATTTTGTGTTCTCCGTATCACGAACTTCTATGGAAATCCCTCCGTCGCCCTTGGCGGAGTCTCACAAGGCGACTGGCACGTTCAGCCCACCATCGAGAAGACCCTGATTCTCTTCTTGGACGTTGAGAAATACCCGACATCATTACAATTCTTGCTTATGACACTTGGTCCCTCGTTCCTGTTGCTAGCCTGGCTCGGCAAGAGCGACGGCCACGCGAACCCAGGTCGCAAGGTCTCTGTGTTGAGGAATGTACTTCTGGTCTTTGGGCGCGTTCCCATGTTCTATTACATTCTGCACTTGTACCTCATTCACGTGTTGGCTATCGTCGTCGCGATGCTGTTCCGCCAGCCTGTCGCATGGCTTTTCCACGGAGCGATCTTTGGTGACACGCCAACGGGATATGGTCACGGCCTTCCATTCATCTATGTGTTATGGACCACCACGGTAGTCATTCTCTATTTCCCCTGTCGCTGGTGGGCTGAACTCAAACAGCGCCGCAAAGATTGGTGGCTAAGCTATCTGTGAAGAAACGACCAAAGAGCGGTAACAGCCCTGTTGATCTGTCGGCCGGCCTTGAGTTCCACCCATTGACTCCAGGGCGCTGGTCTGACATCGAGCAACTCTTCGATCCGCGCGGCGCATGTGGTGGCTGTTGGTGCATGGTGTGGCGCTTGAAGCGAGCTGATTTCGAGAGGCAGAAAGGAGCAGCCAATAGGCGTGCGCTTCGTAGGATCGTTGAATCCGGGAGGCCTGCCGGAGTTCTGGCATATCACGGGCGGCAGCCGGTGGGGTGGTGCTCCGTTGCACCGCGGCAGGACTTTCCCGGGCTCGCGCGTTCCCGCATCCTCAGGCCTGTGGACGATCAGCCAGTGTGGTCGGTGACATGCTTTTTCATCGCCCGCGGCTATCGCCATAACGGGCTGGCGACAAAGCTCCTTCGCGCCGCTGTTAACTATGCACACGAGCAGGGCGCGAAGGTCATCGAGGGATATCCCATTGACCCGCGCAAAAACTGCATTGCGGATGTGTTCGCCTGGACAGGTCTTGCGACAGTCTTCCGCAATGCCGGCTTCCAGGAAGTAGCTCGCAGATCGCTCACGCGCCCGTTGATGAGAATAGCGCTTCTTGGCGGACCATGAACAGACGTGACTTGATGTGTGGTCTGGGGGCCCTATCCATCGGTGTGACCATTGCAGGCAGGACTACGGTTCCCCTTGGTTCCAGTGAAGGGCAGAACCTTGCAACAACCCAGTCTGGATCTGCAGCATTGGCAACAGTCGTAGCTGGCGTGCGCTTGGTCGATTCGGGGATCGCGAGACTCGCGACTGAACTAAGCCGCACTGTCTCTCCTCCCTATCTCTTTAACCACGCGGTTCGGACGTTTCTCTTCGGCTCGCTGGTGGGACGGGCGCTTGGACAGAAGTTCGACGAAGAGATCCTCTACCTCGCCTGCATTCTGCATGACTTGGGATTGACGAACCGCTTCGAGGGGGATCTGCCTTTCGAGATTCAAGGGGCGGAAGCCGCTAAACACTTCTTGGAAGAGCACGCTTATCTAAAGGAAAAGATTGGAATCGTGTGGGACGGCATCGCCATGCATGCTTCTCCCATAGGGCAATACAAGCAACCAGAGATCGCGCTAGTTGGCGAAGGGGCGGGGGCCGACGTAATCGCTCCAGATTTCTCAGAAATCAAGAAGAGTGATGTCGAGGAGATCCTGAAGGTTTTCCCCAGATTGAAATTTAAAGATGCATTCGTTAAGACCTGTGCAGGCGTGGTGCGTAAGCATCCCCGGGGGGCGTCCAGTTCATTCATGCGGGACATTCGCGAACGCTATGCGCCGGAATTTCATTCCGTGAATTTCTGTGATCGCATTGCGCAGGCTCCATTCTCCGAATAGGTTTGGCAGTGTAACGATAAGCGATGCTCGTTGAGTCTCACGATCTAAGGGGCCAATGCTCCAAGGCGAGATACTATTTCAATTTCCACAAGGTTTAAGATAAGAGCAGGGGACCGTTGTAATTGCGCAAGACCGGTCGCACCTTCTCGGAATATTCTTCGAACGCCTTTTGATCCAAGATCGTTCTTATTGTGACTACCACGTATGCCATAGATTTTCGAAGTGCAGCGGCAGAATGCTCTGAGGCAGTACTATCGTACTGCTCACTGGATTCAACCGGACATTGCGCCACCCCAAATGCTGCGCAAGCCAGGATCACACGGGTTCGTACTCTTGTATTGGACCATCCATGCCCCAGACATTGACCCAAGATCGTCTGAGGTCTTGCGCGCGATCTCTAAGTAACGGAGCTCGGTGCGTGAGTTGTCGGGGCTGCTGATCTCAATCGTTCCGCGAATGAATGCTAGACTGCCTTCAAGAAGAATCTCGTCTGGTCGGACATCGATGCGTATCCGCCTTCGCTGCATCACATCCAAATAATATTGACGGCGCTCCTCCTGTGTCTGGATAGGTTGGCGTAGGTTTATGTCCACATACCTCTCACCGTAGAACCGCATAATGCGATCCACGTCCCCAGAATTCCAGCCCTCTGTGAATTCGTGAGCAATCGCTCGCAGCGCTGCGATGTCGCTGGTGTCTGCTGCAGAGCCCCTGAGGTTGGATGCCTGCATTTCTACTACCTCCTAACTCTTTTTCTCGATTGGGTTCAAATCGTGGTATTTGGTGATGTCGGATGACCACGCATTCCGTGGTTGATTGCTCACAAGCACGACTTCCTCGGGTGTTCCAAAGCCACGGGCATAAGCACCTTGCGAGACCTCACAAGGGCTCACCTCGGTCCATTTCCATCGACTGACGACGGATGGTCCTCTGCAGGAACAATACAACGTGTAATCTTCAAACGAACCAAGAACCTTGGGTACGAGGTAAGACCCATTGCGGTAGGGACTGAAACCGATCAAATATCGAGTGAGGCACTTCGGACATTCCACGCAATGGCGAATGCGTCCGGTCAAGGAAGTTTCCCCTTTTCACTTCGCGTCCGTTACTTGCTTAGCGGGAGGGATGCGCTTCACAACACTTCAACTCCTCACTCCATAAGAAATCAGCGAGCTTTGGCTTGCGCGGCGCGAATTTGCGGCATTAGGATGTCGCGAACGTAGTGCCAGTAAGGAACGAGTTTTAGCGCAGCTTCCGCGTACTGCTCGGCGGCCTTTAAATCCGGCGTGGTTCGGTTCAAGTTCGACCACGCGAGACTCGACAACAGTTCAGGTTCTCCCCACGTCGGCTCCAGCGGATCGCTGGCGCTCTCTTTGTGCTCCCGGATGGCATCCAGACCTTTCTGATAGGTTGCGAACGCTTTGTCCTGGCCGCCCCCACGCTCCGGAGGAGTGCTCCACTGATTCGGGCCCACCACCCACAGGAGCCGGGGGTTGTCCGGTGCTGCTTCCTTGGCCTCCTTAATCAACTGTGAAGCCGGTGCCAGGATTCCCCTCAACCGCTGAGGGTCTTTCTCCTTTGAGAACACCCCTTCCAGGAATAGTCGGAGAACCACACACGAGGCAGCTCCAGCCTTCGCATCCACAAAGCCTGGATCCCTTTGAATCGCTGCGTCGAATTCGCTTTCCCCCTCGGTTAGGTCTTCCGCCAGATCGTTTGGAGTGGGAGTCTCGTTAAATCCGTTTATGCCGCGGCGCCATTTCGCAAATCCGCGCCAATATCGAACGCGGGATGCAAGTTCAGGCCGGTCAACAAACGGTACAAGCTGTTCGTAAAGTTGGTTCAAGGCTGCGCGGTCGCCCTCATAGTCAGCTCGTTGTATTTGGGCGACGATCTTGACCACCTGTTCACGCGATACATCAACAGCCGGCGCGGCCAGTGCCACCGTCACGGAAGCCAGCATGATTGCTACCATGTGCGCCACTCTGCCCCAGGTGCATTTTGAGGAGTTCAAATGTTGGTTTGTAGCCATCGCCACCCTCCATAGCCGCCCGATCCCCAAGCGCTCTCTCCGCCAGGAGATTCTCCGGTTGTGCGTTCCCAAAATGTAGGGCACCATTGCATTCCCGCGCCAGGCGTTTTCGGCGAACCAGCAAGTTTTGTCGGTCAATGGGGGGTGGTTCTCATCCCTTACACTCGTTGTTCCAGTGCTGCATGTCCGCGAGTTGATTCGCAGTCACTTCCGCTAGCTAGCCCCAAAAGTGGTTCACATACACCAGGGGCACCGGAGGGAGGCCCTATCAGGTGCCTCGTATTTCGGCATTCCTGCTCGTTACGGCTATCTCCAGGCCACGCGATTTTGTCAATCGCTGCTGTGAAGAACCGTCTGCGTTCATAACATAAATCTCGTATCGGCCGTCGCGCGTGCTCTGAAAGACAGACGGGCCGTCGGGCAGCTAGGCTGGTGTTTCGTCAAGGTAGGGGTAGTCACGATGCGTAATGGTAGTAAATTTCCCGGTGGCCACATCCAGCAGGACAATGTCCGCATCGCCTCTCTTGCCAGTCCGCGTTTGATAAGCGATGGTCCTCCCATCCGGCGACCACGCGGGCAACTGGATAAACCCCAGGAACGTCGCTAACAGCCGGCGATCATGTCCGGAGGTGTCGGAGATGTAGACAGATTCTGTTTGAGCCGTCGGGTCACCCGCGTCGGGCGGCTGCTGCGCAAACACCAACTGCGTTCCGTCTGGTGACCAGACCGGGTCCCAAGGCCGGTCGAGTCCGGTTGGCACAGTCCGCAAATCTGAGCCGTCCAGGTTCACGGTCACGATAATCTTGGTGCCCGTTTCGTCGCTGCTCTGGAAGGCAATGCGTTTTTCGTCTGGCGAGATTCGCGGCCAGCCGATATCCTTGCGATCGCTCACCACGTATCGTTCCGATCCGTCCGGCCGGATTGCCTCCAGTTGCACCGAATCGCCCCGAAATGACCGAAACACGATCCACTTCCCATCGGGGCTTCACACCGGACCAAGATCGTTTGTCGACGAGTGTGTGAGCTGACGCACATCGCTGCCGTTCACATCCATGACGTAAATTTGTAAATTGGGCCCGTCACGGTTGGACTCGAATACGATCCGCTTGCCGTCGGGGCTCGCCCAGGACAGCGAGCCGTGCCGCTCCAACCTGCCACTGGCCTCCACTCCGTTGACGCCGGCCAGGATGGCGGCCATCAGAGCGGCGGTTGCCATCAGCGATTGCGCCTCAAGTGACAAATGGGGCCGGAATTCTGCCAGACTCTCTTAAAACGCAGGATCCCAGGCAATCCCTGATTGTTTTGCATTCGTCCGGAGTTTCCGGTAGTGGTGCAGTTTGAATCCTCTCACCTTACTATCGCAATGGAGGCATGGAAACCTGCTTCGCTGAAAGCCATGCCGCCGCAGTCAAACATAATGTAATCACGATGGAGAAACCGATGGGTAGGATAAAGAGGTATCTCCAGCTCACAACCGTGATGGCGGCAAAGCAAAGGGCGAACGCCCACGCAGTGCCGCGCATGAGCGCCAAAGTCGCTGCCGGAAGGCCACCTAGCTGCCATGCCAACATCGCCGCGAATAGATAAAACACGCCGACAGAGAATCCGGCCGCCACAAAGAGGTCCCAATAGGTGCGGTTGAACCCCTGCACGTCAAAGTGAATTGAACGCATTGAGCCAAGAAGGGCATCAACTCCCCATTTGGGATCAGACTGGCGAAAGCCGAGTGTATGTCCTACCGCGAAAAGTAGCAGAAGAACAGCAGCGATTCGATAAAACATAGATGCTTGCATTCCTGCCTCCAGAGATCACGGCAGCGGGCACCACTATCCTGCCGCGCAGGTTCAAACTGTACCATTACCCAGCTCTGATCCGAGTGTGTCGAGCCCAGAACACCCATTGGGACCGTTCGGCGATCTCCCCGCGCTATCGAATTACCTCCGTGCCTTGACTCTATTTCCTCCGCAGGTTACTTTCGCCACACTGGGAAATTTCTGTCTTTCAAACTGTGAGGAAATCTTGTCGAGCCGGCCGATTGTTACTCTGACCACCGATTTCGGAATCAACGATCATTTCGTGGGGACGATGAAGGGCGTCATCCTGAACATTGCTCCTCAGGCGGAGATCGTGGATATTTGCCACGCTGTGCAGGCATTTGACGTGCTGGATGGCGCCTTGGCCATCGCCCAATCGTATGCCCACTTTCCCAACGGGACCATCCACGTGGTGGTAGTGGATCCGGGCGTGGGCTCGGCACGCCGACCCATCCTCGTGTCCACAGAAAAACAGTACTTTGTCGCGCCCGACAACGGCGTGCTGTCTCTGGTGTACAGCCGTGAAGAGCGGATACGCGTGCGTCATATTACCGGGGAACATTATTTTTTACAGCCGGTGAGCAACACATTTCACGCCCGCGACGTCTTCGCACCGGTCGCCGGCTGGCTGGCCAAGGGCGTGGATTCGGGAAAGTTTGGCGAGGAAATTTCTGACTACGTGCGCTTGAATGCCCCCAAGCCCAAGGCGGTAAATGAAAAGACGTTGCGTGGCGTAGTTCTCAAAGTGGACCGCTTCGGAAATCTGGTGACGAATTTCACCCCCAACGACGTTCCCGCTCTGTTCAAAGCAAATCCGCCATCCTTCAAGATCGTGGTCGGGAAAAGTGAGATCACGGAGATGCACGCCAATTACGCGGAAGGAACCCCCAACGAGATTTTCGGGATTCTGGGCAGTATGGGTTATCTGGAAATCGCTTCCAACCGCGCCCCGGCCGCCCAACTGCTCAGCTCCGGTAAGGGGTCGGAAGTGACGGTCGTCCTAGAAGGCACCGTAGCCGCCAGCAACGGGCAGTAAACCAGGGTTCACAGATTCTTGGGCTTGGGATGGGCGTAGCGCTCCATCTCGGCGGTCCATTTCAGAAATCGCCAAAGATTGCCACGCTCCCGCCAGGCGAATTCCCAGAACTCCAGCAGTCCGATCTGATGCATTCTTATGCCGGTGTAGGTCTCGATCCGCCACAAAAGATAAGGGCTGCGCCACGGCGCCAGGTGGTGGCCGCGGGTGGCATTCCACAGGAATCGCAGAATGTAGAACATCGCTTATCCCAGTATAAGGCGTGCCCACACCGGGGCAGGTGCGCGAATTCATGCCCTGACTTAGAATTTCAGTTGGATGCCAGACGACAATTCCCGCCAAAAAGCCGAAGACCACTACTACGCCGCTCTCGATCTGGTTTCGGAAGGCGAGCAGGAACGCGCCCTGGCGGAGTACGAGAAGTCCATCGCCGCCGATCCGACGTTTACCGAGGCCATGCACGGAATGGCGCGCGCCCTGCAGGATCTGAATCGCCTAGATGAAGCCATTGCCGTGGCCAGACGCATTGCGGAACTCGACCCCGATGATGTTCTTGCGCACACCAGCCTGTCGGTTTTCTACCAGAAAAAGGGCATGATTCCGGAGGCGGAAGAAGAGGGGAACAAGGCGAGAATCCTGGGTTGGAAACAACAGTTGAAGAAGAGCGGTGGTTAGCCGTTGGTCGTTGGCCGTTGCTCGTTGAGAAGGATCGGTTCGACCAACCACTACAACTCGTACTTCTTCATCAAGTGCCGGAAGGATCGGTAAGAAATTTTCAGTAGATCGGCGGCGCGTGTCTGCACCCCATTCGATTGGGCCAAGGCGGATTTCAATAGTGACACTTCGATGTCGGCAACATATTTTTCCATGTCCACGCCGTCGGGCAACACGGTGGCAACGGTTGCCGCCCCATAGGCACCGGCTCCGGCGGCGGCGGCCCGCGCTTTGGCTTTTTCCGCCGGAAGTTCAGCATGCAGTTCTTCCCGGGTCTCCAGAGCCACGGCTCGCTCGATTGTGTTTTCCAGCTGACGGACGTTTCCTGGCCATTCATATTCACACAGCGCGGCCAGCGAGTCTCCGTTCACCCGCGCGATGCTCTTGCCTGCCGCCGGAACATACTTCTTCAGGAAGTGATTCACCAGAAGCGGGATGTCCTCACGCCGCTGGCGTAATGGAGGCACCACGACTGGAATCACACTCAGACGGTAATAGAGGTCCTCACGAAAACTGTTTTCCGCGACTTGCTTGTCAAGATCGCGGTTGGTGGCGGCGATCACTCGCACGTCGATGGGGATCTCGTCGGTTCCGCCCACAGGGCGCACACAGCGCTCCTGCAGCACTCGCAGCAATTTGACCTGCATAGTTAAGGTCATCTCGCTGATCTCGTCGAGAAAAATCGTGCCCTTGTCCGCCACCTCGAACAAGCCGCGTTTGTTCTGGTTTGCCCCCGTGAACGCGCCTTTTACATAGCCGAAGAGTTCGCTTTCCAGCAGTGTCTCCGGAAAAGCTCCGCAATTGATGGAAACGAAGGGGTCGCCGGCGCGTGGCGAACACACGTGCACGGCTCTCGCTACCAGTTCTTTCCCCGTGCCGCTTTCACCATAAATCAAAACCGTGCTTTGGGTGGAGGCCACAGTGCGAATTGTCTGCTTCAGCTTTTCCATCGCAGGACTGACGCCCACAATATTGTCGAGCGAATTGCGAGTGGCGGCATCCCGTTTGAAGGCAAAGTTCTGCCGGCTCAGGGCCATCTTCTCCAGCGCTCGATTGATGGCCAGCTTGATCTCGTCGACCAGTCCGGGAGATTTGCGGATGTAGTCGGTCGCCCCGCCGGCTTTGACGGCCTGCACGGCTGCTTCGTAGTCGTCCACGGCCGTAATCAGGATCACGGCGGAGTCAGGCGAAACCTGATGGGCGTGGCGCAGCACTTCGATTCCGTCGGTGCGCGGCATCTTGATGTCGGTGACAATGACGTCGTAGAGAGCGCCGTCCAGCTTCCGTTTCGCGCCCTCCCCGGAGTTCACCGTCTCCACCTTGTGACCGTCGCGGCGCAAGGCGATGTCCAGCATTTCGCAGATGGAGCGCTCGTCGTCGCAGACCAGGATGTTACCCATGCGCTCCCTTCCCGGCAGCGGCGGCCAACGCTGGCGCCGGCGAACTACTCTGGCTGCTCTGCAAAATGTCTACCCGATGTTCGGCGATCGCACGTCGCAACCGCAGGACGAACACCGAGCCGTGTCCTACCCTGGAACGCGCCCAAACCTTGCCCTCATGCGCCTGCACGATCTGATAAACGATCGCGAGACCGAGACCCGTACCGCCTTCAAACTGCGATTGGAAGGGCTCGAAAACTTTCTCGATCAACTGCGGGCTCATTCCCGGACCGGTATCGGCGAAGTTAATCTGCCAGTCGTCCTCCATCGGCTCTACGGAAACCGTCAGGGTTCCACCGCTGTCCCGCATGGCGCGCACTGCGTTCTCGCAGAAATTCCAGAAGACTTGTTTGATCTTGTCGCCGTCGGCCTGCGTCCAGGCCTGCTTACAGACGTATTTTCTTTCCACCCGGATACCGGTGCTCTCCACCGATAAGCGGTGTTCGAGCAGGGTAAGGGTGTCCTCCAGCAGCGGCAACACGTCCACTTTCTTGAATTGGTATTGCCGGCCGCGGGAATATCCCAGAAAGTCTGTGATGATGCCATTCAACCGCTCGGATTCGCGGGTCACTATCTGCAGGAGCTGGCGCTGTTCCTCGCTAAGGTTGGGAATGCCGGAAAGCAGGCTCACCGAGCCGGCAATGGAGGTCAAGGGATTGCGGATCTCATGGGCAATGGCCGCCGCCAAACGGCCCACCGCGGCCAGACGGTCTTGCATGCGCACTTCCCGCTCCAGGCGCCGGATTTCGGTTAAATCATCAAAGGTGTATACGTATCCCACCGTGCCGCCTTCGGGAATCGCCAGCGCCGATCCCAGCACGCGAAAGGTCTTGCGATAGCCGTTGGCCGCAGCCCAGCGCACTTCAGCGTGCGGACGGTCAGAATCCACCCGCGGCAGCGGGTCTAGAAACAAACGGTGAACCGGCTGGCCCAGTAACTCTTCTTCCGTGCGCTCCAGCAGCTTCTGGGCCGCGGTGTTCACCAGCGTGATGTGTCCATCGAGGCCAGTAGTGATCAGTCCTCCGGTGATGGACTGAACGATATTCTCGTGCAGCGCTTGCAGGTTCTCCAGGGCGCCACTGGTGTGTTTCAGCTTTACGTCAACCTGCCGTAACTTGTCGGCCAGCAGTCCGGCAAGATAAGCGACTGCAAGATAGCCGAACAGATTGACGAAAATAATGGCCTGCAACGCCTTCAATTCCGGATGAGTGGTCGAGTATGAGGGAATGACTTCGAAATAGGTCAGCTCGAGGACTGTTCCGTACAGAATGAAGGCCAGTGCCGCGGTCAAGTATGCCCACACCCGTGGCAGCAGAATGCAGGCCACAATGATGACCAGGGGATAGAGAAAATTGAAGGAACTATCAACGCCGCCAGTGGCGTAGACCACCATGCTGACCAGAGCCAAATCCGTGACCACCTGCAGCAGCGACTGGATGCGGTATTCCTGCCAGAAAGACAGCAGCAGGACGTAGAAAATGGAGATGGTGTACCAGAGCAGAATGACATTGACGAACAAGCGCAGCGGAAAGGCGCTGGGCGTGAGCTGGGCAATCGCCAGCTCGATTCCCAATAAGAATGTCAGGATGATGATACGAACCTTGACCAGCCAGGCCAGCCACAGCCGCTCATCGAACATGGATTGCATTTCTGTTCCTAGTAGCGCGTAGCCAGGAGCTAGTGGTTAGAGCGATTAGGTTCCGGGAAGGATGAGTTCCCGGCTCCAGCTACTCGCTGCTAACCGCTAACAACCGCTGTCCCTAGCCCGCCAGCTTGGCGATCATGGAGAACAACGGCATGTACAGCGAAATCACGATGCCGCCGATGGTGACACCCAACAAACCGATGATGATCGGCTCCAGCATGGCCAGCATGTCCTTGGTGGCTGCGTCGACCTCTTCTTCATAGAAGTCGGCAATTTTCTGCAGCATCGAGTCCATGGCGCCGGTAGCTTCGCCGACGCCGATCATCTGCGTCACCATATTGGGAAACACACCGCATTCACGCAGCGGATCTACGATGGTGCGGCCTTCTTCAATCGCCTTCCGCACTTTCATGAGGGCTTCTTCC
>Ga0187817_10000754_pt1 | contig 14552 bp, 12 predicted proteins | sample NC_wetland_sal_i_17_FD_132431 | JGI IMG/M metagenome (GOLD analysis project Ga0187817, IMG submission 132431) | Wetland sediment microbial communities from Neuse River Estuary, North Carolina, USA - SO4_2 | ecosystem: Environmental > Aquatic > Freshwater > Wetlands > Sediment | place: USA...
AAATCCTTGATCGTTTAGCCAACCTACGCTCGAACGCCCAAGGCAACTGGGGAACAATGTCGGCTCATCAAATGATCTGTCATCTGAGCGATTCCTTGCGGGCGGCGCTGGGCGAAAAGTACATCAGTCCGGCCGCCACCTTCTTCACGCGCAACATCTTGAAGCCTCTGGCGCTTTGGGCCCCAATTCCGTGGGTACATGGCTTTAAGACGCGCCCCGAAATGGACCAGCAGCAGGGTGGTACGCCACCAGTAAGCTTTGCATCCGACGTAGAGGAACTCCGCACTTTGTTTGAGAGATTCTGTACGTGGAAGAGTGAATTTGCTCCTCACGCCATGTTTGGACAAATGTCCGAGGCCGAGCGCATGCGCCACGCCTATCTCCACTTTGACCATCACCTGCGACAGTTTGGTGTTTAGATAGCGCTCAAGTGATGCGAGGACTTAAACACAAACGGATTCTGATCACCGGCGGCGCCAGTGGCATCGGCGCCGCAACCGCCGCGCGTTTTCTGGAAGAAGGTTCATCCGTGAGTGTGCTCGATCGCGACGCCGCGGCGAGAGAGCGCGTGCGAAAGCAGTTGCCCGGTTTGGCCGGAATCCTGGATGCCGACGTTTCCGATCGAAAACAGGTGGAAGCCGCGTTCGACGAGGCTGTGCGAATCATGGGTGGAGTGGATGTGCTGATTAACAATGCCGGCATCAGCATTCGCCACGGCTTTCTTGATATCACTCCGGAAGAGTGGGACAAAGTCCTCGCGGTGAATCTGACGGGAGTTTTTCACATGGCGCAAACTGCGGCGCGGCACATGTGGAAACAAGGCAGCGGAGTGATTCTGCAGACCGCGTCAACCAACGGCATCGTAGGCCAGCCCTACTACGCCGATTACAACGCAACTAAAGCGGGAGTGATCGAGCTGACCAAAACCATGGCTCTGGAACTGGCACCCAAGGTGCGCGTCTGCGCCGTGGCGCCCGGATATGTGCTCACACCCATGCAGCGCGCCGAGTATACCGAGGAAATGCTGGATGCTGTCAATACGAAAATTCCTCTACGCCGCCACGCCAAGCCGGAGGAGATCGCGGCGCTGTTCGCCTTTCTTGCTTCCGACGATGCCGCGTATATCACTGGCCAGGTGTACACGATTGACGGGGCTGAGACTGCTGGTGGGTTGGCCAGCAGGTAGTCGTTACGCCGAGGCTGCCCGTTTCGCCAATCGAAACAAACGCACGATGCGGTACAAGCCGAATAGTCCGCTCGGCAGTTTGGCGGTAGACCACTCGCCCACGCTTGGCGTAATTAGGAGCCGCCACAAAAATCTCGCCCGGTCTTGAGCGCATTCCCGGACGCGCGTCATTAATCGAAAATAAGCGAGGGATTCAGGGTTGCAATGATGGTTCTCCAGGATGGTGGACCGGATTTCATCGGCGAGGCATTCGGCCTGTTTGTCGCTTGCAAGTGCAGCCTCAACCACAGCCGGTATCGGCACGCCCAGCAGCCGGTGCGCCAGAAGAAGACTTATTCCCACGATGCGTGCAATGCCCAATCTGCTGGCTTCACCCACGATCCCGTCCCAGTCAAGCGGCTGAGTCTTTACTAATTGCGCAATATCGCAAAGCAGAGAAATCTGTCCCCACGCGTGTTTGGCCGCATGAACACACAACACCAGGAAAAGATCTTCGCTGCACAATGTGCGAAAAACCTGTCCCGCAAGTTTGAGTTCAACCGACCGCTCGAAGAAACCTGTTACGTCAAAGTCCACGGAGTAGAAGCGCGGCGTGATCTGCCATTGCAACTCCAGCATATTGCGGCCAAGCTTGCCGTCAAATGAGTATTCATATCCGGAAACCAAATACGCCTGCTCCTCGCGATCGCTAAGCTGAACGTGGGGCTGATATCCGAGTTCAGCCAGCGCGGCTTTGGCTTTGGGGACTTGTTCGGCCCGAACCAGAATATCGAGGTCGGAAAATTCACGCTGTGTAACATCGCCGTATAGGAGCTTGGCCAGCACCGGGCCCTTATATGGCAACCCGTCCACTCTGCGGGATTCCAAATGCCGCAGGATGCGAATCAGTTCCCCGGTGAGTCGCAAGCTCTTGCGGATATTCTCCTCGTAAGCTCCTCGCAAAGCATCAAGTTCATAAGGCGGAGCGAGGTTTGCGAGTTCCCGATAAACGCCGGGAATGACTCGATGATGTTCGCCCAGACGAAGCAATCGGTCCCAATGGAAAGACTGAGAAAGAAATTGCTGAATGCGATCAGCCCGAGTGCCATCGCGAAGAGCCGAGCAACAAGCAAGCAACAAGTCGAACTCGGAGGACGAACCGGCAGTCTGCAAAGGCACAAGCTGCATGGGTACGCGGGAAACCGGGCGCAATTCAGCGGCAGCAGTCATGCTCTGAAAAACTGTTTACTACTCGGATGAGCAATTTCAGTCAGCAGCGGCAGCGACCGCGGCTGTCAATATAATACAGACACTCGCCGGCGCATTTTGTCTGCGAGTATTGTCAAACTGGCTGCGCCAGTTGCGAACCATGGACAGCATCATCCTCGATTCCGTGAGCAAGAAGTTCCCGCATCGCCCGGCGTTGTTCAACTGGATAGGCACGGAGCGAGGCGGAGAAACACTGGCACTCGGGCAATTGTCTTTGTGTGTCCCGGCGGGCAGCATTCTGGCGCTGCTCGGACCGAATGGCAGCGGCAAGACCACAACGCTCAAACTGATTTCCACCACGCTTCTGCCTGACAGCGGACGCATCGTGGTGGAAGGCGCCGACACGCAAATTGATGCCAATCAGGTTCGAAAGCGTGTAGGGTTTGCCATTGCCAGCGAGCGATCGTTTTTTCCGCGGCTCTCGGCGCGTGAGAACCTTGATTTTTTCGCGGCGCTGGACGATGTCCCTCGGAGAATCCGCCCGCAGCGAATCGAACTCATGCTGGAGCGGGTCGGCCTATCGGAAGCCGGTGACACGCTCGCCATGAAATTCTCCAGCGGGATGTGCCAGAGGCTGGGCATCGCACGGGCGCTGATCAAGCAGCCTTCGGTTATTCTGCTGGATGAGCCGACACGAAGCCTCGACCCATCCGCCGCCACGCAAATCTGGAGCATGATCCACGAACTGCCGGCCTATGGAGCCACAGTGCTGATTGCTACGCACAGTTTCGATGAAGCTTCAGCGGTGGGTGATCAGATCGCGGTTTTGCATGGCGGCAAGCTGAAGGGTTCCCGCAGAATCGACGGCAGCGGTCCCGCTGAACTGCGTTCCTTCTACTTTCACGTAATCAGTCAGGTAGACGCAGCCGCCGAGTTTGCAATGGAGGCCTGGCGATGACGATTGCGAGCCTCGCTGACAAGCTGCAAGCCATACTGGAGCGCGATCTTCTTATTGCGATCCGCTACCGGACAGGATTCCTGATGACCGCACTTGGCGGGATGACTGAATTAGCCGCGTTTTATTATCTTTCGCGAGCTGTCGGCCCCGGATTCCGCCCGGAGGGATTGAATTACTTTGCTTTTCTGCTGGTCGGCACCGGTTTCTACACTTTTCTGATGCTGAGCATCAATGCATTCTTGCGAGTCGTGCAGGAAGCACAGCAGTCCGGAACACTGGAAGTGCTGATGACCACTGCGACCCCGGGACCTACACTTGTCTTTCTCAGCGCGATATCGGCATTCGCGGGGAATACCATTCAGTTGGTGCTCTATCTCGGAGCTGGGTTGCTGCTGTTCGATGCTCCATTACCGAGACCGAACCTCTTGGGTTGTGCGTTGGTTTTGGTGTTCTCGCTTGGAATTGCCGCCGCAATTGGAATGCTGGCGGCTGCTTTGCAGTTGGCGGTTCAGAAGGGTACGGCGGCTCTTTGGCTGTTTGGGTCGGGAGCATGGTTCCTAACCGGGACGCTTTTTCCAGTCGCTGCTCTTCCCAAGCCGCTCCATCTAATTTCCGCCCTCATACCCGTGACCCATTGTCTCAACGGGATGCGCATGGCTTTGGTGCAAGGAGCAGAATTTTCCCTGCTGGCGCCCGAGCTCAGCGCGTTGGCCCTGTTTTGTTTGACCCTACTTCCTCTCAGCATGCTTGTGTTTTCTTATGCGCTGCAACAGGCTCGGCAGCAGGGGACCCTGTCCTTCTATTGAGTACGCCGCCGGTGCGTGGTATCTCCGCTCCACTTCAAGCACCTGAGTGCAGCTCAAGGGTTACTTTCGATTCGTGCCCGGCCAGCGAAGTCTTCAGGCAACCGTGTCAAGAAGCTACACTTGAACAGTAGCCGCCATGAAGTTCATAGCCAAAACCCACGAGGTATCCCGGAATAGCACGCGGGTTCGAGCCCAGATTCCGCTGCGATTGCAAGCACAGGACGCGGGAACCCAATTCTCAGAGGAATGCCACACGGTGGTGGTGAACTTGGAAGGGTGCGGGGTTCGCCTGTCGCGTCCTCTGCGGGCCGGGTCGCAGGTTTTGTTGGATCAACTTCCCTGCGGAATGCAGGTAAAGGCAAAAGTAGCCAATTGCGTCCCGCTCGGCGCGGGGGCCAAGTTCTGGTTGGTGGGGCTGGCGCTCGAAGTGACAGGAAATATCTGGTGCATTCATCCGACTCCTGCCGATTGGGGCATTAACTCTAAGCCGTCGGCTTCTGCGGTGGCCCTCCCGGGCAAACCAAATGAATGGCCGTACTCGGTGTATTCCTCGCGCGGCGAGGCCCATCCGGGCCGAAAATAGCTGATCGGTTGGTTCAGTTGGAAGGGCCGTTCGCTCTGCACGACTGAATGATCCCTGGTCATAATGCGAATTCCGCACAAAACCAGTGCCGTTCTGTGCTAACATTTCGCCCGCCCTGAAGAATCGCTTCCGGTGCCCGTGAAAAAGCGGAAACGGCATGCGGTGTGAGCTTGCCCGCGCGCGAAGCGATGCTGGAAGCCGTTGAGCAAATCGAATTTCAAGGAGACTTAAGTTGAAACTTTCTATTAGACCTATCGTAGCTGCGGCCGGCGTGCTTGGCTTAACCGTGGCTTCGTTCTTTTTGCTGGGTGGAGAGAGCGTGAAGGCTGACGCGAACGGCGCTCAAGCTCCCACCAGTCAGGCTGCCGCATACTGCGCTCAGGAAGGCGGCGTGGTGGAGCGACGCACGCCCTGGTATGGTACTAATGGATCGCCGCGCTTGCGTCTCGCCGGTTCAGAGCAATTCTGCGCATTCACGGCATCGGACGGATCAAGGATTTACGTCGATTTGCAGACGCTCTATACCACTCAGCCGTCCCTGGCGGCACTCGCCTATTACGCGGAGGTGCAGCCCGGAAGCTGCGAGGGCAACCCGGCCTCCTGCTATTGCACATTGCTCGGCGGCTCAGATCAGTTCGGAGGAACTACCGGCGCGGGTGGCGGCTGGGTGCGGAAGGGCTCAATCGACCTGGTGTTGGAAGCTTGCATCTTTCCCGACCTGTCCACCATTGATTCCTGGGGGCTGTTCTACCACTCCGCCGGCATTATTCGCGGAAAAGATTTGAACGGCGTCTTACGATACGCGGATCCCTACGACGGCAAGAAGAAGTAGATTTACTAGATGCTGCCGCCCAGTTCGGTGGCGGCGGCATCATGCTTGGCGGCTCTCAGATGGGCGTAATATCAGCTCTCAGAACCTGGGAGGCCTGTATGAAGCTTGGTAGTCCGCTCCCATTCATGGCGGCAGTCGTCCTTCTTGTGACACCCCTGCCCACTCAGCAAAATCTTCCCGCCTCGACTCAAGCGCGCATTGTAACCATGGCTCATATAGACGCCATGTCACAAGGCGAGCTCAGAGAGCTTTTCTCCCAAGCGCAGGCAGGCGACCGCGAGGCCCAGTATCGGCTGGCGCTGGCATATATGGTGGGTCTATTAGTTCCGAAAGACTTCGCTGTATCCCGCAGCTGGATGCGCAAGTCCGCCGAGCAAGGCTATGTGCCCGCCCAAGCTGGGATGGGTGAGACGTACTTGTATAACATCACGTATCATGGCGCGATCCCAGACTTCAGCGCCGCTGACAGATGGTTGCGGATGGCAGCGACGCAGGGTGACGCAGATGCACAGCTCTGGCTGGGTCACGGGTACCGACGGGGTTGGTTCGGGGCATTCGATGATCGTGAGGCGCTCAAGTGGCTGCGCAAGGCCGCCGCACAAGGACTGCCATGGGCACAATGGGAGTTGGGCCAGATGTATGAGGAAGGAAAAGGCGTACCCGAGAGCGACTCGTTGGCGGCTAGTTGGTACAGGAAAGCCGCTGATCACCTCACATACGCTGGAGGCGTGCCGATGGCTGGAGGTGTGCGGGAGGCGGCAATTGAGCTGGCCTATATGTATCGCGATGGCCGCTTGCCGCGAGATTATGTCGAAGCGTATATGTGGTTTGTAGTCCGTTCCTTTGGAATGGATACCGACGATGACGATGTGAAATGGGCGGCTCAGCACATGACTAAGACGCAACTTGCTCAAGCCCAGCGTCGGACCCAAGATTGGATCAAGCGTCACACCGCCCCACCAGAAAATGTCGCGTCGGCAAAGCCATAGAGAAGGTTCCGACCGTAGAGGCTCAAGTCGCTGATATACAATAATTTGTCCGAGCGCGGGCCCTTAGCTCAGCGGTTAGAGCAGTGGACTCATAATCCATTGGTCCCAGGTTCAAATCCTGGAGGGCCCACCGGATTCACCTCATCGCGGACTCATGCGCCTGCCAGAAACGGGTCGCTGCAATCAAGGCCGAAATTCCCGCGATTTTCGAGACGCCAAAGATGCCGCTGGCAGTTCCGCCAGTAATTGTCGTCCGACACACTGCACCATAGTAATGTCCCAAACTGATTACCAGTTCTCTCCGTATTTATGCTTGTGATAATGTTCTAGTTACCCCATATTCTCTTAAGTTTGGCTGGTTTCAGTGGCTTTGGTGTCCTCGAACCGCAAGCCGGGAGTCCACATTGCGTGGAAAACCGTTACCTACCGCAGTGTGGCTCTGACGGTAATAGCGGTGCTGTTGCTTATTTTCCTTGGTTTGCACTTCGCGACTCCACAATTTGCCGAGAACGGACTGCGCACGGCCAGCCGCTTAACCACGAACCTGCTGGAGCGAGTGGCCGGGGCGGCGGCGAAGCCCGTCAAGTCCGGCGTCATGAATTCGCAGCAGGCGCACTTCACCGCGCTGGATGGCACGGTGCGCGTGAAGAGGCTGAATGGCAATAGCTGGGTAACGGCCGACTACGGCCTGCCGCTGGAAAAGGGCGACGTGGTGCAGACCGGCTCGGAGGGCATGGCCAAGATTGTCTTCAACGACGGCACCAATTACACGGTGAAGCAGGATTCCTTGATTGTGATCGAAGAGAACTCAGCCAATGATCAGCAACAGACCCACGTCGCGGTTGCGGTCAGCACGGGCACTGTGGATCTGGCGACCGCGACCTACGTGCAGGGTTCGAGGTCCCAGGTGATCGTGGCCGGTGCAACCGCATCTCTGGCGCCGGAAAGCGCTGCCATGGTGCACAATGATCCCAAGGAAGACCAGCACGAAATCCTGCTGAAAAAGGGCAGCGGCGAGATCTCCCGCAACGGCGAAGTGGTTCGGCTGGCGGATTGGGAGAAAGTGAATTTTCAATCGCAATCACTACACATGGACAAGTTGAAGGAGATTGGTCCGCCCACACCGATTTCGCCAGCGAACATGATGCCGATTTTCGTCTCCAAGGATCTTAAGCCCATCGAATTTTCCTGGACTCCCATGGCCAATGCTACCGGTTACCGGCTGCGCATCTCGCGGAATCCATATTTTTCCTCCACCATCGTGGATCGCAAGGTGAAAACCGCCGACGTGCTGGTTTCCGGGCTGGACCAGGGGGCGTATTACTGGCTGGTGCAATCCGAGGACAGTGGGGGCAAGGTATCGGTCGAAAGCGAAAAGAACCGCTTCACCATTATTCCCAAAGGCAATGACACCGCATCGATGAATTTGGACCTGGATCCATTTATTCAGCATGGCCATGTGCTCGAATTGACCGGAAAGACCGAGTCTGGAGCCCGGGTGATGGTCAACGGCCGCGAAGTGCCGGTCGTGGGAACGGACGGCAGTTTCCATTACTTTATGCCGCCATTGCCTACGGGAGAGAATGTGATTACTATCACCGCACAGAATGCCAAGGGTGGCGTAAACACGCTGCAAAAGAAGGTTGTGATTCAGTAATGGGTTCTGGGATGGATTTGCCCGAGGTGCAGCAACTTTCGTTTTATTAAGAGAGCCGCTAACATCTCATAGAATAAGGATCAACGAGCAAGCTCGAAATACACCGGCGCCGAGAACCAGATAGAATCGGGCTAGGAAGAATCACGAATCAGAGAGAAAAGTTTCCCGTATGTCATCATCCAACGGATTCCACTCTAGCGCAACACGCTGGCACAACCTGAGGTCGCTGTTCAGCGTTTTTTCCAGCGATCTCGCAATCGACCTAGGCACGGCCAACACTCTGGTGTATGCACGCGGCAAAGGGATTGTGGTCAATGAGCCTTCGATTGTGGCCATCAATAAAAATACCGGCGAAGTGGAAGCCGTCGGCAAAGAAGCCAAGGAAATGCTGGGCCGCACGCCGGGCAACATCGTGGCCATCAAGCCCATGAAAGACGGCGTGATCGCCGACTTCAAAGTCACCGAAAAAATGCTGAACTATTTCATCCAGAAGGCGCACAACCGCAAGATGCTGGTGCATCCCCGCATCGTGATCGGTGTGCCTTCGGAGATCACGCAGGTCGAGAAGCGCGCGGTCATGGACTCGGCTTACCGCGCTAAAGCCAGTGAGGTGCATCTGGTGGAACAGGCCATGGTGGCGGCCATTGGCGCAGGACTGCCGATCACCGAACCCAGCGGCAACATGGTAGTTGACATCGGCGGCGGGACAACTGATATCGCAGTCATTTCTCTCAGCGGCATCGTCTATTCGCGGTCCGTGCGCATGGCCGGCAACCAGATGGACGAGGCCATCATGAACTACCTCAAGCGGAAATATAACCTGCTGATCGGGGAGCGCACCGCCGAGCAGATCAAGATCGAGATTGGTTCCGGGTATCCTCTGGACAAGCCGCTCACCATGGAGATCAAGGGCCGTAACCTGATCGAAGGTGTTCCCAAGACCATCACCGTGGATGACAGCGAGATCCGGGAAGCGTTGAGCGAGTGCGTATCCACCATCATGAACGCCATTCGCGTCGCTCTGGAACGCACCCCTCCTGAGCTCTCCGCCGACATCAGCGACCGCGGCATCGTGCTAACCGGCGGCGGCGCGCTGCTCAAGAATCTGGACAAGCGCATCCGCGAGGAAACCGGGTTGCCGGTTTCGATTGCCGACGATCCGCTGTGCAGCGTGGTGCTGGGCACGGGCAAAATGCTCAGCGACTTCAAGCTGCTGCGAAAGATTTCGATCGAGTAGATCCGTCGTTCGCCCTTGGTCGTTCGTCGTGCGCGATTATCTGGATTTGCCGCTCTCTAACTACGTAGTCTCGACACCACGTCCGGCCAACGACGCAGGACAACGACGAACGACGTGTTTTGAGTCATGGAAAACCTGATCACCCGCTACCGAAATGTCACCATCCTGGTGGCGGTCCTGTTTGCCCAGGTTCTGGGCCTGGCGGTCCAGGTGAAGCGCACTGCCGAAAACGAATCCACGCGGCTGATTCGCATCTGGGCGGTCAATACGGTTACGCCTCTCGAGAGAGGCATTGTCTGGTGTCAAGCCAGTGGCGCCAATCTCTGGCACAGCTATTTTTATTTGCGCGGCGTCCGGCAGGAAAATCGCGATCTCAAAGCACAGATTGAGCAGCTCCGTCTGCAGCAGGTCCGGCTCAGCGAGGATGCCGAGCAGGCGCGCAGAATTCAAGCCTTGCTTGGATTCAAGGAGCAATTCATCTCGCAGACCGTTGCGGCGCAGGTCATCGGCTCGAGCGGCAGCGAACAGTCGCGCTCCATCTACATAGATAAAGGCTCGCGCGATGGCATCAAGACTGACATGGCGGTAATCACCGCTGAAGGCGTCGTCGGCAAAGTTCTGCGAGTATTCGGCAGCACCTCGCAGATCCTGTTGATTGATGACCAGACCAGCGGCGTCGGCGCTATCCTCGAAAAATCGCGGCTGCAGGGAGTATTGCGGGGAACGGCTGCCGGCGAGGTCGTGCTCGAAAAAGTCATGTCCGATGAGCCCGTTCAGCCCGGCGAAAAGGTCTTGACCAGCGGCGGGGATCAAATCTTTCCCAAAGGATTGCCCGTAGGCACCGTGACCAAGGTCTCGCCCGGACCTCAGTTGTTTCTGAATATCCGGGTCAAGCCCACCGCCGACCTGGGCAGATTGGAAGAAGTGCTGGTAATCACGCAACAAGAGCAAAGGGAGCCGGAAGTAAGCGAAGCCGGCCGAGTGCGCGCCGCCGACATTTTGGCGCAACGTTTGCCTTCAGTGCCGGATCAGCCTGTCGCACCTCCGAACCAAGCCCCGAGCAAAGCTCCGAGCAACGCCCCGAACCAGCCCCCGCCTCCAACGAATGGATTAAAGATCCCTGTTCCGCCGTCTGGCCCGGCAAAGCCAAATGTCACCGCGGCGGCTCCGAACTCCCAGGGCGCGGGCAACGCGAGCCAGAGAGTTGTTGCAAATCCCAAGCCGAGTAGTCCCGCCGCGACAAACGCTTCGACCCCAACCGGGCCTGCAGGTCCAGCGGCGAAACCAGATGACACTCACAAACCGGCGCCGCCTGCCGCAGGCGCGGAGAATCCAACTGGCACCAACGCCGCCGGAGTTCTGGCCACGCCCGCACAGGCGAAGCCACAGCCTGCCACCCAAACAGCCGTTCCGCCCACGCCGACGGAGGACAAGCCGCAATAGCGTGCCCATCACCTACACATCCCAGGAGCAGGTTGAGGTTTACCGCTTCAGCGTTCCCGCCGCCATTCTGATTCCGCTGGCTGCGCTGTTCTTGCAGGCGTTTGTTCCGCTGCGTTTCCGCTTCTTTTCGATCTTCGATCTGCCGCTGCTGGTGGTCATCTTCTTTGCCGTCGCCCGCCGCAGCCAGGTCGCCGGATTGCTCACCGGATCGGTCATCGGCCTGCTCCAGGACTCGCTCACCCATCAGCCCATCGGCCTGTACGGAATCGCCAAGACCGTCGTCGGCTACGGCGCCTCGTCGCTGGGAGTGAAGCTGGACGTGGAAAACGCCGGTTCGCGCTTCCTGGTGACGCTGGTATTTTATGTCGTCCACGAGATCATTTATTTCACCGTGGCGCGCGGGCTGGTGGGGCTGACTTTGCTGTGGAGCTGGCCGCACGAGCTGGGATCGGCGTTGGCCAATGCTTTCCTTGCGGTTGCGCTCTTTGCTGTTCTGGACAAGTTCAAGCAGAGAACGTGACCTTCGTCACCGAACTGTAACCCCTCCAGCATCCCACCGCGTTACAATAGAGTTAACTTCCCGAAAGGATTCATTCAGTGCGGGCTGTGCAGCAGTTTTCTGCCGCCACGCTCACGCCTGAAGCCTGATGTTCGGCCGCGACGAAAAAGTCTCCGCCTTCCGCCTCACTGCGGTGCAGTACATCATCCTCGCCATTTTCCTGATTCTGGCTTATGGATTGTGGCGGCTACAGGTTGTCCAGAGCGATTGGTACACCTCGCTGGCCGAAAAGAATCGGGTTCGCAATGTGCCTATTCTCGCGCCGCGCGGCAAGATTCTGGACCGCGAAGGCCGGATCATCGTGGACAATTATCCGTCGTTCACCGCGCTGCTGCTGCGCGACTCCTCGCGCGATCTCTCGGCCGACGCGGATTTGATTGCGCAGGGTCTGCATCTTGACCCCAAGGAAGTGCGAGACCGCATCCGGCACTTCGCGGGTATGCCGCAATATCAGCCGATTTATTTGAAAGATGACATCACGCCGGATGAGCTGGCTTTCATCGAGGCCCACCGCAATGAACTGCCCGAGTTGGACACCATCATGGCCCACCGCAGGCTCTATCCGCGCAACGGATTCATGGCTCACCTGATCGGCTATGTCGGCGAAGTCAGCGAAGACATGCTCAACCAGGCGCAGTGGGAGTTCTACAATCCCGGCGATGTGGTGGGGAAGTCGGGAGTGGAACTGCAGTACAACCAGATCCTGATGGGAAAGAATGGCTCGCGCCAGGTGGTAGTGAACAGCCGCGGCAAGGAAATGGGACAGCTGGCGGAAAAGCCCGCGGAGCCTGGCAAACAGCTCAAACTTACGGTTGACATTGATCTCCAGATTGCGGCGGAAGAGGCATTGGGCGACAAGAATGGGGCGATTGTAGCCATGGACCCCCGGAACGGGGAGATTCTGGCAATGGCGAGCCGGCCTACATTCGATCCCAACGACTTTGCGGTGCGCATTTCTCGCGATCAATGGTCAAAGCTGGTGAATGACGAGGATCATCCGCTGCTCAACAAGGCCATCCAAGCTCAGCTCGCGCCCGGTTCGACATTCAAGGTCATTATGTCGGTCGCTGGGTGGCAGGAAGGGATTGCACAGACCCTGAATGTGCACTGCAACGGCGGTGCAACGTTCTACGGACGGCGATTCGGCTGCTGGGTGAAAAGCGGCCACGGATCAGTCGATCTGACGAAGGCGATCTACCAGTCCTGCGACGTCTTCTTTTATACCCTGGCAGAAAAGCTGGGCATTGACCGCATCGCAAAATACGCGAGCTCCCTAGGATTGGGGCAGAAGACGGGCATTGATCTGCCGAACGAAGTGAGCGGCGTGATGCCTTCGGAGGAATGGAAGATTCGCAACTTCAAGCAGAAGTGGTTTGCCGGCGAAACGATCTCTGTCGGAATTGGCCAGGGTGCGGTGGCGATTACTCCGGTGCAACTTATGCGCGCGGCCGCGGCGATATCGATGGGTGGACGAATGGTTGTTCCGCACGTAGTAAACCCGAGCGGACTTCCGCAAAGCTATCTCGAGGTGACTCACTATACTGAAGTAAAGAACATTCCCATCGATCCGGACGGATGGAACCTCATCACCGACGCACTGGCGCGGGTACTGCTGCCAGAGGGTACGGCTCCCTCCGCGCACATTCCAGGAATCGATATCGCCGGGAAAACAGGGTCGGCGCAGATTGTCTCTCTGGCCACACGTGCTAAGCATGAGAATAGCGAAGCTTTGGCCCAGAACGGGTGGTTCGTGGGATTCACACCTCGGCGCAACCCGGACGTCATTGTAGTTGTGCTGTTCGAAGGAGGCGAGCACGGCAGGTTGGCAGCGCGTCTGGCGACGCAGGTGATCAAGGCTTATGTTGAGAAGCAGCGGCGCCAGCCCAGCAAAGTCGCGCAAGCCGGCGGGAAAGTGGAAATCGGCGCGGTGTGGAATGCGCCCGACGAGGATGGATCGGATCCAGACAGTTTTCACGGGGGCAGGTTCCTGATTGATTTGTCACCCGAACCTCTTGCGCTGGCTGCGGCTGCTCCAGGAGTAAATTAGTGCTTTTGCCAACGACCAACGACGAACGACCAACGACTACTGAAGCACGACGAACGACCAACGACTGACTCATGTCTCGCTACATTTCATTCCGCGATTTTGACTGGCTGCTGTTCGTCTTCGTCCTGCTGATCTGCGGGCTGGGCGTGATGGAGATTCGCAGCGCCACCATGCACACCAAGTTCGCGGGAGCGCATATCAAGCAGCTCTACTGGATCGGGGCGGGCATCGCCTCCATGTTTCTGATGAGTTTCGTCAGTTACCAGAAGCTGCTTGATGGGGTGCACTGGATGTACATCGCATCCCTCACTTCGCTGGTGGCAGTACTGATCTTCGGACAGAAGTACCTAGGCGCGCGCCGCTGGGTCAAGATGCCGGGGGGCGGACACTTCCAGCCGTCGGAGTGGGTGAAGCTCATCCTTATTCTTGCCGTGGCGAAATATTTCGCTGATTTGCATCAGAGGGAGCTTTCGTGGCCGGACTTTATCAAGGCCGGAGCCATTGTTGGTGTGCCGATGCTTATGGTTCTGGTGCAGCCCGATCTCGGCACGGCTCTGACCTATATCCCCATAGCGCTGATGGGTTTATTCTTGGGCGGAGTCCGCATGAAGCAGGCTCTAGCGGTCGCTCTGCTGGCCGGAATGGTCATGCCGCTCGCCTGGCATGTGCTAAAGCCCTATCAGCGCGAACGGCTAACCAGCTTCATGGAACCTCAAGCCGACAGCCAAGGCTCGGGATACCAGGTAATTCAATCACTTATCGCTGTCGGATCGGGAGGAGTCTGGGGCAGCAGCAACGGCTCCCAGACCCATTTGTCGTTCCTGCCGGTGCCCCAGACTGACTTTATCTTTGCCGCTTTTGCCGAGGAACACGGATTTGTCGGTGCGCTAAGTGTGATGCTGTTATACTTTATTGTGTTGATGCGTTTGACCCAGAATGCGCAAACGGCGCCCGACCGCGCCGGCACATTCGTGGTAATGGGTGTGGTAGCTGTGCTTAGCTTTCACGTCCTGGTCAACGTGGGCATGGTGGTCGGCTTTATGCCGGTCACTGGAATACCCCTGCCG
>Ga0187817_10000755_pt1 | contig 14546 bp, 10 predicted proteins | sample NC_wetland_sal_i_17_FD_132431 | JGI IMG/M metagenome (GOLD analysis project Ga0187817, IMG submission 132431) | Wetland sediment microbial communities from Neuse River Estuary, North Carolina, USA - SO4_2 | ecosystem: Environmental > Aquatic > Freshwater > Wetlands > Sediment | place: USA...
ATCGTGCCTACGCCCACTTCCGCCACCAGCTTCACGGAGATGCGCGCCTGGGGGTTGGCGTTCTTCAAGTCGTAAATGAGCTGTGCCAGATCTTCGATGGAATAGATGTCGTGATGCGGCGGAGGCGAAATCAGCCCCACGCCGGGAATCGAGTGCCGCACGCGCGCAATGATTTCATCCACCTTGTGACCCGGAAGCTGGCCGCCTTCGCCGGGCTTCGCGCCTTGTGCCATCTTGATTTGCAACTCATCGGCATTCACCAGGTAGTTGGTGGTGACGCCGAAGCGCGCAGATGCTACCTGCTTGATCGCGCTGCGCCGCCAGTCGCCATTCGCATCGCGCTGGAACCGCGCTTCGTCTTCGCCGCCCTCCCCGGTGTTGGACTTTCCCCCGATCCGGTTCATGGCAATGGCCAGCGTCTCGTGCGTTTCCTTGCTGATGGAGCCGAACGACATGGCGCCGGTGGCAAAACGCTTCACGATCTCTTTCGCCGGTTCGACCTCATCGAGCGGCACCGCATGGCCTTTCTTAAATTCCATCAGCCCGCGCAGCGTGCAAAACTGCTTGTTCTGTTTATCGATTAAGTCGGCGTATTCCTGGAACGTCTGAAAGCTCGATTGCTGCACGGCATGCTGCAGCTTCGAAACGGTCAGCGGATTGTACAGGTGATACTCGCCGCGCACGCGGTATTGATAGTTGCCGCCCACGCCCAGTTCCGTATCCGACTCCGTCACCGGACGAACCGCATGCTCGTGTTTGAGACGCGCCTCTTCCGCCAGCACCTCCAGGCCCACGCCTTCGATGCGAGACGCGGTGCCGGTGAAATACTTGTCCACCAGGGCCTTGTTCAGCCCGATGGCTTCGAACACCTGCGCGCCGCGATAACTCTGCAGAGTCGAGATCCCCATTTTGCTGGCAACCTTGAGCAGGCCCTTGTTGATCGACTTCATGTAATTCTTCAGCGCTTTGTCGAAAGTGACGCCCTCCGGCAGCCGGCCGTTGTTGGCCATGTTCTCCAGTGTCTCGATGGCCAGGTATGGATTCACCGCGCTCGCGCCGTAGCCGATGAGCAGGCAGAAGTGCATCACTTCGCGCGGCTCGCCGGATTCGATGATCAGCGCCACCTGCGTGCGCGTCTTTTCGCGGACCAGGTGATTGTGGACCGCAGTCAGCGCCAGCAGGCTGGGAATCGGGGCATAATCCTCATCCACACCCCGGTCCGAGAGGATGATCATGGTGTAGCCGCTCTTGATGGCCAGCGAAGCCCTGCGGCACAAGCCGTCGAGAGCGCGCTCCAGTTCTTTGGCCCCTCCGTCGGCGCGGTAGAGCGCATTGAGCGTGGTGCACAGCAGGTCGCCTTGTGAGACCCGGCGCAGCCGCTCCAGATCGCGGTTGGTCAGCAGCGGATGGGGCATGCGCAGCGTGTGGCAGTGCTTCGGCGTCTCATCCAGAATGTTGCGCTCCGTCCCGATGTAGCTGATGAGCGACATCACCATCTCTTCGCGGATGGGGTCGATGGGCGGATTCGTCACCTGCGCGAAAAGCTGCTTGAAGTAGTTGAACAGCGGTTGCGGCTTGTCGGACAGACACGCCAGCGGCGTGTCGATGCCCATCGAGCCTACCGGTTCTTCTCCCTTCGCCGCCATGGGCGCCATGAGGATGCGCAGATCTTCGTCGGTATACCCGAAAGCCCGCTGCCGCATCAGCAGCGTTTCCGGATCATAGCCGTGGGCCCGCGGCGGCTCCGGCAAATCGTGCAGGTGAATCTGGTTTTCCCGAAGCCACCGTGCGTAAGGCTGCCGCGAGTAGAGCCGCCGTTTGAGTTCCTTGTCGGGAACAATCTCGCCCGCCACGGTATCCACCAGAAACATCTTCCCCGGCTGCAGCCGGCCTTTCATGCGGACTTCTTCGGGCTTGATCGGCAGCACTCCGGTCTCGGACGCCATCACGACCAGATCCTCGTGCGTCACCAAATAGCGCGCCGGACGCAGGCCATTGCGGTCCAACGTTGCGCCAATCACGCGGCCGTCGGTAAACGCCATGGCCGCCGGTCCGTCCCACGGCTCCATCAAAGAGGCGTGGTATTCGTAGAATGCCTTCTTCTCCGGATGCATGTGCTCGTTCGAAGCCCAGGCTTCCGGAATCAGCATGGCCATCGCGTGCGTGATATCGCGGCCCGCCAGGTACAGCAACTCCAGCACGTTATCGAAACTCGCCGAATCGCTGCCCCCAGGCGTCACGATCGGGAACAGTTTCTTGATGTCGTCCCCAAACAGCGGCGAGGCCAAAATCGACTGGCGCGCATGCATCCAGTTCACGTTGCCCTTCAGCGTGTTGATTTCGCCGTTGTGCGCGATATATCGGTACGGGTGCGCGAGCTGCCAGCTCGGGAATGTGTTGGTCGAGAAGCGCTGGTGGACCAGGCACAGCGCGCTCATCACATCGGGATCGGAAAGTTCCCTGTAGAACTTGGCGATTTGCGGCGCCAGCAGCAGGCCCTTATAGACGATCGTCCGGCATGAAAGCGAGGGAACGTAGAAGAAGCTCTTGTCCGGAATCTCTGAATGGGCAATCTCAATTTCCGCCCGCTTGCGCACCACGTAAAGCTTGCGCTCGAGCTGGTCCTCGGTCATGTCCGGCCCGCGCCGGATGAAGATCTGCTCGATGTAGGGCTGCGAATTGCGCGCTACGCGGCCGATCGCCGAGCCGTCGATCGGCGTGTCGCGCCAGCCCAGTACGCCTAGGCCTTCCTCGACCGCGATCCGCTCGATAATGCCCTCGCACTGCAGCCGCTCTTGCTTCTCAACTGGAAGAAAAACAAGGCCTACGCCGTATTCGCCCGGTTCCGGCAGCGTGAAACCAAGTTTGGCGCACTCACGCGCAAAGAACTTGTGCGGAATCTGAATCAGCACGCCGGCGCCGTCGCCGGTTTCCGGATCGCAGCCGCAGGCGCCGCGGTGGGTGAGATTGATCAGGACCTGAATGCCCTTGAGAATGATGTCGTGCGATTTCTGGCCTTTGATGTTGGCAACAAAACCGATACCGCAGGCATCCCGCTCATTGGCCGGATCGTAAAGCCCTTGCGGTACGGGTAGACCTCGACGCTGCGCAGGATCGATCATGGGAATTGAATAAATATAGCAACTAATGAATTATAAGGCAACAAAAATGTAGAAACACATTGACATTAGAAATTCTTATGTTATTCTCATGAGGTGCTCTACGACAACTTCAAGCTTTTCCGCGACATAGCTCAGAACAAGAGTATCAGCCGTGGCGCCACACTCAATGAGATCAGCCAGTCCGCTGCCAGCCAATATATCCAGGAGATGGAACGGCGCCTGGGGGTCACGCTGCTCGACCGGACCACCCGGCCTCTCAATCTGACGCCGGCGGGCAAGCTTTTCTACGACCTGTGCCGGGACGCTTTGCGGCGCGAAGAGCAGTTTCAGGTGCAACTCGAAAACCTCAAGGGACTAGTGGAAGGAACGGTCCGGGTTGCTTCCATTTATTCCATCGGCCTTTCCGAGATGACTCGCCTGCAAGAGGAATTCGCGGCCCGGTTTCCCAACGCGCAACTCCACGTCGATTATTTGCGGCCGGACAAGGTCTACGAAGCCGTGCTCACGGATCAAGCGGACCTGGGCCTGGTGAGCTATCCGGTCGGCACGAAGGATCTCGCGGTGATCCCCTGGCGCGAGGAGGAAATGACTGTTGCTGCGCCACCTTCGCATCCGCTCGCGCAAAAGGCGGTGCTGGTCCTGGCGGATCTCGAAGGCCAGGACTTCATTAGCTTCGATGAAGACCTCTCGATCCGGCACGAGTTGGACCGCTTCTTCCGAAGCCAGGGCATTGAAATCCGCATCGCCATGCAGTTCGACAATATCCAGATGATCAAAGAGGCTGTGGCCCTGGGCTCGGGCATCAGCATTTTGCCGGCGCGGACGATGCAGGCCGAGATCGCACAGGGACGCCTGGTCTCCATTCCGCTGCACGCGCCGGAACTGGTGCGCCCGGTGGGCATTGTGCACCGCAAGCGCAAACGGTTCAGCCACGCCGTGCAATCGTTTCTGGAATTGTTGCTGGAGCAGCCGGCCCCGGTGGGTACCTAGCGGCCGGCCGGCTGGGCCTCTTTCTTTTTCGGTTCCGGTTTCGGAAGTTCTTTGCGCGGCAGCATCTCCGGCCGCACGGCGGCATGATAAACCACCGAAGCCATAATGGCGGCGGCCTGCATGAGGTCGGGCTGCTGCAGGTGATCGTAGACGTCCATGTTGGAATGATGGGTCCGCGTGGAGTATTCGAGCGGGTCTTGAATGAACTGGAAGCCGGGCAATCCGACGGCGTCGAAGGAAAGATGATCGGTGCCGGTGGTTTTGCGGATGGTTAGCGTGGACGCGCCGAGGTCTTTGAACGGCTCGAGCCAGGCTTCAAAGATCGGACGCATCATGTCGTTTTCCTGCAAGTAGACGCCGCGAATTTTGCCGCTGCCGTTGTCGAGATTGAAGTAACCCGAGAGTTTGGCGTGCTCGGGTTTCAAGCCCATGGTCTCGCGATCGGCGAAATGCTCCTTCACATAAGCCTTGGAGCCGAGCAGGCCCTGTTCTTCACCAGTCCAGAGCGCGATGCGTACCGTGCGCGGCATGTCGAGCTTCAGGGTTTTCAGAATGCGGATGACTTCCATGGTCACCGCGCATCCGGCGGCGTTATCGGTGGCTCCGGTGCCCCCCGTCCAGGAATCGAGATGCGAGCCGAGCATGACAACTTCGCCGCTCTTGCCTGAGCCTGGAATCTCCGCGGTCACGTTGAAGGAATCCTTGTCCTGGCTCTCCATGTGGTTGTCGATATCGAATTGCAGCGTGACCGGAATTTTCTTCTCAATCAGGCGGGCGATGCGGTCGTAATGTTCGAGCGTCAACGCCACAGCGGGGGGCGGCACGACATCTTGCGCTTCCTGATTTCCTGCGGCAGTCGCGAATACGGTTCCACCGTCGGTCCCTGATCCCGGGATCAAGGTCAGCACCGCGCCTTCATCGACGAGAAATTGATTGACTTTGTTGCGCCACTTGCGCGCAGCCTCGCGGTCGTATTTGCCGGGAATGTAGCCGGGGTAAGGAAGCGGCCCCTCTTCGTGCCGTGGAATGGGCGCAAAGAAAGGTGACGCGGGCGACGGGTCGGGAGCCAGCGCCTCGGCTGCGAGTTCCGCGTCTGTGAATCGCCGGGCCAGTGCCGTGGTGAGGAGCGGCGACGGGCGCGGCGTCTGTAGCATGACGATCTTCCCCTTCAGCTTGCCTTTGAATTTCTCGAAGTCGGCTTCCGTGTAGATGGGCGCGAGAACAGGCTCCCCGGTGAGCGGCCCGTTGGTCCCCGGCGACCAAGGACGCGCGAAGCCGATCAGCGGTGAGTACTGCGGCTCCTTCATCTGCGCCGTGAAGCGGACACAGTACCACCCGCGCCCAAACGGCCCCCATTCTTCGAGCTTGGCGTTCGCCAGTCCCCATTCGTGGAAACGGCGAATCGCCCACTCCGCCGCGGCCTGGATTCCGGGCGAGCCGGTCAGGCGCGGGCCGTAGACATCGGTAAGGTAGAAAGCGTTTTCCATCACTTTCGAATTCTGGAAAGCTTCGTTCTTGATTCGGTTAATGGTGTAGAGGTCGACGTGTTCCGCGGCGAAAAGGCCGGAGACGGTGACTAGGGCACAAATAAGGTTGCGCATGGCCGTGGTTAACAGGGCTAGTTTACAACCAGCCGGGGACGAAGCCCCGCCAACCCTGCCACACCACCGGGCGACTTTAGTTCAGTTTGGGCTGAAAATTTAAGGGCCGCTTACCCGGCGGCCCTGTTGGATAAGGAGTAGAACCAGTGCTGACAACACTAATTTCGCTTGAAAGCGCATTTGCGGCAAGAGATCTTTCGGGGAACCGCGCTACTGGGAGAGTATCTTTTGATCGGGCGCGGCGGCTTTGGCGGCTTGCGGTGTGTGTAACTGATTGCCGAGGCGCTCGATCGCAATTCGCACCAGTTGGCTGCGGGTGCGAGCCCCGAGTTTGGTGAATAACCGCTGGATAGTGCTTTTCACCGCGCTCTCCGAACTATCGAGCTGCGCGGCGATTTCCTTGTTGCTTTGCCCTTCGAAGATCCCTCGCAGGACCGTCTGCTCGAGGTTGGTTAACACCACGCTGGCGTCGACCTGATCCTCCGGCACGCCGCTAACCGATGGTTCGTTTTCGGTGATGATTGCGGTTAACCTGGGCTCGCCCGAAAACTCATAACTCGAGAAGCAGACGTTGGCGCTGAACGACTCGCCGTTGGCGCGGCGGGCGCTGCACTCCATGGTGGTGCGAAATACCGGAGCGCTACCGGTGAAAGGCACGCGCGCCAGAGCGTCCAGGTATTCGCCAATGTTTCGTCCGAGCAGCGTATCTTTTTCTGTGCCCAGCAGCCGGGAGGCGGCATCATTGGCTTGAATCACGCCTCCGTCTTGGCTGAGGGTCAGGATGGCCGCGGAGCTGGTTTCAATCAGGACCCGCAATTGCTCCTCGGAATCCTTCAGGAGGCGATCGCGCGCCTGTATCTCCAGGAGCTGCTGTTTGACTTTCTGAAAGTTCGCCAGCACGCCGCGCACCAGCCAACCGGCCGCGGTAAACGAGCCCCAGGCCAGAAACAGGCGCGAAAAGAACAGCACATCGAAAGGTTCGGTCACCTGGCGAAGGATGGCGCAAATCGCCGCCACCACGGCAATCTGCCATTGCTTGAGGCAACTGGCGACCAGGAAAATCGGGAAGAAATAGAGAAAGCCGAGGGAAATATCCTTGGTGATGGTCCAATCCAGAACAGCGATAACCGCGATCATGGCTCCCGCGGCGATCAGGATTTTGGAGCGCCGGTAAGCCAGAACCGATTCAGAGATCATGTCTGTTCCATGTTAACCCCTCTGCTGCCTGTGGCACCATGAAAGCTATGTTGCGCAACTTTTGGCTGGCCGCATGGCTGTGCGTCTCATCGCTGGCGCAAGTTCATCCGGTCACCGGCCGGCACATCGCGCCGGTGATGGGAGCGGCAGGCGCCGACTGGCTGGTGCGGCCCGAACGGGAAGCGGAAGAGGCGCCGGATGCTGCGCTCGATGCCATCGGCATTGCGCGGGGCGCAACTGTAGCGGATGTGGGAGCCGGGGTCGGCTATTTCACCTGGAGGCTGGCAGAGCGTGTGGGGCCATCCGGCAAGGTTTACGCCAACGACATTCAGCCGGAGATGCTCGACCTTCTCCGGAAGAACATGGCCGCGCGGCATCTTACGAACGTGGAGACGGTGCTGGGACAGGAGGATGATCCTCGGCTTCCACCCGGCCGCATCGATCTGGTGTTGCTGGTGGATGTGTATCACGAATTCTCGCAGCCGCAGAAGATGCTGGAGAAGATTCGCGAGTCGTTGAAACCGGATGGCCGGCTGGTGCTGCTGGAATATCGCAAGGAAGACCCGAGCATTCCCATCCGGCCCGAGCACAAGATGAGCGTGAGCGAAGTGCGGGCAGAGGTGCAACCCGAAGGATTTCGATTCGAGAAGAATCTGGACACGCTGCCGCGGCAGCACATCCTGATTTTTCGCAAGAGTGTGCAGTGAAGGGGGAGCGGTTTCCGTCGGAGCTCTCGACGTTCTCGGATCGCGTGACCGGGGCGCGTGTGCATCAGCTCACGGCGCATCCGTCGATCAACCATCCGACTTACTTTCTGCAGAGTTCGTTTACGCCGGACGGAGAGGCGCTGATTTTCATCTCTTATCGGACGGGCAGTGCGCAGTTGTTCGAAATCTCGCCTTATCCCGGAGGCGAGATCCGGCAGTTGACGGATGGTTCGGCGATTCATCCGTTTTCACCGGCGATCGATCGGGATGGCTCGTGCGTGTTCTTCGTGCGTGGCGGAGGGATCTGGCGGATTGACCGGACGTCGCTCCAAGAGGATTGCATCGTGGATTTTCCAGGCGCGCAGCTTGGGGAATGTTCGCCGGCGGGCGAATGGATCACGGCGGCCATCAAACGGGGCGCTGCGCAGGGCTTAGTCGCCGGGCGCGCCGACGGTTCTGGCTGGAACTTTATTTCGTTTCCGCGGACGGTGATTCATCCGCAGTTTCATCCGCTCGAGCCGGAATGGATCGAATTCTCCGGCGACCCGGCTCCGCGCATGCATCGCGTGCGGCGTGATGGCTCGGGCCTTGAATGCCTGTATCCACACGGCAACGATGAATTCGTGGTGCACGAGACGTTTCTTGGACGGACGGGCGACCTGGTGTTCACGGTCTGGCCGCGCGAATTGCGAGTGATGGACTGGACCACGCGCGAGATCCGCACCGTGGCGCGGTTCAATGCCTGGCACATTACGCCGAATCGCGCCGGGACGCAGGTGCTGTGCGACACGAATCACCCGGATCTGGGTTTGCACCTGATCGACGTGGCGACAGGCACACCGCGCCAGATTTGCCTTTCCGAAGCCAGCAGCCAGGGGACGCAGTGGCGCAAATCTTGTTACGCGCTGGCTGAGGATTTCGCGGCGGCGGCGAGCTCAGCGGGCGAACGCGCGCTGAGCTGGATGGAGATGCCGACGGATTCGGTTTACGGCCCGCAGTGGACGCATCCGCACCCGTCGTTTTCGTGCGACGAAAAGCTCGTGGCGTTTGCGAGTGACCGGACGGGGTGGACGCAGGTGTACGTGGTGGAGTTAGGGGTGGGAAATTAAGGGCAGATCGTTCTTCAGCATGCGCAAGCCGGCCTTTTGGCGAATCCTGTCGAGTCCGTGGATGATCCTCGCGTTCCTCGTCATCGGATGGGGCCCGGCGTTCGTTGGTGACTGGGTCAGAGTAATGCGCCCGGACCCCGACCTGCTCGCAGAGTGGGTGCACTTCCTGATGCAGTGGATCTTCATTACGAAGTGGTGCTCGATCATTGCACTCGCGCTAGTGATCGTGCACACGTCCATATTCTTCTACAGACTAATCGGCCGTAGCCCAGAGAGACGGCGATGATGACCTCAAGGTGCGTGCTGTTGGTATGTGTGTTTTCGATATTAATAGGCTGCCGCTCAAGGTCGAGGCGTGAAGTGTGGATTATTCCGGCAGGGTATGTCGGCTGGCTTCGCTTGGATTACTCCGTTGCAGGGGCGCCGCCGCTGCCGATTGAGAACGGATGCTATGTAGTTCGGCTGCCGAGGAGCGGCCGGCTGGCAACATCGACTGCAAACTACCCGCCGGCTGACCGCAATGATTACATTTTCGAAGACGCAAGCGGCCGACACAAACTGATGTTCTCGACGAAGATAATTCAGGGTTATGCCGTTCAGAATGTTTACGATTTCGGAAAGGGGCCGCTCAACGCGCCTTTTCCACAGCCTCAAGCTGAATGTGTTTTTGTGGGAACCTGGGCGGATTTCAGATCAAATGGACGGAATTGTGAGGCATGGCAGCCCGGTGAGGCCCAGCCACCCAAGTTCCGTAAGCGCGACGACGTTAAGAACGGTGTCGGCCCATGACAACTTGCCAATATTCGCCGCAGACTGTCCTGTTACTGCGATCTCTGTAACGTGGCGCGACCGCTCCCTTAGGAAGAAAAACGGGGACAGTCCCCGTTTTTCGGCTTAGAAGGGACTTTTTCACAGCTTCCTGTCCCGGGTTTTTCGGGTTTTTCGGGTTTTTTCGGTTCATCCTTGCGCGCAACATCTCACTGCACGCAATTCAAGAGCAGGCTGCCTTTAAGCAAGTCTGATTTGAGGGTACTGTCCCGAGCCTTTCCGGCCGCTGTTCCTAGCTGGGCGGATGTGATCCGGCTGGTAGCCTGACGTAATAGCCCCAAACTAAACTGGTACAGAAAGGAAGAAGCAAGAATCCAAGGGCTTGCCAGGCGTAATCCCGCCAAGCCGGGCCAAAAATGACCAAGCGCCAAAACGCGAAATGTAATAGCAGAACGAGAATGCCGGACTTCGCGTTCGCAGGCCACGCTCGATGCAGATAGAGAAGGACGCAGCCAACAATGACGGCTACCTCAAGCCACTGCAGCGGCCGGGCCACCCCCAGCCACCACCCACTAGGAGCAAAAGAATAGCTGCATAGGGGACCGGCAAGGGCGACGATCCCTGCTGCGTAGCAAAGGAAAGTTGCTACGAACCTAGGTTGCCCAAGTGCACGCAGGCAGGCAAATATGATTACAGCCAGGACCCACCACATGCCGAAGAAGAGGTGAGCGTCAAAGTCAGTATGGGAAAAGAACATCCGATCGTGTGAGCGGCCGATCCAATGGGCTAGTAGCCCATCAATACGTAGAAGCGTAGTTCTCAGTATGAAGTAAGAATCGCGGCCTTCCTCCTTGCCACGACGAGCAAAGCGCAATATAACGAGACCAACATCTCATACAGCCACCGGACGTACCGGGTAGCTCGTGGCCTTTTTCCGATAAGGAATGCCTTCAACTCATTCTCCTTCCAGGGCGTTCTAGTTGCACGCCTTATCGCCAGACGATTCCAAGCAGATATCTTTCAAGAGCACAACCTGCGCTCCGTGACCAAGATCAGAAAGAGGGTCAGCCTGCTACCAGCGGGTTCTGCACGGACGAAAAGCTGGCGTTTGCCACCGACCGAACAGGGCATCCGTCGGAGCCAGAACGTTGGTACCGCTTCCTCTGGTCGCGGCTCAGCAAAACCCGCCCGATACTGAGCCGTGACCGAAGGGAGCGGTCGCCAGCGAACTCACTCCGACAGACCATCAGTTCTTCAGCTTCACCGGTCCCGGCAGTTCCTTGCGCGGCAGCATCTCGGGGCGGGTGGCGGCGTGATAAACAACTGAAGCGATCACCGCAGACGCCTGCATGACGTCGGCGGGGACGACGTGATCGTAGACGTCCATGTTGGAATGGTGCGTGATCCGCTCGTACTCCACTTCGTCCTGGATGAACTGGAAGCCGGGCAATCCGATGTCGTCGAAGGTGAGGTGGTCCGTGCCGCCGGTATTGCGAATGGTGACTGTGGTGACACCTAGATCACGAAATGGAGCCAGCCAGGCTTCGAACACCGGCCGCATGGCGTCGTTACCCTGCAAGTAAACGCCGCGGATTTTGCCGGTGCCGTTGTCGTGATTGAAATATCCGGAGAACTTCGCGTGGGCGGGCTTGAGCTGCATGGTCATGGGGTCGCCAAAAGTTTCTTTCACGTAGGCGCGCGATCCTAGCATGCCCTGTTCCTCGCCGCTCCAGAGGCCGAGCCGCACGGTGCGGTCCATCTTCAGCCCCAGCGTTTTCAGAATGCGCATGGCTTCCATCATGACGGCGCTGCCGGTGCCGTTGTCGGTCGCGCCGGTGCCGCCAACCCAGGAATCGAAGTGCGCGCCGATCATGACGACCTCGTCCGGCTTGCTCGCGCCTGGAATATTGGCAATGATGTTCAGCCCGTCGCCCGTAGCCCCCTCGCTGGTGGTGCGCACGTCGAGTTCAAGCTTGACGGGAACTTTCTTGTCGAGGAAGCGTGCGATGCGATTGTAGTGTTCGACGGTCAGCGCGATGCGCGGTTCGGCCATGGGCTGGTCTTGTTTGTAAGTACCCGCCGCCTCGCCGAAAACCGTACCGGCATCGGCGTTATAGCTGGGCACGATGACCGCCACCGCGCCTTCCTTGGCGAGAAACTGGTTGACTTTGTCGGTAAGACTATCTTCGTAGTCCCAGATCCTGGTGTTGGCTTCGAGCGGGGCCTGATCGTAAATGACGTGCCGCTGCTTCGGGTCCTCGGGCAGAATCATTTTCTCCAGATCGAAATGAGGCCACGCGGCGGGGGTCGACGATTCGCCCTCCCGGGCGAGATCGGCGTCGGAGTATCTGGATGCCGGAGGCGTGGTGACCGGTGGCACCTCTTTGGGCTTCGCCAGCAGCACGATTTTATTTCGCAGTTTACCTTTGTTCTCGTCGAAAAACTTCTGCAACTCTTCTTCGGTTTTCTTTACGTTCAAGCGGTCGGTAATGGTGAGGGGCGCGAGCACCGGCTCGGCGGTGATCGGCCCGCCGGTTGCGGCAGACCAGGCCAGCGGGAATCCGATCAGCGGCGCGTACTCCGGCTCCTGGAGCGAAATGCTGAACCGGGTGAGCCGCCAGCTCCGGCCGAACTTGCCCCACGGGTGGATGGCGGCATCTTCCATTCCGTATTCCTTGAGCTGCTTGACGGCCCAGTTCGCGGCCGCGGTGAAACCGGGCGAGCCGGTCAGGCGCGGGCCGTAAACATCGGCCAGCCAGAAGAGATGATCCATCACCTTGGAGTTTTGGAAGGCTTCCTTCTTGATGCGTTGGATGACCGCAAGGTCGACTTTCTCTTGGGCGGTAAGGACCGCCGCAAACAGGAAGAGCAAGAATGTTTTTTTCATAGTCGGTTTAGAGGGGAAGGGATGCCGCGAGAGTCACCTGCTTGTGTGCTTTGTGATCCTCGATGACGATCTGGCCGCCATCGAGGCGCACGTCATCCACCTTGTCGAAGCCTTCCGGCGTGTGCGCGTAAAACATCAGGAAGCGCGATTCGATCTTGGTGCGTGCCGGCAGCCAGCGATACACCGGAGCGCCAAACATGGAGTTCAACTGCACCACTTCGCGGCGAGGGACGTCGAAGGGTTGCGTGGAAAATTCCAGCCCGCGCGCCAGCTTTTTGTTCGGCGGATAGTGTTCCCAGTTCTGCGTCCACGGATATTCCTGCGGCTTGAACAGATAGCCGAGCAGCAGCCGCTTGCCGGGATGAAGAGCGGTGACGAACACCAGCTTGCGCGCCGGATCCATCAAACACGTGGTGTGATCGCCGGAATTGGGCTCGGCGGGAGCGGCGCGCAGGTCGATCTTGCGGGTGTGCAGGCCCGGCGCTTCCGGCCAGGTGAATTCTTTGTCCGAGGGCAGGCGGTGCGGGAACTCTTCCTTTTCAGGCCCAAAGGGGCGCGTCTTGGCGCGGTGCGCCGACATATCGACCACGGTGACGCCGGGCTCGAGGAACGGCGAGCCGATGGTAGCGTGCTCGGCCCAGAAAACGGGGCGGTCGAAGGCCAGCAGGCTCTCGAGCTCGCTCTGCACATAGACAATATCTTCGCCATCCACCATGCGGATAGTGCGGGCGAACAGCTCCTGGGTAAGCGGCAGTTTCGTGGAGAGCGTCAGCGTGGTGGTTCGGCCTTCTTTGCCGTAGTACTTGACCTCGAAGGGAGCCTGGTGCGCTTCGCCGTGGCCGGGAAGGCCCGCGGCCTCTTCTTCCGGCGACACCGGACCGAAGCCATCCACACAAATGAAGTGGCCGAGGCCCGCGCCAAAAATATTCTTCTCGCCCGCTTCGCGCGCCATACGCGCCGGGTTCCAAAGCGGGCTAAGTTTTTCCGGATCGTCGGTCAGCACCACGCTGGCAAACGTCGAGCCGCGCGCCAGCACCGTCAGCTCGATTGCTCCATTAGCCAGCACGTATCCAGGTTGACCTTCGAATTCCGTCTTGCTGGGCTGCTGGGCGAGACCAGAGGAAAGCATCATGAGGACCATGATAAAACGCATGAAGGTAAGACTATCATCCCGGCGATGAAAGCAGCGTGTGTGCATGATCGGAGCGAGTTGACTAGAATAGCAGCAGCTATGGCGTTACTCGAACGGGTGCAGGCCGACATGGTGGCGGCCATGAAGGCCAAAGACGAGCTGCGGTTGAACGCGTTGCGCATGGTCAAAGCCGCGCTGCAGAAACACCAGGTGGATGCGATGAAGGCGCTGGACGATGCCGCGGAGCAGCAGGTGCTCAAGCAACTGGTCAAGCAGCGCACCGACGCCGCGGAGATGTTCCGCAAAGGCGGCCGCGAGGAACAGGCCCAAAAGGAAGAGACCGAGCGCGTGCTGATTCAAAGCTACATGCCGGCCGAAGCCACAGAGGAAGAAGTTGCGCAAGCCATCGACGCGGCGCTGGCCGAAACCGGAGTGACCTCACTCAAGCAAATGGGTGTGGTGATGAAAGCGGCGCAGGCCAAACTGGCGGGCAAGCGCGCGGACGGCAAAGCGCTCAGCGAGAAAGTGAGGGCACGGCTGCAATGACGCCGCCTCAGGTGAGTGAGAAGAAGTTTCAGTCGTACGTGCCGGCCAGCGCGAAGATGCCCGAGTTCACGTTCCGCGCCGTGCTGCTGGGACTGGTGATGACGGGAATCCTGGGAGCGGCCAACGCTTACCTGGGCTTGAAGGCAGGGATGACGATTGCGGCCACTTACCCGGCGGCGGTGATCGGTATGGCGGTGCTGCGGCTGATGAAGGGGTCGCTGCTCGAAGAAAACATCGCGCGAACCATTGGATCGATCGGCGAATCGGTGGCGGCGGGCGCGATTTTCACGATTCCCGCGTTCGTCCTGGCGGGGCTTTGGCCGGGCCTCACCGGCCAGCGGTACTGGCCGTGCGTTGCATTGATGGTGATTGGCGGCACGTTGGGCATTCTCTTCGTGACGCTTTTGCGCCGCGTAATGGTGGAAGATCCCGAGCTTCCTTTTCCCGAATCCGTCGCCGCCTCTGAAATTCACAAGGCCGGACAACA
>Ga0187817_10000756_pt1 | contig 14542 bp, 12 predicted proteins | sample NC_wetland_sal_i_17_FD_132431 | JGI IMG/M metagenome (GOLD analysis project Ga0187817, IMG submission 132431) | Wetland sediment microbial communities from Neuse River Estuary, North Carolina, USA - SO4_2 | ecosystem: Environmental > Aquatic > Freshwater > Wetlands > Sediment | place: USA...
ATCGGACTCGGCCGCCAGATGGCCGAAGGACTCGCGGAAATGGGCGCGGACCTTGTGTTGTGTGCGCGGAAGAAGGAGCCGTGCGAGAAGGCAGCCGAGGAATTGCAAAAGCTCGGCGTGAAAACTCTCGGGCTCGCGTGCGACGTCAGAAACCAGGCCGCGATCCAGGAAGTCGTGGAAACCACGGTGTCCCGCTTCGGCCGGATCGATATCCTGATCAACAACGCCGGAACATCCTGGGGCGCTCCGGTGGAGGAGATGCGGCTGGAAAACTGGAACAAAGTGATCGAGACCAATCTGACTGGAACTTTTCTATTTTCGCAGGCGGTGGGCAGGATCATGATTGGGCAGCGGCGAGGAAAGATCATCAATCTCGCGTCCGTAGCCGGACTCCGCGGCGCGCCGCCGGAATTTCAAGCCATCGGTTACCACGCAAGCAAGGGAGGGGTCATCACGTTCACGAAGGATCTCGCCTGCAAGTGGGCGATGCACAACATCAACGTGAACGCCATCGCTCCCGGCTGGTTTCCCACAAATATGTCGGAAGTTGTGATAGAACGAAACAAAGAGCTGCTGCGGAAGAAAATTCCGATGGGCCGTTTCGGGAACGAGCACGATTTGAAAGGGGCGGCTGTGTTTCTGGCTTCCGACGCTTCGGATTTCGTCACCGGGCACGTGCTGGTAGTGGATGGAGGGCAGTCCGCATAATCGGCGTCAACTGATGAACATCCCTCTCACGCCCCTCCGTTTTTTGCGCTACGCCGAGCAGCAATTCTCCGGCCGCACCGCGATTGTGTGCGGCGACCATCGCTTTACCTACTCGCAATTTGCGGAGCGCGCGAGCCTTCTTGCAGGGGCTCTTCGGGAAGCAGGAGTGAGGCCGGGGGACCGAGTCGCATTCCTCAGCTTGAATTGCCACCGGCTTCTGGAGGCTTATTACGGAGTTTTGGACGCGGGAGCGGTTCTTCTGCCCCTGAACATCCGGCTTGCACCTCAAGAGCTGGCCTTCATCCTGAACGATTCCGGGGCGAAATTTCTTTTCCTGGAAAAAGAGTTTCTCGGGGTGGTCGAATCTTTTCGAAAGGATGTTCCGGGGATCCAGAAGTTCATCCTGCTCGACGGGACTCCGCAGGCGGACTGGCTTTCAGATCAGAATTACGACGAAATGCTTGCCGTAGCCACGCCTTACCGCACGGATATCGCTCAAGTGGACGAGAATTCTCTGGCGGAGCTTTTTTATACGAGCGGCACGAGCGCCAACCCCAAGGGCGTGATGCTGACACACAGAAATGTATACCTCCACGCGCTGGGCACCTGCATTGCTTTCAATATCGGGCAGGACGCAGTTGAATTGCACACAATTCCACTATTTCACGCGAATGGGTGGGGACTGGCGCAGTTCCTCACATTCCTGGGCGCGAAGCACGTGATGATCCGGCGGTTTGATCCCCCGGAAGTTTTCCGCCTCATCGAGCGAGAACGGGCTACCTCTTGCAGTTTGGTGCCCACGATGGCGACGGCGCTCGTGAATTGCCCCGAGCGCACCAAGTACGACTTGAGCAGCCTCCAGCGGGTGGTGATCGGCGGCGCCGCGTCTTCTCCCACGCTCGTGCGCGAAGTGGAAGAAAAACTCGGAGCTACTTGTTTCTCGGGATATGGATTGACGGAAACTTCTCCCATGCTCTCGACCTCCGCGATGAAACATGGGCTTGAGTGGAAAGGTGAAGAACGCTACGCAGGGCAGGCGCGAACGGGATATGCCGCTCCTGGAATTGAGATGCGAGTCGTGGACGCCAACGATGAGGATGTGCCGGCGGATGGAAAAACCATCGGAGAAATCATCGCGCGCAGCGACGGCGTGATGCAGGGCTACTGGCAGCAGCCGGAAGCCACGGCCACGGCCCTTCGCGGCGGATGGTTTCATACGGGCGATATGGCGACCGTACAAGAGGATGGCTACATCCTAATCGTGGATCGCAAGAAGGACATCATTGTCAGCGGCGGCGAAAATATCTCTTCGCTCGAAGTCGAGAAGGCGCTGGTGGCGCATCCCAGCGTGTATGAGGTCGCGGTGATTCCGGTTCCGGATGCGAAGTGGGGAGAGGTTGCGAAAGCGCTCGTGGTCCTGAAGCCGGGCGCAAAGCTTACCCAAGAGGAACTCCTGGAATTCTGCCGCTCACGGATCGCGCACTACAAGGTGCCGCACTCTGTGGAGTTCTTTGCGAGCTTACCGAAAACCGGTACGGGAAAAATCTTGAAAAGGGAGCTGCGCAAAAAATACTGGGCCGGCCAGGAGACGATCCGGCCTGAATACGCCGCGCGGAAGTCGAGTTAGTTTGCTCGAATGGAGCTGGTTCGATGGATTTGAATCTCACAAACGAAGAAATCCACTTTCGGGATGAATTGCGCGCGTGGCTCGAGGCCAGCGTTCCCAAAGAATGGGATGAAGTGCGGGAGGAATCGCTCGAAGAACGCTTCGAATTCTTAAAGGGCTGGCAACGAAAGCTCTACGAAGCCGGGTGGGCCGGCATTTCGTGGCCTAAAGAGTATGGCGGCCGCGGCGCGAGCCTGATGCAACAGGTCATCTTCTGGCAGGAGATGGCCCAGGCAGGCGCGCCGCCAATGGCCAATGTCCTCGGGCTAGGAATTATCGGGCCCACCATCATCGCGTTCGGCACCGACGCACAGAAAACGCGCTTCCTAAAAAAAATCCTGAGCGCGGAAGAGATCTGGTGCCAGGGATTTTCAGAACCGAATGCCGGCTCAGACCTCGCAAGCCTTCAGACCGAAGCGCGTCTCGACGGTGGCCACTATATCGTCAACGGCCAAAAAGTGTGGACTAGCTACGGGTGGGCAGCCGACTGGTGTGAACTCGTCGTGCGCACGGATCCGAATGTCCCCAAGCACAAGGGACTCACGGTCTTGATGGTGGACATGAAAACGCCCGGCGTCGATATCCGGCCTCTGCGGCAGATGACCGGCGAAACCGAATTCAGCGAAGTGTTCTTCCGCGACGTGCGCGTGCCGGTGGAAAATGTGGTCGGCAAAGTGAATGAGGGATGGGACGTCGCGATCGGCACGCTGATGCATGAACGGGGTACGTTTGGCGCCGGCCTCCAGATCATCTACAAGCGCAACATGGATCGCCTGATCGATCTCGCGCGAAACCTGCATCGCAACGGACGCCCTGCGGCGCAGGACCCGCTCGTGCGCCAGAAGCTGGCCCAGTGCTACGCCGAGATCGAAATCATGCGCCTCAATCAGATGCGCGCATTCAGCCGGATCAATGCCACCGGAGTGCCGGGGCCGGAAGGTTCGATCATGAAGATTTTCTGGAGCGAACTGAACCAGCGCTTCCAGCAAATCGCGCAGGAGTTGCTTGGTCCATTCGGACAGCTCACCGGAGCGGATGGCCACGCGATCGACAAGGGTATCTGGTCCTACGGATACCTGCGTGCGCGCGGCAATACGATCGAAGCAGGCACATCCGAGATCCAGCGCAATATCATCGGGCACTTCGTCCTGGGGTTGCCACGCAGCTATTAAGGGGAACGCGCGATGCAATTCGGACTGAGCGAAAGCCAACAGATGCTGCGCGACAACGCGCGCAAATTCTTTGCCGGTGAGTGCCCCATCGCGCAGGTCCGGCGCCTTCTGGAAACCGTCACGGCGCATGATGATGCCCTTTGGGCAAGCATGACCGACCAGGGATTCACCGGAATCATTTTCCCCGAAGATTACGGCGGTGTGGGCCTCGGCAAGGTGGAACTGATTCTTCTGATGGAAGAGGCGGGGCGCGCGCTCCTGCCCGGCCCGTTGTTCTCGACCGTGGCTCTGGCGGGGGCTGTGATCGATGTCGTCGCCGCTCCCGCACAGAAGAAAAAATATCTCGAGCCGATATGCCGGGGCGCAGCCCGGGCTACTGTTGCGATTCCTGAAGCGAGCGGGAGCTGGGATCCCGCCGATGTGCAGCTTTCCGTGGCGAACGGGAAGCTCACCGGCGAAAAGCTGTTCGTCCCGGATGCCGCAATCGCCGATTCGATCCTCGTGGTCGCTCGTGAGGGCGTGTTTGCAGTGGATTCCAAGGCGCCCGGAATCAGCATCAAGCCAATGCCGGGGATGGACCAGACGCGCAAGCTCTATTCGGTGCGATTTGCGAGCACGCCGGGCGAAAAAGTCGGCGAATCCTCCGGCCTGGGGAAGGCGCTCGATGTGGCCACGGCTGCGCTTGCCGCCGAGATGGTGGGAGGCATGCAGCGCACGCTTGAGATTACGGTCGAGTATGCAAAGACGCGCAAGCAGTTCGGCAAGCCTATCGGATCGTTTCAGGCCGTGCAGCATCAGTGCGCCGATATGTACCTGGAGACCGAGAGCGCGCGCTCGGCTGCTTATTACGCCGCGTGGGCGCTCGAAGAAAATACACCTGATGCTGCGGTAGCCGTCTCGATCGCAAAGATGTATGCGAGCGACGCGAGCCGCACCGTGGGCAATCGAGGAATCCAAATCCACGGCGGGATGGGGTTCACCTGGGAAAATGACCTACATCTATATTACCGCCGCGCGAAAGCATCGGAGACAGCGTTTGGCGACGCCACTTTTCATCGCGAGCGTATCGCCCGGCTGGTGATTGACGCCGGGGCCGTTTCTGCGCAGAGTGCGTAAAAATCCAATTCGAGGCAATCAAATTTCATGAGCGATTTGGTGCAACTCACAAACGACGGCGGCATCGCCGTCATCACTATCAACAATCCGCCTGTCAACGCTTTGAGCCCCGGCGTGCCGGAAGGAATTGCCGAAGCCATCGAGCAAATCGATAAAGACGGCGGCAGTCACGCGGCGGTGCTGATCGGCGGGGGCCGCACGTTCGTCGCGGGAGCCGACATCAAGGAATTTGGGAAAATTACATCCGGCAAAACTCGGGGCGTGATGGAATTTCCGGCCGTGCTCGTTCGCATCGAGAATTGCCGCAAGCCGGTGGTGATGGCCATCCACGGCACCGCGTTCGGCGGCGGCCTTGAGCTTGCAATGGCCGGCCATTACCGGGTTGCGGCTCCTGATGCGCAGGTGGGCCAACCGGAAGTGAAGCTCGGCATTATCCCCGGCGCAGGCGGGACTCAGCGATTGCCTCGCCTCGCCGGAATCGAGAAAGCCATCGAGATGTGCGCCGAGGGCAATCCAATTTCGGCGACGGAGGCACTGAAATTCGGCATCGTGGATCGATTGATCGAAGGTGACTTGCTCGCAGGCGCTCTCGCTTTTGCCCGAGATATCGCCGGGAAACCTGCGCCGAAGACCCGGGAACGCAACGAAAAGTTGGGCGCCGCCGGCCAAAACGCCGGCCTCTTCGCCGCTGCGCGCGAGACGGCGCGCAAGAAGCAGCGCAATCTGGTCGCGCCGCTGGCGGCCATCGATGCCGTCGAAGCCGCGACCAAAGTGTCCTTCGAGGAAGGCTGCAAAATCGAGCGAGAGCTGTTCACGCGTTGCCTGTTCTCGGACCAGTCCAAGGCCTTGATTCATGTTTTCTTTGGAGAGCGAGAGGTTGCCAAAATCCCCGATGTCCCCAAGGATTCGCCGGTGATTCCAATTAGGAGCGTCGCTGTCGTCGGCGCCGGAACCATGGGCGGCGGAATCGCCATGGTTTTCGCAAATGCGGGCTTTCCCGTGCTGTTGAAAGAGGCGGACCAGCCGGCGCTCGATCGCGGGCTCGCGAATATCCAGAGGAATTACGCGAACTCGGTGAAACGCGGCCGGATCACGCAGCAAGTCGCCGATGAACGCTTGACGTTGATCAAGCCCACGCTTAATTACGACGGCTTCGCGAGCGCCGACATGATTGTCGAAGCCGTATTCGAAGGGATGGCCCTCAAAAAGCAGGTCTTCGGCGAACTCGACCGCGTGGCGAAGCCCGGCGCGATTCTGGCGAGCAATACGTCCACGCTTAATATCGACGAGATTGCGTCCGCCACCTCCCGCCCCCCATTCGTGATCGGCACGCATTTCTTCAGCCCGGCGAACGTGATGCGTCTCCTCGAAGTGGTGCGCGGGAAGGCCACGGGCAAAGAAGTAATCGCCACGTGCATGCAACTTTCGAAAAAACTTGGCAAAGTGGGCGTGCTCGTAGGCAATTGTTTCGGCTTCGTCGGCAACCGCATGTTCGGGCCGTATCGCCGCGAGGCGCAGTTCCTTGTGGAGGAGGGCGCGAGCATCGAGGTGGTGGATGGCGCGCTTGCAGAATTTGGGATGGCGCTGGGGCCGCTTGCGACGGGAGATCTGGCCGGGCTTGACGTCGGCTGGCGCATCCGCAAAGAGAATCGCCATCTGCACAAGCCGGGTACGCGCGACGCCATTGCCGAGGATCGCCTCTGCGAAATGGGCCGGTACGGCCAGAAAACGGGCGCGGGCTGGTACAAGTACGACGAAAATCGCCGCGCAACCTCCGATCCGGAGGTCGCCGAACTTGTTCGCAAATGGGCGGCCGCAGCGGGCATCCCGCAGCGCCGGATTTCCGCCGAGGAAATCGTCGATCGCTGCATCTACGCGCTGGTGAATGAAGGCGCGCGAATTCTGGAAGAGGGCTACGCTCTCCGCGCCGTCGATATCGACATCATCTATATCAACGGCTACGGTTTCCCGGCCTATCGCGGCGGGCCGATGTGGTACGCGGACACTGTGGGTCTCAAGAAAGTCTACGATCGAGTTTCCGAATTTCATCAGCAGCATGGAGAGCTCTGGCAGCCGGCGCCGCTGCTGAAGCAATTGGCAGAGCAGGGAAAACCCTTCGCGGATTTCAATAAAGAGCAGCGTGCGACTGCCTAAGGCCCCGAGAATCCTGTGAGCCGTCTTTTCCTGGTCCGCCATGGGCAGGCCTCTTTTCTCGAGCCGGATTACGACAAGCTCTCTGCTCTTGGAAAGACGCAGGCTCGTCTTCTCGGAGAATACTGGGCGCGGAGGGGCATGATTTTCGATCGCGTTCTTTCGGGCCCGCGCATCCGGCAAAAAGAGACGGGCGTGATCGTCTGCGAAGCGTACCGGAAAGCCGGCATCGAATTTCTTGAGCCAGCAGCCATGCAGGAATTCGATGAATACGATGGTGAGACCGTCCTGAAACATTGCCTTCCTCGATTGCTTGCAAGCGATGACGCAACCCGCAAGCGTTACGACAAATTTCGAGACTCGAACAATGCCCATGATCGCCGCAGGAATTTCGAACGATTGTTCGAGCCCATCATTCGCTTGTGGGTGGACGGCGAGATCGCGGCGCCGGAAGCGGAATCCTGGCCTGAGTTTTGCGCTCGTGTGAACCGGGGACTTTCAAAAGTTCTTTCTTCGGGAAGCCGCGGCGAGAATTCCGTGATTTTCTGTTCCGCCGGGCCAATCGGCGTCGCCATGCAGCGTGCATTGAATCTTGCGGCGCTGGCCACGTTGCAGGTCGTGTGGATGTCGCGAAACGGTTCCTACAGCGAATTTGTTTATTCCGACGAGCGTTTCACGCTCAGCGCGTTCAATTCGCATCCGCATCTCGACGAGCCGTCGCTGCTTACCTATCGCTGAGGGAGAACAATCCAGGCGCACATGCCCGACCTTCGCGACCATCCCGCTGCTGTCCGGCCCGGTGAGGAATTGGATGTCGCCCGGCTCGAGCCATTTCTGCTGGAAAAATTTCCCGGCAACTCCGGGCCTCTCTCCGTGGAGCAATTCCCCAGCGGACATTCCAATCTGACTTATTTTGTGCGTCTGGGCGATCTTGAAATGGTTTTGCGCCGTCCTCCGTTCGGAAGCAAAGTGAAATCGGCGCACGATATGGGCCGCGAATACCGCGTGCTCTCGAAATTGCATCCCGCGTACGCGCCAGCTCCGGAGGTCCTTCTCTACTGCGAGGATGACTCCGTGCTGGGGGCGCCTTTTTACCTCATGCGACCCATTCAGGGAATTATCATCCGGCGGGACCCGCCCGCCGAGCTCCCTTTTACGCCCGAGCTCGCGCGTCGATTGAGCGAATCCTTCATAGACAATCTGGCCCGTCTTCACGGCCTGGACTATTCGGCGATCGGCTTGGGCGATCTCGGCAAACCGCAGGGCTATCTCGAGCGGCAGGTGCGAGGCTGGATCGAGCGCTACCATGGCTCGCGGACGCACGATATCCCGGAACTCAGCCGTGTCTCCGGATGGCTCACGGAGCACATGCCGCCGACGAGTGCGGCCGCTCTCATCCACAACGACTACAAGTACGACAACGTCGTACTGGACTCTGCGGATATCACGGAAATTATCGGCGTCCTAGATTGGGAGATGTCCACAATCGGTGATCCCCTGAGCGATCTCGGCTCGACTCTTGCCTACTGGGTCGATCCGCAAGATGCCGATGAGTTGCAGAAAATCCGCTGGTGTCCGTCCACAGCTCCCGGGAGTCTCACGCGCTCGCAACTGGTCGAGCGTTATGCCCGCTCCACCGGCCGCGACGTTTCCCACATGACTTTCTATCTCGCCTTCGCGAGATTCAAGGTCGCCGTCATCGTCCAGCAGATCTATTTTCGCTATTCGCAGGGACTCACGAAGGATCCGCGATTCGCTCGCATGGCCGACGCCGTCGCGATCATGATGCGCGCCGCATGGAACGGCATCGAGCGCGGTACAATTTAAGAGTAGTAAAGGACGACCCATTCCGCCACGCAGCACGGCTTCTGAGAGCCTTCGCTCTCCACCGAAATCGAGAAGACGGCCTCGATGGCATCGCGAATTTCCTTCATGGATTGCAGGGAAACGCGCGCGCGAATCCTTGATCCCGTCCGCACGGCAGCAGGGAAGCGCACGCGATTCAGCCCATAATTGATCCCCATCCGCACGCCGCTTCGGATTTCGATCGCTTGTTTCACAAAATAGCTTAGGAGTGAGAGCGTCAAAAATCCGTGCGCAATCGTTGCGCCATAAGGCGATTCCTTCCGCGCGCGCTCAGGATCGGTGTGAATCCACTGGCGGTCTTCCGTCGCGTCGGCAAACTTCGTGATGCGATCTTGTGCCATGTTCAGCCACTCGGTCACGCCGATTTCCCGGCCTACGTATTCCTTGAGTGATTGCGGCGAATCAACCACGAGCGGCGGCATGGGATCTCCTGTCACTAAGAGGACCGCGTACCATCACAGGACATTTCGCGGCGCAGACAAGGCTGTGCAAGCAACTCAAATTGAAGCTTTATTCAAGCAGGTCCGGCTCTTCGCGCGTCACCCGAGCGAGCAGCGGCTGGAACTGAAACCATCCTGCCATGTGGCTGCCGACGAGATCGCGGGTTGCGACCGCGTTCGCGTGATCGATTTTCACCGGCGCGCCTGCTGCCTCTGCGAGAAGCTGCGCCTGGCAGCTCCGATCCATAGTGATAAACCACCACGCTGCTTCTTCCACGGTGTGCCCTACGGTGAGCAGCCCATGATTGCGAAGAATCGCAGCTTTATGCGTGCCGAGCGCCTGCGCGATTCGCTCTCCCTCCGAAGTTTCGTAAACCACCCCGGTGAAATCCTGGAATAATCCGTGGTCTTCGTAGAACGCGCAAGCATCCTGCGTGATCGGATCGAGCAACCTCCCGAGGGACGACCATGCCTTCCCGTGCATCGAGTGCGCATGCGCGGCCGCAATCACGTCGGGGCGCGCCGCGTGCACCTGCGAGTGAATCGCAAAAGCGGCGACGTTCACGGGATATTTGCCTTCGACCACTTCGCCGCGATGATTCACGAGGATCAGATCGGATGCGCGAATCTGGCCGAAGTGCATTCCAAACGGGTTGACCCAGAAATGGTCGCGACGCTCGGGATCGCGCGCGGTGATGTGGCCCGCCACGCCTTCGTCGAACCCAAACCTGGAAAACAGGCGGAAGGCAGCCGCCAGCATTCGCTTGCGATGCTTTCTTTCTTCCGCCAGCGTCGCGAATGACGGAGGTGTTGGAATGTTGAATACGTTCACCGGTGCTCCTGCCATATTTCCTCCAATCGCTCGGAAATTGCGGAACTATCGTGGCGCGGTCGCGGCGCCGGGCTTTGCCCATTTCGCAAGCTCTCGTCGGGCAATCGCTTCGATGTGCACCTCGTCGGGCCCGTCAGCCAATCGCAATGTGCGCACGGCTGCCCATGCCTCCGGCAGAAATGTGTCCTCACACACGCCTGCGCCCCCATGCGCCTGAATCGCGCGATCCAGCACACGCAACGTCACATTGGGGGCCACCACTTTTATCATTGCGATTTCCGAGCGCGCTTCTTTATTTCCGACGGTGTCCATCATCGACGCAGCCTTCAGCGTCAGCAGCCGCGCCTGATCGATCTCCATTCGCGAGTTCGCGATGTCTGCGCGGATCGTTCCTTGTTCGGCCAGCAACTTGCCGAAAGCCACGCGCGATTGCACGCGTTTGCACATAGCCTCGAGCGCGCGCTCGGCCAGGCCAATGCACCTCATGCAATGATGGATTCGACCGGGCCCCAGGCGCCCCTGCGCAATTTCGAATCCGCGCCCTTCGCCGAGGAGAATATTCGATGTGGGGACGCGCACGTTTTCAAACGTCACTTCGCCGTGGCCGTGCGGCGCGTGGTCATATCCGAATACCTTCAAGAGCCGGCGGATCGTCACGCCCGGCGCGTCCATCGGCACAAGAATCATCGATTGTTGCTTATGCGTCGGCGCTGCGGGGTCCGTCTTGCCCATGAAAATTGCGATCTTGCAGCGCGGGTCGCCCGCCCCGGAGGTCCACCACTTCCAGCCATTGATGATGTACTCGCTTCCTTTTCGAACAATGCTCGCCTCGATGTTCGTCGCATCCGACGATGCAACCGCAGGTTCCGTCATTGCAAAACATGAGCGCATTTCACCGGTGAGCAGAGGCTTGAGCCAGCGCTCCTTTTGCTCGGGCGTTCCGTAACGAGCGAGCACCTCCATGTTCCCTGTGTCGGGAGCGGAGCAATTGAACACTTCGGGCGCCATCTCGCTGCGCCCCATGATTTCGCACAGCGGCGCATATTCGAGATTCGTAAGTCCGGCGCCGTGTTCGTCGTTGGGCAGGAACAGGTTCCACAATCCCGCCGCACGCGCTTTAGGCTTGAGCTCTTCGATCACTCGCGACGGCGACCACCGGTCTTTCTCGATGTCTTCGCGGAAGCGCCGCTCATTTGGATAAATATGCTCGTCCATGAAGGCCTGCAACCGGCGTTGCAGGTTCTGCACTTTTTCGCTGAATTGAAATTGCACGGGGATCGCCTATTTGCCTGTAAACGCGGGGGCGCGCTTTTCCAAGAAATGTGCGACGCCTTCTTTGAAGTCGTCGCTTCGCAAGCTCGCGAGCATCTCTTGCTCGGAAATTTCGAACGCCTCGGCCAAATCCTGAAACATGGCATCGTAAACCTGGCGCTTGATCACGCGGAGTGACCGGGGGCTCACCGCGCTTGCTACTTCGCGCGCGTATTCGTGGACCTTTTCCATGAAAACGTCCTGGGCGTACACCTGATTCACCAGCCCCATGCGCAACGCCTCAGCGGCGTCGATGATCCGGCCGGAAAACAGCAGATCGAACGCGTTGGGAATCCCCACGAGATGCGGCAGCATCCATGCCATTCCATATTCGGCGATCAATCCGCGCCGAGCAAACGCCGTGCCGAAGCGCGCTGCATCGGATGCAAACCGAAGATCGCAGTACAGCGTGATTACCAAGCCCAGCCCCACCACCGGGCCATTGATTGCGGCGATCACCGGTTTCCCGATCGCAGGAAAATACGAATACTTCTTCTGGAAGTCCGGCCGGACGTCTTTGCGTTTGGGGGTCTTCGCCAGCGCCTGTTTGCGCCGCCGCGCATCCAGACCGTGTTCGGCCACTGAGCTCAGCAGGGAAATATCGGCCCCGGCGCAAAATCCGCGGCCCGCGCCGGTGAGGATTATGACGCGCACGCTGTCGTCGCGCTCCGCCTCCTCCATTGCGGATCGCACCTCGCGATCCATTGTCGCGGTCCACGCGTTCAGCTTGTCCGGCCGGTTCAGCGTGATCGTCGCCACGCGATCAGCCACGCCGTAAAGGGTTTCCTCGCTTGGCATTGTGGGCGCGATTATATACAATGCCCGCCGCGTTAGTCACTCTCATCTGTGAGCGACTCTCAGCTCATTGCTGAAGCTGCCTGCTCGCGAGCGAGGAGTTCCTCATGAACGTTCTCAATCATAAATTTGAACTTGCCGCGCGTCCGGTGGGCTTTCCCAAGCGAACCGATTGGGCCTTCAAGGAAGAGCCCGTGCGCGATCCCGCCGAAAGCGAGCTCCTCGTAAAGATTCTCTATATTTCTCTGGATCCCGCTATGCGCGGGTGGATGAACGAAGGCAAGTCTTATATTCCCCCGGTTGCCATCGGCGAGGTAATGCGAGCATTGTCGCTCGGCCGCGTGGTAGCTTCCAAGAATTCGAAGTTCGCTGCCGGCGAATATGTGTACGGCCCGCTCGGAGTCCAGGAATTCGCCATTTCAAACGGCGCCAGCCTCACGAAAGTTGACCCTTCCGCAGCCCCGCTGCCGCTTTATCTGAGCACTCTCGGAATGCCCGGCATGACCGCCTATTTTGGCTTGCTCGATATCGGCCAGCCCCGGCCCGGCGAGACAGTCGTTGTCTCCGGCGCCGCGGGTGCGGTCGGCACAGTTGTTGGACAGATTGCCAAAATCAAGGGCTGCCGTGTGGTGGGGATTGCCGGAGGCCCTGAGAAATGCCAATTCATCATGAAGGATCTCGGCTTCGATGCCGCGGTTGATTACAAAGCAGAAGATGTAAGGAAGGCGCTGCAGACTCACTGCCCGAAAGGCGTGGACGTTTATTTCGACAACGTTGGCGGCGAAATCCTCGATGCCGTGCTCACTCAGCTTGCTCGCGGCGCGCGTATCGTCATCTGCGGCGCCATCTCGCAGTACAACAACACAACTCCCATCAAAGGTCCCTCCAACTATCTCTCCTTGCTCGTGAATCGCGCGATGATGAAGGGCATGGTTGTGTTCGATTACGCCGATCGCTATCGCGAAGCCGCGCGCGAGATGGCAGGGTGGCTCGCTGCCGGCAAGCTCAAATCGCGCGAAGACATCGTCGAGGGCCTCGAAACTTTCCCCGATACGCTGCTCAAGCTCTTCAAAGGCGAGAACATCGGCAAGCTGATACTCAAAGTAGCTGACGCAGAGCAAATCGCCGGCGCGCGCTGATTCCGGCGCTTGGGCCGCTGCTGGCCTTCACGGCTTGACCGGCTCGGTCTTCCAAAAATCGATTCCGGCAGCCTGCTCGGGCAGATCGACCGTCGCCACAGTCTTCAGCGCATCCAGATCGATCACTTCGGCTGTTCCGGGTTCGGCTCCTACGCCTTCCACCGAAATGAACGCATAGCGGTTGTCCGGCGTTACCACAGCGCCGTGGACCACTTTCCGCTTCGTCGCGAGCCGGGCCAATTCCTTTCCCGTCTTCGGATCAAATATGGACACCGACTGGCCGCGCTTGTTGGTTGCCACGAGCCGCCCGTCCTTCGTCATCGCCAGGTTGTACACGCCATTTGCCGCCGGAAATCGCCGCGCTAATTTCCACGATGCCACGTCGACCGCCAAAATCTCGTTCGATTTGTTGCATGCGATATACACTTCGGATCCGTCGTTCGAGGGCTGCGCCCAGGTGGGCACGCACGTGAGTTCGCCCATTTTCATCTGCGCGTGCGGCGCGCCGTTCATTCCCATCTCTTTCCCGGCGGTCAGCAAAAAGTGCCGTGAGACGTCGAAGGAGTGGGTGTCAATTTCCGCAAGCATGTCGTCCATCATGCAGGCGGAATATTGTTTTGTGCCCTGCGGGTTGAGGCGCGAGCCGTGCGGCATCGTGCACGTCGTAATCCGCTTCACCTCCACCATGGCGGACGTCGCCACAACTGAAATCGACGACGGCACCATATCGCCGTGGAAATTCGCGTTCGCCACGTAAATGAATTCACCGTTGCGCGAGATGTCCATCGTCGCCGGGAACAATCCGAGCGACGTGTAGCGCACCACTTCATCCGTCCCGGTCTTCAGCTTCCACACCGAGCCATCCGGACGCCCGTGCCCCACCGATACGTAGAGGTATTGCCCGTCGGGCGAGACGGCGATTCCGTGCGGCCCGTTGATATCCGCGGGCAGAAGCCCGATGTGGGTTTGACGCTCGATCGCGAGCCCTTTCGGCCCAAACCGCAGCAGCACCACCTTGTCTGCCGACTCGCAAACTACATAGACAAGATAATCCTGCGTCGGCCCCGAGGCCGTCGCTTGCGGCGTCGCTGAAATTGACTGGGTTGAGCCCGGAATGGAAACTGCCAGCGCCATCAGGAAAAACAGCGCGACACCTCCGCGATGAATTCGCGAGCGGGCCGCACTTCGCGGCGCGTCTACATCCAATGAATTCGCAGCCATAGGAATCTCCCCAATCCGGATGATCGCATTGACTTGTTTTGATTACGCTTCCGCAGGCGAGATTGCAATCGAAAAGCAGAGACGAAGCGTGAGTTTCTCCCGTGGCCTGTTACCCCGACCGCCGA
>Ga0187817_10000757_pt1 | contig 14533 bp, 7 predicted proteins | sample NC_wetland_sal_i_17_FD_132431 | JGI IMG/M metagenome (GOLD analysis project Ga0187817, IMG submission 132431) | Wetland sediment microbial communities from Neuse River Estuary, North Carolina, USA - SO4_2 | ecosystem: Environmental > Aquatic > Freshwater > Wetlands > Sediment | place: USA: North...
AATTGGTGCGATTGAAAATGTTGAACAGTTCGGCGCGGAACTGAAGATTGATCCTCTCGGTGAACAGGAACTTCTTGGCCACGGAAAAATCGGTTTCCGCGAGTCCGGGGCCTTGCAGAAAATTTCGCGGCGCATTTCCATACGTGTTGGCCAGCGGCTGGATGAACGCGTTCCGGTTGAAATATTGCCCCGGGCCTCCCTCGACGATCGAGCCCGTAAAGGCCGGATTCAAGGATGGCCGCACCGGATTTCGTGAGTCGCCATCGTTGGACGGATTGTAGGAAAGTTGCGGAGTGAACGGCAAACCGGAAACCAGCGTTTCGATTCCGCTGAGCTGCCAGTTTCCAATCGCCATATTCCACCAGTGGTTGTCGCCGGAAGCAATCTTTCGGCCGAAGGGCAGATCGTATGTCGCGTTGATCACCGCGGCGTGGCGCACATCGAAAGAGGCGCGGCCGTAATCCGTCAGCGGGTTCAGCGGGTTCGAGGCGAACGCCGGAGAATTCGTCGCCACGCTGGTGTTCATGCTGTCGCCGTCGTCAAGGGCTTTCGAGTACGTGTAAACCCCGCGAATTTGCAGCCCGTGGCTGAAGGTGTGGTTCACGTCCACCTCGAGGCCGTTGTAGGAGCTCACGCCTTCCGAAAACCAATGCGTCGTGTTCGCTACGGCAGGGTTGGCGAGGGTAGGTGTCCCGGTGAGGGGCGTAGCCAGGCTGGCGTAATAGAAATATGCCCCTGCTGGGTAATTTGCCGGGCACGGCGATGCCGGGCAAATCACGACATTGCTCGGCACGTTTGCGTCAATGGAAAGCATTTCGTGATAGCCGTTTGAGCCGATATAGCCGACGCTCAGCGTCGTGTTCGGTAAAATTTGCCGCTCGATTTTCAGATCGTAGGAAATCACCGTGGGCGTCTGGAGATTGGGTTGCACGCCGCTGGGAATCACGAGCGGCGTGGGAAGCGCGCCTGCGCCCTCGATCTCCGCAACCGTGGCCTTCTTGGATGCTTCGACCGTATTGAATGGCCCGTTCTGATCCAGGCGGTAACTGAGATTGTCGATTAGCGCGTAATAGATTCCGGCCCCCGCGCGGATCACCGTTTTCTTCGAGCCGAACGGCGACCACGCAATCCCCGCGCGCGGCGCAGGAAAGAAACTTGGTTTGGCCAGCGTCAGCGCGGAGTTGCCGACGGTGGGATTGGTGTTGATCACTCCATTTGTAAACAAATAATTCGAGGCGCGCCCGTCCGCTTCGTTCCAGCCATCGGTGAATTCTTGCCGGAAACCAAGACGCAGCTCCAGGCTTGGCGTCAGTTTGATCGCGTCGTCCACAAAGAGCGCGCCCTCGAGCGACCGCCAGGACATTGGTGTGGAGGCCGAGGCAAATGTGTACGTGCTGATCGCGCCCTGCAGGAACGTTTGCAGATTGTTGAAAGAAGCCTGGCCGTACTGATCCTGGATCAGATTGTCGTTGGCCTGCACGCGTTCAAACCATACGCCGAAAGTGATCAGGTGCTTGCCATGCGTGATGCTGACCTGATCGGCCCCGGTGAAAAGATTGCGCACTGCCGTGAGATTGCTTCCCGCGTTGGTGCCGCCGTTGGTGAGCTGTGACGCTCCGTTGAGCGTGGTGCCGCCCCCGATCACCACGGCTCCGGGCACGTCCACTCCCGTCGTATTGACCCATGCGCCCGTCACGGAGGAGGCCGTCCCGGTGACGCCGCTATTGAAATAAAACGCGCCGCGCGAAAATCCAAAGGTCGCTTTGTTGAGCACGTTCGGAGAGAAGACGTGTGTTTCGCTCAGGCTGGCCACCTGCTCGCGCAAGAAAATCTCGACCGTGCTGTAAGGATTGGTCGTCGGCGAGAAGGATTGGCTGTCGTCCACAGTGTAAACGCCCGCAAAGGTGTCCTTGTCCGAAAGGATTTGATCGAATCGCGCCGTCCCAAAATCCTCACGGATGTGCTGCTGGGGACTGCTGAAGGATTCCGCTATTCCGCTATTCAGCCCATTGATGGTCAACTCCGGCCCGTTCGCGGCGGGCCACAAATTCAGCAGATTGGCGACGCCTTTGCCCAACACGACAGTTGTGTTGGGCGTTGAGGCATTGCAAGTCGCGGTGACCGTAGTCAGCGCGGCGCAAGGCAATATGCCGACCCGCGCATTCGCGTCCGGCACGAGCGTGACGTCGCTCAGTCCGAGGCCTTGCCGGAATCCTTCGTAATTTGCGAACAGAAACGTCTTGTTCCTTTTAATTGGCCCGCCCAGCGAACCGCCGAACACGTTGCGCTCGAAGTGCGGAATTTGCGGGAGGTCGAAATAATTTCTGGCGTCCAGTGCGCTATTGCGCAGGAACTCGTAGGCGTCGCCATGCAGCTGATTCGCGCCGGAGGCGGTCACGATGTTGATCTGCGCGCCGGGGCGTTTGCCGTACTCCGCGCCATAGGCGTCCGTGACGACAGAAAATTCACGCACCGCGTCAACGCCCAGCAGCTGCCCGCTTGTTCCGCCCGGCGTGTTGTTGACTTCCGATGCGCTCGTGAATTCCACGCCGTTGAGAATGTAAAGATTCTCCTGCGGCCTGCGGCCCGAGGCCGAGAACATGTTGCCGACCACGGAATTGGACGTCCCGATTCCGCCGGACCGCTGTGATGTGTAGTTGACGACGCCCGGATTGAGCGTCAGCAATTGATCGTAGCTGCGGCCATTGAGCGGCAAATCCTTCACCTGCGTCTCGCCGACGAGGCCGGAAAAATCAGCGGTCGTCACGGCCAGCTGCATCGCCGTTTCCTCGACGTTGATCGTCTGCTGCATGCCGCCCACAACCAGCATCAGGTTCACCTCCGCTCGCTGGCCGATGGCGAGCGTGATTCCCGTTTTCACCTCGGTGCGAAATCCGGCTTGCTCGGCGGACACTTCGTATTTTCCGACAGGCAGCGACGGCGCGTCATACCGCCCCGCGCTGTCGGTGACGATCGCGCGCACCGTGCCGATCTCCACGTTTTTCACCTTCACAGTGGCCCCGGCGATGATCGCGCCGGTCGTGTCCGTGACGGCACCCTCGATCGAAGCCTCTCCCTGCGCCCGGGCACCGTGTGGTGCGGCCGCGAAAAACAACCAGAGCAGGAGCACGATCCGCCCAGGCGGATGCCCTATTTTCCAAATCCCTTTGTTCCCATTCAATCGGGGCATGAATTTCTTCTCCTCAAATTTTTTCGGCATCGCCGTTGATTGCTTTCGTAAGAAATTGGGCCTAAAAAGAAAAATCCCACCGCCAGCATGGTTCTGGCGGTGGGATTCCAAGATTGCCCGGCTTATGATCCTATACCTAGATCGTCAGCCTCCCGGCGCCAGATGACACACACGGACAGCAGGAGCAACAAGTACAAGCCTGCATGGTCATCTGGGCGTCGCGATTCATAAGAGCAATCAGGCTACTGAAGAAGACGTTGAATGTCAAACTGTCTCTGAAGTTCGTGCCGACTCAGTTTGGTCTCGGATAAAACAAAAAGCTGCCCGCCTTAAAAACGGGCGGCCGCTACAAAACCCACTATCAACAAGGTAAAAAGGTTTTGTAGTGGCCGTTGCGCCCCGTGTTTTTCGGGACGTAACGGGCAGATTCGCAGCCAATATTTGTCTCTGACTGGAAAACCTCGCCCTACTCCTCGCCTTCCAGCTTCCGAATCCGTACTTCCACTCCCGGCGTATCCTTGAGCGCGGCGGCGAAATCCTCGGGCCTTGAGCCGCGATAGTGATAGGGATACACAATTTTCGGCCTAAAAGCTTTCGCGCACTCCGCGGCTTCGAGCGGGGTCTCGGTTCGGGGCGGATTCATCGCCAGAAACGCGACCGTAATATTTTTCAGCGCCTTCATTTCCGGCGTGCATTCCGTATCGCCCGAAAAATAAACGCGCGTGTCGCCGAAATTTAATACGTACCCGCTTCCGATTCCCTTGTGGTGATACGGCTTTCCCGGCCCCGAGCCAAACACCAGGTTGTACATGGGCACGCCCTCGAAGTCGATGCCCATCACCGTCCTCTTCTCGGAATCGCTGATCGCCTCGGCGATTCCGCAGGCCGGCGCGCAGTTCAACGTGTCGATCACGGCGGGCGGGCCGACGATAATGGTTTCGGGCTTCTTCAGCTTGTCGACCATGGTGCGGTCCAGATGGTCCTGGTGGGTGTGCGTGATTACAATTAAGTCCGCCGGCGGAAACCCGGTGAAATCCCCTTTGCTCCAGGGATCGACATGAATCACCTTCCCGCCAAATTCCAGCATCACGCTGCCGTGATAAATGGGCGTGATGCGAAGTTCCCCGCGCGACGTCTGAATCACATCGGCCTGATGATTGGAGCTGTCCGCACGCAGCCGCGCCGGCGCGATCGCAAGCGAGATCGTAACGAGGGCCGCGCACAGGGTGAATCCGCTGAATCTACGCATGAATGAAACTCTCCCGTTTCCGAAGTGACGCGTAGTATACACCGCTTCCGGCGGATCAATCGAACCTGCAACTCGATGGGGGATTCTTGCGTGAGCAGCGATTATTTTTCTATTGTAATTAGATTACCACTCTTATACTCTGTTGCCACTTCGCGCCGCCGAACTCCGGGAGGGAAGCTTTCATGCCGCCGATCGAACGTGTGTTTGTCCTGATGCTCGAAAATCGCTCGTTCGACCACATGCTCGGATTTTCGGGCATCGCGGGCACGGACGCAGCCACCCATGCCCCCACGAAAATTAACGGACTCACCGGCGCGGAGTCGAACTCCTGGAATGGCACTATCTTCCGAGCCGCGACTCCCGCCGTGGATCCCATGAAGGCGGATCCCTACCATGAATTCAGCGATGTTCTGGAACAGCTCTGCGGCCAAAGCGCAACTTATCCCTCTGGCGGTCCGTACCCGCCGATCAATAACACCGGTTTCGTCTCCAACTTTGCGGTGGACGCCATTCCCAATCAGCCGAGCGCCGGCGCCACTCCCGGTGGCGTGATGCAGTGCTTCGACAAGTCAATATTGCCGGTCTTAACTGCGCTCGCGGAGGAATTCGCGGTTTGCGACTCCTGGTTTTGCTCTATGCCCGGTCCTACCTGGCCGAACCGCTTTTTCGCACTCGGCGCATCCTCCGCCGACCTCGATCACAGCCCGACGACTGCAAATACTCTCCTCTGGCAGACCATTGACGGCTTCAAATTTCAGAATGGCAGCATCTTCGACAGGGGGAACGGCTTCAAGTGGCGCATTTACGCCGGGAACAAAATCTTTACCCTGGCCCACGCTTTGAAAGGGATTCACATCTGGGATGTCACGCGCTATTCCAAGTTTGCTGCCGATGTTCTCGATCCCAATTACCCGGCGCAGTTCACCTGGATTGAGCCGAATTACGGCCACGTCACGTCGGACTATCTGGGTGGCAACTCGCAGCATCCCCTCGATGGCGTCACGGGCGGCGAAGCCCTGATCAAAGCGACTTACGAAGCAATTCGCAATTCGCCGCTCTGGAATTCCAGCATGCTGATCATCACTTTGGACGAGCATGGTGGGTTCTATGACCACGTTGCGCCTCCGCCCGCGATTCCGCCGGGAGACGTGTCGCAATTCAGCGGCGCCAATCAAACTAATTTCCCCTTTGACCAATATGGGCCGCGCGTACCTGCGGTGGTTATCTCTCCGCTTATCCCGCGTAACCTCATCGACCATCACGCTTACGACCACACTTCCATTCTCGCCACAGTTGAGCGCCTTTTCGGCATCCAGCCTCTCACCGCGCGCGATCGCGGAGCTCTGGATCTCTTGTCGCTGGCCTCGCTTCCCGCTCCACGGCCGGACGCGCCTGCTTCGATTTCACTGCTGCCGGCAATGGATTTGGTTCAGAGGCAAACTTCGCTCGACACGCTTGAAGTGGAGACTCCGCCTGCGACCCAGGAAAACGAGGAGATCGATAAAACCCGGAATCTGCCCGGCTTCCTCTACGTCGCCGGGAAAACGGACTTGGAAATTCCGCTGCAGGGGCTTTCTCTTGACGCGCACGCCGCCCGCGTCCGGGATCGCGTCGGCAGCATCCGCACGCGCGGCGACGCGCGAGACTATTTTGAGGAAGTTCGCCGCAAGACGCTCGCCGCGGAATCAAGACCGTAGCCGCACTTCTTGACTCAGGGCGCTATTCCATCTATTACCTGTACGTAGTAAATCCATTTTCTGCCCTCTTTCGCAATCTGGGAAACAGCGAAGTCACAGGACGAGGAGGAGATGCGCCATGGCCGACACTCCTGCAATTCGCAACGCGCAGGCACAAGCGCAATCGTCGGATGCGATGCTCGACAGTGCGCGCTACCTCGCAAGCCTGCGGAATACGCGCGAAGTGTACATTTACGGCGAGCGCGTCCGCGACGTGACGGAGCATCCCGCCTTCCGCAATGCCTGCCGGTCCATCGCGCGCTTGTATGATGCGCTCCACGATCCAAAAACGCGGGATACGCTCACGGGAATCGACCGGTCCGGTGCGCGCACGCATAAATTTTTCAAGCCCTGCTATTCCGCGCAGGAGTTGTGGGAAGCGCGCGATGCGATCGCCGCCTGGTCGCGCATGAGCTACGGCTACATGGGCCGCACGCCGGATTACAAGGCGGCGCTCATGGGCAGCCTCGCGTCGGAGCCGGAATTTTACTCGCCGTTCGACGAGAGCGCGCGCAAATGGTACGCGCGCTATTCCTCGGAGTGTCTCTTTCTGAATCACTGCCTCATCAATCCGCCCATCGACCGCGGTCGCCCCGTGCATGAAGTCGGCGACGTCTTCGTGCACGTCGTGAAAGAGCGCGATGACGGCATGGTCGTCAGCGGAGCCAAGATGCTCGGAACCGGCTCGGCCATGACGCACGCCACGTTCGTGGCGCAAACGAACGCCACCACGCTCGACAAGGAAAAAGCGAAGGACTTCGCCGTGGTGTTCATCGCGCCGATGGATACGCCGGGCGTGAAGCTGGTCTGCCGCGCTTCCTACGAGCAGAATGCACACAGCCCGTTTGACTATCCGCTCTCCAGCCGCTTTGACGAAAATGACGCCGTATTGATTTTTGAGAATGCGTTCATCCCCTGGGAAAATGTGCTCGTCTACCGCGATCCTGAGCGCGCCAACAGTTTTTACCGGCATTCCCGATTCGTGAACCGCTACACGTTCCAATCCTCCACGCGGCTCGCCGTGAAGCTGGACTTTATGGCCGGACTTTTTGCCAAGGGCATCGAGACCAACGGCACGGACGCCTTTCGCGGCGTGCAGGCCGCGCTCGGCGAAATCATCGGATGGAGGAATCTGATTTGGGGGATGACGGCGGCGATGTGTGGCGATCCGGAGAGCGCCCCCGGCGGCACCGTCGTGCCCAAGCAGGAATATGCCTACACCATGCGCCTCTTCTGCACGCAGTGCTGGCCCGCCGTTCGCCACATCTTAGAAAAATTTCTTGGCGGCAGCCTGCTCATGTCTCCTTCGAGCTACAAGGATTTCCTGAATCCGGACCTCGCGCCGCTCCTCGAAAAATATTATCGTGGCGCATCCGCCACCGCCGCGGAACGCATCAAGCTCTTCAAGCTCATCTGGGACGCCATCGGCACCGAATTCGGTGCCCGCCACGAACTCTACGAAATCAACTATTCCGGCAACCACGAACAGATTCGCCTCGACATTCTCACCGGCGCGCAGAAGAGCGGAATCCTCGCCGAGTGCATCGCCCTGACCGAGCAGTGCATGTCGGACTACGGCTTGGAAGGTTGGAAGGATTCCACGTGGGTGTGGGAGAAGTAGGACAGCGACTCAATCACTCACTTGCTAAAATACCAAGTGTGAATTGATCGATTCCTCACCAAATATTTGAGATGCGGCTTACAACTTCAACTTGACTCGTCGCCACTTGAATTGTCATCCCGAACCCGGCCTCGTTTTGTGGGGACGGCGGTGACGGATCTGCTTTTCACTTTTTCGCTGGCGCAAAACTCTCCGCCAAATCTTGCCACGTTGGGTTATGGCGCTCAATCAGCCAAATCTTCTTTTCGCGTCGCCATCCCTTGATCTCTTTCTCCCGCGCGATCGCGTCGCGAATGTCGGCAAACTGTTCGCAATGACCAGCCGGAAGATCTTGTATCGGGACGTAAATCCGGGGACAAGTCCCTGCCGGTGTTCAATCATCCGGCGCTGCAGGTCGTTGGTCACGCCGGTGTACAAGTTCCGCGACCGGCTGGCTAGAACGTAAGTCCAATACGTGCGGCTCATTTTGCGATTCCGGCGTCAAACAGCAGATCCCTCACCCCCGTTCGCCAACCCCGGGCGACCGGGTTCGGAATGACAGCCAATGCGAACTGTGCTGGACTGGCGGCCCGGCATCGGCCTCTTACCGTTTCCTCTGACCCGCATCAAACTCCCTCGGCGCGTCAGTTATCCTTAACTTGTCATCCCGAACCCGGCCCCGATTTGTGGGGACGGTAGTGAGGGATCTGCTTATTCAACGCCGCATCCATCTCCGCGATTCGGAATCCTCCACACGAGTCGTCCTCACCGAACAGTGCATGTCGGACTACAGTCTCGAAGGTTGGAAGGACTCTACCTGGATGCGGGACAAGTAATAGTCAAAGACCTAACTTGTCGGCTGCCCGTCACCGGGGAGGCAGTTTGCGAGAAGCCCGTTTATCAGGAGTTGACTGCTTGATGTGCGGAACGGGGTTACGCTGACCCAAAACTCCAGGCGATTATTATGGCAGTTGAATGTCGCGGACAACGTAATCCGCCGGTGGCTGGTATTTCATGACGTTTGGTTCTCCGCGAACGATGTCTACCAACTCGTCTCTAGTCCTTCCGCTACGCGGATCATCGTTAGTTTCGAGAACCACGGTCTTGAGTTCCAGGCAGTACCATCTTTCATGGACGACAACAATTGGTTGGTCGTTGTGGTCCTGCCCGGCCGGAACCGTATAACTGCTACGCGTGCCCTCGGCGACAACGCCGCCGATGGTCTTTACGCCAAGCTTCTCAACTGCATCACCTTGGGGGTTCATCAGAGCTTCGAGGCAGGCTCCTTGGCACTGTGTTCCGAAAGTGTCCTTTCTCGGCACGCTTTGAGGTATGTGGATCACCTTGACTATTTTCGAGCTTGAGTCCCACCTCGTATCAGTGTGCGCAACGGGATCGTCGATTTCGTATAACATTTCGCTCTTGAGAACGCTCTTGCTGCCCTCTAGATAAGTCCAGTGGCGCTCGTCGGCGCTGTACGTGCGTCCTTGGGAATCACGGGCCTTGCTTCCGCCCGACTCAGTCCGATTGATACTGCCATTGGCCGACTTCTCGTCGTACGTAAAACGACGTTGAGCTGAGTAGGGAGCGTTTAGAACCCTGTCATCTGCGTCGACCGGGGGGCTTCCCTGAAGAGTGGCACTAGGCTGGGCTGGGATTGCGACCGAAGACAATACCCCCACCGCAGCGAACACAAGCGTTGAGCGGATGATTTGTAGCATCGGCACGCCTAGTTTGCGGCTATTTAATGTCTGGAACAAGAATAAACATGGTTCTCGAATGGGTTCCTGAATTTTGTCGATATCGTGAAGAGCGGACGGCTACTTGCCGTCTGCTGCCACACCTTGATAAGTCTTCTCGCAAGCTGGGTACATGAGAATTCAAATCGAACCACTACAAACCTAATGATCTTTCAAGAACTCCGCCCCGAAGAAGTGTAAAATAATTGGTTTGGGGAGGTAGTGAAATGGAATTCCTTGCCGGCAGCTTGCTCGAACTGATTACCCAGACGTCCACCAATCTTCCACCGGACGTTCGCGCAGCGATGAATATCGCGGCCAATGAAGAGACGCCAGACACGCAATCCTCCCAGGCGTTCGACATTATTTTGTCCAACATTGACATGGCCGCCGACGATTCCGGCCCTATTTGCCAGGATACCGGCATGCCGACGTTTTACGTTCACACGCCCGTGGGCGTGAACCAGATTCAGATCAAGAAGGCCATCAAAGAGGCTGTCGCCGAGGCCACGCGCCTCGGAAAGCTCCGGCCCAATTCCGTCGATTCGCTCACCGGTAAAAACAGCGGCAACAACCTGGGCGAAGAGACGCCGGTCATCCACTTCGAGCAATGGGAACAGGATGAGATCGAGGTCAAGCTGATCCTCAAGGGCGGCGGCTGCGAAAACAAGAACATTCAGTACTCCGTACCCTGCACACTCGATCACATGGGCCGCGCCGACCGCAATCTCGAAGGCGTGCGCAAATGCATCCTGCACGCTGTGTGGCAGGCGCAGGGGCAGGGCTGCGCGCCGGGCGCCGTCGGCGTGTGCATTGGCAGCGACCGGGCGCACGGCTACGACTTGGCGAAGGAACAGTTGTTTCGCACGCTCGACGATGTGAATCCCAACCCCACGCTCGCGAAGCTCGAAGCGGAAATCGTGGAAGAAGCTAATAAGCTCGGCGTCGGCGCGATGGGCTTCGGCGGGAAGTCGTCCCTGATCGGCTGCAAGATCACCGCGGCCAATCGCCTGCCGGCGAGTTTCTTCGTTTCGGTGGCTTACGAATGCTGGGCGTTTCGCCGCCTCGGCATTCGCCTCGACGCGAAAACGGGCGCCATTACAGGCTGGCTGTATCGCGATCCGTCGCGACCCGTGGAGCGCATGGCGCGCGGCTCCGGCTTCAAACTGACGGGGCGGGAAGTTGTGCTGACCGCGCCGCTGACCGAAACCCAGGTGCGCGCGCTGAAAGTGGGCGACGTCGTCCTCATCAACGGCGAGATGTATACCGGCCGCGACAACGTGCACGCCTATCTGATGAAGAATCCGCCGCCCGTGGACCTGAACGGCGCTGTGCTCTATCACTGCGGCCCGGTAATGCTGAAACAGGGCAACGAATGGGTCGTCAAGGCCGCGGGCCCCACCACCAGCATCCGCGAAGAGCCCTACCAGGCGGACGTGATCAAGAAATACGGCGTGCGCGCGGTGATCGGCAAGGGCGGGATGGGCGCGAAAACATTGGCTGCGCTCAAAGAATTCGGCGCTGTCTACTTGAACGGGATCGGCGGCGCGGCGCAATATTACGCGCGCACGGTCGAAAAAGTTCTGGGCGTCGAGCTGATGGAATTCGGCATCCCCGAAGCGATGTGGCACCTGCGCGTAAAGAACTTCGCGGCCATCGTGACCATGGACGCGCACGGCAACAGCCTCCACGCTGACATCGAGAAAGCCACCGGAGAAGTGTTGGAGACCCTGCAGAAGGTGTAAAGGTCCGAGTGGCGCAGGCTTTAGCCTGTGGGTTTTGAACCTTGCAAGGACGAACGACCGCAGGCTGAAGCCGGCGCCACCAAATGCCGTGTTACGTCGCAGGCTCCAGAGTCGTGCCGAGCGAGAGCCCCAGCCGCGCGGCCAGTTCCTGACGCGCCCGCCACAACCGCGCCTTCAGCGTGTTGCGCGATACGCCGAGCACGTGCGCCGCTTCCTCCGCGGATAGCCCTTCGATTTCCCGCAGCCAGAATGCCGTGCGCAGGAGCGGAGAAATTTCCGCGAGTTTCTTGTTCATGCGGTCGCCGAGTTCAGTCCCCGCGTAGAGCTGCTCGGGATTCGGGCCGTCATCCGCAAAGCGCTCGGCCAGCGGCAGCTCTCCCTCGGTGACAAAGTCATCCAGCGAAACGGCAGGCCGGGCGCGTTTGCTGCGGCGCCGCATGAGAGCCGCATTGATCACGATTCGGGTGAGCCAAGTGGAAAACTGAGATCTCCTCTCGAATCTCGGAAGATTGCGATACGCGGAAAGCAAACCCTCCTGCAGGGCCTCTTCGGCGTCCTCCGGATTGCCCAGCACGCGAAACGCAGTTTGATACAGGGCGCGCGTGTTGCGCGCAAACAACGCGTCAAGCGCGCGCGCGTCGCCCTTCAATCCTCGCTCGATCAGTTGATCCTCGGACTGCTCATCATTAAGTTCTGCAGAACGTTCCCCAGATTCATGATAGCTTTCCTGGTTCATATTGTTTCCCCCTCCGCGGAATATATAGAGCGTATGAATGGTCTAACCCCTCTCACTTCTAGTACGAGGTATCGCGAATAAAAATGTCTCCTCTATAGAATTTGCGCTTGCCAGGCCAAGCTCAGCGAGCCGTTTCCGCCAGTTCTCGTCACCTCGTCCGGCTGGCGTCAACAAAGGAATCGACGATACATTGATCGGCACAAATCGAATCGCGAACGCAAATGGTCGATAATTTCTTGCTCATATGGCCGATGTGAAACTGATTTCCAGCCACGCAATCCGATGTGCGGCTCCTCATCATTAGTTTGCGTTCGCTTTCCGGCTGATCTCCTCCACAACTGCCTTGGTCATGCAGCCGCACCCTTTAATCTCAACTCCCCGGCCATGCATCTCTGCCAGTAATTGCTTCCCCGCCGCATCAATGTAGCTCACCGTTTTCAGATGAACTTGCAAGGGGACGCCCTTCGGTGACTGCCGTCCCTTCCAGCAACGCTCAAGTTCCTTAACCCATTCTCCTGAGAGTTTTCCTTCAAGCTCCCAAGTTTCGACGGTATCCGCCTGGTGGATTGTAACCTTGAGCATTCCCCCTGCTTTCTGCCGCAGACCAATAAGAAATAATCCGATTTAGGGGAGCAATCAGAACGCCAATGTGCCGAAATGAAAACACAAATATTAACCATCGCATTTAGAATAAATTACGATCATTCTGCAGATTTGGATGGGGCGATTATAACAGATGCGCGGGATGGGAAGTGCCGAAATATGGGCAGATGCCTTTATTTGGGCACGCCTCTCACGAAACCTCTAGTTGTGCCGATTTTTCGCTACGCCTAGTTTTCGCATTTTGGATTGAAGCGTCGTCCTCTTCATGCCTAAGCGTGCGGCAGCCCCTCGCGGCCCGGCCAGGACCCAGTTGGTTGCTTCCAGGGCTTTAAGGATGTGATCGCGCTCGGCTGCCCGAAGGGTGAGATTGTCTCCCAGAGGCTCCGTTGGGGGTTTGAGTTCGCTATTGGGGACCCGAAGCACGGGTCCGGGCGAGACGATGACGGCGCGCTCGATCAGATTCTCCAATTCGCGGATATTGCCCGGCCACGGGTAGCGCACCAGCAAGTCGAGCGTCTCAGCAGGAATGGTTTCCACTGCGCGGTTCATGCGCCGGGCGTGCTTTTCCACAAAGTATCGCACGAGCGCCGGAATATCCTCTTGCCGCTCGCGCAAGGGCGGCATGTGCAGGGGGAAGACGCGCAAACGATAGTAGAGATCGCTGCGGAAGGTGCGCGCGGCCACCATCTCGCTGAGGTCGCGATTGGTGGCGGCCACCAGGCGAACGTCCACGCGAACCGTTTGCGTGCTGCCCAATCGCTCGAACTCCTGTTCCTGCAGGACGCGCAGGAGCTTGGGTTGCAACTCGAGCGGAATATCGCCGACTTCATCGAGGAAAATCGTGCCGCCGTGCGCCAGCTCGAAGCGGCCGATCCGCTGCGCGATCGCTCCCGTGAAGGCGCCGCGTTCGTGCCCGAACAATTCCGATTCGAGAAGGCCGGTGGGAATCGCGGCGCAATTGACTTTGACAAAAGTGCGTTCTCGCCGCGGGCTCAGCTGATGGATGGCGCGGGCGATCAATTCCTTGCCTGTGCCGGTTTCACCAGTGATGAGCACGGTGGAGTCGGTCGGAGCCACGGTTTCCACCTGCTTCAGCACGGCGCGCAGCGAAGAGCCTTCGCCGACGATCTCATCGAAATTCATTTCCGTGCGGATTTCGTCCTCGAGGTAGAGCTTTTCCTGCGCCAGCTTATTTTTGAGTACGGCGATTTCCTGGAAGGCGAGCGCATTCTCCACGGCGATGGCCACTTGCCCCGCGACCTGGACGAGCAGATCGACGTCGCCCTGCTGGAACGCGGCGTCGCGCAGGCTCGCCAGGCTGAGCGTGCCAAGAGCGCGATCGTGCGTGATGAGCGGCGTGCACACGACCGACCGCACGCCTTCGCCTCGCATCAGGTGCGAGGTTGGCGAATTAAATTCCTCCATGTCGGCGCGATCCAGCACGAGCGGCTGGCGCATGCGAAAGGCTTTTCCGGACATGGAACCATCGAGTGGAACGATCATTTCCTCGCGGATCAGCCCTTTTCCCTGCGGGAAATAGAGCGCCAGCATGCGCATCTGATTTGTGGCGGGTTCATAGAGCGCGAGGCTCGTGTATTCATGATGAATCACGCGCCGCAGCGAGGCGGAAATGGCGTTCAAGAGCGCGTGCAGGTCCAGCTTGGAAACCATGGCGTTGTTCACTTCGAGCAAGACACGCAGCCGGTCACGTTCCCGCGCGAGTTGCCGCTGGTAGGCCTGCGCGCTCTCGAAATTCAGCGCGTTGTCCACGGCGACGGCCACTTGCCGCGCCACCTGCTGCAGGAAGGCGACTTCGGATTCCGTGTGGGTGTGCGGCGTGCCACGGCCGAAACTCATCACGCCCAGGCAGCGCTGCGCCGTGGTGAGGGCCAGCGAGCAAACCGATCTCACCCCATTTTCGCGCAGCGTTTGCAG
>Ga0187817_10000758_pt1 | contig 14523 bp, 12 predicted proteins | sample NC_wetland_sal_i_17_FD_132431 | JGI IMG/M metagenome (GOLD analysis project Ga0187817, IMG submission 132431) | Wetland sediment microbial communities from Neuse River Estuary, North Carolina, USA - SO4_2 | ecosystem: Environmental > Aquatic > Freshwater > Wetlands > Sediment | place: USA...
GCCTACGTGACGCAGACGACATTGAGCGTGGACGACACGCGCGGCATCATCGCCGCCCTGCATAGCCGCTTTACCAATATCGTCGGGCCCGAGACGCGGGACATCTGTTATGCGACGCAGAACCGCCAAACCGCGGTTCGCGAACTTAGCAAGCTCGTCGACGTTATCCTGGTCGTGGGAGCAAAAAACAGTTCCAACTCGAACCGCCTGCGCGAGATCGGCGAAGAAGCCGGCACCCCAAGCTATCTGATCGCCGATGGCAGCGAACTCGATCCGAGCTGGTTCCGCAATGCTAAAACGGTCGGCATCACGGCCGGCGCATCGGCGCCTGAAGTGCTGGTCGAGGACGTTATCGACGCGTTGCGACGGCTCAATCCGGTCGATGTCAGCCAGTTGACGGGACGGCACGAGACCATCGAGTTCCGCTTGCCGCCGGAATTGACCGACGGCGGCGCGCTCAACCAGGTCGCCGAAAATGCCGCCCAAACCGCCGCCGAGAACGCGTAAGACGGTCGGCTCTTCGCAAACAAGGAAAAAGAAGGACAAAAGCCTTGGGTGTATCTTTACGACAGAAAGCCGCGGTGGGTGCTTACGTGCTGCGTCAGCGTCTGGCGGGGCGCAAGCGCTACCCGCTCGTGCTGATGCTCGAACCGCTGTTCCGGTGCAATCTAGCCTGCTTCGGCTGCGGCAAAATCGATTATCCGGACGCCATTCTCAACAAGCGTCTTTCGGTGCAGGAATGCCTCGACGCCGTCGAAGAATGTGGCGCGCCGATGGTGGCCATTCCCGGCGGCGAGCCGCTGATCCACAAGGAGATCGGCGAGATCGTCAAGGGCATCGTCGCGCGCAAGAAGTTCGTCTCGCTGTGCACCAACGCTTTGCTGCTGGAAAAGAAGCTGCACCTGTTCGAGCCGTCGCCCTATTTGTTTTTCTCCGTCCATCTCGACGGCATCAAGGAACATCACGACAAGTCGGTTTGCATGGAAGGCGGCTTTGACAAAGCCGTGGCCGCGATCAAGGCCGCGAAGGCCAAGGGCTTCGCCGTCAACGTCAACTGCACGGTCTTCGACGGTCATCCGGCGCAAGACATCGCCAAGTTTCTCGACCTCACCGAAGAGCTCGGCGTCGGCGTTTCGATCTCGCCCGGCTATGCCTATGAGCGCGCGCCGGATCAGCAGCACTTCCTCAATCGGCGCAAGACCAAGGAGCTGTTCCGCGACGTGTTCGCGCTCGGCCAAGGCAAGAACTGGAATCTCACGCATTCCGGCATGTTCTTGGACTTCCTCGCCGGTAATCAGGAATTTCACTGCACGCCCTGGGGCATGCCGACGCGCAATGTCTTCGGTTGGCAAAAGCCGTGTTATCTGCTCGGCGAGGGCTACGCCAAGACGTTCAAGGAATTGATGGAGACGACCGATTGGGACTCCTACGGCACAGGCCGCTACGAGAAGTGCGCGAACTGCATGGCGCATTGCGGCTACGAGGCGACCGCGGCCGAAGCCATGATGGCGCATCCGCTCCAAGCGTTCGGGATCGCGCTGCGCGGCGTGCGCACCGAGGGACCGATGGCGCCGGAGATCGATCTCACCAAGCAACGCCCGGCGCAATACGTGTTCGACAGCCAGGTGCAATTGCGGCTTTCGGAAATCCGTGCCAACGAGACGCGCGAGAAAGCGGCCAAACAAGCGGCGCGAACTTCCGCCAGCGCGGCGTAGCGCACATTCGCACTGAAAATTCGCGCACGCGAAAGGCTTTGGCCTTTCGCATTCTTGTCATTCCGGGACGCGGGCGAAGCCCGCAGGTCGCTTTCGTTCGGCCCCGGAATAACGCGCCTCCGTCATTGGCGACCGCCGTGTCAGGCGTCGGATGACGGTAGATGCTCACCTTACTGTTGCCCACCCCTGGAAGAGAGTCTTCCGAAGAAAGAATCTGGAAGTCGGAGGTTCTATCTTACGGGGCATCAAAAAGTCGCGCAGGCGCGACGTCAACGATGTAGATCACTTCCAAGAGCCTTGAAGGCGGTAATCGTCGACTCAATATCAGGAATATCTTTAGTAAATGCAGGATCGCCGCGCACTTGGTCTAAGAACCCCTTCTGTTCGTCGAGCGAGCTCTGGTAGAATCTCGAAACGTCGAGCTGCGTTACGCTTGATCCATCGGCTTGAAGTGCGCCGAGTTCCGACTTTTCCTGATTGACTTCCGCTGCAATCGAGAGCGGCATCGTCGGCGATCTTATCAATCCGCGCAATTTGCTCGCCTGTCAGTGAATCGCCACCAACTAACAAAAACCACACTTGGACAATCTCGGTGGCCGTCAAACTGATAAAACGTCGGAATGGCTTCGGTACCGCGTCGCGAACCAACGTCGTCGGCATCAAGACGAAAAAGCGATTTGGAGTTGATAACACATGATTGATTGGATTAAAGCCATCCTGTTTTAGTAGTCCGACATCGTCGATATAGGCGTTATTCGCGTTTTTCTCGCGTTGCCCCATCATCTTCGATGAAGAAGTCAAGGGCTGTTCAGATTTCGCTCCGAGTGCACGCTGCACCAATAGTTGCTCGGCTATGTGAACAGAGATGGATTAATCTGAAAAACCACCCTGGTCGCCAAGTCCTCGGGCCGCTGCAATGGCTGATCACTCGTCGTTACATGAACAGCGCTGCGATATGAGATTCCAACCAATTGGTACAAATTCGGCTACCCTTGGAATTTTCTCCAGATTCCTTACGAAGCCGGCGATATGCGGGCGTTTCCGTCATGAAACTCGCAAACTGTTCCGGTCCGGAAAAAGCCGATGGAAGATCCAATGCAGCCATCCGGCTCCACAAATTGAAATAGTGCTCTTGCTGGAGCGCCCAGTTCGTGCCGACATAAATCCGGTACGTAGCGGTATTGATGTTACTGTCAGCACTCCAAGATGCCGTAGCGGCATTTACTCCGGCCTTGCCGGCAGAGCTAATGAGAGAAGCAGTGCAGGCGCTGACGAGCTTGTCATATATCTTGCCGTAGTAATGGTCATCGACCGGGACCAGCGCCATTGTCTCTCGTGTCTGGCCCAGCGATGAAGTGACCGCCCCTAGGCACCCAACCACAATAGCAGCCATAAACCTCAGAAACATTTCAGCCCGCATCTTTGTCCTATCGGGAGAAAGTCCGATCAAAGGGATTGCCATTCGGATACATCGCGTTGTCCTGATTGCACCTAGGATCGCTATCCTCCAAAAGCGGAGAGTATTGGCCATCGCTCTTGCGGCATAAGCTTGCCGGTGCGCTTGCATTTATTATTTTTTGCCACTGAGTGGAGTCATTCGCACACCAAAGCGTGTCATCAGGCCATGAGACTGCATTTACAATCGCGTCGTTGTCCCCATTGCCGTATTTATTGAAATTGAGAGGCGAACCACCATTGCTCTTACACGCATCAATGGTGATAGTTGCGTTTCTGTTTGGATGAATAATTATTCCGTGCCGAAGGCAGTCGGCTTGGCAAATCTCGTGCGAACGAACCCATTGCAATTGATCCCGCTCGCGCCCCATCTGACATCCCAAACTTACCCAACCCGTCGCCGCCGCGCTGCCTGATTCATAGGCCGCAGGAGGCATGCAGCCGTCGGGAGTGGCTCCCCCCTTGGGTTGAACATCGGCGGGATGCGCAGCGTCCACCTGCTGCACCTCCAGCAGACCGTTCTGGAGCCACAAGCCGAATCCTGGAGGGATCGGCAAGTCGTCCCCGTTCCAGCGCGTATAGTGAATAGTCTGTTGGCCGTGATTGTAAGGCTCGCCGAAACGCCGGGAAGTTTGCAGTTTGGCTTGGGTGGCAGAAGCGTTGGAGCAGACGAACCGCCGAGACCCGTCACGTCGCTTTGGGAGTTTGTGGGACAAATGCCATTGGCAAGCGAGTCTAGCGGCGATGACGCTGGCTGCGCAAAATTCGTTTGTCCTCCGGGGGATGCCTGCTGTTCGTCACGTCGCTGCTGGGCGCGTTCTTGTTCCCCACGTTCCTGTTCGGCACGCAGATTTGCCTCAGCATCAATTGAAGCTTGCGTTCGGCAGCCACCTCCCGGCTGGCAAACAGACCCTATATCGCAGTAATGACCATTTCCACAATAACGATCGGACGCCATGGACAGGCAGCTGTAATCTTTCGTGCACAAAAAGCCGGGGCCACAGGAGCTGCTACCGTCAGGGCACACCCGCTCATCCGAACGGTCCAAACAATTATTTCCATTATTGGTGCAAACCTGATTTCCTGCGCAATATCTACCGTTAGCACAACACGTGCTCCCAATCGGAGCGCAGCCGCTACCGCAATAACCTTGGCCCGCAGGACACCCCCCCTCCGCCCCCGCCCCAGCTAAACCCGCCACCTCCACTGCGATAGTTGTACTGATACGTGCGTATCGTAACGCTGCCCGCGTGAGCACTGCCGACCTCGACGGCGCCTAGAACTGTGGCGAGCACCAAGGTGCAAGCGATAGTTCGGCCCCGACGAAAAAAAGACATCGTGTGCGCAGTGCGAACAAACCGAACGATCAAACCATCGACACTATTGGATCCTATCCGGCGCATAGCCGATCCTCCGAAATCCCCCCGTGGCGCGGCGGGCGGAGGGGTTTTCTTGTTCGTGCTCTTCAACTCTCACCACTGCACACAAGCGGTGGGCTCGCCCGATTTGTATTCTTCGTCAGGGCTCTTAGTGGAATCGATAATTGATTCCCGCCTTGACCCAATCGGATTTGGCCCAGGCACCGCCAACGTTGCCGCCGATATAGAAACCCGTCCAGCTCCATGCCGGAACCGGCGTGGGCGGCGGCGCCTTCACCAACAAATCGGCGGCTCCTGCAGGCATCGCCATGACAGCGAGCGCCGCGGCAATCAACGCAATCTTCTTCATCGCGCCCCCCGAATCGGCAGCGACATTATCTGTGGATAACTTCTTCAGTTGGTGGTCATAAAACAACATTCAAAAATTGAAATTATGGTGATGACACTACACAACAATGAAATAGATGAATTTTATTCATCGCATGTTGAGCGAATAGCGGCGCTCTTCAAAAACAAATTAATGCGACCTCATCTAAAAATTCAGCTCCGGTTACCAGTTTTAGAAAAGTACCTGCGTGCGGAATGAGCGCACATATTGATCTTGGACTTATTCAGCAGCGCCAAAGCCAAGCAGACGCTGCACGCCATCGCTCTCTCAAGAACGATCGTGATTGCAGACGGCCAGTGCCACTATCGTTATTGAGATTAAATCTAAATCCCAAAAGTCACCGCGCGCGTGTTGCCGCGCTTGAGATTGCGATAGCGCGCCAGCGCCCACAGCGGAAAAAATTTCGGATAGCCGTGATAACGAAGGTAAAACACGCGCGGAAAGCCAGTCGCGGTGGAGCGCGACTCGTTCCAGAAGCCGTCGCTTTCCTGCCGAGCGGCAAGATAGGCGATGCCGCGCGCCACCGCGGGATGATCGACTTCGCCGGCCGCCATCAAGCCGAGCAGCGCCCAAGCCGTTTGCGAAGCGGTCGACGGCGCGGCTTCGTAACCGTGATAGTCGAGCTTGTAGCTTGAGGCGTCTTCGCCCCAGCCGCCGTCGCTGTTTTGAATGGCGGCAAGCCACACGACGGCGTTGCGCATTTCCGGCCCATCATGGGCAAAGCCGGCGGCGTTGAGCGCGCACAGGACGGACCAGGTGCCGTAAATGTAATTCATGCCCCAGCGGCCATGCCAGCTGCCATCGGCGCGCTGGGTGCGGCGCAGATAGTCGATGGCGAGCGTGGCCGCCGGACTTTCAGCATGATCAAGCTGCGCCAGCATCGACAGGCACCGCGCGGTCACATCCTCCGTCGGCGGATCGAGCAGCGCGCCGTGGTCCGCGAACGGAATATTGTTGAGATAGTCGAATTCATTGTCGGCATCGAAGGCGCCCCAACCGCCGTTGCCGCTTTGCATGCCGACGATCCATTCGTGGGCGCGATCGATCGCAGCATCATAGTCTCCTTGGCCACCGCTCCGCATACGATCGAACGCCATCGCCACCACGGCGGTGTCGTCGACATCCGGATAGTGCGGGTTGGCATACTGAAAAGCCCAGCCGCCTGGGCGCACGTCCGGCCTCCGCGCAATCCAATCGCCCGGCACATCGAGCACCTGCATCGGCACGAGCCAATCGAGGCCGCGCTTGGCCTGGGCCACGGCGCGTTCCCCGCCGACCTCGATCAACGCATGACAGGCAAGTCCGGTATCCCAGATCGGCGAAACGCAGGGCTGGCAGGTGACTTCACGATCGTCCGCCGTCAGCAACTTATCGATCGATTTGCGCGCGATCGCGCGTTGTGGATGATCGGGCGGATAGCCGAGCGCGTCGTACATCATCACGCTGTTGGCCATGGCGGGAAAAATCGCGCCGAGGCCATCCTCGCCGTTGAGCCGCTCCGCCACCCAGGCCACCGCGCGATCGATGGCGCGTTGCCGCGTGCGTTTGGGAAAGTACGGTCCGAGCGCGCGCAATACGTCGTCGACGATGCGAAAGAACCAAAACCAGGACGCGTTTTGCTGCGGCGCTTTCGGCGCCGGCCCGAGCTGTTGCGGCGGATCAAGAAAGAGCTCGCCGACGGTGACGTTCTTCGGGTTGCGGGCACACGGCCGCTTCGCCATCAGGACCAGAAGCGGCACAATGACGGTGCGGCTCCAATAGGAAATCTTGTCGAGGTGAAACGGAAACCATTTCGGCAACAGCATGATTTCGACGGGCATCATCGGCACCGCGCGCCACGGTACGATGCCGTAAAGCGCAAGCAGGCACCGTGTGAAGACATTGCTCCGCTCGGCGCCGCCACGCATCCGAATCGCTTCGCGCGCGCGGCGCATGTGCTCGGCCTGCGGCGGATCCCCGATCATCTTGAGCGCGAAATAGGCTTTCACTGTCGCGCTCATGTCGAAGGCGCCGTCGGCAAACAGCGGCCAGCCGCCATAAGGCGCTTGAGTGCGACGAAGATAAGCGGCGATTTTTGCTTCGAGCGCGGTGTCGGCCGGCTCGCCGAGATAATGCCGGAGCAGCACATATTCGGCCGGCACCGTCGCATCCGCTTCAAGCTCGAAAATAAAATGTCCGTCCGCGCGCTGACATGCAAGTAAAGCTTCGGTGGCGGACTCGATATGGCGATCGAGATCGATTTCACTCATCGCGCTGTTATTTTTCATTTCCGTCACCTTGAGGTGGCAGGCCGATGAGTCCGGCGGCGCGATTGCCGGATCGAATCGCACCTTCAATGGTTGCGGGCAAGCCGGTATTGGTCCAATCGCCGGCGAGGAAGAGATTGCTCCATGCGGTCGGTGCATTGGGCCGTTTTTGATCTTGCGCCGGAGTCGCCGCAAACGTCGCGCGGCGCTCGCGCACGATTTGCCAGGGTGGCAAAGCGGATGGCGGCAAAGCGGATGGCAGCGCGGTGACGCTCGCCACTTCATTCCAGATGATGCGCGCCAGTTCCTCGCGCGGCGTATTGATAAGTCGATCGCCTGCGCTGACGGTGACCGACAAGCGGCCGGGAAAGGCGAAGATCCACTCGACCGTACCGTTGACGACGCCGACAATCTGCGGCTGGTCGGCAGGCGGCTCGACGCGGAAATGGGCGTTGACGATGGCGCGAAACTCCGTCGGCGCATCGAGACCTTGGATCAGCCCGGTCGCGGCATAAGGCGGCACCGCAAGGATGACGGCATCCTCCTTTGCAAGCGAAACGACCTCGCCGCCGAAATCGAGCGCTTCGACGCGGTTCGAACCAAATCGCATCGCATGAAGTTCGTGCTCGAGCTGCACGACAGCGCCGCGCTGTTGCAGATAGGCAAGGGCGGGATCGATCAAGGTCGCGCCCAGGCCTTCGCGAGCGATCAGCGGCCGGCAGGCCCGCCCGCCGGCGGCAAGCGTCTCGCGAATGACCGCCGCGGCGAGCTTGGCGGAGCCCTGCGGCGGATCGATGTTGAGCGCGGCGAGAAGAAGCGGTTCGATCAAGCGCGAATAGATGAGGCCCTTGCACGCGATGATCTCGCCGACCGTCTTGCCCGGCTGCGGCCAAAGAAGCCGCGCCAGCGGCAGATAGTCGAAGGCGCCGGTGCCCGGCACGCGGCGGCTCGGCGCGAAAATCCAAAGCGGCAGACGGCCGTCGTTAAAATTCAGCGTCCAGCGTTCGCGGCTGGCGAGGTCGACAAACTTAAATTGCGCCGATGGCGGACCGATCAGGCGATGCGCGGACCCGATGTCGCGCACATAGCCGAGCGCGGCGCGATTGCCGGACAGCAAGAGGTGATTGCCGTTGTCGATCGTCATGCCGATCGCGGCGTCATGGTAGGAACGGCAGCGGCCGCCGGCGAAGGCCGTCGCCTCGTGCACCGCGACACGCTCGCCGCGCGATGCCAGCTTGACCGCGGCGGAGAGGCCGGCGAGACCGGCGCCGATAATATGGACGGTGCGGGCCATCACAGAATATTGCGCAGGACGATCAAAAGAATTTTGGCGCGCGGCAGGCGCACCGGATTTCGCGGCGGCGCGAAGCCGCGGGCGACCAGGCGGTCGAGAATGAGCCGATAAGCTTGGGCCATGATCCGCGGCGCCCGCACTTGACGCCGCGGCGCGGCGGCCATGATCGCGTTCGCTTTTTGAAATTCGGCTTCCGCCAAGGTCACCAGGGCGGCGCAAGGCGCCGCGATCGCCGGATGCGCTAAGGCCGCAACCGGATCGGTCGTCGCAATTCCCGCCGCTTGCAGCGCCTCGCGCGGCAGATAAAGCCGGCCGAGCGCGGCGTCTTCATCGAGGTCGCGCAAGATATTGGTCAGTTGCAGCGCGCGGCCGAGATGATGCGCGAGCGCGAGACCGGGCTTTTGCTCCATGCCGAAAACCCGCACCGACAGCCGCCCGACGGCGCAGGCCACGCGGTCGCAGAAAAGATCGAGCGTCGCGCGGTCCGGAGCGCGAATATCGGCAAGTACGTCCATCTCCATGCCGGCAATGACGGCCAAAAAATCGCCGCGCTGCAGATCGAAGCTGCGGACCGCGCGCGCGAGGCCGGCAAGCTGGTGCGGCGGCGCGCCGGCATAAAGCGCTTCGATATCATCGCGCCACTTCCGTAACGCCGCGAGCCGCCGTTCGCGCGGCCCCGGATCGTCGGCGATGTCGTCGACCGCGCGACAGAACGCGTAGATTTCGAACATTGCCTCGCGCTCCGCGCGCGGCAAAATGCGCATTCCGTTATAAAACGAGCTGCCGGAGGCTCGCTCGGCCGCTGGTGTGGATTCCTGCACTTACGCACCTCGCGGCTTTTGCGAGCCGGTCAGAAAACGCCGGCCGATGCGGTGCGATGCGCCGCTCACAATACCCATGACGGTGCAACCGGCAACGGCGGGAACGCCGAGATGGACGTTCTCGCTCAGTGGATCGCGCGCTTGCAGAATGCGCGTCAGCCGATGCGCGAGCGTATTGATGACGGAGACTTCGAGACCGAGCCGCCAGTCGCCGATCGCCGCCGCAAAGCCGTCGCTCTCGCTCAGAAGAGACTCGGTGCGCGACGCCAGTTTGTGCAGGCATTCGATGAGCGCCGGCGACGCGCGTTCGCGGCCGAGCGCTTCGACATTGTTGCCGCTTGCCGCCAATGCGTCCTGCGGAATATAGACGCGGTCGAGGTTGCGGTAATCGTCCTTGCAGTCTTGCAAATGATTGATGATCTGGAGGGCGGCGCAAAGCGCATCGTTGGCCGGCCACACTGTGCGGCTCTCGCCGTGCACGTCGCAGACGAAACGGCCGACCGGCATCGCGGACAGCGAACAGTAAGAAATCAAATCGTCCCAATCCCGGTAACGGAGCTTGGTGACGTCGAGCTTGAACGCCGCGATCAGATCGTGCGCGTGTTTGGGCGACAAGCCGTGGCGATCGAGCGCGGTGCGCAACCGCACCGCGGCGGCGTCCGTGTCGTTCGCGCCTAAAAGGCCGGCTTCCAGGCGGTCGAGCAGACCGAGCTTGTCCGCCGCGGCGAGCGCCGCATGATCGGCAATATCGTCGGCGGTGCGCACGAAATGATAGAACGCCAAAATCACGTCGCGATGGCGCGGATGAATAAGAAAGGACGCGACCGGAAAATTCTCGTCCCGGTGGCCCTTGCCGGATCGTAATGCGTCAGCGTCGATCATTGCACGCCTGAGATATTGCCTTGCGCGCGGCCTTTCCACATGCCGCCGCGCCCGCGCGCATGCTGATAGACGGAATCGATGGTGAACGCCATATAGGCGGCGGCGATGGCCGGCAGCGCGGGGGCCCATAGCCAGGACATGCGATAAAAGCGCAGCGTCGGCCGGAAGGCGAGCGCCATCAAAATCCAGACAAAGATGCTGACGAACTGCGGAACGCCCGCGCCGAATATCGCAAGCGCAACCGGCGCGAGATAGGTGAGCGTCAAACCGAGAATGGTCCCGGCCAACAGCAATGGCGAATAGCGAAGCTGCGCATAGGCCGTGCGCGACACCATGCGCCGGATGTCGCCGACCGAAGGATATGCGCGCACGCTGTGCACGCGATCGGTGAGCGCGATCGAGATCGGACCGTGCGCTTTCAATAACTTTGCCAGCGCGCAATCGTCGATGAGCGCGCCGCGGATCGATGCCAGACCGCCCGCCGCCCGAAGCGCATCGCGCCGGACCAGCATGCAGCCGCCGGCCGCCGCGGCCGTCGCGCGCCGAGGATCGCCGGTCCAGGCGAACGGATAGAGCATCTGAAAAAAGAAAATAAATGCCGGCACGAACATGCGCTCGGCAAAGCTCTTGCAGCGCAGCTTGGCCATCAGCGATGTGAGAACGAACCCGTGCTGCTCGGCGCGCGCGACGAGGGAAGCGAGCGCGTCCAGCGTATAAACAATATCGGCATCGGTGAGCAGCAAATAGTCCGGCGGCGCCGGCGCGCGGTCCGCGCATTCGACGCCTTGCTGCTGCGCCCACAGCTTGCCGGTCCACCCGGGCGGCAAGGCGCGGCCGGGAAGGACCGTCAATCGTTTGGCGGGGCCGAGCGCCTTCGCGCGTTCGCCGGCGCCGAGCGCGTCCGCGGCCTCGCGTGCGATGCGCCCGGTCGCGTCGCGGCTCTGGTCGTCCACCACGATGACATTGAAAGTCCCCTGGTAGTTCTGCCGTAGCAACGAGGCCACCGTCTCGCCTATGGTTTCGGCTTCGTCGCGGGCGGGAATGACGGCGCCGACCGAAGGCCATCGATGCGTCCCGTCGCTTTCCGGCGCAACGCCGCCATCGTCGCGCTCGGCGGCGCGCCAAAATCCCCCGCGCGCGGCGATAAGATAAAGCCAGATCGCCAGTACTATCGACGCCAGAACGTCCTCAGCCACAGGTGGTCCTTTGATGGGACAATAAACCGCCGCTCCGTTATCCCTTAAATGTAAGACCTGATATAGGACCCTGCAGCGACGCCGGGCGCGGGCAATAAAGGTTTCGATGAACGCGAAAAATAGCAATTTTCTGGCACGCCTCGATGCGGTGGCCGCCGAGACCGAGACCCTCCTCGATCGGCTTCTCGCCACGACACCCGCGGCCGGCGAATTGAGCCGGCCGGCGCGGCTGATCGACGCCATGCGCTATGCCAGCCTCGGCGGCGGCAAGCGCTTTCGGCCGTTTCTGGTCGTCGAATCGGCGCGCCTCTTCGAGGTGCCTCGGCCAAACGCGCTGATGGCCGGCGCCGCCTTGGAATGCGTGCATTGCTATTCGCTGGTCCACGACGATCTCCCGGCGATGGACAATGATGAGTTGCGGCGCGGGCAGCCAACGGCGCACCGGAAATTCGACGAGGCGACGGCGATCCTAGCCGGCGACGGCCTTTTGACTTTCGCTTTCGATATTCTCTCGCGCGGCGAGACCCACGCCGATCCGGCGGTGCGCATCGCGCTCGTTCACGCGCTCGCCCGCGCCGCCGGGCTTGGCGGCATGGCGGGCGGCCAGATGCTCGACCTTGCCGCGGAAGGCCGTTTCGGTGCGCTCAAACACGGCGCGGACGACGTGCGCATGTTGCAGGCGATGAAGACTGGCGCGTTGCTCCGTTTCGCTTGCGAGGCTGGCGGCATTCTCGGCGGCGCGACAGGGCGACAGCGCGACGCGCTCGAACGCTACGGGGCGGCCGTTGGCGAGGCGTTCCAGATCGCCGACGATCTTTTGGACATCGAGGGCGACCCGTCGCTGGTCGGCAAATCGACCGGGAAAGACCTCGCCGCCGGCAAGGCCACTTTCGTCACGGTGCTCGGCATCACGGGAGCCAAGGAGCGATTACAACATCTCGTTGCCGAGGCGGAAGCCGCACTCGCGCCATTCGGCGCCGCGGCCGCAACGCTGATCGAAGGCGCGCGGTTCGTCGCCGATCGGCGCGCCTGAGCCAATCCGTCGCAGGCGGATTTTTCCGGCCTGCGAATTGCTATCGGTCGGGCTCAACAATTTTGGATGGAACGGACCGTGCGATGCGCAATTTCAGCATGCGGCCCATTGGTGTATGCTGATGTCATCTGATTTGATTTGATTTGGGGGCCGAATTCAGCCGCAATCGCACTTGAAACCTTTACCGCGTTCTCTCAACGCCGGGTTCGAAATGCATTGCATGCTCCGCTGGACCGTCTTCACCTGCGCCGCCGTCGCGATGATCGTGGCGTCGTCCGGCGCGCCGTTTGCGCGCGCACAGGCCAAGAAGACGCCGCAGCCGGAGGCCGCCGCTCCTGCCGCCGGCGAGCCGTCAAAGCTGCCTGCGCGCACGCCCTTTACCGCCGCCGCCGAAGCCGCCGCCGTTATTCCCGGCATGCCGGATGCGCGCTTTTGGGGCGACTCGGCCGCGGACTTTGAAAAGGCGCTGCCGTCGCAGCCCGGCCCCTGGCTTATTCTATCGACCGGCGGCTCCGACGGCGCGTTCGGCGCAGGCTTGCTCAATGGCTTGAGCGAATCCGGCAAGCGTCCGGACTATGCGGTGGTCACCGGGGTGAGCACCGGCGCGCTGATGGCGCCGTTTGCATTTGCCGGCCAGCGCTACGACGCGGCGATGAAGGCGGTCTACACACAGACATCGGCGGCCGACATTTTCGAAGTCGGCGGCACCGGCGAGAGCTTTCTCAACACTTGGCCATTGAAGGATTTGATCGCCAAGGAAATCACGCCAGCGCTGCTTGACGATATCGCCGCCGCTTATCACAGCGGCCGGCGGCTCTTCATCGTCACCAGCGATCTCGATGCGGGACGCCCGGTGGTTTGGAATATGGGCGCGATCGCCGCTCACGGCGGCGACGATGCGATCAAGCTTTTCCGCAGCGTGCTGCTTGCCTCGGGCAGCATCCCCGGCGCCTTTCCGCCGGTGCTGATCGGGGTTGAAGCCAACGGCAAACGCTTTGCGGAAATGCATGTCGACGGCGGCGTCGGCGGACAATTTTACGTCGCCCCGCCCGCGCTCTTGGAAAGCACCAGCGACTACAAGATTCCGGCAACCGCGCTCTACATCATCATCAACAGCGGACTGCAGCCGGACTTCGCGGTGGTCGAGCGCATGACGCCCACGATCCTTTCGCAGTCCGTGAGCATGGCGATCAAAGCCGACCTGCGCAACTTGCTCGATCGCGCCTATGTCGCCGCCAAGCACAGCGGCATCGGCTTTAACGCCGCCACCATACCGCCGGATTTCAGCGCTCCAAGCCGTGGCGCATTCGACCCGAATTACATGAAAGCGTTATTCAATGTCGGCTATAATTTGGGTAAAAGCGCAACCCCCTTTGCCAGCGAACCGCCGCCCTATCCGGGCGCGGCGGCGAGTGTCCCGAGCGATCCCCAACCGGGAGGGAACAACAAATGAGCAAGCTTGGCGTCCTCACAGCCTTACTCACGGCCTTTGCCATCGCGGACCTTGCTGCAACAACGACGGCGGCGCCCGCGCAAGCGGCGCCGAAGCGGGTGGTGACGCGCGCGCGTTCGCACGCCTTTGATGGGATATGGAGCGTCTCCATTCTAACCAAGGCCGGTCCCTGCAATGCGAGCTATCGTTATCCGGCCCGCATCGTGGGCGGCCAGGTGATGCAGGCCGGTAACGATTTCAGCTATCAGATTTCCGGCGCGGTGGTCGCGAGCGGCGCCATCCTGGTGACGGTCAGCCAGGGCGGGCAAAGCGCCACGGGTTACGGGCGGCTGCGCGGCGCAAGCGGCGGCGGCCGTTGGACCGCCGGCGGCAATCAATGTTACGGAACGTGGAGCGCGGTGCGCCGCGCCGCCGCATATTGATTTGTTAGATTCCGATCCGCGGCCGGGCGGGAAATGTGATCTGCAACGATTGCGACAATTCTCATTTCGCTGGGTGGATCTGAAAGCGGCGAAGATATTATTCACCCTCCCTCGGAGGGGGAGGGTCGGCGCAATCACCCGATCTTCCGCGCTTGCACGTTGGCGTTCCACCACGGACAAACATCGGCGGCGCGCGTGTAATTTCCGTCCATGACATTGACCGGTTCGCGGCTGCCGGA
>Ga0187817_10000759_pt1 | contig 14522 bp, 13 predicted proteins | sample NC_wetland_sal_i_17_FD_132431 | JGI IMG/M metagenome (GOLD analysis project Ga0187817, IMG submission 132431) | Wetland sediment microbial communities from Neuse River Estuary, North Carolina, USA - SO4_2 | ecosystem: Environmental > Aquatic > Freshwater > Wetlands > Sediment | place: USA...
GCCCACTGTGCATCCAGGCCGGCGCCGGTTGCCGGAAAATCACCTACAGTGTGCCCGGCAGGCAGGAAGGTCACTACGCTGTGATCGAGAAACGGACCCCGGAAGGCGGAGAAGCCGACGCGGAATCCCTGAACCAGAGAGTATCCGGCGCCGGCGGTCCACTGGGGCCGTTGGCTGTGGGACCAGAGAGTCTGCGGGTTTGCAGGCGAGCTATTGGTCAACTGCAATCTAGCGTCGATTTTGCGTCTGGACACGTCCGCTTCGATTCCGGGCAGACCATACAGCGTAGCCGGCGTCAGGCCCTCATCCGGGGCCGCTGAGCCACCGCAATGATAACCCGTGGAGCCCCAGTATTCTTGACCGGCAAGATCCTTTGCACCGCAGGGTAACTGGTTGGCATGAAGACTCAGATACGTCGAATAGGGGAGTGGCTGGTCGAGCAACGGATTGTCGGCATCGTCGTAATGAACAGGAAAGGACCCGAAAGCGGAGGTCAGTTGGCCCGCCTTGAACATCACCGCCGTGTTCCCATAGGTTCGTGTGTAACCGAGAAACGCCTGTACGACCTGAGTTTCCAACTGACGATCCGGCGAGTAAGCATCGTTGTAATAGAACGGCGTTGAACTGAGGTAGATGGCGGAGTAGATGAACCAGTGCGAGCCGAACTTGAAACCCGGATAAAGCGCCGCGTGAAAGGCTTCGGTCGCCGGGCTCGCGTGAGGATCCTCAGACTGCAAGCGATGAGTGTACAGGCCCTCGCCGGTAAGGGTGAGCGGGAGCGTGAAGCCCGTCTCCGCTTCCTGCGCCAGGGCCCTCAGGCACAGGAATAGCGCGGCCAGCAGGCCAAATCTCCTATGTGTGGACATAGCGTTCTTCCGCGGGAGACAGCACGGTGCTGACAACGCGGAGCCGCAGCCTAAACCAGAAGGTGGAACCCTTTCCCACCTGGCTGCGCACGCCAATCGTGCCGCCCATTGCCTCCACGAGTTGTTTGGAGATGGCGAGACCAAGCCCCGTGCCGCCGTAACGTCGGGTGACCGATCCATCGGCTTGGGCGAACTTTTCGAAGATCAGGGCCAGTTTGTCTTCGGGCACTCCGATGCCTGTATCTTCAACAGAGATGCAGAGACACGTCTCCGTGCCGGTTTGCTCCTCACAATTGATGCTGATGTGCACGTAACCCTTATGGGTGAATTTCAGCGCATTTGACAGAAGGTTGGTCATTACCTGACCGATGCGCTTTGCGTCGCCAATGAGTTGGACGGGCACATCAGGCGCGCAGCGCACTTTCAGCTCAACCTTCTTTTCCGCCGCCTTCGGTTTCAGCAGGACGGAGACGTGTTCCACCGTTTTCCTCAGGTCGAAGACTTCCGGCTGCAGAGTCAGTTTGCCGGCTTCCATTTTGGAGAAATCGAGGATGTCGGAGAGAATTCTCATGAGTGACTCGGAGCAGTCCTTCACCGTTTCGGCATATTCGCGCTGCTCGGCGGTCAAAGGGGTATCCAGCAACAGAGCGTTCATTCCAATCACGCCGTTCATAGGCGTCCGAATTTCGTGACTCATATTCGCCAGGAACTCACTCTTAGCTCGATTCGCAGCTTCGGCCGCGTTCTTGGCTGCTGTCAGTTCTTCGGAGGAGCGCCGGACCGATTCCGCAGCGCCGTTCAGGGCTTCGGCCAGGAGATTGATTTCTCGCGTGAGGGAGTCAGCCGGCAAGTTGGCCGGGAGTTGACCCGTCTGTTCACTGTGCTTCAATCGGGCGACTAAATCCTGGATCGGCTTGGATACAGCCCAGGAGGACAGCAGAGCAAGCACCAAAGCCAACAGGGCGCCAGAGAAGCCGATGACGGTGAATTTTCCTGCGAACCCTGACAGGAAGTGGTGAACCGCGTGATCCAGCGAGTACAGCATGAGCACCTTGTACTGACTGCCGAATGATGCTGTCTGCAGGGGAAGCACGAGGTAAGTTTCGCCGTTCAACTTCACATCGCAGCCGTCCCGGTTCGCCACGCATGCCGGAGAGAGCTTTTGCTCAATCTCCTGGCGCGACGGCTGCGCCAGCGTAGTGCGCAACAGCTTTTCGCCGCGCATCAATACCATATCGCCGATCGCATCCAACAAGGCCAGGTCAAAGGTTTTGCCGACGGCGAGGTGACCGGCAACCTGATCGTTGAGGGTGATGGGCGCGGTCTCCACTTCGTAGAGCACCCCGTTGACCTCGACCAGCGATGACTTTGCATTAATGGAAAGAGCAGGCGAAACGCGAGTTACCGTTCCCGCCCGAAGTTCCACCGCGAGAATGATCCTATCCTGCGAATCAGAGATCGCCAGCAACTCGTAACCAGCCAGTCCCCGCAATCCCTTTAATTGTTCTTCAATGGTACGCTCGGCCTGACTCCGGAGCTCGCTATTTCCTCCCGTCTCGCGCAGCAATCCGATGGATGCCTTCAGCCCCGCATTTTCAGCCAGCAGAGATGCGGCTTGAGCGGTCCGCTGGGCATTACTCTCATTGACTTTCTCCAGCAGTAACTCGGAGGCGTGAACATAGCCCCTAAGGCCTTCGCGAGTCCTGTCTTTCAGGACGATGGTCAGTCCAAAGAAAGTGAAGGTCATCACCAGGCACAGGGGTAACAAAGAGATCAGGAACGTGCGCGCAACTAGAGAAAGCTTGCGCATTATCGCGGGCGCTCCACGGCGTGCTCGGGGATGGCTACGTCGACATTGGTTGGACTGTTCGCGTTTACGTGAACTTCCTTTCGAAAGAAGCCCGCATGCATATGCCAGACAACCAGACGGTAATCCCCCGGCGGCACACGACTCAACGCGAAACTTCCATCTCCGGCAGGGCGTGTGTACCACTCATTGGGGGTCACGACAACCGCGGCGTACATATTCGGATGAAGGTGGCAGTAAATCTGAACCACGCCGGGCAGATCGAACTGGATTGTGCGAGTGTGCCCCTCCGGATAATATCCAAGGTCAAATCGTTTGGCGCCGGATAGAGAGAAGACGTTGTGATAGATTGGATCTGCGTTGGGAAATGATACGGTCGATCCGACCGGAATGACTAGCAATTGGGGCTCGAATCGCTGGTTTCGTTGTATCAACTCGGCGCGAATGGGGCTGCCGGCGTCTGGCAGCTCACCTTCCAGGAAGACCACCATGTCGCTGTATTCGTTGACAGGTCCGGAATCATCCTGTCGCAAGGTAGATGAGACGCCGCGCAGTTGATACGCAGGCAAGTAAACCTGCTTCTTAGTAAGTGTTTTGGCAATGATAATCTGGCCACTGATCTCACCAGCGGCGCTGAGTGCGGCGAAGGAAGCTGAACAGAAGGTGAGGCTGGCGACTAGGCGTAGAAGCTTCATCTGAATCGTTCCGAGCCTGGCTACTCGAGCTAAGCCGGCCTCGTCCGGCTTACGATGCAATCCGGAGTTGGAACAACGTGCACGTTAAGTCCCCTGGTACCGTAGTACCTAACTCGCGACTCTCATGTTAACCTACTATCTTTGCACTCCACTAGCTATCTTTAATTAGCCACGAGATGTTACCAAAGGTATACGTATCCGCGGCAAGCTGAGTGGTGTGTGTAGCTTGCTAGTTCACTTTGCGAGCGAATGGTAGGTGCTGTCGGGAATGTAAATTTTGAGCCTGGGCAGCGCCGTGGACGCGAGGGTTACGCTTCCCGGCGCCATACCACCACACCGCCAACAATGGTGGCCACGGGCCCACCCCTGAGGTGCCACCCGTCGAAGGGCGAGTTCTTGCTCTTGGAGTAGGACCGGTTGACGTCGTAGGTCCATTCCAGTTCCGGATCAAAAATGGTGACGTCCCCCGGGGCGCCGTTGGCGAGAGTTCCCCGGTTGAGTCCCAGGATGCGGGCGGGCCCGGTGGTGAACAGTTCGACCAGGCGCACGAGGGAGATCTTCTGCGTGTGGTACAGCTTTCCGAGCGAGAGCGCCAGCGCGGTTTCGAGGCCGATGATGCCGAAGGGGCACTTCTCGAACTCCTGCATCTTTTCGCTGCCGGGATGGGGCGCGTGGTCCGTGGCAATCGCGTCCACGGTTCCCGCCACAATGCCCTCGATCACGGCCGCGACATCGCATTCCGATCGCAGCGGCGGCTTCATCTTGTAACTGCTGTCGTACGCTGTGATGTCGGCATCGCTGAGCGCGAAGTGGTGCGGGGTGGCCTCGCAGGTGACCGCAAGGCCTTGCTTTTTCGCGAAGCGCACCATGTTGACGGAATGCCGCGATGAAATGTGGGCCACGTGAAAGCGAGCGCCGGTGGATTCCGCCAGCAGAATATCGCGCGCCACCATGACGTCTTCTGAGCTCGAAGGAATGCCCCGGAGCCCCAGCCGGGTCGATTGCACGCCTTCGTGCATGTCGCCGCCGGCACTCAGGTTCAGGTCTTCGCAGTGGTCGATCACCGGCAGATCGAAGGACCTGGCCATTTGCATGGCGCGACGCATGACGCGAGCATTCATGACCGGCCGGCCGTCATCGGAAATGGCCACAATGCCGGCGTTCTTCATGGAGCCGATGGCGGCGAGTTGCTCTCCGGCGCTGTCCTTGGTGATGGCGCCGATGGGAAAGACGTTCACCACCGCATGCTGGCGAGCGCGCTCGATGATGTAGCTGGTGACCGTGGCATTGTCGTTGACGGGCAGCGTATTGGGCATACAACAGATCGAAGTGAATCCGCCTGCTGCCGCGGCCCGCGCGCCGGTCTCGATGGTTTCGGAATGCTCAATGCCCGGCTCGCGCAGGTGCACGTGCATGTCGATCAGCCCGGGTGTGACGACGAGTCCGGTGGCATCGAACACCTCAGCGCCGCTGGAATCGAGATCCCTGCCGACGTCTTGGACGCGGCCCTGGTCGATGCGCACGTCGAACGGACCCTCGCGGCCGGAAGCCGGGTCGACGACGTGGCCGTTCTTAATCAGGATTGCAGCCATGGTTTTGATTTCGAGACGACTTGACACGGCGACGCGGCGACACGGCGGAACAACCAAATCCCGAATCCTAAATCCCAATTAACCCGCGGCTCTTCCATTGACCTGTTCTCCCACGACGCGCTCCAGCACGGCCATGCGCACGGCCACACCATTTTCCACCTGGTTCAGAATGACCGACCGTTGGAAATCGGCCACCTCGGACGACAGCTCGCGGCCGCGATTAATGGGGCCGGGATGCATGACGATGGCGTCGGGCTTGGCCAGCGCCAGGTGCTCCAGGCGCAGCCCGTAAAACTGAAAGTACTCGCCCGCGGAGAGCGGCGGATCGTGCAGGCGTTCCAGTTGCACGCGCAGCATCATCACCACGTCGGCGCCGGCGATGGCTTCGCTCATATCGGTGGTCAGGCTCACTCCCGGCGCGATCCTGGTCAGTTCGGGAGGCAGCAGTGTGGCCGGACCGCACAGGACGATATCCACGCCGAATTTCGCCAGCAGATGCACATTCGAGCGGGCTACGCGACTGTGCGCAATATCGCCGATGATGGCGACGCGCAGACCTTCCAGCGCCGGGCGGCGATCGAGAATCGTGAGCGCATCGAGCAGCGCCTGCGTCGGATGCTCGTGCGTGCCGTCGCCCGCGTTAATGATGGGAGTCGCCAGATGGCGCGCAAGAAAATGCGGCGCGCCGGAAGCGGCATGGCGCATCACGATGGCATCCGGGTGCATGGCCGCCAGGGTATTCAACGTGTCCACCAGCGATTCGCCTTTGGAGACGCTCGAGCCGGACGCGGTGATCGAGACCGTGTCGGCACCCAGGCGCTTGGCGGCGATTTCGAAGCTCGTGCGCGTGCGCGTGGAAGCCTCGAAAAACAGGTTGACGATCATCTTGCCGCGCAGCGTGTCGAGCTTTTTGAAGGGCTGCGTTTGCACGGGCTGGAAGAAACGCGCCCGCTGCAAAATCGCTTCCACTTCCTGGCGCGTCAGTTCTTCGATTCCCAGCAGTCCGACGGGCATGCGCCTCCCGGTTACACCGTTTCCGCCACCTTCTCGACCAGCAGCACTTTTTCCATCTGGTCGATTTCCTGAAACTTCACCTCGATAATCTCGTCATCGGTGGTTTGCACCGTCCGCCCGATGAACTTAGCTTCGATGGGCAGCTCGCGGTGGCCGCGGTCGATCAGCACCAGCAAATGCACGCGAGCCGGTCGTCCATGGTCGAACAACGCATCGAGGGCGGCGCGAATGGTTCGCCCTGTATACAGGACGTCGTCCATCAGTATGATGTCTTTCCCGTGGACTGGAAAGGGAATCTCCGTGGCATTCACCACGGGTTTGATATCAATGGTGGTCAGATCGTCGCGATACAGATTAATGTCAAGGATGCCTACGGGAACCCGGCGTCCCTCCAGGGCTTCGATTTTGCGCGCCAGCCGCTGCGCCAGTGGCACGCCACGGCGGCGGATGCCGACAAATGCCAGGCGGTCCAGATCGCCGCTTTTTTCGAGGATTTCATGGGCCAAGCGCACGAGCGTGCGGTCGACTTCCGACGCGCTCATAAGCTGAGCTTTTTCCCGGGTCAGAGCCATATGGGGGATACGGCTACAGATTAGCACAGCACGGCTTGGACTCCGCCATAGCTTATAATTTGGCTATGGCCACTCTGGTCGGAGTCATGGACGCGGCGGCGCTGGCGGAGAAGCAGGAAAAGCTGTTTTCGATCCTGCGTGAAATGGGCCGCGTGATTGTGGCCTATTCGGGCGGGACCGATTCGGCCTATCTCGCCTGGGCCGCGCACCAGGTGCTGGGCTCGAACGCCGTTGCGATCACCGCGGACTCCGCTTCCATTCCCGAATCCCACAAGCGTGATGCCGAAGATTTCGTGAAACGGTTCGGGATCGCGCACGAGTACATCGAGACACACGAATTCGAGAATCCCGATTACATCAAGAACGACCAGAACCGCTGCTTTCATTGCAAAGACGAGTTATTCACGGAGCTGGAAGAAGTGGGGCGCGCGCGGGGCATCCCCAACATCATCTACGGGGTGAATCAGGACGATCTGGGGGACTACCGGCCGGGGCAAAATGCGGCCAAGATCCATCAGGTGAAATCGCCGCTGGCGGACGCCGGCCTGAGCAAAGCTGAAATCCGCGAATTATCGCGCATCGCAGCGCTGCCCACCTGGGACCGCCCCGCTGCTGCGTGCCTGAGCTCGCGCATTCCGTACGGCACGCCGGTAACGATCGAGAACATCAAGACCGTGGAGCAGGGAGAAGAGGAGATCAAAGCCCTCGGATTCCGGCAGTTCCGCGTGCGGTTTCACGAAGAGTTGGTGCGCCTTGAGATCGCGAAGGACGAGCTTCCGCGCGCGCTCACGCCAGAGATGGCCGCCCGCTTCACACAGATTTTCAAAAAACTGGGATTCAAGTACGTGACGCTGGATCTGGAGGGCTACCGGCAGGGTTCGCTCAACGAAGTCCTGAATTTGAAGTAGCTACGCCACGCCGTTTCGCCAAGCCTGAGAAAAGATCAGCGCCAGGTTCCAGGTTACGATTCCTGCAAACCAGAGGTTGGCCAGCACCACGATTCGTGGCCGGCCTCGTTTGAGAGCCACCAGCACAAGGATGACGGCGATTATTTTCGAGATCATCAGCGCGGGCACGACTCCGAGATGCATCAAGCTTCCGATGAAAGCGCTGGCTTCACCGGCGCCGAGCCTGAGTCCAAGGATAGTCGTGAGAACGTCGAGCACCTGCAGAAAAACGAAAACGCTGATCGACGGCCGCTGCTTCAAGAGCCCCATGCCTCCATTGTTTCTTGCAGCGCTGGAGCAGAGCCAGTATTCTTTGGTTAACTCGCTGTGAATCCTTGAAAGCACTGCGTGGTGGCGCGGACATCTTCTTCCGAGTGCGCTGCAGAAACGAACGCTGCCTCAAACTGTGAAGGCGGCAAGTAGATGCCGGCCTCCAGCATGGCTCGGTGGAAACCTGCGAATCGCGCCGTGTCGGATCGCTTGGCGGATTCCCAATCCCTTACGGGCTGATCCGTGAAGAAGATGGTGAACATCGAACCAACACGATTCACCGTGGTTCCGCGCGGCGCCGCGGCGCAAATGGCCGCGGACCGGGCCTCGAGCTGCGCGTAGATCTCGGGATGCAACTTAAGATAACGCAGCATGGCGAGCCCGGCAGCGACTGCCAGCGGGTTGCCGGAAAGAGTTCCGGCCTGATAGATGGGTCCGGCCGGCGCGACCTGGCTCATGATGTCCGCGCGCCCGCCGTAGGCGCCTATGGGAAGGCCGCCGCCGATGACTTTTCCCAGCGTCGTGAGGTCGGGGCGTATGCCATAGAGGTGCTGCGCGCCGCCGAAAGCGACGCGGAAACCGGTCATCACCTCATCGAAAATCAGAAGCGACCCGTGGCGCGCGGTGACGTCGCGCAGCGTCTGGAGGAAGCCGGACGCGGGCGGCACACAACCCATATTGCCGACCACCGGCTCGACAATCACCGCGGCGATCTGATCGCCGCGCTGACGAAAAGCTTGTTCGAGCGCATCCACGGAGTTGAACGGCAGCGCGAGCGTGGTGTCGCTGAAGCTCTTGGGTACGCCGGGCGAATCCGGCAGCCCAAGGGTGGCCACGCCGGAGCCGGCCTTTACCAGCAATGAATCCACGTGGCCGTGATAGCAGCCTTCGAACTTCACAATGAGGTCGCGCCCCGTGAATCCGCGCGCCACGCGCAGCGCCGACATGGTGGCTTCGGTGCCCGAGTTCACCAGGCGCACCATTTCGATGGAGGGCACGGCATTGCAAATCGCCTCAGCCATGTCGACTTCGCGGCTGGTGGGAGCGCCGAAACTGGTTCCGGTCTCGAGCGCCTCGCGCAGAGCCTCCAGGATCGCCGGATGCCGGTGGCCCAGCAGCAGCGGTCCCCAGGAGCCCACGTAATCGATGTACTCGTTGCCGTCAATGTCAAAGATGCGGGAGCCTTGGCCGCGCGCAATGAACGGGGGTGATCCGCCGACGCTTCGAAACGCCCGCACCGGCGAGTTGACGCCGCCGGGAATCAGTTTTTGCGCTTTGCAGAAGATTTTTTCGGAGTTGGAGTGCGTCATGCCCGGACCCGGCCCGGCACAAGACGATGCAGGCTCACATTCATGGCGATTTCGAGCAGGCTGCCGTTCAGGTTTTCCATCAGCCGGTGCTTCAAACCGAGGTAAGGCTGCGTCCCCGCGAAAAGATCCTGCACAATTCCCGCAAACTTCGGGCTGCGGCGCGTGAACTGCACCATGCGCGCCGGCACACTGCCGAACAGAAACCGCCCGAAGAAGACGCGCTTGGCGAGCCGCGGGCCGAATTCCAGGTCTGCGGCGAAATCGCGGCGCAGCATGCGGCGATAGGCCTGGCCGGCGAGGCTGGTGATTTCCGAGAGCAGGGCTTTGGCCGCCAGGTCCGCAGAGCGGATGGCGTAGTAAAGGCCTTCGCCGGTGATAGGATCCACCAGCCCGGCAGCGTCGCCCACCGCCATCCACCCATCGCCCGCGACGCGGTTTCGTTTCCAGGACGGCGTTTCGAGCGAGGGAAGCACGTGGCTGTAGAATACGGCATTCTTCCAGGACATGCCCTTTGCCACCATGTAATCTTCCAGCCATTTGCGCAGCACGCCGGCCGGCACGCCCTTGCCGCAGATGCCCACCGAAAGGTGGCCGCAGCGCGGAAAAATCCAGATATAACCCTCGAGCTTGGGCAGAAACTGAATATCGATCTGCTCGCGTTCGTCGGGCACGTAGTAACCCAGCGCGGCCATGGTGTCGCGCGGGCCCAGCTCGGTGCCAAAGTTACGCAGCGGGTTGCGCGCGCCCGTGGCGACAATGCAGAAGTCGGCATCCATAGCGCCGGATTTGGTCTTGAGCTGCCAGCCTCCGCCCGCCCGCGTCATCTCGGTCACGCGGGCTTTCTCGATGCGCGCTCCGGCGCGTTCGGCGCGCTCCAGCAGCATGCGGTTCAGATCGAATCGTGAATAAATCACGATAGGATTTCGCAACTGCAACGTCACCTCGCCTGCCCGCGGCGCCGCCAGCACCGTTTCATCGATCAGCTTCTTCGGCGTGCTGTTGTTGATCAGGAAGGGATACTGATGATACGCCTTGTAGGTGAGGCCGCCGCCGCACGGCTTCTCCCACGCCAGTTTTTCGTCGAAGACGACGGTTTCGAGCCCAGCCGCGCTGAGTTGTTCGGCGGCGAACGCCCCTGCCGGTCCACCGCCCAAGATAGCGACACGTTTCATGGTTTCGGTTTTGTGCTGTCGACGGGTGGATGTCCCGGCGGCAAGGCTCCTCCCATCCCGGGCGCAGCTCCACCGTGCGGGTTTGCGCCTCCGGCACTGTGGGGGTTCGGGCCGGTTTCGGCCTTGTTCTTAACGACCCACTGGTCGCCCTGGCGCTCCAGCGTGTACCGCATCGACATTCCTTGTCCCGCAGCGGCTCCCTTCGCCGTAATCGAGACCACGGCGTCGGCTTCGTTCTGCCTGAAGATCACCGAGGTGACCACGACGTTCATTCCCGACACATTCAGATTGGCGCGTTTGGAGAGGTAATCGATCACGCCCTGCCGGACAGCCTCTTCCTGGCTGCCGCCGCGCTTGCAAGCGGTCATCGCACCCAGTGCGAGAATAGCGGCCCATAAGGCCAGAAATCGCTTCACCATTCGATTATACTTGCGCGGAAACGCTCCATTATTGGCTTGCGGCGGCGCCTACCGCGGGCCTCCCGCGGCGCTCGAAAGAAGTTGCGGCGCTCCAATGCGGCTTCGAACCAGGCCTGCCAGCGCGGCGATAAACTCGGGCGCGTCGTTCAGACCGGGCATCATCCGGAAGTTCTCAATGCCGAGGCTGCGCGCCTGCTGGCGATGTTCGATATCGATCTCGTGCAGCGTCTCGACGTGATCCGACACGAACGAAATCGGCACCACGAGCACGTTACGTGATCCCGCCGCGGCGAGGCTCTTCACGGTCTCATGCATCGACGGGCGCAGCCATCTCGAGGCGCCCACTTTGCTTTGATAGCAGAGGTGGCGTCGAGCGGGCCATCGCCCGCGCTCCCAAACCAGGTCGACGGTGTGCTCGATCTGCCGCTGGTATGGGTCGCCATGGTCAATGACGGCGATCGGGACACTGTGCGCGCTGAAAACCATGTCGACATCCGCCGGGCTCTCGAAATGACGGAGCGCAGCGTCGATGGCTGCGATCACGGCATCAAGATACGCCGCTTCACGGTAGAATTCCGGCACCACATGCACACGTGGATTCCATCCATTGGGCTGGAAGCGGCGGTTCCATTCGTTGATGCTGCTGCCGGTGGTGGTTTTCGAATACTGCGGGTACAAAGGCAGCAGCACCACTTCTTCCGGTGCATGGGCCGCCAGTTCTTCAAGGGCTTCTTCGGTGAGCGGATGCCAATAGCGCATCGCCACCACCACCCGAGCGTCGAACTCGCCGCGCAGCTCCAACTCGAGCGCTTTTGCCTGCCGGCGCGTGAATTCGAGAATCGGTGATTTCCCTCCAATCTCGGCGTAGTGGTGCGCCACATGCCGGGCGCGGCGCATGGAAATGAGTCTCGCCAGCGGCTGGCGCGCGATTCTGGCGAATGGGAAGTCGATGATATCCGGATCGCAAAACAAGTTGTATAAGAATGGCTCGATCGCGTCGAGCGAGTCCGGTCCGCCGAGCTGAAACAGCACCACACCAATTCTCTTCTGCGTCATAGGCCGAAATCGTTGAGTTTACACTATTGGAATGGGTCTTCACTGGGCCGCCGCTAACCGGATTCGCGTTTGCTCGCTTTTGTTCGCGGGCCCTTTATTTCTGGTGGCGTTCTCCGCACACGCACAAACTGAGTGCCCCTCGACCCCGGCTTTCTCGCCCTGCGAAATCGTGTTCGAGCTGAGCCAGGCCGATTTCGCAGCGCACGCGAATCCGTATCAGTCCGTCGACCTCAAGGCGGAGTTCCGGTCGCCAAGGCATCATACGTTCCTGCTGCCTGCGTATTGGGACGGCGGCCAGCGCATGGTAATCCGTTTTACTCCCACCGAAGCGGGCAATTGGGATTTCCGGGTAACCAGCAACATCGAAAGCTTCAACGGAAAGGTTGGCCAGTTTACCGCCACCGAGTCGGAAGCGCCCGGTTTCGTGCGCGTGGCCAACGTTCATCATTTCGCTTATACGGGGGGAACCGGCAACACGCCCCACCTGTGGATGGGCGACACGCTGATGCGCCTCGCACTCACAGACGACACAGCTTTCCACCAGTTGGTTGACGCCCGCGCCGGGCAGAAATTCACACACATTCGCGGCAACGCGCTTGGGGAGGGGGATGACGCCGCCAAAGCGTTTCCTACGCCCGATGCCCCAGACGTTGGCTACTTCCGCCAGCTCGACGAGCGCATTCGCTACATCAACCAGAAGGGAATCACCGTGGACCTGGTCCTCGCGGGCGGCGCGAGTCAATTGCGAAAACTTTTTCCCGATTGGGAGCCGCGGGCGCGATACGTGCGCTACCTGATCGCTCGTTACGCGGGCATGAACATCACCTGGGGCGGCGTAGAGAATTTCGAGGACTACGAAGACGGCCGCGACCTGCTCAAAGAGATCGGCATGCTGCTGAAAAACGAAGATCCTTATCAGCACATTCGCTCCACGGGTACCCGCGCCACGTCAGCGTCGTTGCTGGAAGACGGTTGGATGGACTACGTGACGCATGAATCCGCCTCGGACGAAGTAGGAGCGATCGAGCACCAGCTTTATCCCGCACCGTTTGTCAATATGGCCTTCGCGGGGAAGGCGGCGATCGCTCCCGACGCCTTCCGGCACCGGCTCTGGGACGCCGCCATGGATGGCGATTACGTTTGTGCGGCGGGAGCGGATGACGCCGGCGCCGCCGAAATGAAAATCTTCTTCGAGTTCTTCGCCGATAACCGGCACTGGGAACTGGAGCCGTATTTCGATGTTGATGGCGGGCGCGCGACCGCGCTCGAGGACGTCGAGTACATTCTTTACGTCGAGAACCCCGGAGGCCCCGTCGAGGTCCTGGTTGAAAGGCACGGCTACGACGTGGTCTGGCTCAATCCCGCCAACGGGGAAACGGTCCCGCTCAAGGGCGTCAAAACCGAGCGCTTCGCAGCCGAGCCGCCCGACCGGTCGCACGACTGGGTGCTGCATATCTCCCGGGAGGGCCACAAACAGGGGATGCTGAAATCGTACAAATTCGAGTCGCGCCGCATTCTGATGCAGGAAGTGGAAGTCGGCAAGGTTCCGTTCCAGATCGCGCAACCGTCGGCGGACACGGTCTCGTTGCGCTCGCCTGCCGCATTCGCGGTGAAGCTGACGCGCGAGACGCATGCCACGCGTTCCATGATGTATCTCTGGACGGGTGAGATCGCCGATGAGCTGCAAGGTTATCGTGTGATCGGCACGGGCGAAAAAGGCAATTTTCAGATTCCAGCGAACATGGCAAAGCATTATCCCGCGGTTTTCCATGTGCGCCTGTTTGGAATGAATGCTAACGGGAAAGTCTACTCACAGGACCGCACCTACCAGCTCACTCCGTGAACGCACTCATTCTGGCTCTCGACACCACGCATGAATTTGGCAGTATCGCGCTGCTCGACGGCCGGAAGCTCGTTGAGGAGATGCTGCTCCATTCACCCGAGGGCTTCGGTCACGTGCTGTTCGAGCATCTCGGGCGCCTGCTCGACCGGCACAGCCGGCGAGTGGAGGAAGTGGAGTGTTTCGCGGCAGCTTCAGGCCCCGGATCGTTCACCGGCGTGCGGGTAGGTCTCGCGTGCGTGAAAGGACTGGCCGAAGCCGCGGGGCGGAAGGTGGTCACGGTCTCGAACCTGGAAGCGCTGGCGCGCTTCGGCAGCGCACAGCAGCGGGCAGTGGTCTTAGATGCGCGACGCGGGGAGATTTACGGCGCGGTGTACGATGCCCCGGGACGGCCTCTGTGCGATCCCATCGTGGCGCGGTTCGCCGAGTGGCTCGCCGCGCTGCCCGAGGGCGAAATCGAGTTCATCTCCCCGGATTTCGCTCCGTTCCAGCAAGCGCTCAAAGGCACACGATTTGAGAAATCCAGGATCACGACCGCGCCACGCGCTCTGGCCGCTGCCATCGGCGGGATCGCTTACGAGCGTTATTGTGCCGGCCTCGCGCGCGATCCCGCGGAAATCGACGCCGACTACATCCGCCGGTCCGATGCTGAGCTGTATTGGGTAAACGGGTAAATGAGGGACGGAGACCTTAAATCCCATTTCGCACTTTGGGGCCGGTATCGGGAATTGAGGTCTCCGTCCCTGGTTTCTCCTGGTTTCTCTCTGGTTTCTCTTTCTGGTTTCTCTTTCTGGTTTCTCTTTTTAAAATCGCCTCGCCCCGAGAGCTGCGGTAAATACACTCAGTGAGGAAAAAATGAGGGACGGAGACCTTAAATCCCATTTCGCACTTTGCAGCCGATATCGGGAATTGAGGTCTCCGTCCCTGCTTTCTCGTGCCGTTCACTCATTCACTTTCATCAC